>Ga0193732_1000111_pt1 | contig 15885 bp, 13 predicted proteins | sample U1s1metaG_FD_145077 | JGI IMG/M metagenome (GOLD analysis project Ga0193732, IMG submission 145077) | Soil microbial communities from a riparian zone of the East river system, Colorado, United States - U1s1 | ecosystem: Environmental > Terrestrial > Soil > Riparian zone | place: USA: East River...
TCCGATCTGGGAACGTCCCTGGAGGTGACCGACGGAGTATTGCAGCATGTTGAACAGATCCTGCATTCGATCCCCGAAGTAGAGACCACCTCCCGCCGGACAGGCTTGCAACTCGGGTTGGCGGCGGTCACAGAGGCGAATTCAGGGGATTTCACCGTCAAGCTGAAGCAAGATCGCAGCCGATCGGTGGAAGAAGTGATGGAAGAAGTGCGTGCCAAAGTTCATCAGGCCGAGCCCGTACTCGATATCGAGCTCTTACAGCTTCTGCAAGACATGATTGGCGATCTGAGCAATGCGCCGGAGCCGGTGCAAATCAAACTTTTCTCGAACGATCCCGCGCTCTTGAAAGAATGGGGATCGCGTGTGGGTGAGGCCATCCAAAAAGTTCCCGGGGTTGTGGATTTGTTGAACGGAATTGATAACACGATAAGCGGTCCCGCAATGGTCTACCAAGTGAACCCGACGACGTCCGCCCGAGCAGGGTTTACGCCCGAAGAAGTGACAACGAATGCGGCCGCGATGCTTGAGGGCGAACCTGCGGCTACGCCGGTAATCAGCAATGATCGCTCCTACAACATCCGGATCAGATATCCCCGTCAGTATCGTGCCTCGTTCGAGGCCATGAACAACACGCTCATGAATAGCAGCAGCGGACATACCGCCACCCTAGGGGCTCTGGCGACAATCGAGCAGATACCTGGACAGACTGAAATTCGCCGCGAAAATCTTCAGCGCGACATCACCGTGACGGCGCGCCTGGAAGGGCGGGATCTGGGCAGCGGCATGGCCGACGTTCAGAAGACCATGGCCAATCTTCATCTGCCTACTTCGCTGCGCGTGGAATATGGCGGAACATTTGCCGAGCAGCAGCAATCTTTCAAGGATCTTGTGTTCGTGCTGCTCCTGGCGGTAGTTCTGGTATTTCTGGTCCTGCTTTTTGAGTTCCGCAATTTGTCCGCGCCGCTTGCCATCCTGGCGTCCGCCCTGCTTTCCACTTCGGGAGTTGTTTTCGCGCTGCTGGTCACTCATACCACCTTCAATATTTCGTCCTTCATGGGTTTGATCATGGTGATTGGAATCGTGGCGAAAAACGGAATTCTGCTGCTGGATGCGGATCAAAAGTTCCGCGCTTTGGGCTTCGCTCCGGAAGACGGCATGATTCAGGCGGGACGAAGAAGGTTAAGGCCGATTGTGATGACAGCCATGGCGACCGTTGCAGGAATGCTGCCCCTGGCTTTTGGGTGGGGATCTGGTTCTCAGATGTTGCAGCCGCTTGCCATCGCGGTGATCGGAGGGATTTTGATCTCAATGGTGCTGTCCCTGGTCATTACGCCAGCTGTGTACTTCAGGCTGGCAGGCAGGAAACAGGGTTCAAAACAGGATTCAAAACAGAGCGTATCCGAGACGCTCTGAGATTCAGGAGGAGGGAATATGCGTGGCTTGCCAATTGTTCTATGTTTGTTCATGGTCGGAATGTCCGTTGCCTTGAGCGCACAACAGTACAAGGTGACCAACCGTGTTTCGTTTCCAGGGGAGGAAGGCTGGGATTATCTGTTTGCCGATTCAGCGACGAGAACGCTGTATGTTTCCCACGGCGACGAAGTCCAAGTCATCGACCTTGATTCACAAAAGCCGATCGCTAGAATCACTGGGCTGAACCGGGTTCACGGCGTTGCCATCGCAGGCGACCTGAATCGCGGATTCATTAGCGACGGTGGGGCGAATCTAGTCGTTATCTTTGACACGAAGTCGCGCGCCGAACTGCAAAGGGTGAAAACCGGGACCAATCCAGATGGCATCGTCTACGACGCCCCCAGTAAGCGGGTGTTCGCATTTAACGGCCGCAGTCAGGATGTCACGGTGATCGATGCCGCGACCGGGAGTATCGCAGGCACAATCGCATTGGGCGGAAAGCCAGAGTTTCCGGTTAGCGACGGGAAGGGTACTCTCTACGTGAATATCGAGGACAGAAGCGAAATCGTGGTGATCAATCCTGCAACTCTGCATGTCGAAAAACGCTGGCCGCTTGCGCCCTGTGAAGAGCCATCGGGTCTGGCCATGGACACCGCGAGTAGAAGACTGTTCTCGGTGTGTTCGAATCAGAAGATGGCCGTCGTGGACGCAGATTCAGGCAAGATTGTCACGACGGTGCCCATCGGTAACGGTCCGGATGCCGTAGTTTACGATGCGGGCAAGAAGCAGGTCTTTTCCTCGAACGGGCAGGACGGCACGGTCACGGTGGTCCGAGAGGAGTCGGCCGACAGGTACTCAGTGGTTGAGACCGACGCGACGGAAAGGAGCGCTCGCACCATGGCCTTAGACGATAAGACGCACAACCTGTATTTGTCGGCAGCTCAGTTCGGTCCTCCGCCTGCTGCGACGCCTGACAACCCGCGTCCGAGGCCTAAAATTGTGGCGGGGAGCTTCCATGTTCTGGTGGTGTCACCCCGTTAAATACGTTAAATACGAAGAAGGGCCCCGGAGTTCCAGGAAAGGTGAAGGTCCATTGCGTAATTTAGTTCTAGCCGCGGTGATCAGAGGGGAGGGTCCGGTTTCCTAGACTGCTGGCATGAAGCTTCTGATTGTGGAAGATGAAGGACGCATGGTTGAGCTTCTCCGCAAAGGGCTTGAGGAGGAGGGGCACACGGTGGTGTGCGCTCCGGATGGGGTGGAAGGACTTGAGCTGGCCCGCAGCTGCGAATTCGACGTAATCATTCTTGACGTCATGATGCCCAAGCTAGACGGCTATGGACTGGCCGGACGGTTGCGCACCGAAAAAAACTTGACGCCGGTCCTGATGCTCACGGCCAAAGATGCAGTCCAGGATATCGTTCATGGTTTGGATCTGGGCGCGGACGATTATATGACCAAGCCCTTCTCCTTTCAGGAGCTTCTGGCGCGGCTACGAGCCATCAAACGCCGGAGATTTGTACCGCATGCCGCTACCCTGCAGGTGGCGGACCTCCGATTGGATTCAGCAACACGAGAAGTCTCACGGGGAGAAACACGCATCTCGCTGACTCGAACCGAATATGGCTTACTGGAACACCTCATGGAGCGTGCAGGGAAGGTGGTTGCACGTCAGCGGCTCATCGAATCTGTCTGGGGATTCGATCGAGACATTGAGGACAATACGCTCGATGTTTTTGTTCGCTCGCTTCGCAACAAGGTGGACAACAACGGCCGCGAGAAGCTGATTCACACGGTGCGCGGGGTTGGGTACATGATTCGGGCAGAATCGCAATGAGGAGAAGGCTTTCCATCGGCTTAAGGCTCACACTGTGGTATCTGCTGATCTTCGCCTGTGCACAAGGCATCTTTGGCCTCGGCATGTGGCTCATTCTTCGTCACAACTTGTACGACATTGCCGATGACGCGCTAGAGGCGCAAATCGATGATGTACGGCATTTTCTTACCGCCCACCAATCCGCCGTAACCCCCGCCGAGCTTCAGAAAGAAATCACGCAGATCTATGCGCTTGCGCATTCCGGGGATTACCTGCAAATTCAGGACGACCAGGGCAATTGGATTTACCGCTCCTGGTTTTTCCAGAACCACGGACTGCCAGCCGCAAGTCCGAGTCAACTCCAAAGACCGCTTTATGAAGACCGAAGCCTAGCCGGCAAGTCATTCCGCTTCCTCAGTCAATCTATGGAAGTCGATGGGCGGCGGTACCTTGTGCAAATAGGACTGCGGGAGAGCGACATTCTCGAAACCTTGGTTCTGTTCCAGCGCTATCTCGCCCTGTTTGCCCCGTTCCTGCTGCTGGTAGCTTCAGGGGTCGGCTACTGGCTTAGCCGGAGAGCCCTGTTTCCCGTAGATGCTCTCACCCGAACCGCCCGCAACATTACGGGAACGAATCTGAGTAGCCGCTTGGAGCGTTTGGAGACCCGGGATGAGTTGCAGCGTCTGTCCGACACATTGAATGAAATGCTGTCCCGCATTGAAACCGCGTTCCTGCGGGTCTCGCAGTTCACAGCAGATGCCTCCCACGAACTCCGCACTCCGATTGCGCTGATTCGCACGGAAGCAGAAATCGCCCTCCGGAAGTCGCGCGACGAAGCAGAATATCGGGAAGCCCTCCGGCACGTCCTTCAAGAAGCCGAAAGAACGTCGGCACTCATTGAGACCCTATTGTCGCTCGCCCGTGCCGACGCTGGCCGAGAAACCCTGGACATGCAGCGGATTAACCTCCGAGAAATAATCAAAACAGCTATGCTGGACTGGCGCCCGGTGATCGCCGCTCAAAATCTTCAGTTTACGGAGAAGGTTACGGACGGCGAACTGTTTGTCACGGGAGACAAGAGTGCTTTATCTCGCCTGCTGAGTATTTTGTTTGACAATGCGGTCAAGTACACTCCTGCTCCGGGAACTATCGATCTCAGTTTGGACGAGAAAGACGAGAAGGGCGTAATCGCCATTCGCGATAGCGGAATCGGAATCAGCCAGGAAGATCAGAGTAAGATTTTTGAGCGCTTCTACCGTGCAGACAAGGCCAGGAGCCGCGAGTTGGGAGGTTCGGGGTTGGGTCTTGCTATCGCGGAGTGGATTGTCGAGCAGCATCACGGCCGTATTACGGTTGAGAGTTCTCCGGGCAAGGGCTCCGTATTTGTCGTAGAGCTGCCACTCCAACCTGCCAGCGCTACCGCTTTGGTGGCGTCAAGTGTCGACCGCCTTAGCTGAGAGGACGGAGATTCACTGGCAGTGCGCGACGTGAAGGTTGATCAGAACCTTAATGTGACGGCTCCAGGCCCACCCATGTGCCAGCAGTTTGGAAATGTGCCCGGGCCGCTTGTCGGAGGCTCAGGCACTTGCCTTCGGGCGGGCGCTCGATAAGACGTCAAGGCAGAGCGATTTCACGGCGCGAAGGCCGCGAACGGAATTGCAAAGAAAGACAGCATCGGCAGCCTTCAGATCCGGCATGGTTATAGTTCTTTCTTCCGCCGTCGCACAGGTTTCTAGCAGGTGGTGTCGAAAGACTCCCGGCAGCACTCCACAGGTGAGAGGCGGAGTAAACAGCCTGCCCGACTGTCTTATAAAGATGTTGCTGACGGCTCCTTCTGTCACTTCTCCTTTCTCATTCCGGAAAATCACGTCGTCGAATCCGTCGGCGCGGGCCTCGGCATGCTGACGGTCATAGATCTCGCGCCGCGTGGTTTTGTGCCGCAGGAATACGTCGGTGGAAGAAGTATGTTCCGGCGAAAGCTTGACATAACCCGTGTCTGGTGCCGCGAGGAAGTCGGAACTGTCTACCGTGATATGGCCGCTCGACGTCAATAGCAATCGAACTCGATACCGCTTACCGGCGGTGAACGAATTCGACAGATCGTGCAATCGCGACAGAACGGCGCTGCGATCAAAGGCAAACGTGAAATAAGAAGCTGACGATTCCAGCCGCTTCAGATGCAAGCATAGAAAATGAAACTCCTTGTCCCAAAGCATCGTCTCGATGAGCTGGAAATCGCGCTGGGTACGAGTAAGAAAAGCGGCCTTGAGCAAGCATTCGCGGTATTCCTCCATGGGTTCCGAATCGGCAACAATGCCTCCCCCCACACCCATTTGGGCTCCGCCACCTTTGATGACCAGGGTGCGAATGGCCACATTGAAAACGGACGAGCCCCGGGGAGAAATAAAACCGATGGCTCCGGTATAGATGCCGCGCGGATTCCGCTCGATTTCTCGGATGATCTGCATGGTGCGAATCTTGGGAGCCCCGGTAACGGAGCCACCGGGAAACATGCTCCGAAAAATGTCGTAGTAGCTGATTCCCGGTCGGAGTGTCCCGGATACGGTGGAAGTCATTTGCAACAAGGTCTCGTATTGTTCGACTGAGAACAGATCCTCCACCTTGATGCTTCCCACCTTGCAGATGCGGCCCAGGTCATTGCGAAGCAAATCTACAATCATGACGTGTTCGCTGCGGTTCTTTTCATCATTTTGAAGACGAAGGGTCGCTTGCGCATCTTCGTAGGCGTCCAGCCCGCGAGGCATCGTCCCCTTCATTGGTCGGGTCCAGATCCTTCCATCACGGATCCGGAAGAAGAGCTCGGGAGAAAAGGAAAGAATGTGGAGGTCGGCCATATTGATCAAAGCGCCGTAAGCTACCGTCTGGTGCCGCGATAGCGCTTCAAAAGCAGTTGCTGCCGACGTCCGCAACGGGAAAGATACTCTGTCCGTGAAATTGACCTGATAGGTCTCGCCCGATGCGATGCGTTCTTTGATTTCCAAAATCTTGGCGCAATACTCGTCTTTCGTGATCTCCAGAGCTGCGCCATCTGCAAGCGCAGCTGGAATCTTCTCCGGGCCCGCTGCCACCGGGGACAAAAGGCCGGGACCGGTGAAACATCCCTGCGCATGATCGAAGACAATTGGGCTAGGGTATATTCCGAACCACGCCAGCGGAAGCTCCTCTGAGGAAAGCCTGGCGCCAGGAAATGGTTCGAAGTGATAGCCGCACTCGTAGGACACGAAGCCCGCTACATGGAAGCCGCTCGCAAGCGCCGTCTCCAACCGGGAAAAGAGCAGCGGGATCTCGCTGCTGTGATTCGCAGACATGACGCCAACCGGTTTTAGGAAGAGATAACTATGATGGTTGGATGGATCAAAACGCGATGTTTCCAAGAGTACAGATCCGGGGCACTCTGCAACCGTCGTATATAGGTGCGGCGGGAGTCGGATCCAGTGAGTCAGATTGCCTCCTAGGCGAGTGCCGGGCATGGTAGATCGCTGATGCCTTGGCTGCTTTGTCGAGTGGGCATTATGTGATGTCAACACAATATAATTGTAGTGCTTATGGAAATATCTTTCTGATCCCCAGATGCTTGGAGGGTGCGGCACGGGAGAAGGGAATTGGTATCCGCATGGCACCCTCAATGCAGTTGGCCGGGTTCGCGCATAAATCCGTAAGATTCTTACGGTCTGCTAGCGGTCTAGGCGGATCGAAAGGCATGTCTTTGCTCGGATAATTGGGAGTCGGAAGAGAGGTCTGAACCTCGAAGCAATATTGATAGTGACTCCAACCAGGGCAAACCACAGAACAACAAATTGGCCTCAGCTCCGGGGCCGAAGCCAACATGGGTAGACTTCAGGCGGTCGGTTCTTCGAGCAGGGGCTCAGCGGCGTCGCCCTCCGGCGCAGGTTCGTCCTGCTTCGCGGCTCGATCGAGTTTCAGGATCCGGCTGGCGTGTATCTCGGCCAACCGGCGCCTGCTTGGCGCCGCGTTCGAATCCTTGGCGAGATCTTTCTCGTATTCGCGATAACGCAGCTCGCCCTCGATCTGAATGTGGGCGCCTTTCTGCAGCGTACCGGCAAACTCGGCGAGCTTGCCCCAGGCCGTGCAGCGATGCCACTCAGTGCGTGAGTCGTACCCGCCATTCGAATTCCTCCATGTGGATTTGGTCGCGAGTGAGAGTACGGCGACCGAAGTGCCGTTTTTGGTGGATTTTAGTTGTACATCGTTGCCGACGAAGCCGATGAGGGAAATGCGATTTTGATACATAAGATTGGACGCTCCTTATTCTTTCTCCCCTGTTCTGTCTCGGGGCAAATGGGAACAGGTGGCACCTGCTCCCAGGCCAAGCTCTGCATTTTTCCGGAGGAGCCGGGAAACATATATTTTTCAAAAGTGTCGATGTTTTGGGAGAAAACGGGAAACCCGGAGGGCTGCGCACAGAAAGCAGGGAAATGCCGCTCCGCTGGGGCGCACCAGAGGTTGACCCCCTTTTGTAGCCGAAACGGAGCTGGCTGAAAAAGAGTCGATCCGAACCGCTCCCGCGAGTTCGGCAACCATCCAGCTGAATGAAACACAGCGGTAGTCTCACGGCCACCTCTGGTCAGGGCGATGCTCGAACCGGGTGGCAACCGCGAGTTCGTGTGGACAATGGCGGATTGCCCTCCGAGGAACGAGGCGACCACGAACTTGGCGCATATACTCGGCGTACCCGGCTAGATGTTTCTCGAGAAATTCGTCTTCGGCGCTGACCCGTTTCATGATCACCACGCAAAACACGGCAGCCGGGAGTAAGGCAATCCAGGACCCGATGGCCAGAGCGCTGGCAGGGACGGAAACGAGCATGGCGAGATAGCCAGGATGTCGCAGCAAGCCATAGGGTCCAGATGTGATGACGCGGTGCCCACGCTCTGCCTGCAGGCAAATATCGGGCGAAAAGAACGGATTCACAGCCATGGCCCATATTTGCAGCGCAGTTGTGATTGCGAACAGCAGTAGACCGCCCAGCCGGCAGTCAACCGGAACCGAGTCGAACCGATGGAGGCGGCCGACGTCCAAAGCCGCAAGTGCCAGGGTCGCAAGAAACGACAGGCTCGCAGCGAACCTTCCCGGCGTTGCCAACATCGCAGGTGTGCGCGACCGTTCTTCGACTAGACCGGGGTCGATGATCAGCATGGCTGCCAACAGCAGGGCAGAGAAGATCACCAGGTAGTGCCGCAGCGATGGAACCCTCGTAGTCCCGGCAGCTAGTAGCAGCAGAGCCGAAACTGAGAGGGCTACGACGGCCCAGCGAGCGGTAAGGTATTTGAAATAACTAGCGGTTCTCACGGGAGGACCTCCTTCGTCACCGGTGCGGATCGTTTTCCGGTGATCTGCTTTTATCCTGATCTGAAAGTTTCTCCAAGGGGCGGCTGGCCATGCCCAGATATGCCATCGCTCGGCCGACGGTGTGTTCTGCGTAGTAGCGAGGATTGGGTTTTTTCGGAGCGGTAAGCTTCCTAGAGTCCTGGGAGTCGTAGCGGTCCTTCGTTCGGTAGCCAGCCATTTCGCGGACGATGTCGGCCGGCTGGTCCCCTCGTCTGAGCCGGCGGATGGCGTATGCCCAATCCCGTTCCGATTGTGTATCGGCCGATGAGGTACGAAGGGAAGGTAGTACAGTCGCACTCGGGCGAGCTGTTGCTCCGTCGTACGGAACGGTTTCAATGTTGAAATCGGATCTGTGATAGACGGGTTCCGGCAGTGTTCCTGCCGTCAGTTTGACGAGGAAATCCTGCTCGTACTTTTTGTTGTTGAAACCAGGAAGGCGGAAGACGCGGGTGGCGTCGGTGGCGGCCCGATCACCGCCAAACCTCTGGGCCAAGCGGCGGAGAAGCTCTTCCGCCTCGCGTGGCGGAATACCTTCAACCCGCCAGATTGCTTGGTATTTGTCCCGGGAAGTCTGAAGCACATAGTTGGGGTGAGGTACCGCCGGATTCTCGTAGATCGCAGCGAGCTTCTGCTGGCCGCCATCGTCCAGGTCGAGATATAGATGCCGGATTTCCTTTACGTCGGCTTTGGTGCGGCCGTGGGCATGCTCGCTGAGAGGGTTGAGGCTCAGGTAGACGTCAGAGCCGTGCGCGTTCTTGAAGCGCAGCCACGACTGGAATTCATGGCTGACGATCTGCTGAGCGGTTGCGATCCTTTGGATGGTCTCGCCGCTCTCGCGATTGCGAACCACTACCGCCAGCCAGTCCGTGGCCTCGAAGTTTTCCTGGATGTAACGACGCGCCATGGCCTCGGATTGCATCGCCTGGTCGTTGCCGGCCGCGATGACGCTGTTGGGCCCAACCGGTGAATCGCCAGCGGGGGTTGCAGCAACATCCAGGATCCGCAAGGCGCCACCTTCTTCGTCAATGAGACCGCGGACGTAGGTGATCGGATCGCAGTCCGGGTTCAGCCTATGGAACTCGGTGGCTGCGAGTAGGCGGTCTTCAACCTCCTGTGCTGGCACACCTCGCCGGAGGGCTCGGCGAACGAAGCTACGGTCGCGCCCTTTGCTGCGATAGTGCTTTCGGGAGATCTCGTGCTGTTCTCGGCCCCGATTGTGCGGAATGGGCCGATCGGTGTCGTCGTAAAAGCGGTCTAGGGGATACATGGCGCGTCCTCCGTCCGACTGAATCGACGTGTGAGGTCATAGCGGTCGCGGTCGGCGTCATATCCGGAAATCTCGAGAATCTCGGCGACGAAGCGACGCCCTGGCCGGCGATCGAGGTGGACGAGAATGTCGAGGGAGTCCGCGATATTACTCCTGATCGCACGGTAAGGCAGCTCGATACCGCTTTGGAGGACGCAACTGGTGAAGCGGCTGATGGCCTGCGCTGCCGAGCTGGCATGGACAGTCGAAATCGTCCCTGAATGGCCGGTGTTTAGCAGTTGCAGCAAGTCGAACGCCTCCGCCCCGCGAATCTCGCCCAGCAGAATCCGGTCTGGCCTGTGGCGCAGGCTCGCCTTGAGGAGTTCTCGAATGGTGACAGCCGGGAAGCCGTCCTGTTCTCGCCGGGCTTCAAATCGGATCAAGTTCGGCGTGTCGATCTGTATTTCAGCCGTGTCTTCAATGAGCAAGACACGCTCCTGCTTGGGAATCAGGTGGGACAACGAATTCAGCAGGGTAGTCTTGCCGGAGCCCGTGGCCCCGGCAACGAGTACATTTTTGCGGGTGACTACTGCCGCCGTGAGGTAGCCTGCGATCTCGGGGGTCACGGTTCCGATTGAAATTAGATCCTCGATGGCAAAGTGTTTTGGGTTGAACTTCCGGATGGTCAGCACCACGCCATTTAAGCTGCACGGAGGTATGATGGCGGCTACGCGGCTGCCGTCCGGAAGGCGTGAGTCAAGGATAGGTTTTTCCTGCGAGATGTCGTCGCCCAGGCGGCGGGCAATGTTCCTGACTGCAACTTCGAGAGACTTCGGACTGAGGGTCACGTGCTCCACCAATTCGATGCGGCCCTGCCGTTCGATGAAAATCCGCTCCGGGCCATTGACCATGATCTCGCTGATATCAGGGTCGACAATCAAGGCCTGGATGGGCCGCAGAAACGGCAGAATGAGTTCGAAGCCGTTCATCAGAGTTCTCCATCCGCCAATTGCCGGAAATAGGATTTGTTCACGTCGTTGTAGTAGGGTTTCAGGTACATAAACGTCGGTGGCAGAGGATTCAATCCGTCGTAGACAAGCGCAACGGATTGTCCGTTCTTCAGTTCAGTAAAGGTCTTGAAGTCGAAGCGGAAGTCGCTGTGGGTGTTGTAGCTTTTCGAAGTCGTGACGTTCGCCTTGTGTGCCAGCGCCTTACCCGTCCAGAGACTCACGCGCGCATCATGCCCACTCTCGGAGATGTTGTAGTTGACCTTCCACTGGTCTTCTTTTCCGCACAATTCACTCGCGATCTTGGCCGAGAATTCATCGGACAGGGCCAGAAAAATCTTGGTGCGGAAGGTTTGCAGCAGTGTCCGCCAGGTCTCACCCGGCAGAGTCGATCGCAGTGAACTGATGCTTTGGGTCGCGATGATGGGAATGCATTTGGATTCGCGGGAAAGGGCAAAGAATTTCTCATCTCCGTTTGGCTCGTTCTCTCCCGCAGTGGCAAAGTGCTGATATTCATCGCAGATGAAGAACACTTGACGGAAATGTTGTGTAGGGCTGGCTTCCATCTTGGGGATGCGACTCAGAAGAGCACGCTGGAAGTCGAGTTTCATCATGATGCCGATGGCCTTGGCCAGTCCCGGGTTCAGGGTCACGGGGAAATTCAGAGCGCAAACCTTGCCCGCTTCGATAAGGTCGGCAAATGGAATCAGCGGCCGTCCGTATCGCCGGTCGGCGTTCAGGGTGGGGTTATAGCACTCCTTGGGCGGGCAGAACGTGCGCTTGACCAGGGGGTTGTCGTCGAACAAGGACAGAAAGACGGAGATTCCTTCGACGATCGAGGTGCGCAGCTTATTCTCGATCCGGCGCCAGTCGTAATAGAACCAACGTTTCACCGCGGCGAGGATCTCCAGCTTTAGGGGGTCGACCAGTTCCGGTGAAATTTCCGCTTGGCACTCATATTCAATGTTTCGCGCCTTTAGAACTTGTTCGAGGGCTGCAGACTGCAGAGCTTTGTGGCTTCTGGAGGCTTCATCGGGTAGGAAATGGAAGCGCTCGAGTTCCGGGTGTGCGCGGAACCGCACATCCGAAACGACAAAGTAGTGCCGGCCTTGAAGCAGTTGCTCGGCCTCGTGAATCTTCTTTTCCAGTAGCTCCGAGTTGATCGCGCATTCGTAAACGTCGAATAACGTCACGTAGTCGTAGGCGACCTTGTGCAGCTGGATGATGAATTTGACCAGGTTTGTGTAGGCCTGCTGCCAGAACGGCTCTTTCCCTTTCCCGAAGAGATTGTTGAGAAGAGAAGCTATGTTGTATGCCAATGCATAGGCGTCCAGGTCGTTGTACAGGGGGTTGTATCGGTGGTCGGCGTTCAGGTTGACCTCTACATAGTCCTCACGACGGCCGTGAGATTCCAGAATGGCCCGAACCTTTCTGCAGAAGTCACCTTTGACTTCGAGGACCAATCCCCCGATCCGGTGCTCAGGTTCGCTAGCCCTGTAGGCAATCAATTGCTCGGCGTAGGGGTACATGCACCCGCTAGTCTTTCCGGTGCCGATCGCACCGAAGATTGCGATGCCGGTGAACAGTCCGCGCTCAGATATCCTCATCCAGTACGGATGGTCGCTTGGCAGGGGCTTCCTGGGGTCGTGGACCTCGCCCAGAGTCAAGAACAGAGCGGGGCGTTGGCCGGGGTCGGCGTACGCCGGAAGCGCTGCCGGCTTCACCTTCTGGCGCGGGCGAAGGGCAAACACGTACAGGCCCGAGAGCAGAACTGAGAACAGAATGTATGGCGTCGTGAACAGAAACAGCGTGTAGCTGCAGCGGATTGCACGATAAAGGAAGGGGTCCCGCAGGGCGATCAATCGAAGCATCGGGTCATGGGCTGGAAACGGCCACTTAAAATAGAGGGTCAGACCGGTCGCACAAGCCAGGATGTAGGCGGTCAAGGCCTTCGAAGCAAGAATGCGCTGGGTCATGGCTTAACTGCCTCTTGCGCTTCGAGTTCGTGCGGGTCAATCTGGGCTGTTGGGGAGGCGTAGCGGTCGGGGACGGGCACGAAGGGCTCTTCGATAGGCACGCCAGGCCACAAGCCTGCCAAAGCGAATTCGAATGCTGGCGTCATTCGATGTCACTCCAGCTGCCATGAGGCGGGGAGCACAGCGGCGAAGCCGAGAGATGAACTACCTCTGGCGCGTGGACTTCAAGAAATGGTTTCCGGCTCGGGCGAGAGATAGTCTTCGACACCCGCTCAAAAATGTTGTAATGGTGGGGGAGAACGCAGGTTGAGAACTGCCTGCTCTGTTGAGCCTTGGCGAGGCGGAGGAGATCTTGTAGTCCCGGCTCGGACGGCTTCGTTGTCCAAATGCGATAGATGTTCTGGAGGAGTTGACTGTGAAAACGCTGGTCTCCATCGCGGAGGACCTGTCTGTCGGCGCGAGTCAGAAAGCCGGTTTTATGGCTTTCCCATAGCTGCCGGATTTCGAAATACCGAACCAAACGATCGACGTCTAGGCCGTCTTCCCCACCAAAAAGATGAGCAAAGAGCTTGCCTGCCCGCTTGAATTTGGCCTGGTTCGCGGCTGCATAAATAAAGTTAAAGGCGGGCAGGCTGTTTAGAAGACCCTGGTACATCCGAAGATGGCTGCTGTATCGCAACAACCTGGGCTCGGGCGAATCACAGTAGACAAAGGTCGGCACCTGGGGAACAGAACCAGAGTCGGGGCCGCAGGGAACGAAGATCGGAAAACGGTCTGCAAAATATCGTTTGGAATTGGAATCGGACTGGATTCCTGGATGGCTGCGGCCGGGCAGAACCAGGAGAGGGACACTCAGCTCGTGTTGAAAGTAGGCAATCTTTTCAGCTTCCGTTTCAAGATATTTATGGTCGAGGTGGCTGAGAACGAAGTCCAAAATCAGGAGTCGCGTGCGGATGAGATCGTTCGAGAGGCGGCTGCGATTGCGAAGCTTGTCTTTGTCGATGAAGTCGTAAATCAGACGAGAGTACAGATTGTAAATGAACGTGCGGCAACCATACCGGGCCCTGCGGCCATGCTGCAATTGAAGGATCTTCTGGGTTAGTCGGTTTACGGCGCCGCCCGTCTTGACCCGTGCAAAGTGGAGAAACTGGCCTTGCGTGAAGTACCCTGAATGTGTCGCAACGAGGTAGAGAAAGGCAGCCTCGGTTGCAGTGTAGCCATAGCTTTGGATGGCCGCGAGATGTTCCGGCGCGATTTTCATAAGGACAGAATGTCCTGCATGATCTCTGGGTCTTGCATGGCAGGGCGCAGCCGGGCTGTGTCTTCAGCGAAGGCGTACATGACAAAGCCTGCTTCCGCCTTGGTGGCAACCATGTCGGGGTGGTAATGGGTCGTGACCAACTCCAAATCCACCTTCGATAGTTCCTGGTCGGGACCCTGGTACTCCAACCGAAGGTCAGGGAGAGGGATCTTGCCGTTGACTACCTTCAGACCGTGCTCTTGTGCGATGTCCAGCCGGTGTTGGGCATGCTCTGCCTTCGGCAGGGAGGCCAATTTGGCGAGTCTTCGGTTAATCGACTGCCTCAGCTCGAAATCAAGAACCACTCGTTGGACTTTGCCGCCCATGCGCTCAATGCGTTCGATCTCCTGTTGATAGAGACGATAGAGGGCAGCATCGTGCCGGGCTTCACGGGTGTTCACGAAACCGTAGTAGAGCCTCTGCTGGGAGTTCCCCTGTTCCTGGTAGGCTGCGATCCGTTGATGACCCGGTCGCGTGAGAGTCACATAAACCGCGTGTTCCGGATAGCTGATCCGCCACCGGAGGAGACCTTTGCGGGATAGAGTTCCCAGCTCCTGCTTGGTCCTGGTCACATCGCCGCCATAGCGGTGGCGGGCCAGATCTTCGAACGCCAGGGCGCGAAACATTCCGATATCGGTCAGTGCCTTGGACTCCGACTCATGGAGAGGGGCAGTGCGCTGGCGTTCGAGGCGCCGGTTGTGAATTTCTGGGTCTAGAGGTTCATCCTGGTGGTCGCCGCTGTCTGATGCGCGGCCAGAGCGAGACAGGAGGTCGGCTTCCATCTCGCGCCCAGACGGGGCCGATGATAACAATAATGAAGACTCCAGGCGGTCGTCATGGTCGTTGGCTCGATCGGAGCGGGACATTAGTTCACATCCTCGCGATGGAGATGCGGCGGCATCGGAGTTCTGCCGGCGTTGAGCTCCCGGTCAAAATGGGCGAGCTTGCTGCCGGTGTCTTTGAGGAAGAATCGCCGGCTGAGAGCAAAGAAGGCTGCCGTCAGATTCAGCAAGAGCACGCCCACAGAGATCAACAAGGGCGTCCAATATTGCTGCAGAATCAGAATGCGGTAGGGCGCAAGAAAGCGAAGCTTGTCCGCCAGGAACAACAGGACCGCCAAGGCTGTCATGGTTGCCGCAAACAGGACGTTGGCGATCACGACAGCCTCCCTCGTGTTCCCGGCCGGCCGGGTGTGGCTGAGTCAAGCTGCCGCCGCCAACGTTCAATCCTGGCGCGCGAGACACTGGTTTGAGGCGTGGTCCGATGCAGCCAATCAATGTGAAGCGCCAAGCTGCGGGCGAGATTCTCCCAGGTGAGGTTGGGAGTGGCGGGGGCACGTTTGGGACGGGTTCTTTTCATCGCGGCACCTCGCTGCTGAAAGCCTCATCCTGGCGGAAGTAAGTGATCGTGAGCCCCAGGGGATTCACGGGAATCAGTTGATTTGGGACTTCGTCCTTGAACCAGAAAACGAAATTTGCTGTGTACAGGGTTTTCTTCAGAACGGAATGGTCCGCCGGTGCGTATTCGACGTGGTAGAAGTCCACGGAAGCCCGGTAGGGTGGTTTCTGCATGGCCTCCAAGGCGACCTTTTCAATGTCCACGTCAACTTCGGGCGACGAAGGATTGGTCAGGAAAGTACTGATGGTGGCGTCCTTCTTGTGTTGTGTCATGGTGTCGTTGGCTAGTTTGCCGTCCAGGAAATAGAGCGCTTTGGTGAAGTCGTCATGAATCGTGTAGCGATTCCGGCGGTAGTAGAGGCG
>Ga0193732_1000112_pt1 | contig 15744 bp, 15 predicted proteins | sample U1s1metaG_FD_145077 | JGI IMG/M metagenome (GOLD analysis project Ga0193732, IMG submission 145077) | Soil microbial communities from a riparian zone of the East river system, Colorado, United States - U1s1 | ecosystem: Environmental > Terrestrial > Soil > Riparian zone | place: USA: East River...
CCCGCTTCTCGGTGAGGACACGGAGGCACACCGCGCCGAACACGCCGCCGAAGTGCAATTGCCATTCCTGCAGATCAGGAGGCCTGACTGCAGGTTTGTACCTATCGCTTTGGGTACGAGTCGCTACGAAGTCCTTGAGGCACTGGGAAACGCCATCGCAGAGGCGGTGCAGGCACTGGGCGAGCGGGTGCTGCTCATCGCCTCCAGTGACATGAATCACTACGAGAACGACGCAGTGACGAGGCAGAAGGACTACAAGGCAATCGAGCGCATCCTGGTGATGGACGTGGGTTGTTCGATGTGGTGATGAACGAAAACATCACCATGTGCGGTTTTGGTCCTGCAGTGGCGATGCTTACCACGGCCCGGCGTCTGGGGGCAACCGGCACCGAACTGGTCAAATATGCCACTTCGGGGGATGTTTCGGGTCGTCGGGAACGGGTCGTGGGGTATGCTGGCGTTATCGTGCACTAAAACAGGTTTCAGGAGAAGTCAAACCCCAAAGGCTAAACAGTCCTGCTGCTGCTATGCAGCTTAGGCGGTCCACCCTTCACGCTTTTCCGCTTGTGGCCGCTCTCCCCCTTAGCTCAAGCGCTGATCCAGGCGAGCGGAAATTGGGTGCGGCTTGCCAGGGTGCGAATTTTTTATTCGATCTCGAGTTCGCTATCCTCATCTTTGGTCGGCTTAACCCGGGGCGCGACTTTCGCGGGGGGAATTGGAGGGAGATCCAATCCCAGATCCGACAGGAGCAGACGCAGGTTCCCCGGGTTGGTGGCATAGGCCATCGCGGCCTCGTAGTCAATCATGTCCGCCCGGATCAGTTTCTCGATTTCCCCGTCAAAGTGCTGCATGCCCTCTGTGTCTCCATCTCGCATGGCATCCAGCAAACTCTTTCCTTCTACTTCGCCCTTGTCCAGATACTCGCGTGTGCGCATGCTCGATTTTAGGATTTCAATTGCCGCCACGCGCCCTACGCCCCCTTTGCGCGGAAGCAGCCGCTGCGAGACGATGTAACGGAAACTCTTTGCGAAGCGGTTACGAATGGCTTGCTGCTCCGCGAGTGGGAATACTCCGATGATTCGTTCGACTGTCTTTGAGGCATCCGTCGTGTGCAGAGTGGAAAGCACCAGGTGGCCGGTCTCGGCCGCCTCCATCGCGATTTCAATCGTTTCCTTGTCCCGCATTTCACCCACCAAGATTACCTTGGGAGCCTGCCGCAGCGCAGCCCGCAGCGCCAGCGCAAAACTGGGGGTGTCACTGTGCAACTCCCGTTGGTGAACGATCGAGCGCTTGTGGCGATGCATGAATTCCACGGGATCTTCAATGGTAAGGATGTGGTAGGCCTTGGTTTCGTTGATCCGGTCGAGAATCGCGGCTAGCGTAGAGGATTTTCCCGAACCGGTCGGACCAGTGACGAGCACGATCCCGTTTTTCAAATCGGCCACGTGAGTAAGTTCATGCGGAAGTTTGAGTTCAGCAAAGGTGGGAATGATCTTGGGAATCACCCGCATTACAATTGCATGGCTCCCCCGCTGGACGAAAATATTGACCCGAAAACGCGCCGTGCCCGGCAGGCTGTAAGAAATGTCACACGATCCCTGCTGTTGCAACACGGCAAGCGCCTGCTTGTTGTCTCCAATCAACTCCTCCGCAATGCGTTTCGTGTCGTCCGTACTCAGAGTGGGCAACCCTGGCATTTTCACCGGAACCAGCTGGCCGCTTATCTCAACGTGCGGATGGCTTCCCGGTGAAAAGATCAGATCGCTCACATGAGCCGAGGTGTGCAGCATGGCTAACAGCAGTACGGGCGCGGGCGGGATGGTTGTAGAAGCGGTATTGGGGATGGGCGCTCTGCCCGGTGTAGCCATGAAACCTCCGGTAGTCTTTGGGTGATTTCTATAGCGTACGTGCCAACTGCCAGCGTCTCAAGTGACGCTGGTAATTGGCGATACTCCCTGAACGTGCCTTGCGGGATGGAAGACACAATGCGCGGCGAGACTCGAGCAGCATTAAAAATTGCTAACTAAAAAATAAGGGCGACCCGAGGATCGCCCTGCCGGCTGTGATTTTCCCAAACCGAAGTTCACCGGACGACCTGAAAGTCAGCCCGGCAGCCGTGATCGACCCAAATACCACGACGATCATAACCCCAGCTATAGCCCTGTCGGCATGAGGAGTCGCTGCGCTGCTTCAACAGCCTCACCCCGCCGCGCGTGTCGGCCGGGCAGTAGTGTCGGTGCATGTCGTCGGACGAGCATGAGAGCACTACATCTGCGTCCGACCCATTGTTGTTACCCGGGCTCCAACCGCGGTCGCGATCATGGTCCCGATCACGATCACGATCCCAACCACCACCTCGGCCTCCTTCGACTACGAAATCAGCCCGGCAGCCGTGATCGACCCAGATGCCTCTGCCATCCGAGCCCCAGCTGTAGCCTTCCCGGCAGGAAGACTCGCTACGCTGCCGTTCCAGCCGAACCCGGCCTCGCACATCTGAACCACAGTAGTGCCGCCGGCCATCATCGGACGAGCACGAGATCGTGCCTCCGCTCCCGAAGGCTGATCCCGGCCCCGGGCCTCGGTACTGGTACGCGCTCAGCGTGAAGTCCGCCCGACAGCCGCGGTCTACCCAAACGCCACCCCGGTCAAATCCCCAACTGTAGCCCTGCTGGCAGGAGGATTCGCTGCGTTGTTTCAACAGCTGCACTCCACCACGCGTATCCGCCGGACAATAATGCCGGTGTCCGTCGTCCGAAGAACAGGAAATGGTCTGCGCCGAGCTGCGCGGACCGAAAATAACGAACGCTGCCACAACCACACCGAATCGCACCCAAGCCTTGATAGATAACATTCCCAACCTCCTGAGGGTAATGGGCAAATTTGCCTGTGAGCTTATCAAGCTTCACAGGATTTTGGAAACCTCGGCGGCTTATTCGGTCGGCGGGCCGGCTGCCCGAACCCTCTCTGTCAACCTATCTATGAGGCGAGCCCTGCGAACTGGGAGCTGACGAACGCGACGAAGGGGCACTCATCCGCGGACTTCCTCCACCAGCTGCAGGAGCGCTTCGCGGCGTCGTGCCGCCGCGAGGCGTTGATATGCGTGCCGGCGCTGGCAGGCGCGCCGTGGACCCGCCCAAGGGAGTGCGGAGCGTCCCGCCGGCTGGCGGCGAGCTTTGGACCTGCCGCGAGATCTTGTCTAGATTGCGTACACTACCTCGCGGAATCCCCAAACCTGCGGAATCGCCGCGAACCTGGATCCGATTTTGGATCACACCCGTAGGAGATGACATGGTGCTGCGATTCACCACCAGGGTTTGTCCCGGCGTCGCTGGCGGCCTGGGGAAGCTGAATTGTCGCGGCGGATTCGTGATTTGAGGACCTGTGTTCCATCCTGCCCAGGAACTTCCTGGCTGCCAGAACCACCCGTAGGCGGACAGGTAGGTCCAGGAGCCGTAGCGATAGGGGGTCCAGCCCCAAGGATATGAGGATACCCACGTATACCCAGCGCCGGGATACCACATCCAGGCACCGTTCATGAACGGATCCCAACCTGCACCTACAAAATAGGGCTGCCACATCATTCCGTAGCCTGGCATGTTGTAAAAGCTTCCGTAATAGTTCAGGTCACTTCCGCCGTAGGCGTAAGGCAAGTGGCTACTCGATGAAAACGTGCCGTACTGCTCCTGATATTTCCCTTGCTGCTTGTCCCAATCGTCGTAAGGATCCGACTCCAGATTTTTGGCCACCAAATAAGGATGCGTTCCCGCTAGATCGAAGGTTGCGCTGTGCTTCTTCTCAACCTCAACCTTCCCTGAGGCGCCGTCCACTTCGACGTCGCCCTTAAACACTGCCAAGGTAGCTTCGGCATCTTTGATCTCCACGCGCAGGTGGGCGGCCTTGGTCAGCGCCAATTTCTCGCGTCCAAAACTCAGCGAGAACTCTTGCACCGACTTGCCTCCCCTGAAATTCAGGTAGGCCGTCCCTGTTTGAAGATTCAAACTCGAAGCCCTTGCGCCGGAGTCGCGCAGTGCCAGCTCGGAGAATTCGACCAGCGTCCCGGGGGTGATGCGCACAGTGCTGCCGTCTTCGAATTCAATCTCTGCCCGAGCGTCCTTTCCGGTCCGCAGTCTAACGCCTTGGGTGATGGGCAGATTCACAAAAGCCTTTTCATAGTCCTGCCCGGTGTTACGATCGATTTGAACGTCTCCGTCCACCTGACTCAGACGGACAATGCGAGCTTGGGAATCGGCAAAGGATGGAACCGCTAGCCAGCACGCCAAGACCACCAGCGCGAACAGAGTGCCCAACGTACGGGTAGACATAATGCTACCTCCCCGAGGCTGCCCCTCACCTTCATTAGAACACCTTTCGGACCGGTTCGTTGCCCGTAAATCGCCAGTAAGTTGGTCCAGTTCGGGACCGGCTCTGAGCACCCATGACGGCCACGAGCCAAGCCGAACCGTCATGGTTTGATCGATTCGGCCCGCTCGATCATCCTCTGGGCTCGGGCCCGAACCGGGTTGATGACCGAGGAGTCGCGGGCGATCCTCTGCAGAATGGGAACGACCGCGGGAAGCTCTTGCAGGCTGTTCTCGTTGGCCATCTCCTCCATGTGCTTCAGTTCCTCGTCCAGGGCCAGCTTCTGGTAACGGTGGAAATATTGCAGACGTCGCCCGTATTCGAGGGTTGTGGATAGGTTCTGAAACAGCTGTGTCACCTGCTGAACAGCCGCCAGCGGGGAGTAGTTGTAGGTGGCGGTAGCGTTTTGCTGGGCGTCCTTGTAGGTCAGAGTCTTAGCGCCAGTGGAGGCCAGGCCGCGTTTGTTGGAGTCGATCTGCCCCTGAAAGTAGTGCGCCCGTTTGGCCAGATCGAAGATAGTCTTGCCGGTCGCGGGGGATATTGAAAAGTCCAGATGAAACGGATCCGCCTCGGATTCAGGACTGAGCTTGCCATCGGACTCGTAGGTGGAATGCCCGTCGGAGGACACCGAAATGACATAGTGGGACGGTTCCGAGCCGGGAAAATCAAGCGTGAAGGTCACGACGGCGGCCTCCTGCGCCCCGGCCTGAAACCCCAAACACAGGACCAGTAAGAAGAGACAAATCACCCGTCGACTGGTTCGATATGGGCTCTGGCGTCCCGTCCATGCCGGCGGGAAAACGAGCGGGAGGCTAGCGCCCCGATCCAACCGTAATTTGCCAGAAGCCATGCAGAACAGATTATGCCAAAAAATACGCAGAATGTGCCGGAGACTCGCCTCACCTGCCCACGGCGCGCCGGCGCAGAAGCGTGGCTGAGGTGTGGAGATGGCAGATGGCAATGGCGAGAGCGTCGGCGGCATCAGGCGGCTCGGGTATCTCGCTGAGGTTGAGCAATCGTGTGACCATGTGCTGGACCTGGGGCTTTTCGGCCCGGCCGTAACCTACTACCGCGGACTTGATGGAAAGAGGCGAGTACTCGGTGACTTCCAGTCCGGCGGACGATGCGGCCAGCATTGCCACTCCACGCACCTGCCCCAGTTTAAGGGCGGACTTTACGTTGACCGCATAGAACACATCTTCGATCGCGACGTTGTCGGGCCGCTGCTCCTGAATGATGACGCCGAGGCGTTCGAAAATAATGGCAAGACGCCGGGGAAGCGGTTCCCGAGGCGATAACTTGATAGCACCGCACGTCAGACAGATCAACGTGTCGTCCTGACAGAGTTCGACGACGCCGAAACCCGTGTACGCGGTGCCACAATCAATGCCCAGGACGCGCATGGCAGGAGTTTATCCGAGTTTCAGGGGTTGTGGCCTGTCCGTTGTCAAAGCGTGCAGCGGGCCAGCCTTTTTTTTACTGACGACCGCCCCTGACAACTTGACCTTGATTCCGACGTACCCGCCTCAATCTCAGCAGCAGCGTGGCCTGCGCGCCTTGGCCATTTCGCATTCCCGACAAAAGGCGGCGTAGGCTTCACGGGACGATGCCAATTTCGTGCGATCCAGGAAGCGAGCATAGGCAGACTCGTCGAAAATTTCACGCAGGGCCGACGCCAACACTGACACCGTGTGCATAATCAGGGAAGCGAACCCCGTCGAGCTTTGCTCGACTGGACAACCTAGGGCGGCGGCGATCCCCACGGCTGGGCTCTCCCGAAATGCGGTTGTCATAGGCTCGCTCGATTCTTTCATCCCTGCTCCTCATTCGCGAACCGCGTGGCCACGAACGGCGACTCCTTGACACGGGCCTGCTCGCGGCCGGAAAGCACTCGTACCCATTCGACTACCGACTCGATCAAGATCAGGGCGATCATCACGATCAGGGTTCCGGTTACGAGCGCATCCAGACGATCATTGAAGATCAGTCGAACATTTGCGCCCGGGCTGGATGCCAGCGTTGTAGCGTGCGACAAAAATCCGATGCGTGGATTGGAGTCAAAGATCTTGTGCCACGAAGCGGTGAAAGTTACCGCAACCAACCAGACTAGCGGCAGGAGTGTCACCGCCACATACCGCGCTTTACCCATCTTGATAATGATGGTAGTGGCCACGCACAGGGCGACCGTTGCCAGCAATTGATTGGAAATTCCGAACAGCGGCCACAAGGAGTTAATCCCCCCCAACGGGTCTTTCACTCCCTGCCACAGAAAATATCCCCAAGCGCCGACGATCAGGGCACTGGTTGCGAGGATGGAGGGATACCAACTGGTGCGGCCCAGCGGCTTCCATAGGTGTCCGAGCGCGTCCTGTATCATGAAGCGACCCACACGGGTACCAGCATCGAGAACGGTGAGGATAAACAGCGCTTCAAACATGATGGCGAAGTGATACCAGATCGCCATCAGAGCCTGGCCGCCGAGGCTATGGGAGAAAATGTGGGCCATGCCCACAGCAAAGGCGGGCGCACCGCCGGTCCGGTTGTACAGCGTCTGCTCGCCCACGGACCGTGCCAGCGCGTGCATCTCGGCCGCCGTAATCGGAAAACCCCAGGTGCTGATGGTGGCTGCGGCAGCTTCCGGCGCCTGGCCAACAATGCCTGCAGGACTGTTGATCGCGAAGTAGATTCCTGGCTGAAGTACGCAGGCCGCGACCATCGCCATGATGGCCACCATGGATTCGGCCATCATCGCTCCGTATCCCACCATGCGCGATTCGGTCTCTCGGCAGATCAGCTTGGGGGTTGTGCCGCTGGAAATCAGCGAGTGAAAGCCACTGATCGCGCCACAGGCGATGGTGACGAACGCGAATGGGAAAACGTTTCCGGCGAACACCGGACCCGAGCCGTCAATGAAGCGGGTAAGCGGTGGCATGTGCAACGTGGGCCGGAGTGCCACGATGCCGAGAGCTAGCAGAGCGATGGTCCCCAGCTTCACGAATGTGCTCAGGTAATCGCGGGGCGCCAGCAGTAACCAGACAGGAAGCGCCGAGGCTGCGAATCCGTAAATGATGATCAGGATCGCCAGGGCGGGAGCGGAAAGCGTGAACCAACTGGCCACCGATGGGGTCTGGGAAGCCCATTGCCCGCCCCAGATGGCGAGCATCACCAGTACGAACCCCAGGACCGATGCCTCAAGTACTTTGCCAGGCCGCAGATTGCGCAAATAAACCCCCATCAAAAGCGCGATGGGAATGGTCATGGCAATGGTGAACGTTCCCCAAGGGCTTGCCTTGAGCGCATTTACAACCACCAGCGCGCACACCCCGAGCAGGATCACGATGATGCTGATCACGGCAACGTAAGCCACAAGTCCACCCACGCGGCCTACCTCTTCGCGCGCCATTTCAGTGAGGGACTTGCCATCGCGCCTGACAGAGAACAGAAGAATCACGAAATCCTGCACGCAACCTCCGAAGACCGCGCCCGCCAGTATCCAAAGAGTTCCGGGAAGATAGCCAAATTGCGCCGCCAGCACGGGACCGACTAGAGGGCCCGGCCCGGCGATGGCGGCGAAATGGTGCCCGAAGACTACCCATTTGTTGGTGGGAACGAAGTCGCGGCCATTTTCCAAACGCTCGGCGGGCGTGGCCCGTTGAGGATCCAGCATGAGAACTTTGGCCGCGATGAACTTGCTGTAGAAACGGTATGCAACCGCATAGGTGCAAAGGGCCGCGACCACCAACCACATGGCATTGATTTGCTCGCCTCGGTGCAGCGCGACCGTGGCTAGAGCCAGCGCTCCCAAAATTGCGACGGCAAACCAGATCAGGATACGAAATGCTTTAGGCATGAGGTTTTTGGTTGCAGGAGATATTGTGGCCAATCCCCTACCCCGAGCGCAATCGGCAAGAGAGGCTCATCCGCTCCCCGATGGCACAATAATGCGCAGTTTAATGATAACCTTAGGCATCCGTTGCAAGCGATTGCAGAGGAAGTGTATCCCGTGTGCCCCTCGACCTTGCACGCAAGCCACGGGCGGCGTTGAGTCACGAATCCATGCCCGTTGAGGAGCAGGCAATGAAAGTTGGTGTACTGACCGGCGGGGGCGATTGCCCTGGGTTAAACGCAGTGATCCGCGCCGTGGTGCGGAAAGGTTGCTTTCACTACGAAGACGAATTCGTTGGCTTTCTCGAAGGCTGGCGAGGTCTGCTAGAAAACAAGAGCATGCCGCTCGATCTCGCGAGTGTGGGCGGGATTCTGCCCCGGGGCGGCACGATTCTGCGCACTTCCCGCACCAACCCCGCGAAGAAGCCGGATGGCTTGGACAGGTGCATCACTACTCTGAAGGAGCACAATATCCAGGCCCTGATCGCCATCGGCGGCGACGACACGCTCTCGGTGGCGCAGCAATTGCACGAAAAAAGTGTCGATGTGGTAGGCGTTCCCAAGACCATTGACAATGACCTGGCCGGCACCGACTTCACCTTTGGATTCGACACGGCCGTGAACATCGCCACCGAGGCCATTGACCGTGTACACACCACCGCCGAAGCGCACAACCGCGTGATGGTGGTCGAAGTGATGGGGCGCGATGCCGGGTGGATCGCAATGTATAGCGGCATCGCCGGCGGCGCCGACGTAATTCTCATCCCCGAAATACCCTTCGATGTCGACAAGGTCGCCGAGACGATTCGGTTGCGGCACGCGCGCGGCCGTTACTTCAGCATTGTGGTGGTGGCCGAAGGAGCGAAGTTCTCGACCGACGTCGATCCCCTGCATGGCGCGCCTATCGTAGTGGATATGGGCAAGGATGAATTCGGGCATGCCCGGCTGGGCGGAATCGCCAACATCCTGGCGCGGGAGATTGAGCGCCGCACCAATTTCGAAACCCGGACCGTGGTGCTGGGACACGTGCAGCGCGGCGGCTCCCCCAGCGCGTTCGACCGCATGCTGGCCACACGCTATGGCCTGGGAGCGATTGATATGGTGCACCGCGCCGAGTTTGGCTGTATGGCCGCCCTGCGCGGGAACAAAATTGTCTCGGTTCCTCTGGCCGATGCCATCTCCAAGAACCGCACTGTGGATCAGGAAACGATTGACGTAGCGTTCGGAATTCTCGACAAGTTGACCACGGACAAGGTAGCGGTGGGGAAATAGGGCGTCGGCCATCGCGTGTCGGACCCCAGACACTAGACATCGGACAACCGCAATCTTACGCTTGCCGGACAAGAATATGGTCGTGCCATCGAGACCTATGGTACGAGGTCCGAGGTCCGGCTCCTGAGGTTTGACGTCCCAAGCCCGATGACAATGGCCGGATTTTACGCGCGCCTCGCCCCCGCCTTCCTCGAGATCATCGAATTCGTCCTGGTGGCAGCCGCGCTCGGATTGATTCTGTTCCATTCCCGCAAAAAACCTGGAAAATTACCGTCCTTCCAGTCCGTGGAGCAATGGTTTTCCCGTCTGGCACGAAGAAGGTCGCTCAGCGTGCTGATCGTGGGCCTGCTGATTCTTACTTCGCGCGCCGCGCTGATTCCGCTGCTTGGCATTCCTGCACCCAGTTGGCATGACGAGTTCAGCTATCTTCTGGCCGCGGACACCTTCGCGCACGGCCGGCTGACCAATCCGCCTCATCCGATGGCAGTGCACTTTGAAAGTTTTCACATCATCCAGCGACCGACCTACATGTCCATGTATCCTCCGGCGCAGGGTATGGTTCTGGCTCTCGGCGAGCGCTTGGGACACCCCTGGATCGGGCAGTGGGTCGTCACCGCGCTCATGGGCTCCGCGCTGTGCTGGATGCTTCAGGGATGGCTGCCTCCCGGATGGGCGCTGTTCGGTGGACTGCTGGCGGCTCTGCGTCTGGGCGTTCTCGGCTACTGGATGAACGGGTACTGGAGCGCATCGGTGGTGGCCCTCGCCGGGGCTCTGGTACTGGGCGCGCTGCCGCGCCTGCGGCGGCAGGCAAAGTTGCGAGATACAGTCGGGCTGGCTTTGGGCCTTGCCATCCTGGCCAATAGCCGGCCTTATGAAGGATTCATTCTTGGTCTGGGCGCCGCGACCGCGTTGATCCTTTGGCTGGCCGGTCCGCGGCGTCCTGAACTGTCTGTGGTGTGGCGACGCGTGGCCTCACCGCTGATCGTCATTCTCGCGCTCACGGCAGTGGCGACCGGGTACTACTACTATCGCGTCACTGGAAACGCCTTTCGCATGACTTACCAAGTCAATCGCCAGGTATATTCGCAGGCACCCTATTTCCTGTGGGAAGCGCCCCGTCCGGAACCTGTTTATCACCATCGCGTGATGCGCGATTTTTACCTGCGGGAGTTTCGGGTTTTTCAGGAGAGTCAGAGGCTCGCCGGTTTCCTGCGCGACTTGGGCGAAAAGATCTGGTTTTCGTGGACGTTCTATCTCGGATCCGTTTTTACCCTTCCCCTGCTGCTCTTGCCCAGGACATTTCGCGACCGCCGAATGCGATTTCCGTTGCTTATGGGAGCCCTGTTGCTGCTAGCAACGACGGTAGAAACTTGGACCTCCCCGCACTATCTCGCCGCAGGCACCGGCTTGCTATACCTGGTCCTGATGCAATGCATGCGCCACCTGCGGCTCTGGCGCTGGCGGGCGCGGCCGTACGGGGTCGCCATCGTCCGCGCGATACCGGCGATTTGCGCCGCCCTAATCGTTCTGCGAGTGGGCGCGGTAGCAGTAGGGGCACAAATCGAACCGCAGTGGCCGCGCGGCAACTTGGAGCGCGCTGCAGTCCAGCGCAAATTGCAGAACTCACCTGGGCAGCATCTGGTCATCGTGGCCTACGGCCCGGAACATGATCTCGATCACGATTGGGTGTACAACGCCGCTGACATTGATGCTGCCAAAATCGTCTGGGCCCGCGACATGGGACTCCGTGACAATGCAGAATTGCTGCAGTATTTTCACGACCGGCGGGTCTGGCGATTGAATGCGGATCAGTCCCCGCCAAGGCTGGAGCAATGAACCCTGGATTCTGGCTCACAGCAAAACGGATTCGCATTCATGGACTGTTGCTGGCCTTGTGTTTGTGGACTGTCTATGCCGTGGACATGTCTGCGCCGGGTCCGCTGGACCGCAACGGCCTAGTCAAAGGAACGGATTTTCTGCATTTCTACACTCTAGGCAACCTGGCGTTGCTTGGCCGCGGCGACCTGCTTTATGACATGCGTGCGCAAGCGGAACAGGCGCGGCAACTCCTGCCGCAAGCGCCGGATCGTTTGTATGTTCCGCTCTATGGACCGCAGGTTTCGCTGTTGTTCGCGCCCATTGCCCGCCTGCCTTACGGTTGGGCTCTAGCCGCCTGGCTTTCCGCGAACTTTGTGATTTTCGTTTTCTGTTGCTATGCCCTATGGAGGACGTGCCCCGAACTTCAAGCTTATCGATGGACGGTTTTGATTTTGGCGATCGCCTTCCCGGGGTTTTTCCATTTGGTGGCTTGGGGACAGACCTCTGGTCTAGCCCTTCTGTTTTTTACCCTAGCCTATCTCGCGCTGCGACGTGATCAGAAGCTGCTAGCGGGATTGGCGATTGGATCCCTGGTCTTCAAGCCTCAGCTGGGCGTGGCCGCCGCGGTTGTGTTTCTGTTCGCACGCGAATGGAAGCTGATCGGGGGGGCGTTGGCAGCAGCCTCGGTCCAACTGGGGGCGGCCTGGATGCACTACGGAACCGAGGTCATGCGCACCTACGGGCAGGCACTAAGGCATGTGTGGGATGTTTTACCTCTGCTCGAACCGCGGTTGTACCAGACGCATTCGCTCCGCTCCCTCTGGTCCCTCCTGCTCCCGTGGCCGCAGACAGCGTTCGCGTTCTATGTAGTTAGCGCTCTCGGCGTTCTTGCGCTTGCAGCTCGCTGCTGGCAAAGCGGAACGCCCCTGGAAGTTCGCTATGCGGCGCTATTGTTGGCCACAGTCCTCGTGTCACCCCACCTGACGGTGTACGACCTGGTCATTCTTGCGCTCGCGTTCCTGCTGCTTGGCGATTGGGCCCTGGCGCATCGCGACTCCGCGCGGCCGATCCCGCTGCTCCTGTACGCGTGCTACCCGTCGTTTCTGCTGGGACCGTTGGCGCGGATGACACACGTGCAGTTTTCCGTCGTGGCCATGACAGCATTGTTGTGGATCAGCTGGCGAATCTCACAACGAAGTGCGGCTCCCCCACCAACCATCCCGGCAAGGGTATCGACGTGATATCCCCTCACGATGACAGATGCGCGTGACGGAACAGAAATGTCAGCGCTTCCGGAAAGCGCCGGGCCCATTCTTTCTCACTGTGAATTGAGCCTTCTTCAATCGTCACTCGCAAACGCTCTTCTCCCAATCCCGCGCGATAAAGCGTCCGTTTGAGTTCGCGAACGTCGTCGACGACCTGGCGATCACGATCTTCGTTTCCAGCTTCCCGGGTTCCCATCGCCATAAATATCCTGGCGGGCCACTGCCGGAAGGCGCGACTGGATTTCAAGAGCTGGCGGTTGGAGATGAACAACGACGGACTTTCCAGCAGCAGGCGGCCAAATACTCCGGGACGGGCCATTACGGTGTACAGCGCAATGACCGCACCCAGCGACGATCCGCCGAGGCCCGTGTTTTCCGGGCCTCGGGCAATGCGGTATCGGTGAAAGACGAAAGGCATGACTTCATGCAGCAAGAAATCGGGATAGCCCTTGCCCTGTGGCCGCAAGACGGGCGGATGTATGGACCGGTACGGCAGATATTCTTTAGCACGGTCTTTCTGAGCATTGTCAATGCCCACGACGAGAAGCGGAGGAACTTTGCCTTCACCGATCAGGCGGGTGGCGGTCTCGTCTACCTGCCAGTCGACTCCGACATATGCCGTGGCGGGATCGAAAAGGTTCTGTCCGTCGTTGAGATAGAAAACGGGATAGTGCCGACCTTGGTTTTCGGGCTGGCTGTATCCAGGCGGCAGCCAGACGCGCAGCAAACGCTTGTTACGGAAGATCCCGCTTTGAAACTCGTGCAGGCGCAACTCGCCGGCAGCGGCCGGCGCGCCGCGGGTGGGTATTGTCTCGGATGGTGTGCCCTCTTCCATGAAAGTCGGTAGGTTCTACGGTCGCCGGGCGTGGTGCCGCCATAACACTAACGAAAGTACCGAGATACAAGAAACCAGCGCCAGCGACGAAAGGCACAAGACGCACCATGCAGCCAGAACAAATCCTTCTACGTAAGTGAGGTAAAGAGCGAAGCCCAGTCCGGTCAGCGAAGCGATCGCCAACATCGCGGGGGTCTCGGCCCTGCTGCGATAGAACGTGGCCAGGATCAACAGACCCAGGTATCCGATGATACCGATCAACGCTACCGGGACACCGGAGATCACAGAGTAGGTGCTGCGGTTCACAATGTCACAGTTGAAGCTCTCTCCGAAGGAACAGTAGGAAGTCTGTGAGGTACCGTAGTGGTGATAGAGAGAGACGGATGACACGAGCGCTCCGCCTGCCGCCAGCATTGCGATCAGCCGCAAAATACGCCGGGCAAAGCGCGTCATGGCAGAGGGCATCCGGTTTTGGTGCCCAGCGTAGGCAGGGGCTGGGTGCCCTCCCGGCGCTCCCCGTCGGCAAACTGCCAGGTGGGGAAATGTTTGATTCCGGCATCCTTGCAGACCGCAGCTTCATCACGAGAGCCACGCACACCGCATTCAACATAGAGAACGTAGCGGAAGGACGATTCGAACATTTCCTTCTGCTCGGCACAATGCGGACACCAGTAAGCGCCGTACATCTTCGCTTGTTTTGCCGCTAGGCACTGCGCGAATGAATCGAGGCGGCTGCCGCGTTTGCGCAAGCCCAGATACATCGCCGTCGCGAAAGCGGCCGCAATCAGGACAGCGATCACGATCTTGCGCGCCGTGGAAGATTTTGCCGGCGTCTGCAGCTCACGTCTTTCGCGCACTTTCGACATCGAGTCTTTTTATACCACGACGTTCAGACTGGAGGGCAGAACGTCGAGACTTTGACAGCGCAGGGTGAGCACTTCACCATCCACCATCACGTCGACCGGATCGTCGAGCTGGAAATCAATACGTTTGGCCTGGCGCCGTTCCGCCAGAGGATGGTTAATGTGCGTGCCGTCATAAAGCGACGGCAAATTTCGGATCAGCCCCAGGCGCCCGATTGGGCCCCAGCGCACGTACTCGATTAACCCGTCATCGACTTCAGCTTTGGGCGCAATCATCATGGTGCCTCCGGTAAACTTGCTGTTGCTGAAGGTAAGAAACAGGCACGGGCGCCGGTCCCACTCCGGCTCTCGATCGACTCGCAAGGGGAAGGGACGCCGCCGGAAGCGGGCCAGGCTGATGAAGATGGACGACTGGTACCCTATCTCGCCCCACCCGCTGAAACGGCGGGCGCGCAACGTGGCCACGTCGGCGGAAAACCCCATGCTCAGTAAATTGATGTAGTGAAGCGCACCGGTTTCGTGGGTCAGGCGAAGGACGTCGCAGGGCCGGCAACGCTGGGCCAGTAACGCCTCGATGGCAAACTCAACCCCGCGATCGCTGAAGTCTCGTAAAAACGAGTTACCCGTTCCTAGGGGAAGAAAGGCCAGTGTGGCTCGCTCAGTTCTTTCCCTGGAGAAAAGCCCGTTGACAATCTCGTATGACGTTCCATCTCCACCGACGGCGATAAACTTCCGGTAGCCCTCGGCGTAAGCATCTTGGACCAACTGGGTCGCCTGGCCGGGCGCGCTGGTCTCGACCACTTTCACACCAATCCCGCCTGCGCGCAAACGGTCGAGCGCCGGTCCAACCAGTTTGCGACATCGCCCCCCTCCCGCTGCCGGATTCACCACCGCAAGAAAGACGCTGGAATCGCTCACGATTGGGGACTCATAGTGTCGATCTTATATTTCGACTACCGCAGCCCGGCTCAGAATCTTACGCATCTCTTCGGCGAGCACCATACGCTGGATCTTCATGGCGGCGGTGCGAGGAAAGTCTTTGTCCCAGACCACGCATCCACCCACGCGTTTGAAATCGGGCAAGCGGCGGTTGCGGACGACAACCTCTTGCTTCAGCGCTTCGTCGAATTCCTGCGCCGGCTCCAGCCGCAGGACCAGCACCAACATCTCGGAGCCAAGGGTTTTTGCCGGCCATATGTAATTTGCTGCAAAGACGCTGTAGTCCTTCACCGGCAATCCATCAAAGATGGTCTCGATATCCTCAGGATAGATATTTTTTCCACCCTCGGTGACGATCATGTTCTTCTTGCGGCCGAATAGTTGCACATGTCCGCTGGGGTCAAATCGGCCGAGGTCGCCCGTGAGGAGCCAGCCATCCACGATGGTCTCGGCGGTCAGTTCGGGGTCGTCGAGGTAATGCGACATGACGGTCTTGCCCCTCGCCGCG
>Ga0193732_1000113_pt1 | contig 15737 bp, 10 predicted proteins | sample U1s1metaG_FD_145077 | JGI IMG/M metagenome (GOLD analysis project Ga0193732, IMG submission 145077) | Soil microbial communities from a riparian zone of the East river system, Colorado, United States - U1s1 | ecosystem: Environmental > Terrestrial > Soil > Riparian zone | place: USA: East River...
GTATAGAGGACTGGCGGCGGTTCGAGGTCAGGAAAAGGCAGGCTTTGGATTGATCGCGACCTCTTTAAGAGTATGGGATGCATGGAGTTACCAAACTACAGATTAGGGCTTCCAAAAAACATAGCTTTACCTTATAGGGGCTTCTATAATCGGGAAAGTCTTTTCTTTGAAGTAGGTTAGAGGTTCCACTTTGCACACTCCCGTGGCCCCGAACGTGCACAGCCTTCACTCGGGTGACCCCTCCACCCTGGCACAGGAGCCGTTGCGGTCCATGAACCGTGATTTCCAAATCCGATTTACAGCCGGCCTGCTGATTCTGCTGACCACGGCCGCGGTGGTTTTGGGCTGGATCAATTTCCAGAAGGAACGTGACTTCCAGATTCCCTCGGACGGCGTGTGGTGGGTGGAGCAATCGGGAAGTAACAGCGGACTGGTCGCTGATCGAGTAGAGCCAAACGGTGCCGGAGACAAAGCCGGCATTCGGGTTGGTGATCGCCTTACCGCGATTAACGAGCGCGAGGTGAACGATACCGCCAGCCGCATGCGTCAGGTGTACCGGATCGGCGCGTGGTCGAAGGCGAGTTACTCCGTAATCCGGCAGTCGATCCCGGTGGATATGACGGTGATCCTGGTCCCGGCGGAGCGATCTCTCAACTACTGGCTTCGTTTTATCGCTCTGATCTATCTTGGCATCGGGCTGTACGTGCTGCTGCGACGATGGACAGCGCCCAGCTCCACGCATTTCTACATCTTCTGCCTGGTCTCGTTCATCTTTTACGCTTTCAAGTTTAGCGGGAAACTGAACGAGTTTGATTGGACGATCTACTGGGGCAACGTTGTGGCCTGGCTGTTGCAACCTGCCCTGTTTCTGCATTTTGTTCTAACTTTTCCCGAGAAACGCAACATCGTCCGCGAACATCGCTGGATCGTCCCTGCCATTTATGTACCCGGAATGCTGTTGTTGGGAATCCACGTATTCACGCTGCGGTGGCTGAAGGCGAGTGAGCGGGTGCGCTGGAACCTCGACCGGATCCAGATGGGCTACCTGGCCCTGTTCTTTGTGGTAGCGGCGGCGGTGTTGTGGTTTAGCTACCGCCGGGCCAGCACTCCGATCCTGCGGCAGCAACTGAAGTGGGTCACGCGCGGCACCATTCTGGCCATCGCGCCCTTCACCCTATTTTATGTGATCCCCTACCTGACGGGTGCGCTGCCCACTGCAACCATGAAGGCTTCGGTGCTGTCGCTCGGCCTGCTTCCTCTCACCTTTGGCTATGCGATCTTCCGCTACCGATTGATGGATGTGGACCTGATCTTCAAACGCGGTATGGTGTACACCCTGGCGGCGGGCGCCATTGTGGGGGTTTACTTCGCCGTCGTGGCTGGGGTCGCCGAACTGGTCCATACCCAAGTTCCCAGCTCCGGGCCTATTGGTTTGATCCTCGCGATGGTGGTTACGGCGCTATTGTTCGATCCCGTCCGCAAATGGATCCAGGAGCGGATTGACCAGTTTTTCTATCGCACCCGCTACGACTACCGCAAGACCCTGATTGAATTTGGGCGCGAGCTCAGTGCCGAAACCGACCTGGACAGGATGCTGAGTTCGGTGGTGGATCGGCTGTCACGAACGCTGCTGGTGGATCGCATGGCGATTTTCCTCTCGACCGGGGAGCCGCCTCAGTTCTTTTTGGCCAAGTCTTTTGCCATGACCCAGACCAGCGGCTTGGATTTGAACTTCCTGAGCGCGCCTCGACCTGAAATCGAGGCTGGGCATCTTTTCCTGGAGAACGTTCACCAGGTGCCGCGCGAGACCGCCAGTGCGCAACAGACCATCGAAAGGCTGGATCTGAACTACTACATCCCGTGCCGGGCTCAACAGCGGACCATTGCGTTTCTCGGGCTGGGAAAGACGGTGGAAGGCGATTTTCTTACCAGTGAAGACGTGGAACTGCTCGAAACCCTGGCTGGGTATATCGGCATCGCCATCCAGAACGCTCGCCTGTACGCGTCGCTGGAACAGAAGGTCGCCGAATACGAACGCCTGAAAGACTTCAATGAAAACATCGTCGAGTCCATCAATGTGGGCGTGATGGCGGTGGATCTTGAGGACCGGATCGAATCCTGGAACTCGCAAATGGAAGTGATGTACGCGTTGCCGCGCTGGCAGGCGCTGACCCGGCCGTTGAGCGAGGTGTTCCCGGTGGCGTTTGTGGAAGAGTTCTACCGGGTGCGGCAGAATCCGGGCGTCAATAACCTCTACAAATTCCGGTTGGCCACGCCGACCGGGGAGAGCCGGATTGTCAACGTTGCCATCGCCCCGCTGGTCACCAGGAAGTTCAACGTAATCGGGCGCCTGATTATCGTGGATGACATCACCGAACGGATCGATTTGGAATCGCAGCTCTCACAGGCGGACAAGCTTTCCTCGATCGGCCTGCTTGCCGCCGGGGTTGCGCACGAAGTCAATACGCCGCTAGCCGTGATCTCCTCGTACGCCCAAATGCTTTCGAAGCAACTCGCGGAAGATCCGCAAAAAGGTGGATTGCTGGACAAAATTACGCGGCAGACGTTCCGGGCTTCGGAGATTGTGAACAACCTGCTGAATTTCTCGCGCACCAGCGGCACCGAATTCACCGAAGTGAACGTCAACAAAATCATCGCCGACACCCTGGCTCTGCTCGAGCACCAGTTCAAGATCACCAAGATCAAGGTGGAGGACGATCTGGCGGGACACCTGCCACTGATCAGCGGCAATCCCGGACGCTTGCAGCAGGTTTTCCTGAATCTGTTCCTCAATGCCCGCGATGCTATGCCCACCGGCGGAAGGCTTCGGGTGGCCACCTCCAACGGTGACGGGGTGAGCGTGGTCGTGTCCGACACCGGCACCGGCATCGCCCAGGAACACATCCAGCGCATCTACGACCCGTTCTTTACCACCAAAGCCGCGCCCCGGGAGGGCCAAGGCAAAGGCACGGGCCTGGGCCTGTCCGTGACTTACGGCATCATTCAGGAACACGCGGGAAAGATTCGCGTGGAAAGCGAACCGGGCCAAGGGACCACGTTCTATCTGGATTTCCCACTGATGAAGAAGGTTGTCAATGTCTGAACTGGCTACTATTCCGCGCCGCGCAATGAACGAAGGGTCTCCTTCGTCCGCAGGCTCCGTGCTGATTATTGACGACGAAGCCGCCATCCGCGAATCGCTGGAAACCCTGCTGGAGCTGGAAGGCTACTCGGTAGAATCGGCTGCCAGCGCCGACCAGGGGTTGACGCGGATTGGTGAGCGGCCTTTCGACCTGGTACTGCTCGATCTGGCCTTGCCGGACCGGAACGGCCTGGAGCTGCTCACCGAACTTCATGCTCACGATCCCCAGCTTTGCGTGATCATGATTACCGCCTACGGTACGGTGGAAAATGCGGTGAAAGCGATGCAGGCGGGCGCCACCAACTTCGTGCAGAAGCCCTGGGACAACGAAAAGCTGCTGGCCGATGTGCGCATCGCAGTGGGCCGCCACCGCACCGAAGCGGAAAACGTCCAGCTCAAGCGTGCCCTGAAGCAGCGCTACAACTTTGAACATATCGTGGGCAAGAGCGAGCCCATGCTGAAGATTTTCGACCTGGTGGCGCAAGTGGCGCCCAGCCGTTCCACGATTCTTCTGCAGGGCGAGAGCGGAACCGGCAAGGAGCTAATCGCCAAGGCCATCCATTTGAACTCCCCACGCCGGGACCGGGCGTTTGTCCCGGTGAATACCGGCTCCATGCCCCCGGACCTGCTGGAATCCACGCTGTTCGGGCACGTCAAGGGAGCATTTACCAGCGCCGTCGCCAGCAAGAAAGGCCTGTTCGAAATCGCCGACCGGGGAACGCTATTCCTCGACGAAATCGGTACCATGAGCTTGGACACCCAGAGCAAGATTCTGCGCGTTCTGCAGGACCGCAAGTTCATGCACTTGGGCGGGGTCCACGAACTTCAGGTGGACGTGCGCATCATCGCAGCTACCAACGTGGACCTGAAACAACTGGTCCGCGAAGGCAAATTCCGCGACGATCTGTTCTATCGCCTGAACGTGATCTCCATTGATCTGCCCCCTCTAAGACAGCGAAAGGAAGACATTCCTTTGCTGGTTGATTTCTTCCTGGCAAAGTATTCGGAAGAAAACGAACGGCCGCGGCGGAGAATGATCCCGGAAGGCCTGCGCCCGCTGCTGTCCTATTCCTGGCCGGGCAACGTACGGGAACTGGAAAATGTGGTCGAGCGGGCCGTCGTCCTCTCCACCGGAGTGGACATCGGTCCGGAACTTCTTCCCGACCAGATCGTGGGTCGCGGAACGCCCCTCCCTCTGCTCGAACATCGCGGCGACGCTTCGCTGTTCGATATCATCGAGGACTGCGAACGCCACATCATCCTGGACATGCTCGAAAAGTGCAACTGGAACCAGACCGAAGCCGCGGAACGCTTCCACGTGCCACTTTCTACCCTGAATCAAAAAATCAAGCGCCTGACGATCGAGATCAAGAAGAAAACGAGGGAGTAAGGGGGTCGGAGGTTAGACGTCGGACCTCGGATGTCTGCTTTTTCGGCTGCTGGGGCGTTTCTATGTTCTTGCACGGGGTTCTTGCGCTGACCCGCTCACTTTCTCTGCTATATTTCTTTCAGGTAGAGGCCGCACTGCATGGCAGCTGGGGACTTTCAGGTTCAACTTATCTCGCCCGCCCAATTTGCCAAGGAGAAAGTCCAGGCGCTGCAGGAGTATGCCCTGCTGGTGGGCCAATCTCTGGCCAACCTTTTTCGCCGGCCTTTGTACGTCACCGACATGATTCAGCAGGCCGACTTGATCGGCGTGGGCTCCCTGCCCATCGTGATTTTGACCGGCGGCTTCACCGGGGCAGTGCTGGCTCTGAATAGCGCCAGCACCCTATCGAGGTTCGGCTCGCTCACGCTCATCGCCCAACTGGTTTCCGTAGGAATGGTTACTGAGCTGGGGCCTGTCATCACTGGCCTCATGGTGGCCGGGCGCAATGCTTCTGGGATGGCCAGCGAACTCGGTTCCATGACCGTGACCGAACAGATTGACGCCATGCGCGCGCTGGGTACCGATCCCACAAAAAAGCTGGTCACACCGCGGGTGATTGCCACGGTGATCATGCTGTTTTTCCTTACCATCATCTCCGACCTGCTTGGACTGGTCGGGGGCAACATGGTTTCTTCCCTGCTGCTGGGACTGGACTCACGGCAGTACTGGACCTCCGCCTGGCAGTCCCTGGTCTGGCGGGACGTGACTACGGGGCTCATCAAACCGGTGCTGTTCGGGTTTGTCATCTCCACCGTCGGTTGTTATTTCGGGATGTCGACGCGCGGTGGCACGCAAGGGGTGGGGCGCTCCACTACCCAGGCCATGGTGGTCGCGTCCGTGTTGATTCTGGTTGTCGACTTCTTTGTCACTAAATTGCTCATCGCTTTGCTAGGCTACCGCTGATCCAGATCGATACCCATGCCGGCTCCAACCCTACCGCTCGCAGCACCTGCCGCAGAGACTCGGCCACGGTCCCCCGAGGCGATCCGGTTCGAAGATGTTTCTCTGGCGTTTGACGACAAGCGGGTGCTGGACGGAATCTCGTTCCGCCTGGCGCACGGGGAAACCAAAGCGCTATTTGGTGTGGCGGGCTCGGGCAAGAGCACCCTCCTCAAGCTGGCGTTGGGGTTGATCAAGCCCGACTCGGGCCGCATCTACGTCCTGGGCGAGGAAGTGACCCAGCTGAGCGAAAACGCCCTGTTCAGCCTGCGCGGCCAGATCGGAATGGTGTTTCAGGAGAGCGCGCTTTTTGATTCTTTCACGGTGCGGGAAAACGTTGCGTTTCGCCTGATCGAAGAAGGCAATATCCCCGAGGACGAAATCGAACGGCGGGTACGCGAGGCCCTCAGTTTCGTGGAACTGGAACGCACCGTGGATATGTTTCCTTCGGAACTTTCCGGGGGAATGCGGCGCCGGGTGGCGATTGCGCGGGCCATCATCACGCAGCCAGAAATCATTTTGTATGATTCACCGACCGGCGGACTGGATCCGGTGACCTCCACCACGATTGTGGAACTGATCGTGAAGCAGCGCGACGTTTACAAAACCAGCTCGCTGCTGGTCACCCATCGCCTGCAGGACGCCTTCATCATGGCGACGCACTGCTTTGATCGCAAGTCCAACAGGATGCTGCCGCTTGCGAGCGGCACCCGCAGCGAAGTGCCCATGACCTTTCTGATTTTGCGGGAAGGCAAAATCATCTTCGATGGCGACCTGGACGAGTTGGCGAAATCGAAGGACGAATATATCCGGGAGTATATTTCGTAAGGGGAGCCGTTCTCAGTTCTGCATTGCGGGTTCTCACCTTCCGTTTGCTTTCGCCGTCTCCGCCAGCGCCTTGCGCCGCGACTCCACGCGTGCACTGATCATTTTCAGCCGTTCACGTCCGGCCTTTGAGCTCATGATTACTTTCTCGACGTTCCTGAACAGTCCCGGACTCTGCATTTTCTCGCGAAGCTCTTTCAACATGGGCTGGAGTTTTCCGTAGATAAAGAACATCTCACCGCTGAAGCCGCCCTCAAGAAACAGGTCAGGATGGATGGTTCCGTGAACAACCATCGACGACGCCATGTCCCAATAACCAGCGACCTGACGGAACCATGCGTTTTCCTGGGTTCCCAGGTTCGACGCCACCTTAATGAAATCGTCTGGGGTGTTCGGCCAGAAGTTCACAAGCCACCAGTTGCGGGCCTTGCGCATCTCGGCTTCGCGACGGAGATCGTAGAGCTGAAGAATCAGTTGGGCATCGGCTGCCGTGGGCTTCTTGGCCATTTGCAAATCTCCTTGGTTGGCTGACTGGCGGGGCTAGGCTCGGCCTGAGATCTGGAACCTGTTCCCCGCGTGGTTTTGCGGCTACGCTACCGGCGCCGGCTCGGCGGCGCGCTCATAGTCGCACTCTTTGTTGGGGCAGGCGATCACCGGGCCTGCCTTCAGCGCTTTCTCCACCAGGTACTCGCTGTCGCAACTGGGGCATTTTTCCGCCAGAGGTCTGCCCGCGGAGGTAAACTTGCACGCTGGATAATTTCCGCACCCGTAGAATGTGTTTCCCTTGCGCGCCTTCTTCTCCACCAGGTCGCCCTCTTTGCAGAGCGGGCACTTCACGCCGATGAAATTCTGCTTCACGTATTTGCAGTCGGGATAGCCGCTGCAGGTCGTGAACTCCCCGTAGCGCCCGTGGCGGATCATCATGTTCCGGCCGCATTTGGGGCAAAGCTCATCCAGAGGGATGTCGGGGACTTTCTTGCCCTGATCGAGACGGCGGGTGGTCTTGCAATCGGGATATCCGGTGCAAGCCATGAACTGGCCGAAGCGGCCCCGCTTAAGGACCATCACGCGGCCGCAGTTTTCGCAATATTCTTCCTGGGTCGTCTCCTGAATGTCGGCCGAATCCAGGTCGGGCAGGTTGATGGGATTTTCCTTAGTGAAGGTGCAGCTTTCGGGATTCTCTTTGTCGTACGAACTGCAGGCGTAGAAGGATCCATGCTTGCCCCACTTGATCACCAGCGGAGAGCTGCAGCGTTCGCACTTCTCGTCCGTGGGTTTCTCCATCCGCTTGATGTTCTCCATATGCTTCTCGGCATAGCGGAGGTCTTTGGCGAATCGTTTGTAGAATCCGGCGAGCGCGTCGGTCCAGGTTTCCTTGCCTTCTTCGATCTCATCAAGCTCTTCTTCCAGCCGGGCGGTGTACTGGACATCGAAAATGTCGCGGAAATTTTCCACCAGCAGGTCAGTGACGACCAGGCCGATTTCCGTGGGCGAGAACTTGCCACCCAATTTCTGGACGTACTGTCGCTCCTGAATGGTGCTGAGAATCGCAGAGTAGGTGGAAGGCCGTCCGATGCCGCGTTCTTCCAGTTCTTTCACCAGCGAGGCTTCGTTGTAACGCGGCGGAGGCTCGGTGAAGTGCTGCTCCGGCTTCAATTCCCTGAGCGTCAGCTTCTGTCCCGGCTCCAGAGGCGGAAGTTTGTGCTTGAGTTCCTCTTCTTCCTCGTCCTTGCCTTCTTTGGATTCCTCGTAAACCTTGAGGAAACCGTCAAACTTGAGCACCGATCCGGTCACACGGAACCAGAAAGATTCTGCGCCGGATTTGGCGTCGATGTCGACCGTGGTCTGGTCGAAGACGGCGGGCGTAATCTGCGACGCCACGAAGCGCTGCCAAATCAGCTTGTAGACCTTGTACTCGTCTTCTTTCAGATACTGCTTGATCTGATCCGGGTGACGCATCGCCGAAGTGGGACGGATGGCCTCATGCGCCGCCTGCGCCGCCTTCTTCTCTTTGTAGGTATTCGGCGACTCGGGCAGGTAATCGACACCATACTGCGACTGGACGTACTCGCGTACTTCCGCCAGCGCCTCGTTGGAGACGCGGGTGGAATCGGTACGCATGTAGGTGATGAGGCCGACCGAACCTTCCTCGCCGAGTTCGACACCTTCATAGAGTCGCTGGGCAATCATCATGGTGCGTTTGACGCTAAAACGCAGCTTGCGCGATGAGTCCTGCTGCAGCTTGCTGGTGGTGAACGGTGGAGCGGCGTTGCGCCGTCGCTCCTTGCGCTCGACCGTGCGGACCAGCCAGTCCGCTTTCTCCAGGGAGGCGCGGATTTTCTCCGCGTCTTCGCCATTGTTGACTTCGACCTTCTCTTCGCCCCGGCCCACGAAGCGGGCGTCGAAAGCCGGCGGCTTGGGTCCCGCCAGGTGAGCGTCAATGGTCCAGTATTCCTGCTTCTGGAAAGCTTTGATCTCCCGCTCACGTTCGACGATGAGCCGCAGAGCGACGGTCTGAACCCGGCCTGCGGATAGGCCGCGGCGCACTTTGTCCCACAGCAGCGGGGAAACCTGATATCCCACCAAACGATCAAGTACGCGGCGCGCCTGCTGCGCATCGACCAGGTTCTGATCAATGTCGCGGGGATGTTCGAAAGCTTCCTGCACGGCGCGCTTCGTGATCTCGTTGAAAGTGACGCGGCGGATGCGGTCGGGCTGAGCGTCCTTCTTCTTTTTCTTCTTGGTCTTGACTCCGTCGCCCAGTTCTTCGGCCAGGTGCCAAGCGATGGCCTCGCCCTCACGGTCCGGGTCAGGCGCCAGGTAGATGTTGTCCGCCGACAGAGCCAACTTCTTGAGCTTGGCGAGAACCTTTTCCTTGCCTGGAATGACGATGTATTCCGTCTCGAACTCGTTGTCGACATCTACGCCCAGCGTGCTCTTGGGCAGGTCCTTGACGTGCCCGAGCGAGGCTTCGACAGTAAAGCCCTTGCCCAGATATTTCTGGATGGTCTTCGCCTTGGCCGGCGATTCGACGATGACTAAGCCTTTAGACAATGTGTCCTCTACTTGTGGTTATGGTTTTGAAGCTAGCATGAATGCCGTGGTGGCAACAAGTTTTGGGGTTGAGGCTTTTAGCTCTCAGCCTTTCGCGATTAGCTTGAAACCTCCTGCCAGCCAGAGTGTTTCTGAGCCTTCCGGGAACGGGAAAAGGCATTCGCATCCCTTCGCACCAGTCCGAGTTCCCGCGGGAAGGCGCTGCATCTCTGCTCGACTGCCTTCCGCCTGGTTCGCCTCCATGCTGGTTCGCCCCCATGGAGGGCCGGATCTTGACGTACCGTCCAAATCATTCCTCCTTTCCTCCTCTATCAAGTCTTGCGCCCCTTGCAATCCGCAAGTGTCTACTTGTGGACCTTCGGGCACGCCTGGCCGTCCTTAATCTTTCTCATCTCTCCACCCAAATCGGATCAGAGCTTGAAGGGCGAGCCAACAGATCTTTTCCCTGCCCGAGGGTCGAACCACGCGACGCCGATGGCAGTGGACAATAATCCGGTCTCCCGCCGCTAGAAGCTTCAAGCATCTTTACTTTCGCGTTTACTTTCGCGCTGCGGAAGCCCTGATTCCCCGAATAGAGATGCAGTTTGCCCGGTCTGCGATTCATGGCGAGCAGCAGAGGTCATTGCAAGTCATACGGGCCCAGGGAGTTCTCCGTCAGTGCCTTCGTGCGTCGCGGTCCGCTTGGCGCCTTGCTCGATCAGTGTGTTTGGTCCCTTCCGCACGCCCCCAATGCCCGAGACCAGTGCCCGCGAGACTAGGCCGCAGCCGCGTTTGGGATCGAACCTTCGGTTAAGGAGAGCGCCAGCCGGCGCAGCGCAAGGGTCGCTGGATCTGGGAGTCACCGCCCAGGACTTCGGGCGTCGTCGGATTCACAAATTGTCTGACTTGCGGACTCTGGCACCCGCGAAAGACCCTGTCAAGATCAGCCGATGCTCTCCTCTGGTAAGATTGATCATCGGCAGTATGAAACGCCTTCGCATTTCCGCCATTTCCTACCTTAATACTGCGCCCCTGATGTGGGATTTCGAGCACGGAGACGCAGCTACAGCATTCGATATCTCCTACACCGTGCCGTCGCAATGCGCCGCCGATCTGGCTGCGGGGTCGGCCGATATCGGCATCGTCCCGGCTGCCGGCTATGCCAGCATTCCAGGACTGGCTATCCTGCCCGGAGTCGCCATTGCATCGCGCTGTCCGGTTCGCTCCATCCTTCTGGTCAGTCAGGTCCCTTTAGACAAGATACGATCGGTTGCGCTCGATACCTCTTCGCTGACTTCAGCGGCCTTGACCAAAGTCTTGTTCGCCAAGTGGTGGGGCGAAGGTCGCACTTTCACGCCTATGGCACCGGATGTGGACAAGATGCTGCAAGCGCACGATGCCGGCCTGGTGATTGGAGACCCGGCGTTGAAAGTGGATCGTTCGCGTCATCTTTTTTCCTACGACCTGGCCGAGGAGTGGATTCGTCTTACGGGCAAGCCCTTTGTTTTCGCCTTCTGGGCGGTAAGGCAAGCGGCTTTGGCGAATGCTCCCGCCGCACTTGATCTGGCCAGTATATTTCAGGAGTCGCGCGACCACGGCTTGCAAGCCGATAGCGTACAGGTGATCGCCCGGGAGTGGGCGACCCGCCTGGGCTTAAGCGAAGCGGACGTGAAGAGCTATCTGACAGAAAACATCTACTATGATCTCGATCCCGAGTGCCTCGACGGGCTTCAGCTTTTCTATCGCTATGCCGAGGAATGCGGCGCGTTGCCGGCGGCGCCGTCGTTGCGATTTCTCGATGTGGCCAAAACTGCCGCCCTCTGATTCTTTTGCAGTTTCGCCGTACCACTTGCAACGGGCGGTTACTTCTAGAAGCAGGAAGGTTAACCCAGATTCACTTATTAATCGCGACTTCGGTTTGGATCTGGCTCCGGCGCCTGGGCGGGGTGGGATTAGTGTTGCTCGGACTGGCGGATAATTCCGTGGTTCCGTTGCCCGGCAGCATGGATGTTTTGACCATTCTTCTCGCCGCCCGGCATCGTCAGCTGTGGTGGTATTACGCGTCTATGGCCACCATCGGTGCCGTGCTTGGCGGCTACATCACCTACAGTCTGGCACGAAAGGGAGGGAAGGAGGCTTTCGAGCGCAAGCTCTCCAAGAAGAAAGCCGAGAAGGTCTTTGCACGGTTCGAGCGCTGGGGATTCGGCGCGGTTGCGCTGCCTGCGTTGTTGCCACCGCCCTTCCCCATTGTGCCTTTTCTGCTGGCGGCAGGGGCCATGCAATATTCCCGCAAGAAATTTGTAGCTGCGTTGGCGCTGGGTCGCGTGGTTCGCTTCACGATAGTGGCCGGACTGGGAGCGATTTATGGCAGGCCTATCGTCAGGTTCTTCTCGCGCTATTACGAACCGGCGCTGTTGTTGATGATTGGGCTTGCCGTGGTCGGTGGAGTTCTGGCTCTGATCCAATATTATCGGTATAAAAACAGGACGGACCTCGACAACGGGGAGCGCTCGGTTCGTCGAACCCCAGCATAAGGCCGCTATTGGGGGTTGGTTTGGACCGCTTGAATTTCTGATTGGCCTGATCCTGGATTCAGGTTTGGCAGCCGCCCCCGAGTCCGTTAGAATCTCTCTGGTGGTTTGCTGCTTATGTCTCTGACCAAACAACAGGCCCTAGATTTGTTCCGTTCCGACGACCTCATCGGCATCGGCATGGAAGCTGATGCGATGCGCCGCAAGCTTCACCCGGAGGGCGTGGCCACCTATATCATTGATCGCAATATCAACTACACCAATTTTTGCACCGAGTATTGCACCTTCTGCGCTTTCTACCGCCCCTTGAAAGGGCCAACAGCTAAAGAGGGTTACATCCTGGATTTTGACACCATCTACGAAAAGATTCGGGAAACCGTCGAACTGGGCGGTACGGGAGTGCTGATGCAAGGCGGCCTGCATCCCGACTTGAAGATTGACTGGCACGAGAAAATGCTGAGCGGCATCAAGCAGCGCTTTCCGAAAATTCATCTACATTGCTACTCGGCTTCCGAGATTATCGCGATCGCCGAATACAGCGCTTTGAGCATCCGCGACACAATTTCGCGCCTGCGGGACGCGGGATTGGATTCTATCCCCGGCGGCGGCGCCGAAATCCTCGACGATGAAGTGCGCTACAAAATTGCCCGGCTCAAGTGCCTGACCGAGGACTGGCTCAACGTGCATCGCACGGCGCACCAACTAGGCATGCGCACCACCGCCACGATGATGTTCGGGGTGGGCGAGAACATCGAAAACCGGGTCAATCATTTTGAGCGGCTCTACCAGCTGCAGGAGGAGACGGGCGGCTTCACGGCTTTTATTCCTTGGAGTTTCCAACCCGCCAATACCGCCCTGGGCGGCCGGCGCTGGGACGAGGCTACCGCGGTTGAATACCTTAAGGTTCTGGCCGTCTCTCGGTTGTATCTGTCGAATTTTCTGCATGTTCAATCCAGCTGGGTGACGCAGGGATTGAAAGTCTGCCAGATGGGGCTGCGCTTCGGCGGCAACGACGTGGGATCGGTCATGCTGGAAGAAAATGTCGTCCGGGCGGCGGGAGTCACCAATTGCACTACCGAGGAAGAACTGCGCCGCATCATCCGGGATGCGGGATTCAAGCCCGCCCAACGCGACACGCTGTACCGGACATACTTCCTGAATTAGGGGTCGAGCTGGGCCAGGTTGAAGCCCCCGGAGGACTCCGCAAAACCGGGCGAGCCCAGCCACCCCGCCCGGAGCCGCCTAGGGGGTTCGGGGTCGCCCGTCTGCACGCGGAACCCGCCGTTCTCCGGATTTGGTGAGGTCTTTCGGGTACAATGACGCTTCCGTTAGCCAGATGAAAATGACCGGAACAAGGACTTTTGCCCTGGGCGTTGCCTCCATTTCACCTTCTTTTGTGGCCACTTTCGTGGCTTCGCGGGGCATCGGGCAGTACATTCGCCAGCACTTCCTCGACACCACCTTCAAAGGCTTGTACCACCCCAACGCTTTCGACATGGCGTTGCTGATCCCCTATTTCATCGTTCTGATTCTGCTGGCCTCCTATGGCATGCACCGCTATGTGCTCGTTTACCTCTATTACAAGCACAGGAAGAATCGCACGATTGATCCGCCGCAACATTTTGCGGATCTGCCCCGCCTGACCGTGCAACTCCCTATTTTTAACGAGCAGTTTGTGGCGGAGCGACTGGTCGATGCCATCTGCCGCTTGCAGTATCCAATCGAGCAGCTTGACGTCCAGCTGCTTGATGACTCAACCGACGAGACTCAGGCCGTTGCCCAGAGCCTGGTCGAGCGGTACTCTGCGCGCGGCTTTCCGATCACCTATCATCACCGCACCAATCGTGAAGGCTTTAAGGCGGGTGCGCTGGCGGAGGGCATGCAAACCGCCAAGGGCGAGTTTATCGTCATCTTTGACGCCGACTTCGTTCCTCCGGAAAATTTTCTTCTCGAAACCATCCACCACTTCACCGACCCGAAAATAGGCATGGTGCAAACCCGATGGACTCACATCAACCGCAACTACTCGTTCCTCACGGAGGTCGAAGCCATTCTGCTGGACGGGCATTTCGTGCTGGAACATTCCGGACGGGCGCGTAGTGGCGTCTTCTTCAACTTCAATGGGACGGCGGGGGTGTGGCGGCGTAGTGCGATCGAGGAAGCCGGAGGCTGGCAGCATGACACGCTCACCGAAGATACCGACCTGTCCTATCGGGCCCAGCTCAGGGGATGGAAATTTATCTATTTGCAGGATGTGGAGTGCCCTGCCGAGCTGCCGGTAGAAATGACCGCCTTCAAAACTCAGCAGGCTCGCTGGGCGAAGGGCCTGATCCAAACCTCCAAGAAGATCCTTCCCACCGTAATGAAGAGTGATCAGCCGTTTCGGGTGAAGCTGGAGGCCTGGTATCACCTAACCGCGAATCTCAGCTACCCCCTGATGGTCGTACTCTCGGTGCTGTTGCTGCCCGCCATGATCATCCGCTTCTACCAGGGGTGGTTTCAGATGCTGTACATTGACCTGCCTTTGTTCTTGGCCTCCACGTTTTCTATTTCCAGCTTTTACCTGGTCTCGCAGCGGGAGTTGTTTCCCAAGACCTGGCCGCGGGCTCTGCTCTATCTTCCTTTTTTAATGGCGCTGGGGATTGGCCTGACCGTTACCAACACGCGCGCCGTTCTGGAAGCTCTGGTCGGACAGAAGTCGGCATTCGCGCGCACTCCGAAATATCGCGTGGAATCGAGAAAAGACAGAATCAACACTACTAAGTACCGGCGACGCCTGGGATGGGTTCCTTGGCTGGAGCTTTTGATCGGCAGCTACTTCGCGCTCACCGTCTACTACGCCGTCGCCAACGAAAACTACATTACTGTGCCATTTCTTGTCTTATTCGTACTCGGCTACTGGTACACGGGCTTAATGTCATTGTTACAAGGCCGATTCTCCGGCTTGTCCCTGAGCGCGGAGACCCACACCAAGCCGTTTCCGGTCGGGGTGTAGGGAAACCGGACCACAGAGCAGCGAGTCCAGCCCGATCCTCAACCGCTGTCATCCCTCACCGGGCTCGAGCCACGGTGCGTTGTCGATGGGCTTCCGCTTCTTGTGGTTCGCGTTTTCCAGCAGAAAATCAAGTCGAGCCCTCGATTCACTCAATTCCTTTCTTTTCCCCGGATGTGGGTTTAGAATTCGTACCGCTTATGCGCTCTGCCGGGCGCTGTCGCGTCGGCTGCTCCAAGGAGGATGCGATGAGCCACTTCAAAGTAATCCCCAGGTTAGCGTTCTGCGCTCTGCTGGTTTTTCTGGTCAGCTGCGAAAGTGCGCACGATCGTGAGGAAAAATATTTCCTAATTTCCACCAATATCAAGATCCCTTACTGGCACGCGGGCGCGGCCGGTTTGTTTCAAGCGGCCCAGCAGCTCAAGGTGCGTTCCGAATTCGCGGGCCCGGACTCTTATGATCCCAGGGCTGAACAGCAGGCGTTTCAGCAGGCGGTGCAAACCAAGCCTAGTGGGATCTTGGTCTCGGTCGCCGATCCCAGCTTGTTGAAGGACGATATCGATCGCGCCGTGGCGGCCGGGATTCCGGTGATTACGGTGGATTCCGATGCGCCCGCGAGTAAGCGACTCCTCTTTATCGGGACCGATAACTATCACGCCGGTCAGATTGGAGGCCAACGCCTGGCCAAGGAAATCAACGGCAAGGGCAACGTGGTGATTTTTACCATACCCGAGCAGGCCAACCTAAAAGAGCGGCTGCGCGGTTACCGCGACGCGCTTGAGGCCTCGCCTCAGATCAAGATCACTCGAGTCGTGGATATGAAAGGTGACTCCCGCGTCGCATTCG
>Ga0193732_1000114_pt1 | contig 15628 bp, 12 predicted proteins | sample U1s1metaG_FD_145077 | JGI IMG/M metagenome (GOLD analysis project Ga0193732, IMG submission 145077) | Soil microbial communities from a riparian zone of the East river system, Colorado, United States - U1s1 | ecosystem: Environmental > Terrestrial > Soil > Riparian zone | place: USA: East River...
CCCGCGAGCGGCTTCCTAGTAACGGTTTCATCGAAAGCGCGCCACAGCATCGTCCACGCGCACTCGTTCTCAAATGCGCGCCTCCGATAAAACACTAACGTCAACCGGGAGCGACCCGAGACCGGGCGGCCACTATACAAGGCCGGACGTAGTTACGCATAACCCCGTTTCGAAGAACTGCCAGCAATACTCGCTCTAAGCTTGAAGTGAGAGAGGGAGACGCCTTCTGCGTGCCTCCGCCAACACTCGGGTCGAGCTTCAGCGCCTCCTCGTCCTGGCCCTTCCTTAGGTTGTCACTTCCCGCCAATCCACTTCGTTTAGAAGCGCCGCCCGACACTTGTGGCACACCCCGTCACAATCAAGTTGCCGCTGGTATCGAATATTTCAAGCTGAGTTGTATCGGTGAACTCGTCGGCAGCCTTATTTAGCTCAATTTCTCGCGTGAGTCTGTGCGTCTGTATCCACGATCCGGCAGGGTTAAAGATGAAGGCCTCGGTCACCGCGCTGTAACTATGTCCGCCCGTGTGCCCCCAGATTCCATAGCCGGGAGTGGCTACCGCGGGGGGCTGGCCTGCGGTCGTATAGGTTAGAATCCCCCCTTTGGCGAAGGCAAATAGCGCCGGGAATGTCCTCTGCACTGCGCCCGACTGACAGTCGCGAACCGTGAGCTGCACGCGCCACATCCCCTCAAGCGGGCCCGCTTGCGACCCTGAGTTGCCCTCTTGAGCACCCAGGCCCGATGTTGTTAGAAGGAGCATGACCGCCAGCGCGAACACCGGCACAAGGTACATTCCGTAAACCGCCCGTGAGTTTCTCATTTTTTTCTCCTCTTCTGGCCTATACTCTCCTCAGCCGCGTCAGAAGTCCTTAGGCCGCGCTGAAAGTTTCTGAAATATTCTGAACGTGGATCTTCGAAGGATCCGGGAGGGCCCTCGACTTGAGCGAAGCCCAGCCTCACACCTACGACTTCGGAGACTTCCGAATTGACACCGGCAAGCGCCTTCTCCTCCGCGCCGGGGACCACGTCCCCCTCACCCCCAAGGTCTTCGACACGCTTCTGCTTCTCGTCGCCCACCAGGGCCAGGTGCTCGACAAGCAGGAGCTCATGAGCGCCATCTGGCCCGATACCGCCGTTGAAGAGAACAATCTCAACCAGAACATCTCGACTCTTCGCCACATCTTCGGAGAGACGCGCGGCGAGAACCGCTACATCGCCACCATCCCCGGCACAGGCTACTGCTTCACCGCAGAGGTCCGCACCTTCAAAGTCGCCACCCCGGAGGAGATCCCCACTCATATCAGGATTGGAGTTCTCCCCTTCGAAAACCTCAGTGCCGGTCCTGAGCGCGAGTACCTCGCCGACGGCCTTACTGAAGAAACCATCGCCACCATCGGCCAGATCGACCCCGAGCACTTCAGCGTCATCGGCCGCACATCCGTCATGCGCTACAAGCGCACCACTAGGACACTCGCGGAGATCGGCCGCGAGCTCGATGCCTCCTATCTCATCGAGAACTCGCTCCGAGCTGAAGGGGGTCGCCTCCGCATCACCTCCAAACTCATTCGCGTCCGCGATCAGCTCCAGATCTGGTCCGCCTCCTACGATAGTGAGCCCAGCAGCCTCCTCTCCTTCCAGCGCGAACTCAGCATCGCCATTGCGGAGCAGGTCCGCCTTCGCCTCTCCCCCGTGCGCCTCACCGCACTCGTCAATCGGCAGACGCAGAACCCAGGGGCCTACGACCTCTATCTGCACGGGCGGTATTTCTGGAATCAACTCACCGGCCAGACGACACGTCGCGCCATCGAATTCTTCACTCACGCCACCACGCTCGATGCCAAATACGCACTCGCCTGGGCCGGTCTCACCGACTGTTACACCTCCGCGCCCGTTCACGGCGACGCTCCTCCTCTCCTCATCATGCAGAACGCCCGGGATGCGATCGCCAGCGCCGTCACCGCAGAAGCCAACCTTGCCGAGGTCCAGACCGCCCTTGGCAACTTTAACTTCTGGCTCGGCTGGGACTGGTCCGCCGCAGAAGCCGCCTACCGCCGGGCCATCGCGCTCGACCCGAACCTTCCCCTCGCTCATCGCATGCTCGGCGTCGTCCTGTCCCACTCCTGCCGCCACGACGAAGCCCGGTCCTCGATGCAGCGCGCTCGAGAACTCGACCCTCTCTATGTCATGCATCAGTCCCTTTCATCCCATATCGCTTTCGACGCACGCGACTTTCCTACAGCGCTCCACTTCGCCCGCCAGGCCCTCGTCGTCGATCCCGAGTTCTGGATCGCCCAGCTTCATCTCGCGCAGGTTGCCGTCGAACTGGGCGACTACGAACTGGCCCTCGACGCGCTCAACAAGGCTGGTCGGCTCAGCGCCGGCAACAGCAAGGCCTTATCTCTCCGCGGCTACATCCTCGGAAAAACCGGCCGCACCGCCGAATCATTGGAAGTCCTACAGACCCTCGAAGCCGTCGCCCGCGAGCGCTTCGTCCCGCCCTACGCTATCGCCCTTATCCATGCCGGCCTCGGCCATACCGAGCTCGCCCTCGACTGGCTTGCTCGTGCCTTCGACTCGCACGACGTCCACTTGGTCTTCCTTACCGTCGATCCCAAGTGGGACCCCTTCCGCATCGAACCTCGCTTTATGGCGGTGCTCAAGCGCTGCGGTTTCACAAACGTCGTGCCTGAAAAATCTGGTTTTCAGTAACTAGGAAGGTGCCACCAAACAGGCGTGTTGTGTTTGCCTCCATGTATGTCGATTCGATTCCGGATGTTTGTCGGCAACCGGGAAGTTAAGACTTGGCCCGAGTATCGGAAATCGTCTGCCAGAGTGTAACCATTTGGCATAATTCAGTCTTAAACCGCTGAAAGGGTTAGTTCAAAAATATCGAGGTTGAGCAGAAAAGTTCGAAAATCATCTGCTAGGGCCGACGATCTGACTAGAACCGAGGATCGTGCGCTGCGCGATCCCCTTCTCCCTTATTTCCAATGCAGTCTCCCCCAAAGCGTATTTTTGGGAGCGGACAGCAGGGCGCCTAGAGGCTTCTTCTATTCACATTAGAACCATTGACATAGAGATTGTCGCCCACGAGGAAAGTTGGGGTAGGAACTGAGGAGTAATCCTCAACGAGCCGGCTGCAATTCGGCAATTCGGGGCACTAACGTCTATATGGAGTGGTCCGACTGACTGTTAACTTGATAAGATCGCAGCGAAAAACGGACTGGAGAACCAAGCCAAACATGCTTAATCGCCGAAGCTTTCTCATCGCAAGTGGACTTACTGCGCTCGCCTCAACGAGGGTGCTTGGTGCAAACGATACCGTTCGCGTCGGAGTCATAGGAGCCGGCGGCCGAATGCGGCAACTGCTCGATGCTGCCGACAAGGTCGGCCCTTACCAGATCGTGGCCGTGAGCGACGTATATACACCGCACCGCGATGCTGTCAAGGAACGGTCAAACGGTGTCGCTACTGCCCACCTGGATTATCGCGAAGTGCTCGAGCGGGACATCGATGCGTTGCTCATCGCGTCGCCGGACCATTGGCACGTTCGAATGGCAGTCGATGCCCTAGCGGCCGGCAAAGACGTTTATCTGGAAAAGCCTGTCACCCACACCATCGAGGAAGGAGCCACACTCAGCCGCGCTGTTCGTTCCAGCAAGCAGATTCTGCAGTGCGGCATGCAGCAGCGCAGTTGGACTCACTTTCGCGATGCCGTCGATCTGATTCAGGCAGGCAGTCTCGGGCGCATCCCGCAGGTGCGAACCTATTGGTGGCAGAACTATCACCGAGATTGGGCGCCTAAGCCCATCGACCTACAGGCGCTTGATTGGAAGCTTTGGCTCGGATCCACTCCTGATCAGCCATTCAGCGAGGAGAAATTTAATCATTGGCGTTGGTTCTGGAATTTCGGCGGCGGCGCCATGACCGATTTGTTCACCCACTGGATCGATGTGGTGCACTGGGCTATGAAATCCGACCAGCCGCGTGAAGCACAGATGCTCGCGGACAAATATGTCTTCGATCAATGGGATTGTCCCGACACCGTCCATGCGGCCTTCCGTTATCCCGGCTTTGATGTGGGGTACGAGGGCATGATGAATTCTTCCATCGATGGGGGTGGCCTTGAGTTCCGCGGGACGGAAGCAACCTTGAAGATCGATCGCAGCGGCTTCGCCGTTTATCGCGAGAGCGTGGAAAATGGGCAAAACCCGGTTCTCACGGAACACAGCTTCCGCGACGGCACCATCACACATATGGAGAATTTCTTCGAGTGCATCAAGACGCGCAAAGAGCCGAACGCGCCCGTGGAAGCTGGGGTCGCCGCTGCGCGCGCAGGCCAACTCGGCAACCTGGCCTACCGCCACGGTGGTCAGATCGCATGGCCGCCGAAGACCTCGGCTTGAGTTCTACTGTGCCTCTCTCAGTTCACGAATCCAAATATTCCGGAAGCGCACAGGGTTGCCGTGATCCTGCAGACTCAGCGGCAGTTTGTCCGGCGTCGCTTTGTAAGGAGGCCGCTGGTGGTGGGCAGTGGGACCCGACAGCTCCACATTGTCCTGCACCAGCACTCCATTGTGCAGCACAGTCACCCGTGCCGGACGCAGCACTTTCCCATCTCTGTCAAAACGCGGACCGTGAAAAATGATGTCATACGTCTGCCACTGTCCCGGTGCCCGCGAGGCATTCACTTGCGGGGGAAATTGCCCATATACGCCCGAGGCCTGCCCGTCGGCATAGGTCTTGCTCTGATACGAATCCAGCACTTGGACTTCGTAGAGACCCATCAAAAACACGCCACTATTACCACGTCCCTGATCCTCGCCGACCGGAGGCATAGGCTCCGCGAACTCAACATGCAATTGGCAATCACCGAACGGCTGGCGCGTATGGACGTAGCCGCTGTGGGGCAACACTTCCATGTAGCCATCCACTACTTTCCACTTTGCTGCCTGCCCATCTTCGCCCGCCCACTGGGAAAGATTCTTACCATCGAACAACACAATGGCATCAGATGGAGGACGCCCAGGCGCATCCTGCGCGCTCGCTGTTCCAGGCTCAATCACCTGGGGCAATGGACGGTCCAGATCATTTGGCTTCCAGCGCGAATCCACTTGCGCCATCGAAAGGTGCGCGACGCAAAGGGCCAACGCTGGCACAGAGAAAATTGTTCTCATCGGCAGTACCTCGTTGCCCAAGATACACGAGATCGCAAAACCGAGCATAAACAACGATGAGGCGTTGGGCTCCCGCTGTAAAAAGTACTTTGGACGGGGTACGACCCAAGGTGGCGACAGGGCTGAAGGGGCAAGCCGCTCGCAGCTCGGCAAGATTGATCTCGGAACAGTCGCACAACCACTCAAGCTTTAGATCGTCAGGAGTTCCCGATAGATGTCGGCGGTCTCCGCGTCAAAGCAAACAAAGATCAGTCTTTCGATTCCTCCCGTATAGCCTCGTATTTCGTTCACGGCAATCTTTGCGGCACGCGGTTTGGGGAATCCGTAGATGCCCGTGCTGATGGCTGGGAACGCGATGCTTTTGACGCGCAGCTGACTAGCCACGTTCAGAGACTTGCGGTAACAGGAAGCCAGCAAGTCATCCTCATGGGCGGTGCCTCCCTGCCACACCGGTCCGACCGTGTGAATGACGTACTTTGCAGGTAACAGATGGCCGTGGGTCGCCACCGCATCACCTGTTTTGCATCCGCCCAGAAAACGGCACTCCGCCACCAGGTCAGGTCCAGCTGCTCGGTGAATCGCTCCATCAACGCCGCCCCCTCCCAACAGGGAGCTATTCGCCGCGTTGACGATTGCGTCCACCTGTAGCTTAGTAATGTCGCCTATGAATACTTCGATTTTCTTGTCCATGGCGCTGTATCAGTTCCCCAAGCCTACCTCCGGACGGCGAACAGCAGACGGCAGAGCCATCGGCCGAAATAGCCCGGCAGGGGGTCGAAACCCACGGTAGATGCCCGAAGCCTTCTCCCGAACTAACCCATCAACTTGTTGCGGCAGGAGCTAGTGCTTTTTCTAGTCTTTACGCAACCCAAACATTCAGCTAGACTCCGGCCGCATCAATTCACGGAGGTGAATCGGTATGAAACAAAACATTCGGTTCGCAGTTGCGGCACTCTGTTTCTCCCTGATGGCGTTTGCCTCGGCAGTCGCACAAGACCAATACACCGAGGGAGGAGTCACCCGCGTCACCTTGGTCCAGATATTGCCCGGACATTTCAACGCGTTCATGGACGATCTGAAAAATAACATCAAACCTATCTGGGAGGCGCAAAAGAAAGCGGGGCTGATAGAAAGCTATAACCTCTTTCTAAACACAACGAAAGCCAACGCCGATGACTGGGATATCGGTTTCAGTCTCGGCTATAAAAACTTCGCCGCCCTCGATGGCTTAGCACAAAAGGTTCTTGATCTCCGTATGAAACAGTACGGCGACAAGAGTAAGGAGCAGCAGGTGATTGACAAGCGTGTACAAAACGTGCGAGTGGTCGCTAGTATCTTGACACGCGAAATCACGTTAAAGTAGCTGGATAGTGACCCGGCGGCGTTTCCGCTGTCGAAGGTGCGCCGCCATTTTCCGTGATTGCCTTACAAAGTACGCGACTAATTTCATCCTCGGCCGAGCAGGCGGCTCAGAACCATCGGCCCCAAACACCCTGTCCGCGAGACGGGACAGTCACGGGTGAAATTGTGATTTTACGCCGGTAACCAACAGGAATCTGTCTGTCGCATACGGCCGTCGCTCCGGCAACTAGGGATGCCTTCGGCCGTGCAAGAGGATTCTTCACAGAGAAGCTGTGCGGTGTTCCGACCGTGCCATCGTGTAAATCTCTCTTGCCGCGCCCGCGTTCACCAGCGCGATCCCTAGGCCGACAATCAAGTCGGGCCATGCTGATCGGACGAAAACCGTGGTTAGACCGGCGCCGACAATCGCGATATTGGCCAACGCATCGTTGCGAGCCGAAAGGAACGCCGCGCGGGTCAGACTGCCAGCGTGATGGCGATAGCGGGTCAACATGAGCGCACACGACAGATTTACGACCAGCGCACCCGCACCTGCGAGTGCCAGTGGTACGGGGGCAGGCGGAACAGGTATGAGGAACTTGTGCCAAGCACTCCAGAGAGTAGCCAATCCGGGGACGAGCAGGATGCCAGCGAGTACCATTCCCAGACGTGCTCGTCGGGGTGCACTCCACCTCAGAGCGACAAGGATCAGCAAGTTGACCGAAGCGTCTTCGAGAAAGTCGATGCTATCGGCAAAGAGCGACACGGATCCGATAGCGAGGGCCACAGCGAACTCGATCCCGAAATATGCCAGATTTAGGATCGCTACAAACCGAATTACACGCCGCACATCTGCTGCATCAGCCGGTCGCGTCACCATGCCCGTAAGGCTCCCATAGAGAGGTTATGCGGCTCGTGAGTTCTTCATATTCGAGATTGTCGGAAGCGCTTAATTTCAGAGCACTTCCGCGGTGGCGGGGTGAATGGTTGAACGTCCGCCGATGCCGCAGTGATGCGGGAGAAAGGAAGCTCACGGCGACCATTGCTTTCAGGTAGGATTTGGAAGGTTGGATGAAGGTTGCGAGAGGCGGCTCTGATATGTCCATACAGCGGCGCCATTTCTTGAAGTCCCTCGCAGGCGCCGGTTTGCTCGGCGTAACGACGCCCCGCTTGCAAGCGCAAGAGCAGGTGGCGCGGGCCACGCGCGGGATGCCGTCTCCGCGCATCAACGACATCAGCGTAATTGAATGCCAACCCGCTGGGGTGCGCCTCACGGTGGTCAAGATTACCACCGACCAGGATGGGCTGTACGGCTATGGCTGCGCCACCTTTACGCAACGGGCCGATCTCGTCAAGCCGGCGGTTGAGAAGTATTTGAAACCGTTCCTCCTGAATAAGCCGACGGACCGGATCGAAGATATCTGGCAGTCCTGTTACGACAGCTCCTATTGGAAAAACGGCCCGGTGCTTAACAATGCCCTAAGCGGTATCGATCAGGCCCTTTGGGACATCAAAGGTCGCCAAGCGGGCATGCCGGTTTATCAGCTCGCCGGGGGCAAGTGCCGGGAGGCTGCCGATACGTATGTACACGCCGACGGCGCTGAGCCTCAGGAGGTTATCGAGAATGCGAAACGTTACATGAGCCAGGGCTTCCGGAACGTACGGGTTCAGGTAGGAGTTCCTGGAATGGCGGGCTATGGCGCGCGACGCAACGGAATCGCCCCGAAGGCGCTCCACGATAAGCCACTGTTCGAGCCAGCCTACTACATGCGGCGCGCGCTGAATCTTCTAGAAGTCTGTCGTCAGGAATTAGGGGATGAGGTCGAACTACTTCACGACATGCATGAACGCCTGCTACCGAATCAGGCGGTGCAGTTCTGCAAGGAAGCCGAAAAGTTCAAGATGTTCTTCCTCGAAGACCCGCTCTCGCCCGAAGATCTGGGTTACTTTCGGCAAATCCGCCAGAATTGCGCGACGCCCATTGCTATGGGCGAACTTTTCAATAGCCCGCACGAATGGCAGCCGCTGATCGGAGAGCGATTGATCGACTATATCCGAGTACATGTTTCTCAAGCAGGCGGATTCACTCCGGCGCGCAAGATCGCGATCCTGGCCGAGCAGTACGGTGTCAGGACGGCATGGCACGGTCCGGGCGATGTTTCGCCGGTCGGCCACATGGTCAATGTCACCCTGGACGTCGTCAGCTACAACTTCGGCATTCAGGAATACACACCATTCAATGAGCGGACGCAGGAGATCTTTCACGGCTGCCCTGAAATGAAAGACGGATACCTGTGGGTAAGTGAGCATCCTGGATGGGGGATTGAGATAGACGAGAGGGCAGCTTCCAAGGCACCGTTTACCCCAGGACAGGACAAGCTGAATGGTGGATGGGGAGAGATACGCCGGCGCGACGGCACGGTGATTAAGCAGTAAATCGCCCAGAGGATCACAGCGTTGAAAAGCCGGAGCCTCGTCTCTCTTATTTGGACTTTAGAGGTCTGGCCGCCGCAGCGGTTACGAACGTGGGAGGTGTAAGGGCGGTGGATTCCACAAGCCTCGTCTCACTGGGACCATGCGGAATGGGACCCTTAAGCTATGTCCTGTAAACAACTCTTGGCTTCTGATGTTGTCTGCCCATGTTGGTGGCTGAGCGTGCGATTGACACACTTCGCCGAACGCCCAAGGTCCGACGCTGAGCATTGCGGACGGGCGCGGTCGCCATTGCGGTCCTAAAGCAGATGGGCGCACTCCCTGTCACTGAATCGTTAGACGACTACGTCAGTGTCGCCCTTTCGTCGATTGTGAGAGTCAGTAGCTTCAGGCAGCCTCCTGCGTGCGCCATATTTTGACGTCTCGCCGCCCAGAGCGGGCAAAGTGAGTAACCGCAGATTAACTTCAGCGTCCGCCGTCGGTACGAGGACGAGTGCGAGCCTGATTCAGACTTATTCGAGCGAAGCCCTTTTCGCTTTTGACCCTCATGGTCGGGCGCTCGTTCACCCTTCCGGATGGGCCGTGACCTGGGCAGAATTCGGTGCACCTGCAAATATGCTGGCACAGCTTGCTTAGATCATTTGTTGAAAGGTGGAGATTAAACGTTGTCAGTCGAATCTTTACTCTTTGAGGAAAAACGACATGCCAATTCCTTACTACCACGTGGATTCATTCACGGGAGATCTCTTTGCGGGCAACCCAGCAGGTGTATGCATTCTTCCCGCCCCTTTCTTGCGGACGGCACTATGCAAAAGATTGCGGCGGAGAACAGGCACAGCGAGACCGCTTTTGTTGTTTCTCGCGCCGATGGCGATTTCGACCTGCGCTGGTTTACCCCTGAAGTCGAAGACGACCTATGCGGCCACGCGACCTTGGCATCCGCCTATGTGCTCGCGCTGCGGAAGCACGAAGCGTGGCCGGTTCGATTCCACACGTGCAGCGGGGTGTTGACCGTGGAGCGTGACCAGGACACTTTTGAAGAGGACCCTGCTACGGGATCGATTCACTGCACCCTCGCGCCATACTGGGCCGGGCGACTGGGGAAGCAGACGTTGTGCGTGCAACAACTGAGCGCCCGCGGAGGATCCATGCGTTGCACAATCGATGGCGATCGCGTGAAGATTGCTGGCAAGACTCGACTGTATCTCCAAGGCACAATCGAACTGTAAAGTAGCGTCGTCCTGGCGGGAGAAGCTGACCGGTGGTCGTCCATATCGGATTCCCACCCACGTTCCCAGCTATGCGTGCCGGTGGGCCAAGGAACAGGATGCCCGTAACTCAGGCAACCGTTTCTCTCGCAGGACGGACCTACATGATCGCCGCCAGGAGATCTAAGGTATTTACCTGATGGCCCACTCAGCGCCAAGAGTTTTAGAGTGGCTGTACCTCATCATAGTAGTTATGTGCGAAACACCTTGAGGGACGGCACCTGCTGCGGTGTCGTCCCTCTTTATTGTTTAAGCCACCATTCAGCGCCCTGATCGCAATAAAACCTTTCGTGGATGACAAGGGCCGCAGTCTGAGCCAGGCGCCTCTGGAAGAAAATACGGCTGGTAAGCGTCGGGCCGGAGATCCGTCGGTTCCTCAAAGTAAGAAGGGCGCGTGAGATCCTTCCGGATAGTGAGCACCCTTTGGTAGCTGTGCAAAGGAACTGGGTGAGTCTGCCCTTAAATGCCCTCGGGTGAAACTGGACTTTATCGATCACGCCGTCCGAATATTCGTATCCACCAACCATCGGCGCTCGATCCGATACGCTTATGTGCCGAGCGAGTGTCGGTGCTGCTGGACAATGTCTTGCCGCCCCTTGGTTGTATCAGCACCAACCACGGGAGCCGTCGTACCAAAGACGGTGGGCGCTGTCGCTTCCCCATGCGACTGTTAATCAATCCGCGAATGAAGCAAACATGAAGCGGGGTTATCCTGTTTCACCGGGGCCATCCATCCGCATGGTCCATCGCAATTAGTGGCGCGCGGAAAGCATGGTGAGAATGTCGCGCAGGCCCTGGCGAACATACTTGAGATCGGAAGTCGGGCGTGCTGGGAAGGGCAGCGGAGTTTGTTTCTTGTCGATTTTGACCTCGGACCGCAGGTGTTGACGCGCGCCAGGGATGGTGAATCCTTCTTCGTATAGCAGTTGCTTAATGCGCAGAACGCTTTCCACGTCCTTGCGCCGATACATGCGCTGGCCGGTGCTGCTCTTGACCGGCTTGAGCTGAGGGAATTCAGTCTCCCAGAAGCGCAGGACGTAGGCGGGTAGCTGGCACAAGCGGGAAACTTCTCCGATGCGGAAATAGAGCTTCTCTGGGATCAGAACATCGGCGGTGACTGACTTGGCGCGGGCTCGTGGGCTCATCTCAATTTTCGGGAACGCCCTGGGCGTGTTTGTTCCCCATGCGCGTTTCTAGCACGACCGCGCCTCCGGAACAACCATATTCTAAAGCAACTCGTGCCTTCTGCAGGTAGGGCCAGAGGGAAATCCACAAGTGAAGACCCGCATTGCCCTGATGATGGTGCAAACGGACGTTTTCCTACACTAGCAGGGGTTGGCCGGAACCATCTCGCCAAGACGTCTTTCTCGCGGAGACGGGGCTCTCGGCCCAATCCAAGAAGCAGCCCTGATGTAAAGCCTCCGCCGATCGATCGACCCTTACACTACACTTGAGTTATGCGGCGCGATCCCATCGAAGTGGAAATCTTCAAGAACATCTACCACTCCATTGCCGAGGAGATGGGCGCGGCTCTGCGTCGCACCGCATTTTCTCCCAATATCAAAGAGCGGCGAGATTACTCCTGTGCGATTTTTGATTCTCACGGTGAAGTCATTGCCATGGGCGATCACATGCCTGTGCACCTGGGCTCCATGCCCATGTCGGTGCGAGCGGCAATCGAAACCTTCGAGCTTGAGCCCGGGGATGTGGTGATGCTGAACGACCCGTTTCGGGGCGGGACGCATCTGCCCGACATCACGCTGGTGGCGCCGGTGCACATAGGGGGCAAACAGCGAGGGCAAGATGCCCCCGCGACGCCCGGCGAGGACGCAGGTGCCGCGAGGCGTCGGCTGCACCCGCAATGGAGCGGTGACTCTCCGGATTTTTATGTGGCATCGCGGGCGCATCATGCGGACGTGGGCGGAACTTATCCCGGATCAATGGGCTTGTGTCGCGAGATCTATCAAGAGGGGCTACGCATTCCGCCAGTGCGGATCATGCGGTCAGGAAGAATCGAACGCGACGTTCTGGCGTTGCTGTTGAATAACGTGCGCACTCCCGAGGAGCGCGAGGGCGATCTGGGGGCGCAGATTGCCGCTTGCCACATTGGGACGGAGCGGTTACGCGAAATTTGCGAGCGGTATGGCCTGGAACGGGCAAGGAGAGCCGCACGGGAACTCCTGGATTACTCCGAGCAGATGATGAGGGCGTTTTTGGTTAGCGTGCCCAAGGGAACGTATCGAGCGGAAGACTTCATGGATGGCGATGGAATCAATGATAGACCGGTCAGGATTGCAGTGGCGATAAGCTTTACCGGCGCCCCAGGGCGTGGGCGGGTTGCCCGCGGTCCCATGGTTGGGGTGGATTTTGCTGGCAGTGATCCGCAGGTGGAAGGAAGCATTAACGCGGTCGAGGCGATTACCTACTCGGCCTGCTTCTATGTGTTCCGTTGTCTCCTGATGGAAGATGCGCCCGCGACCGCCGGGTTGATGCGTCCCATCGGTGTGATCGCGCCTTCTGGAACAGTAGTGAATGCGCGACCCCCGGCGGCGGTCGCGGGTGGAAATGTGGAAACGTCGCAGCGCATCGTGGACGTGTTGTTGCGGGCACTGGCGCAGGCGGTTCCGGAGCGAATTCCTGCGGCGGCGTCAGGGACGATGAACAATCTCACCATCGGGGGGATTGATTCCCGCACCGGCGAGCCCTTTGCCTACTACGAAACCATCGCGGGCGGGATGGGCGGTCGTCCCACCAAACCCGGTACCTCGGGTGTACACACTCACATGACGAATTCGCTGAATACGCCAGCGGAGGCGTTGGAGCACTCGTATCCGCTACGAGTGCGACGATATTTGCTGCGGCGCGGCAGCGGGGGTGCCGGCAAACACTCCGGTGGCGACGGCATCGTGCGCGAAATCGAAGTGCTAACTGGCGCCGAGGTCACGCTGCTGGCCGACCGCCGGACGCGCGGGCCTTGGGGATTGAGCGGAGGTTCAGATGGCTTGCCGGGGATCACATCCGTGATCCGACCAGACGGGTCAGTGGAACCTCTGCCGGGAAAAATCAATGTGCGCCTGCGCCAGGGCGAGCGCATCAGGATTGAGAGTCCGGGCGGAGGTGGGTGGGGGAAGATCTGACCCCGGTGATCGGGTAACGCCGTTGCGCCATGCGGCCCGACTGGGGCGGGCAGAGAGCGAGCAGGCATCCTCGAATTCGAGGAGGGAGACGATGGCCACCGGCTGAGGCCCGACCTATCGGTTTGCGGGGTGCGCTTCCGAGTAGCCGGTAACCATCCGCTCCAGTGTTAAAATCGCAGTTCGATCATGGTTCCGAAATCTTCATCATGACCAAGACAATGCTTGCCGTCGTGAAGCCCGAAGCCGCACCGGGCGCGGAGATTCGTGAAGTCAAGGTTCCGAGCTTTGGCCGAAACGACGTGCTGGTCAAGGTTAAAGTCGCTTCCATCTGCGGAACCGATCTGCATATCTACGAGTGGGACCGCTGGGCGCAGAACCGGATTCATCCGCCGCTCATCCCCGGGCATGAGTTCTGCGGCGAGGTGGCTGCCTATGGCGACGAGGTCACCAGCGTGAAAGAGGGTGACTTCGTTTCAGCCGAGATGCACGTGGCGTGCGGCAAGTGCCTGCTGTGCCGTACCGGGGAAGCCCACATCTGCCAGAACGTAAAAATCATTGGAGTGGATGCCGATGGCGCTTTCGCTGAATATGTTGTGATTCCGGAATCGAACATTTGGAAGCTCGATCCGGCTATTCCGCAGGAGTACGCATCGATCCTCGACCCGTTGGGAAATGCGGTCCACAGTGTTCTAGCGGGTGAGATTGCGGCCAAGACGGTGGCGATTACGGGGTGCGGCCCGATCGGACTGTTCTCCATCGCGGTAGCGCGAGCGGTAGGCGCGACGACCATTTTTGCCATCGAAGTAAACGAACACCGCCGCCGGATTGCCCGGGAAATGAAGGCGGATTTCGCCCTCGATCCATCCAAGGATGATGTGCGTGCCATCCTGATGGACCAGACGGGCGCACTGGGCGCGGACGTCGTGCTCGAGATGGCGGGCCATCCCAGCGCCATCAGAACGGCCTTTGATATTGTGCGCCGCGGCGGGCGAGTTTCCCTACTCGGCCTGACCTCGAAGCCCATTTCTTTGAATTTCTCTGAAGATATTATTTTCAAAGGGCTTACTGTGCAGGGCATCAGCGGTCGACGTATGTACCAGACCTGGTATCAGATGACTGCGCTGCTGAAAGCGGGGAAGCTGGATCTGCATCCGGTAATCACGGATCGCATCGGGATGAAAGATTTTGCCAAGGGCATGGAGCGTTTGAAGACCGGCGAGGCCAGCAAGATATTGGTGTATCCCAACGGGACGAAGTAGCGATTCGGTTCGCTTGTCCCCTCTCAGTTGTCAGCCTTTTCTTAACGATCCGGCTGGTTCCGGATTTGTGCATTACATCAGATACAATTCCAAAACGATGCTTCGTTACTTTACTGCCGGGGAGTCTCATGGGGAAGGCCTGGTCGCGTTTCTTTCGGGCCTGCCCGCGGGACTGGGCGTGGACCAGCCGTTTTTGGACCGCGAACTGTGGCGGAGGCAACAGGGTTTCGGTCGCGGTGGACGGATGAAGATCGAGACGGACAAAGTCCACCTTCTTTCGGGCGTGCGCAACGGGGCGACGATCGGGTCGCCCATCGCCATTTTGCTGGAGAACAAAGATTGGAAAAACTGGCAGGAATCGCTTCCGGTGGAGGAGGGGGATCCCGCCAAACACAAACGGGTGGCATCGCCGCGTCCGGGGCACGCCGACCTGGCCGGAGCTCTGAAGTACAATTTTTCGGAAGCACGCTATGTGCTGGAACGCGCTTCGGCGCGCGAGTCGGCGGCGCGTGTCGCGGTCGGCGGTCTGGCCAAGTTGTTGCTGCGCGAACTGGGGATTGAAGTGCTTAGCCACGTGGTGGCAGTGGGCGGCGCTGTTGTGAAACAGGGGATTTCCTGGGAACAAATTCGAGGCCTTTCGGAGCTCAACGAAATTTTGCTGAACTGCGCCGATCCCGAGGCCGAGCAAAAAATGAAAGAAGAGGTGGATAAAGTGCTCCGGACGGGGGATTCCGTCGGGGGCATTTTTGAAGTTGTCGCGCATAAAGTTCCGCCCGGGCTGGGCACCTATGCACAGTGGGACGAGCGTCTCGACGGTTTGTTGGCTGGCGCCGTCATGTCATTACAGGCCGTCAAAGCGGTCGAGATCGGAGCTGGGGTTTCCGCGGCCTCTTCCGCCGGTTCCTTAGTGCACGATGAAATTGGATATGGTGCGCCGGCCGGCTTCACCGGATTTACTCGCAGCAGAAACAACGCAGGGGGAATCGAGGGAGGGGTATCGAACGGGGAGGACATC
>Ga0193732_1000115_pt1 | contig 15448 bp, 8 predicted proteins | sample U1s1metaG_FD_145077 | JGI IMG/M metagenome (GOLD analysis project Ga0193732, IMG submission 145077) | Soil microbial communities from a riparian zone of the East river system, Colorado, United States - U1s1 | ecosystem: Environmental > Terrestrial > Soil > Riparian zone | place: USA: East River...
CCGTGGCCAACAACCACACCTGCCAAGCGCAGAGAGCCCAAAAAGGCATTTTGTATGGATGCCAGCTACCTTGCTTCCAACTGTCCGCCAATCGGTCGAATGGCGCTCTGACGTTACCGGGTCGCAGAATCATCGTTAGACCGAAGCCGAGCATCCCCGCGCCCATCACAAGTGCGGCAGGTGCATCACTTAACCCCATAACCACTCCCAGCGGCAAAGTTCAGCGAGAAAAAACCGGGCCGAAAACGAGTGGCACAAAAACGGCACACTCGCCGCCCAAGTAGCTGTAAGTTCTTTATTTGTGGCAGCCGGACCTGTAAGCCGAATTCTGTCCGCCGGATTGCTCCGGCAGGACGGTCATTCCTCTGGGCCGCGCATTACTGCGCGGCTCAAGCGACCTACCCGGAGGTTGCGGCGCGCCGAGCCGGCACGCGCCCCGGGCGAACCCGAGACTCCCTCCCTATTTGGTCTTGCTCCGTGTGGGGTTTGCCCTGCCCATCGCATTACTGCGACAGCGGTGCGCTCTTACCGCACCTTTTCACCCTTACCTCGATGTTGCCACCGCGGCGGTATATTTTCTGTGGCACTTTCCGTCAACCGGGCTTGAACCCGGCTTCCCGGACGTTATCCGGCACACTGCTCTGCGGAGTTCGGACTTTCCTCCCGCCTTGCGACGAGCGACCGTCCGGTCCGGCTGCCAACAAATTCATTATATGGGAAGAAATCCTCGGCCGTCAGGCGCATTCGTCAGACTTCAGACCTCAGGGCCTCGGACTTGAGGGTGTCCCGTTACTGATCATTTCGGCCAATTCTGGTCGAGCTTTTGAATTTTCCAGAAGGCGTTGGGCAGCCTCTCACGCACCGGCGGCAGTGGGAATAGCCCTTGGTGTGGCTCGGTCTGGTACCAGAAGGCGACGCTCGTGTAGTCGTCCCCGCGGTCGTTGGCGTGTCCGTGCTCAATGGTGGCGCGGAGGGACTTCTGAAAATAGATTGGGTCCTCGATATGGAACCGGTACATGGTGTGACTGCCCGTCCAGTCGCGATTCCCCTGTTGCGAATAGCCAATAAACGGATAATTGAACTCTTTTTGGAACATCCACGCATTGTTGAAGTAATCCTCCATTCCGGTTCCGTTAATCGTGGCGCGGGCGGTTTCTCCATCAATGAAAAACATGTCGTCGCCCTCGCCCCACCATCCAGTCGAAAGACCGAAGACGTTAAGGATCGTTCCCACATACTGGCCCTTGCCGCTTGCCTTCATCAACACGTAGTTATTCTTGGCATCCACGTTCTTGCCGCCGGATTCGGACCCGGGAACAGACCGTGTCACCTCGTGCCTCCACTGAGCATGGAAGCGGCCCTGGTTCGACACGCCGCGCGGATCGCGGAACTCCTGGTAGTCAATATGGAAATACAGGTTGGGCACGTCCTGCGTCCCATCGTTGGTCAGCGTTATCCGCGCTCCACTTGCGAATGGCATTTCGAAGTAACAGTTCATAGCGCGATCCTGCACCGTGATGGGCAAGGACCACCACGATTGGTATTTCTGCCCGCGATGTCCGCCTGGCACATCTTCGTACTCGAACCCGGTTCCAAAGAAATCACCAATCGGAACTTCGACGCTCGGTTCGGCTTCTCCATCCCAATACATGCGGAGCACCAGCTCGCGCAAATGGAAGGGACTGGGTGAGTTGATCGTGAACCAAATATGCCGGATGGAGCCTGCGCCCTGGATGTCCGCGAGGCTGACCGTGGACCGGGCCTTGATTTCAACCCAGTCTGCGTTGCCGCCGGAACGGTCAGCACTCGAGGCTCGCCTGGACACCGCGTCACTCAGGTTGGCCAGTCCGTCCAGAGGACTATTCTGCTGCGCGAGAGCCGAAGCCGAAAGACACACAAGAACGCCAAAAATCCGAATCATGGCGATCCTCCTGCACAGGGCGGTAGGAACCTTATCACAGCCCCGGAACGTTATGTGCCTGGCTCCTAACAGTCGCCTTCATAAAAAGTGTTTTAGACAGAGGCCGCTTCAGCGGTACCGCCTAAGCCCGCTTCGCTCTGCTAGACTTAAGGAAGTTCATTAGCGTGCTTGAAAGCTGAAGTCCGAGGTCCGACGCTCGAGTTCTGGCGTCTGACGCCCGCTCCATGACAATCCTCGAAGCCGTCCGTATCGCACTTCTTTCGCTCTGGGCGAACAAGCTTCGCTCGGCCTTGACTTTGCTCGGAGTGGTGATCGGCGTTGCGGCGGTTATCGCTGTGGTCACATTCGTGAACGGCATCAACGGCTATGTAGCAGAGAAGATCTTTAATCTCGGTGCCGATGTCTTCATCATCAGTAAGGTCACTCCGGTCATCACTAACGTCGACCAGCTTCTCGAGGGCCAGAAGCGCAAGGATCTGACCATGGAGGACTACCAGGCAGTGCTGGAGTCCTGCAAGCACTGCGCCATGATTGGTGCTTCGACCATCAACAGCAGCGGCCACGTGAGATTTGGACAGGAATCTATCAGCGACACCTGGATCCGGGGACTAACTCCCTCGATGGCCCCGATTCTCGATCTCGATCTCACCGCCGGCCGCATGGTCAACGAGAACGATGAGGAGAACCGATCGCAAGTGGGAGTGATCGGCACCGACGTGGTGGATAATCTTTTCCCCACCGTGGATCCTCTGGGCAAGGAGGTACGCGTCGAGGGCGAAGTGTATCGCGTGGTCGGCGTGGGGAAAAAACAGGGAACCACCCTGGGGCAAAGCCGCGATAACTATGTTGTCATTCCCATCACAACCTATCTGAAGCAATTTGGATCCCACTCGCCCATGCGCATTTCGGGCAAGGCCAATGGCGTGGGCACGGAGTTGGATGCCGCGATTGACGAATCCCGCGCGGTCCTGCGGGCCCGGCGCCATGATCTTCCAGGCCGTCCTGACAGCTTTGTCGCTGAAACCAACGCCAGCTTCTTAAGCATCTGGTCGAATCTCAGCGGAACATTTTTCATCGCGATGATCGCCATTGCCGCCATTTCGCTGGTTGTAGGCGGTATCGTAATTATGAACATCATGCTGGTGTCAGTGACCGAACGGACCCGCGAGATTGGCATCCGCAAAGCGATGGGCGCCCGCCGTCAGGATGTGATGCTGCAGTTCCTCATCGAGTCGGGGACGATGGCGCTGGTGGGTGGTGTGCTGGGCGTGCTTTTCGGCGTCGTCTTCGCCAAGGGCATCACGGCGATCATCGGCATGCCTTCGGAAATCAAGCTGTGGGCAGTCGGAGCCGGCCTGCTGGTTTCCGCCAGCGTGGGCGTATTCTTTGGCGTGTATCCGGCAAAGAGAGCGGCTCGGCTGGAACCCATCGCCGCGCTACGATTTGAGCTCTAACCGAGATTGAGAATTGAGAGATTCAGCGATTGGGTAAACAGGTAATTTGAAAAATTACCCAATGACAAAGTCCTATGCTACGCAGACGCGATTACGGCGAAGTCGTCCAGATGGCACTGGACACGATCCGCACCAACAAGATGCGGTCGGCACTCACCGTGCTCGGCATCGTCATCGGTGTTGCCGTCGTGATCGGTATCTCCTCCGTAGTGCGCGGCTTGAACGACAATGTCAGCCAGGTCATCAGCAGCCTGGGCTCGAATATCGTTTTTGCTTATCACCAGCCCTTGACCTTTGGCAGGCCCACCGAAGAGATCCGTACGCGCAAGGAGCTGACCTACGAAGATTTCGAGGCGGTCCAGCAATTGCCTCATGTCAAATTGGCGACCACGGGCCTGCGTTATTTTCGGCAGGAATTCGGCACCGGCACTTACGAAGTTAAATATGGCGGCCGCAAGGTCAAAAACACCATCCTCGAGGGGGACACCGGCACCTGGAAGGACGTCTTTGATCTCGACGTCGCATCCGGGCGTTGGATGAATGAGACGGACCAGGAACACCACTCGCCTGTGATCATCCTGGGGTCGGACACTGCCGAAGAGCTGTTCCCGACCGAAGGAGCACTCGGAAAGGAGATCAACATTGACGGCCAACTGTTTACGGTTGTTGGTGTGGCGGCGAAGCGTAAGAGCGTGTTTGCCGGCGGGAAAAATCCGGATGACAATATCGTCTACTTCCCGTTGAGCACGTTCCGCAAGCTGCATCCCGAGCTGAAACAATTCTGGATCAGCGTCAAGGCCACTTCCCACGACGATATGCCTAAGGCGATTGACGAGATTCGCGAGCTGCTGCGCCGCCGCCGCAGAGTGGCGGCCAGCAAGCCCGACAACTTCGCCGTATTTACCCAGGATTCGCTCTCCGACGTTTGGAACCAGGTCACCGGCGCCGTCTTTGTCTTCATGTTCGCGGTTTCGAGCGTCGGTTTGATCGTCGGCGGCGTCGGGGTCATGAACATCATGCTGGTTTCGGTGACCGAACGGACGCGCGAGATCGGAGTGCGCAAAGCCATCGGGGCGCGCAAACGTGACATCCTGCTGCAGTTCACCCTGGAAGCGATTACCCTGACCGCCATGGGCGGCCTGCTTGGGGTATTGTTGGGAGCGATCATCACCTGGACCATTCCCGCGATCTGGAGCTCGCTGCCCGCGCGCATGTCATTGTTCTGGGCCTCTTTTGGATTGGGCGCTGCCGTCGCCGAGGGTCTGCTGTTTGGAATTTATCCGGCATGGAAGGCCGCGAATCTCGATCCGATCGAGTCGCTGCGCTACGAATGAGATGGGTCCGGCTTGCCTGAGGTTTCGGGCGCCGACAGACTACTCTGACGCTTCGAAGCATCTCGGTTCCGGAATCGCTGGCTGAAAGACGTCTCCCAGTAGGTAATATCGATCTTAGTCTCGTTTGTCACCCTATCCATGATTCACCACGTCACCCGGATGATCGAGATTCTCGCCGTTTTCGGAACCGTCGCCAGCCTGGCCTATTACGGGCTCTGCCTGTGGAGTGCGGCCGGGTTTTTGCGCGAAAGAAAAGCGGCGGGCGAGGGCGACCGCCCCAAATCGTTCGCGCCGGTTTCCATTCTCAAACCCCTTAAGGGCACTGATCCTGAAATGTATGAGAGCCTGCGGAGCCATTGTCTGCAGAATTTTGAGGAATACGAGATCATTTTTGGGGTCAGCGAGCCTGACGATCCCGCAATACAACTCATCGAGCGCCTGAAGCTGGAGTTTCCGCAGCATGCCATTCGCTTGACGCTGTGTGCGAAGAATCTGGGTGCCAACACCAAGGTGAGCAATCTGGCGCAGATGCTGCCTGAGGCGAAGCATGAGCGGATTCTGGTCAACGACAGCGATATTCGCGTGCGGCCTGACTATGTGTGGCGGGTCACGGCACCGCTGGGTGATCCTCAAGTAGGTTTGGTGACCTGCCTTTATCGCGGCGTGGCTGGACGCACGCCGGGCTCTCGCCTGGAATCGATGGGCATCAGCACGGATTTTTCCGCCGGAGTGCTGGCTGCGCGGCAACTCGAGGGCAGCATCCGCTTTGGACTCGGTTCCACGCTGGCCTTCCGCCGGCGCGATATTGAGGCCATCGGCGGGTTCGAAAGGTTTGCGGATTATCTGGCGGACGACTACGAAATTGGCCGGCACATCGCGGCCCAGGGGCTGAAAGTGAAATTGTCCGATGTAGTGGTTGAGACCTATCTTCCGCACTACACCCTGCGCCAGTTCGCGGACCATCAACTTCGCTGGGGCCGCACCGTGCGGGATTCGCGCCGCTGGGGACACTTGGGGCTGGGGCTGACCTTCGGCATACCCTGGGCGCTGCTGGTCTTGGTGCTGAGTCAGGGTGTTTTTTCGGCCTGGGCTTTGTTGGCCGCGGTTTTCAGCGTGCGAGTAGCCGTGGCGCTGCTCGTGGGATGGTCCGTTTTGCGCGATCGCCAGGTGCTGCCATCGCTGCCACTGCTTCCCCTGCGGGATTTGGTCGCATTGCTGGTTTGGATTGCCAGCCTGGCCGGTCATACCGTGGTCTGGCGAGGTGATTCTTTCAAGCTCAAAGATGGCAAATTGGCCCGCATCAGCGCCTGAATTTCCGTTCCCGAGGTGGAGAAGCGCTACAGCTTAGCCCCCACGGCACTCTCCGCCGGTCGATTGTTGGGAATGATTCTGCCGCCCTGGCTGAAGCGGTAAGTTTCTCCCCGCCAAAAAAAGGTGCGGCTACCAAAGCTTCCCACCCAGGTTAAGAAACCCAGAAGATCGCGGACCGGATAGAGCCAGGACAAGAACAGAGCCCGCCGGTCGCCGATAACTCCCCATCCCACCGCGGCCGATTGGACCACTCGATTCATCAACGCCGCGCTGAACAACCCAACGCCCAGCCCCAAATGCCCCGTGGCGACGCCCCCCACAAGCCCAAGAATCCCAAACGGCACAGCATAGGTCAGGCCCGTGCCAACGTGCCCCAGCGGACGCGAAAAGCGGGTGCTCTTCATCCAGCGCAACTGGTCGCCCAGAGTTCTGGTCAGCGAGCGCGGCGTCAGCACATGTTGAATGATGTGATGAGAAAAAATGACCTTGTATCCTGCCGCCCATATTAGATTTCCCAGAACAAAATCGTCCGAATAGTAGTCTGCCGTCACCGCGATACCGCCAATCTTGTCGAGCGCATCACGACGCAACGCCACCGCCGGCCCGAGTGCGAAACGAATGCCCTCCAACATGTCCGCGACCATTACTCCGGAGGGCATCTCTACCGACATGCCCAGCGCCTCGAGGGTCGACCAGATATCGCCGGCCGGCACGCCGCGGTAAGGGCAAGTCACCAGGCCAATTCGCGCCTCCAGTAATCCGGGAATCACGTCACGCAGAAAGCTAGGCGAAACTCGCACGTCGCTGTCGCTGATCACGAAGTAGTCATTCGCCGAAAGTGGAATCATCTTGCTCAGCGAGAAGACCTTGGCATTGGGCCAGGTGGGCGCACCGGATACGACGATCCGGCTCTTGACCTGAGGGTGGCGCTGGCGGATTTTCTCCGCCACTTGAAGTCCGGCGTCGCCGGCGTCTCGGGCGCCCAGAACAACCTCGAAGGCCGGGTAGTCCTGTCGGAAAAAGCTTTCCAGGTTTTCTTCCAGACGCGCTTCCATTCCGTGGACGGGTTTGAAAATGGTGACTGCTGGCAGGGAAGACTCGGGCGTCGCGGCCGCTGCCATCTGCGCTGCGCGGGCTCCGCGCCGCCAGCGAACCGCGGCCACCAGAACCATGACCAGAAAAATCGTAGAACTCGAAACACCCACGACCGCGATCCCGAGCAGCACGTTCCATAGAACCGATGTGGCGGTCACGGCGTCAGCTCTGGAGTTGCGGGAATGAGCAGGATTGACGTACCCAGCAGGTTCATGCAGGATTCCGCAGGGAATTATACGAGACGGATGGCGGGATCGCGTACAGCCAGGAAGAATTTTAGACCAAGGCCGCGGCAGCCAGAAGGGGTGCGTCCGCATCGAGAATTTCCCGGATCTTGTGGGACAAGGTCCTTAACGAGAAAGGCTTCTGCAAAAAGCGTGTGGTCACATCGATCGCGCCGTGGCGCTGTACCGTGGTTTCAGCGTAACCGGAGACAAACAGCACCTTCATGTCCGGCCGTTCCGCGGCCAACTCACCCGCCAGCTTCGCCCCACTCATCTGCGGCATCACCACATCCGTGATCATCAAATGGATGGGACCCTGGTACTCCCGCGCCATGGCCAGGGCGTCGAGTCCGTTCTTTGCTTCCAAAACGATATAGCCATTCAAGCTAAGGAACTCGCGCGTGGCTCGCCGGACAGCCGCTTCGTCCTCGGCCAGCAGCACGGTTTCGAACCCTCCACAATAGCCGATCAGCGGGAGGGAGAGCTGGGGCACGACCTTCGCATCCTTGGCGCGAGGCAGATAAATCTTGAAGGTCGTTCCCAGGCCGGGCTCACTGTACACCCAGATGTAGCCGCCGTTCTGCTTCACAATGCCATAAACAGTGGCCAGGCCGAGTCCGGTGCCCTCACCCTCCAGCTTGGTAGTGTAGAAAGGCTCGAAGATATGTGACAGGTGCTCGGGCGCGATGCCTTCTCCCGAATCGGTAACCGTCAGTACAACGTAATCTCCAGGAGCCACAATAGAGTGTGCCTGGACATAAGCATCGTCCAGCCGCAGGCTTGCGGTCTCGATGATCAGCATACCGCCCTTGGGCATGGCATCGCGCGCGTTGGCGGCCAGGTTCATGAGCACCTGCTCGATCTGCACCGGGTCGGCTTTGACTCTTCCCAGCTTTTTTCCTGGAACAAACTTGAGTTCGATGTCCTCTCCGATCAGACGCGGCAGCATTTTGTTGATTTCCTCGATCATTGGGTTCAAATCGAGCAGTTGCAGGCTCCGCATCTGCTTGCGTCCGAAGGCCAACAATTGACGGGTCAGGTCGGCCGCGCGGCGGGCGGCCTTCTGGATCTCATCCACGTTATGGCGCAGGGGATGCAGGGGGGCCAGCGAATCCAGCATCAGCTCGGCGTAGGAACTGATAACCATCAGAAGATTGTTAAAGTCGTGTGCCACTCCTCCGGCCAAGAGTCCGACGGCATCCATTTTCTGTGCCTGCTGAAGCTGATTTTCCAGCCGGCGCCGGTCCGTAATGTCCCGGTCATTCGAAATAAAGTGCGTGATCTTCCCGTCGTTGTCGCGCAGAGGCGTAATGGTCTTTTCCGCGACGAAAACCTCTCCATTCTTCTTGCGATTCGCCATGGTGCAGCGAAAGACGTTACCCGAGAGAATGGTTTGCCACAGCTCCTTGTAGACCTCAGGAATCTGCTGGCTGGATTTCAGGAGTTTCGGGTTCTGTCCAATCATTTCCTCCCGCGAGTAACCGGTCAACACCTCGAATGCCGGGTTCACGTACTCAATCAGTCCGGCGCGGTCGGTGATCATTACCATGTCTGCCGATTGCTCGACCGCGCGCCAGAGTTTGCGCAGTGTATCCTCTGCCTTTTGCCGTTGTCGTTCTTTGGAGTCCACATCCGCCTTTTGCCGCTGCCGTTCTTTCGAGTAGACATCGATAGCGTTGCGAATGGTGCGCTTGACGGATGGTTGATCGAGATTCGGAGTCTGGACGATTTCGCCGTTTCCGAATTTCAGAGCCGCGTCCACCGTGGCATCGTCAACCGGGCCGTTGAGAAATATCACGGGCGGACCCAGACCATCTTTGCGAACCTCGTGTAGCAGGCGCAACGCATTGCTGTCTCCCGGTGTGTATTCGCATAACAGCAGGTCGTAAGTCGTCTGACCCAGCCGCACCAGTGCCTCTTCGGGAGAGCGGGCGTGGTCCAGGCCCAAATGCCCATCTCCGGGCCGGTTCAACAGGTCGCGGAGATAGCTTGCGTCCTGGTTGTTTCCCACCAGCAGTAGCTGCATCTGCGCGCTGCTGATTTCGGACTCTGCTCGGCTTTGCATACCCGACCTGTGGCTGCGGCTACTTGCTACATCGGACTCGAGCGGCCCGGACATGGTAATACCGCAAGCGGTTACCAAAAGAAGGCGAAAGCGGCATGCCAAATCGGGAAGGGTGCAGTTTCAGGAATGAACTTAGCGAAGCAGGTCTCGCCATCGCAGGTAGCAACCACAGGAAAACAACATGGCTGTGAAGCGCGATATTCAAGTTTCCTCGAAGCGCGACCTTCCCCGGCCATCCCTCAAGCGATCGGGTTAGACTAATCTTCCGACCGGGCCGCTGATGGCAATCGAAACCACTTTCTTTCGTGATCTGGCCTACGTCTTCGGCGCCGCTGTGGTGGGCGGGGGCGTGGCCAACGCGCTGCGGCAGCCACTGATCCTGGGCTATGTCCTGGGCGGCTTTCTCATTGGTCCTTTTACGCCAGGACCCACGCTATCGGAGATTCATCAATTTGAAGCGCTGGCCGAGGTCGGAGTCATCCTCCTGATGTACTCGATCGGTCTGGAGTTTTCATTTCGCGACTTGCTGCAGGTGAAGTGGGTGGCAATCCTCGGGGGGCCGCTGGGGATATTGCTTTCCGTGGGCCTGGGGTTGGCCGCGGGATGGTTGCTGGGCTGGAGCGCCGTCCAGGGAATCGCAGTCGGCGCGATTGTTTCTGTCGCTAGCACCATGGTGCTCTCCCGGCTTTTGGCGGACCGTGGAGAATTGCGCTCGCCCCAGGGCCATGTCATGATCGGAATAACCCTGGTAGAAGACCTCGCGGTTGTAGTCCTGACGGTTTTGCTCCCGTCCCTGAATAATCTGACGGGAGGTCACTTTATCGCCTTGGCGATCGCCGTTGGCAAGGCCCTCCTGATCTTGACGCCTATCATGTTCGTCGCCGCGAAGCTGGTTCCCCGTCTGATGACTCGAGTCAGCCGCCTAGGGAACGAAGAACTCTATCTACTGGTGGTGCTGGCCTTGGGCTTTGCCACCGCCGCCGTTACCCAGGCGGTCGGCTTGTCGCTGGCATTGGGAGCTTTTCTGGCCGGCCTGATGGTCAGCGAGTCAGGCACCACCCGCAAGATGCTGGACAAACTGCTGCCCTTGCGCGACGCTTTTGTCGCGTTGTTTTTCGTCACCATCGGAGCGCTGGTCGACCCGCGCATCCTGATCTCCAAACCTTCCCTCTGGGGCACGATTGTGATTTTGACGATCCTGGGGAAGTTCCTGGTCTGGACCACGGTAGTTTGGCTGTTTCGCTATCCGCCCCGAACTGCCCTGCTGGTGGGCCTGGGACTCACCCAGATCGGCGAATTTTCCTACGTTCTGGTCCGTGTGGCCCGCGATTCCCAGCTGGTAACCGACGATGTCTACCATGCCACTCTTGCCGCGTCCGTGATCACGATCCTGTTAAATGGTTTGTTAATGAGGGCTTTGCCGAAAGCTCCGGTTCCAGCCGGCTAGACCGGACAGGAATCCCGCCCGGTTGTCCGCCTGGCTGCCTGCGAAGAGCCGAATCCAGCACACCTATCGCCTCATCCGTTATTCTAGTAGTAGATCTATGGCCACCCGAACTAAGACTGCTAGTGAAGCTGCCGCTACCGGAGTTCTCGAAGCTCCCAACGGCGACCGTGAACGCGTTTTCGACCCTTTCCGCCTCTGGGGATATTTGGAAGCCGATCTCGACCCGCTCGGCTTTCTGCCAGCCGTCTCCCATCCCGACCTTCGAATGGAAGGCGAATTTGCCGACGAGGCCCGCCGGGTTTATTGCGGAACTATCGGGGCCGAGTTCCTTCACATCACCGACCGGGTAAAGCGCCGCTGGATCCAGGAGCGTATGGAAGGTCCCCAGCCGGCGGTGGATCAGCAACACGTTCTCGACCAGCTCATCCGGTCCGACCTGTTCGAGCAGGTCCTACAGCAGCGCTATCTAGGCAATAAGCGCTTTTCTCTCGAAGGCGTGACCGCTCTGATCCCCCTGGTGGATGAAGTTCTCGAAACTTCCGGTCAGAGGGGCGCGGTGAATCTGGTGATGGGCATGAGTCACCGGGGCCGGTTGAACGTGATTGTGCACATCGCCCGGCGCGCCCCTGAAGAAATCTTTGCCGGGTTTGAGGACGTGGATCCGCGCAGCGTTCTGGGCAGCGGGGACGTGAAATATCACATGGGGGCCACGGGCGAATATGTGACCCGCTCCGGGTCAAAAATTCACATCCATCTGGTTTCGAATCCGAGTCATCTGGAAGCGGTGGACCCCGTCACCGTTGGCCGTACCCGTGCCAAACAGGATCGCCAGGGAGAACACGGCAAGGAAAAATACTTGCCTCTGCTTGTGCACGGCGATGCTGCATTCGCAGGCCAGGGCATCGTGGCCGAGACCCTCAATCTTTCCGACCTGAAGGGTTACACCGTGGGCGGCACGGTGCACATCATCGCCAACAATCTGCTCGGTTTCACCACGTTGTACAACGAGGAGCATTCATCCCGTTTTTCCGCGCAACTGGCCCGCCGGCAGTCCATTCCCATCTTTCACGTCAACGCCGAAGATGTGGACGCCGTGATTCGAGTCGGTCGCATGGCCATCGAATACCGCTATACCTTCCAGAGCGACGTGGTCGTCGATTTGATCGGCTACCGCCGCCACGGGCACAGCGAGGTTGACGACCCAACCGTCACGCAGCCACTGCTGTACCGGGCCATTAAGGACCATCCGCCGTTGTGGGAAATCTACGCCGAAGACACCGGGGCGGAGAACGTGCAAGCCCGGGTGGAAGAAATTCGCGCGGAACTGGAAGCGGCCCAGAAGAAAGCCAAGTTCGTTCGCAAAAAGCCCACGCTACGCGCCTTGCCTAAGTACTGGGATAGCTACTATGGCGGCCGCTACAAACCCGACTATGAAGTCGATACCGGTCAGTCCGCCGAGGACCTCCGCGAAATCACGGCCAAGCTCACCACCTACCCCGAGGCCTTTCACATCCATCCCAAGGTCAAGAAGCTGCTTGAGCAACGCGCAGAAATGGGCACCGGCAAACGTCCGGTGGACTACGGTATGGCTGAAGCTCTGGCCCTCGGAGGCCTGGCCAAGGCGGGCGTGCCCATCCGCTTTAGCGGCCAGGACACTCGCCGCGGCACTTTTAACCAGCGTCACTCCGTGTTGGTCGACATTGAAGACGAGCAGGAGTACGTGCCGCTGGAACACATTTCCCCGGATCAGGCGCGCTGCGAAATCTACAATTCCACGCTGTCCGAGGCTGGTGTGCTGGGATTCGAATACGGCTACAGCCGCGACTATCCCGAAGCCTTAGTGCTGTGGGAAGCGCAGTTCGGCGACTTCGCCAACGTCGCCCAGGCGGTCATCGATCAGTTCATCAGCGCCGGCGAAGACAAGTGGGGACTGCTCTCGGGACTGGTTCTGCTTTTGCCGCATGGTTATGAAGGCCAGGGACCGGAGCACTCGAGCGCGCGCATTGAACGTTTCCTGCAACTTGCGGCTCGCGACAATTTCCAGATTTGCCAGCCCTCGAATGCCGCACAATATTTTCATCTGTTGCGCCGCCAGGGCTTGCGCCACTGGCGCAAACCGCTCGTGGTCTTCACCCCCAAGAGCATGTTGCGCCATCCCGATGCGTCCTCAGCCATCGAGGATTTCACTCACCAGCATTTTCTCAACGTGTTAGGGGATGAGGAAATCACTGACGCGAGCCGTATCCTGCTCTGCACGGGAAAGATCGGCCACGAATTGCGCACGGAACGCCGGAAGAAGAAAGATTCGTCAACCGCCATCGTGTTCCTGGAGCAGCTCTACCCGTTTCCCGAAAAAGAACTTGAAGGGATCTTCGGACAATATCGGTCCGCCCGCGAGATTGTCTGGGTGCAGGAAGAGCCGGCCAATATGGGCGCACTCTTCTATGTTTTACCCCGCCTCCGGCGCATCGCAGGCGAACGCCCGGTGCTCTCGATAAAGCGTTCCGCCAGCGCCAGTCCAGCTACCGGATCGGCCAAAGCCCACGAGGTGGAGCAGAAAACCCTGGTAACGCTGGCCCTCACCACCCAGGGTTAGACGCGACCGTGCGGGCAAGCTCTCTGGACAAACCGCGGCCAAGCCAGCCAGGGTAGCCGCCTCAAGCGCTGCCCGCCTGATGCCACTCCGCCGTTTTCCTTCGAATCGAAGTCCGTCAGTGCTTCACCCTCCGCATCCATAGTGTTAATCTTCCCGCTTGGCCCCCACGCCCCACCGCATCGCTCCGCTTCTCCAAGTCGCCATCGACACCGGCGGCACCTTCACAGATTGTGTCTGGACCGAGCGCGGCCAGCTCCGCATGCTCAAGGTTTTCTCCACAGCGGCAGACCCCTCACAAGCAATTATCGAAGCCCTGAGGAAAATCAGCCCGACGACTCCGGTGATTCTTCTGCACGGCACCACGGTCGGCACAAACACTTTGTTGCAACGCAAAGGCGCCCGCGTGGCTCTGGTGACAACCGCTGGTTTTGAAGACGCCATCGAAATCGGCCGCCAGGCGCGCCCCAGGCTCTACGATCTGTTCTTCGATCGCATTGAGCCTCTCGTCCCCGCGGATTTGCGCTTCGGCCTGAACGAACGCACCGCGAGCGACGGTGAGATCCTGCAGGCCCCCTCGCGACCGGAGTTGCGATCGCTGGCTGACGAGCTGCGCCGGAAGAGCCCCGAAGCCATCGCGATTTCGCTGCTGTTCTCATTCGCCAACCCAAAGACTGAGAAAGCCGTTGCCGGAGCTCTGAAAATGCTCGGCCTGCCGCTTTCGGTCTCCCATCACATCCTTCCCGAGTTCCGCGAATACGAACGTACCAGCACGGTGGTTGTGAACGCCTACCTGCAACCTGTGATGCAGCACTATCTGGAGAGCCTCGAACGCGGGGCGAGAAGATCGCGGCGGTCCGGCACCCAAACTCGCATCTTCGTCATGCAGTCGAGCGGCGGAATCACCAGCCTCGGTGCCGCGGCGCGCGAACCAGTGCGCACGGTGCTCTCCGGGCCGGCGGGCGGGGCAGTCGGAGCCGCCGCGATGGCGCGCCGCAGCGGGTTTAGCAGCATCATCTCGTTCGATATGGGCGGAACTTCCAGCGACGTTGCCCTGGTCGATCGCGAGATACGGGCCGGCAGTCAGGCCGAGATTGCCGGTTTGCCCATCGGTGTGCCCATGCTCGACATCCACACCGTCGGCGCGGGCGGAGGCTCCATCGCTCGTTTTGATGCGGCGGGAGCGTTGCGCGTCGGCCCTGAATCCGCCGGAGCCGATCCTGGCCCCATCTGCTACGGTCGCGGCATCCAGCCCACGGTGACCGATGCCAATTTGCTTCTCGGCCGCCTCCAGGCACAACGCTTCCTGGGCGGAGATTTTACCCTCGATCTGGAACGCACGCGCCGTCTGGTTGGGGAGTGGCTGAAGCGGCATTCAGCCCGGCTCTCGGCCGAGCAGTTCGCCGCCGGAGTGATCCGGGTCGTCAACTCCACGATGGAGAAGGCCATTCGGGTGGTTTCCATCGAGCGGGGCTACGACCCTCGCGAATTCACGCTGGTTGCCTTCGGTGGCGCAGGCGGCCTCCATGCCTGCGAACTGGCGGCAGCGCTACGCATCCCGCGGGTAATGATCCCCGCGCTGCCCGGCGCTCTATCCGCCTTTGGAATCCTGGTCAGCGACGTAGTGAAGGACTACTCGCGTACCGTCCTTTGGCGCGTCGCAGCCGCCCTCCCCAAGGAGCGTCTCGAGCAGGAGTTCCGAACCCTGCGCCGCCGCGCCGAAGCAGACTTCGAGGACGAGGACTGGAGCGGCGCGATCAGCCACCAGCGGAGCGTGGACCTGCGCTACCAGGGTCAGGGATACGAACTGAACATTTCCTTCACCCGCGACCTCATCCGCGACTTCCGCCGACAGCATCAGCGCCGGTATGGCTACAACTACCCCGAGCGAGGGGTGGAACTTGTGACCCTCCGCTTGCGCTCAACCATCAAGTCACCGCAAGCACGATTGGCAGGCAGCACAACCCAAGGGGGGAACGCCGTCCCCAGCCATCCCGGCCCCGC
>Ga0193732_1000116_pt1 | contig 15384 bp, 13 predicted proteins | sample U1s1metaG_FD_145077 | JGI IMG/M metagenome (GOLD analysis project Ga0193732, IMG submission 145077) | Soil microbial communities from a riparian zone of the East river system, Colorado, United States - U1s1 | ecosystem: Environmental > Terrestrial > Soil > Riparian zone | place: USA: East River...
CGTGGGCAACGCGCGTACCGCTCTGTTCAACTGGCTTTTCGCCCGCGGGCAGGGCGGCATCATGTTGCTGCGTATTGAAGACACCGATGTCGAACGCAGCGAAGCCCGTTTTGAAGATCAGCTCATTGCCGATCTCAGGTGGCTTGGCTTGGACTGGGACGAAGGTCCCGACGTGGGTGGGCCGTACGCGCCCTATCGCCAGTCCGAGCGTCTGGAAATCTACCGGGAACATGCCGAGCACCTGGTGAATGAAGGCAAGGCATATTTGTGTTTCTGCACCGAAGCCGAACTGCAGAAGGAGCGTGAACGAGCCCAGACCGAGCATCGCCAGCCGATTTATTCGGGCAAATGCCGGGCGATCGATGCGGCGGAGGCCGGGCGGCGGCGCACGGGTGGGGAATCGTGCGCGATCCGGCTACGGATTCCCGAGCATCCCATCCGTTTTCACGACATCGTGCATGGAGACGTGGAGTTCTCGAACGAGGTGGTAAGCGATCCCATCATCCTCCGTTCGAATGGGATGCCCGTGTACAACTACGTGGTGGCGATTGATGATGCGCTGATGAAGATCACACACGTGATTCGCGGCGACGATCATCTTTCGAATACGCCCAAACAGGTGGCGTTGTATGAGGCTCTGGGCTGGGCTGTGCCGCAGTTCGCGCACCTTTCGACGATTTTGGGCAGCGATCGCGAACGGCTTTCAAAGCGGCACGGGGCGACCTCGATTGCGAATTTTCGCGAAATGGGCGTGTTGCCCCAGGCACTGGCGAACTATCTGGTGTTGCTCGGCTGGGCGCCGCCGGGAGGCACGCGAGAAATTTTCAGCCGAGAGGAATTGGTGAAAGAATTTTCGCTGGAGCGGGTAACGCCATCCGCGGCCGTGTTCGATATAGAGAAGCTGTACTGGTTGAACCGGCATTACATAAAGACCTGGCCGGTGGGGAAACTTACTGGGCTGAGCGCCTGGTTCCTTTCCCAGGCGGGCTATATCGAGCTTACCGACGGGAAGTGGCTGAGTGCGCAAAGCATACCGGCGGTGCAGCTTGACCCGGAGATAGAAAGCTGGCTGTCAAGAGTCACCGAGCTGCTGGCACCATCGGTCGATCGCCTGGACCAGCTCCCCGAACGCGCGTCTTTAATCTTCAACTACGATGCCGATGCCGCCCTGGCAGCGCCCGACAACGCCGAAGTGCTCGCCTGGCCGAACACCGATGCCGTCATCGCAAGATTCATGGTCAAAATACTTGAAGACGATGCGGCGAAAGCCGGAAAGCTCACCCCCGAATGCTTCAAACTGTGGGTCAACGAGGTGAAGGCGGAGACCGGAGCAAAGGGCAAGGAACTTTTTCATCCGATTCGGATCATCATTACCGGATCGCACTCCGGACCAGAGTTTGACAAACTGATTCCCATCCTCGAAGCGGGCAGCCGGCTGAATCTTCCCAAGCACGTGTTCGGCGTGCGCGAGCGGGTGGAAGAATTCGGCAGAGCGCGGGTCCGTAAGGATTCAAGTGCTAGTGGTAGCTGATCGCTGGGTGTGGTATCGATCCGTCCCGGCCCTCCAAGCGGCGTCATCCCGAAACCGGGCGCGAGCCCAGTGGATGGTGCGCGCATCTCTGCCACCCGACCTCCACCGATCGCGCGACATAACGCGCTGCCGAGAGCTGACACCTGTGGCCCGCCGTGCTATCGTCCTTCCATGATTCGTTGTTTAGCGGTTGTGCTCCTTCTGTTTTCTGCCGGCGGGTCCAGCCTGGCGAAGGAAAAGTATCTGCACGCAGGTCCTCTCCATCTTGACCATGCCGGCGAGAAATGGGCGGAGAAGACTCTGCGCAGGCTCTCGCTCGAAGAAAAGGTGGGACAGGTTTTCATGATCTGGGTGCGGGCGGACTTCCTGAACGCCAACAGCCCCACCTACCTCCAGTTGCTTGACAGCCTGCACAAGTATCACATCGGCTCATTCGCCATGACGGTGCGCTGGGAGCCGCCTTTTCTCTATCGCAGCGAGCCTTACGAGGCAGCGGAATTGCTCAACCGTTTGCAGGAGCAGTCCAGGCTGCCCCTGCTGGTGGCCGCTGATTTTGAGCGGGGAGTCACCATGCGGCTGCAGGGGGCGACGACCTTTCCCCACGCCATGGCCTTCGGCGCTGCGGGAAAGGCGGACTACGCGGAAGCCTTCGGCCGAATCGTGGCACAGGAATCCCGCGCCGTCGGAGTCGAATGGAATTTTTTCCCGGACGCTGACGTCAACTCCAATCCGGCGAATCCTATCATCAATACCCGATCCTTTGGAGAAGATCCGCAACAGGTGGGGGATCTGGTTGCTGCCTACATACGAGGGGCACGCGTGAGCGGAATGATGACTACCGCGAAGCACTTTCCCGGCCACGGCGATACTGCCACCGATTCCCATCTCAGCCTGGCCCAGGTCACGGGTGACCGTTCCCGCCTGGATGCGGTCGAGCTGGCGCCCTTCCGGAAGGCCATCGGGGCGGGGGTTGACTCGGTGATGGTGGCGCACGTCACGGTTCCGGCGCTTGAGCCCGACGCCAATCGCGTGGCCACAACTTCCCCCGTGATCGTCAAAGACCTGCTTAGGCAACAGCTCGGCTTTCAGGGAATCGTGGTGACCGATGCACTCGATATGGCCGGCTTGACTCGCCTTTACGCCGCCAACACCGGCCGGGCGGCGGTGGACGCCTTCAAGGCGGGCAGTGACCTGCTGCTGATTCCCGCCGATTTGGATGCATCGTACAAAGCCGTTCTCGAGGCGGCTCGGAGCGGCGAAATTCCCTCCGGCCAACTCGACGCGTCCGTGCTCAAGTTGTTAAAGGCAAAGGCTTCCCTCGGTCTCCACAAGGCTCGCCTCGTGGATGTCCGGGCTCTGCCTGAGATCGTGGGCAAACCTGAGAACCTGGCCATCGGCCAGCAGATTTCTGACGACGCCGTCACCCTGGTGCGCGACAACCGCAAACTGCTGCCGCTGAAAACAACGGGAACTGTTCCGGGCGGGCTTCCGTATCAACAAGTGGAAGAAGTGCACAATGGGACGGTGGTGGTTGTGCTTTCCGAAGACGTGCGTACCGAGGCGGGCCGCGTTTTGGAACGCGCCGTCAAGGTTCGCGTACCCGATGCCAATGTGATTTATGTGGATCCGCGGATCGCCGCCGCCATGTCCGAGGATGTACTGAAAGTGGTTGATCAGGCCCAGGCCGTGATGGCGGCGGTGTATGTGGTGCCGACTGCGGGTAAGGCAATGAAAGGTGCGAGCGGTTTGACCAACTCGGTTGCTTTGAACGACGCCAGTGGCGTACTTTTGCAGGCAATTCTGGATCATGCCGCGGAAAAAACCGCGGTTTTGGCCATGGGAAATCCCTATGTGGCCCAGGATTTCCCGGCAATACAGAATTACCTTTGCACCTTCTCTAACGCTAGCGTCTCGGAAATCAGCGCGGTCAAAGCGCTCTTTGGCGAAATCGCCATTCACGGCCACCTGCCGGTCAGCATTCCCAACTTCGCTCAGCGGGGCGCCGGGATCGAGCGGGTGCCCGCAGCCGCCCAGGAGGGAGGGCAACATGCGCATGCTCAGATTGCGGGACGGTAATTCACTGATGCTCTTAGCCGTTGCCGTCAGCGCCCTGGCGGTGCTGCCCGGCTGCAACGTCAAAGTGAAGAAAGACGGCGAGGGACAGGACAAGAAGGTGGACATCGAAACTCCGGTGGGCGGATTGCACGTCAGCAAAGGGGCCGACGTCCGCGACACCGGCCTTCCGGTTTACCCCGGCGCGCGCCGCAAAGAAAGGGACGAAGAAGGAGAAGATCACAGCGCCAACGTCAATATTTCCAGCAGCCTGTTCGGCCTGAAAGTGGTGGCCGTCGAGTACGCCTCCGATGATCCTCCGGAAAAGCTGATCGACTATTACGCGAACCAATTGAAGAAATACGGTACTGTGCTCAAGTGCCACACCAGCAAGAGTCACGTCGGCGCCACCATGGATCCTGACGACAATTCCCGCGAATCCAAACAACTTGAGTGTGAGGATGATGCTGGAGGCAAGGTTGTCGAACTGAAGGTTGGGACCAAGCAGAACCAGCATATTGTCTCTATCCACCCTGCAGATTCTGGCAAAGGGTCAGACTTTGGCCTGGTGTATGTGCAGGTGCGAGGCGGAAAAGACACGATTTGAATTTAGGAATTGTCGAACTCAAGAACGCGAATCCAACAATTTTAAAATCCGTCAATCCGTGGACCATTCGTCCCCCTGGTCCAGCCAGCCGAGAATCGCCTTCCTTGCCTCTCCTCGCCGCCCTGCGGTAACTTGAAAGTCAGTGGAGTATCCCTGTCATCAATGTGGCGCTACGGTCGAAGAGGGGACTGCCTTCTGCCCGCATTGCAATGCGCCGCAAATTCGCGTCGCAGTCCCGGAGTCTTTAACACCTTCTGCATGGACCCCCGATCAGGAAGCTGCCTCGCCGTCCTACCCCTATTTAATGTCGCCGCTGGCCACCAGAATTGATTGGTCCCAGGCCTTGCCGGCCACCGCTCTTGCCGGCCTGATTGCAGCGCTTCTCATGATGACCCCTTTGGCGGCCTTCGGGCTGGGGATGCTGATCGGCGGGAGCCTGTCAGTGGTCTTTTACCGGCGCCGGAGGCCGGTCGCCAACATTACCCCGGGAATGGGGTCGCGCCTGGGCATGGCAAGCGGAGTACTGGGCGGCTGTATTTTCACCTTCCTGCTCTCGGCCGGCACGGTCATACTCCATGCCTGGGACCAAATCCGCCAGAAGATCATCGAACTGGTCGAGCAGACGGCGGCCCGCAATCCGGATCCGCAAGCGCAGCAGGCCATGGAATTTTTCAAGACCGAGCAAGGCGTTGCTTTGCTCGTAACCTCGGCTTTGGTTGGAACGTTGGTGGCTTTTGTGATTTTCTCCGGCTTGGGCGGCGCGCTGGGCGCTGCCTTGCTCCGCCGCAAGGAGCGACTCTAGGGGAGTTCGCTCGCCAGACCGCCAGACCCTCGCACCACGGAATGATCGACTAACGGGAGGGGCCAGAACCCGGCACAGCCAACAAGACCTGAATTGCCCGCGGAGGTGGGTTCCGCAATCCCAGAGTCCGGGGTCTGCCGCCTGATTCGTCCGCCCGCCGGAGTCCGTTACTTTCGTACCGTATGGCAGAACATTATAAAACGCTAAACTTGGGCCGCTGGAACGAATTTCTTGGGACTGGGCGTGCGATGCATCGGCAAACGGAAGGGGTTTTGGCGCAAGTTAGCCAACAACTCTCACAGCTCGAAAGACGAGATGGAGAGTTGTGGCTGATCGTGTCCCTTACCGGACTACTGGTCGGCGCCGGCTTGCTCGCGGTTCTGTTTCCCGCGGCCTTTCTCAAGCAAGGCAACATTCACTTTGAAATAACCGTGTCCCGGCCGCTGGTGCTCGGACTGGTGGCCCTTTTGGCCCTGCTTAACACCTACCTGTTAACCAGGCGGCTGGAAATCCGCCGCTTACGGGAAGAGCTGATCTCCCGAACCATTCAACAGGAACTGACCCAGCAACAATCCTTTACTGATCCACTAACTGAGATCTACAACCGTCACTCTCTTGACGACATGGCGGGCCGATTCATGAGTCAGGCCCAGCGCTCGAAGAGGCCGCTGACCTTCATGCTGATCGACGTGGACCAGTTCAAGCAAGTGAATACCAGATTTGGCCACCTGACCGGCGATGTCGTGTTGGCCAATGCTGCGGCCTTGCTCAAACACTCAGTGCGCGGGTCGGACGCAGTGTTCCGGTACGGCGGGGATGAGTTCCTGGTAATTCTGGCAGACACGTCAAGCGCCGACGCCAGGCATGTGGTCGAAAGAATAAGAGGAGGTCTGGCGGATTGGAACCGGGAGGGTCATCTTGAGAAGTTCGAATTGAACTTTAGTATCGGCGTAGCAGAATGGATGGAAGGTAAAACTCTGGAGGACATTCTCGATAGTGCAGACCACGAGATGTATGCGGTAAAGGCAGAACAGAAGTTAAGCAAAGGGAAAGCGGCTGGAGTTTGAATCACCCTCCGGACATGCGGCAAGTTCCCGCCGCGAAATCCACAAAACACTACATCAGCAGTTCGTTGGCGCGCTGCGCCAGCGGATGCTGCATTTCCTGCAAATCGTTTTTCACCAGATTGAGACCGTAGACGCACTGCTCGAAGTGCTGCGAAAGGCTGGCGAACAGGGGCGCCACCTTGGCGTATTCGAAGTGTTCAAATTTGGAAACCACGTAATAGCTTTCCTTGCCCGCCTTGATCCAATCCACGAAATTCTCCATGCGGTGGCGGCGGAGGCGGAAGTGATTGATGCTCTCGGGAAACATTCCGGTGAAGAACAGTGTGTAATCGCCGATGTGCTTGCGCACCTGGCGCTCACGGTCGAAAGAGGGCGCCGGTCCGAACACGGGATTCGATTCCACCAGCATTTCGCCGACGTCGGTCAACGGCTGGCCCGCGGTGTTGCGGATTTTGAATAGCTGTTCCGCGTCGCAAAACTCGGCCATCAGGTGGGCGACATAGTTAACGATTTGGGGATCGCGCAGACCGATTTCTTCGGCGTAGTGCCGGCCCACAAGCTCAATGAAGAACTGCTGCAAGGGATGCGATTCCGGAATCATCGTTGGGCTCACCTCGTCCATAAATCCCGAGTGGCAAGGGATTGGTGGCACTACTGTTGCTACTACTAGACCAAGTTGAAACGCCAAAGGCAAGTGACTTTTGTAAGTCAGTCAAATCAGTATTTCCAATTCCGTTAGAAGATTGAAACGATCGAAAGGTTTCCCCTCCCACCTTGTTGGCAGACGTCGCGGTTGGCTGCTAATGCCCGATTCCCCTGCAACCTGTTCTGTTGGCTGCTAATTCCGGTTTCCCTGCAAGCCATTACAATGACGGTAGGGAGGCAATCATGGAGCGAAGGAACATCTCTAGCGGCGCACCTTGGGAGCCGATTGTGGGTTACTCTCGTGCTGTCAAAGTTGGTTCACAGGTTTATGTGGCGGGGACCACGGCCACCGGTTCGGACGGCAAAGTCGTGGGAGTGGGCGACGTCTACGCTCAAGTCATCCAGACTTTGAAGAACATCGACACGGCTTTGCGCAACGCGGGTGCCAGCTTGAAAGACGTGGTGCGCACCCGGATGTTCGTCATCAACATCGCCGATTGGGAAAAGATCGGCAAGGCACACGGAGAGTTTTTCCGCGATATCCGCCCGGCGACGTCGATGGTGCAGGTGAGCGCGCTTATCTCCCCGGAAATGCTAGTCGAGATCGAAGCCGATGCAGTGATTCCCGGATGACGGGGTAGGCGCGCGGCGCTGCCGAGCTCCGGCCGGCCCGAGCGGTTCGAGATCCGCCTCCCACATTCGGCTCCGCGGCGGGAAAAATTCACCGCCATGATGTAATATGCCCACCCGAAGCAAAGAGGTGGACATGCGCTACCTGCTCAGCCTGATCGTTACGTTCACGTTCGTTCCACTCGTCTATTCCCAAACCCCACCGCCGCAAGGCGTCACCGTCATCCGGGCTGGCTGGCTGATTGACGGCACGTCCGACCAGCCGCGCCGCGATCAAGTTATCGTGATTCACGGCAATCGCATCGAGAGCGTCTCTGACGCCGCTACCGCGAAGATTCCAGCCGGCGCCAGCACAGTCGATCTTTCTCACGCCACAGTGCTGCCCGGGCTGATTGATTCCCATACTCACATCTTCCTGCAGGGAGAAGAGCCGGCGCAGGGGGGCTATGACGCCAACATCCTGAAATATCCGCTGGCCTTGCGGGCCGCCCGGGCCACGGTGGCCGCACGGCGGGCTCTGGAGCAGGGTTTCACCACACTGCGGGATGTCGAGACCGAAGGCGCAGGCTATGGCGACGTTGGCATCAAGATGGCGATCGAAGGCGGCTACATTCCCGGGCCGCGACTGTTTGTCGCCACCCGGGCCATTTCGACCACCGGTGGCTATAGCCTCGACGGCTACGCCCCGGAGCTCGACATGCCCAAGGGTGCCCAGATTGTTGATGGGCCGGTCGAAGCACGGAAGGCTGCCCGCGAACAGCTCGACCATGGCGCCGACTGGATCAAGGTCTACATGACGCATCGTTCCTGGGTAGGTAGGAATGGCGAACTGGTCTCACAGCCAACCCTCACGGTCGAAGAGCTCAAGGCCATCGTGGACGAAACCCACGGCTGGCGAAAGAAAGTAGCTTGTCACGCCTACAACGGCATCGGGTTGCAACGCGCCCTGGACGGCGGCTGTGATTCGATCGAGCACGGTCTGGAAATCACCGACGCACAGATTGCCCAGATGGTGAAACAGGGCACGTGGTACTGTCCTACGCTTGCCGCCTACTATCATGACTGGGCTCCGGCGGACACGCCGAGCGGACAGCGCGACCGCAAACGTGTGTCGGAGCACGGAGTGTCGTTGCAGAAAGCCGTGAAGGCGGGGGTGAAGATTGTTTTTGGCACCGACATGGGCGGCATTTCCTGGACAGAGCCGATGGCGCAGGAATTTCCCCGCATGACCGAGTTCGGAATGTCGGCCATGGACACGATCAAGAGCGCCACTTCGCGCGCCGCCGAGATGCTCGATATGGTGGGCCAAATTGGAGTGCTTGCGCCCCGGGCGTACGCTGACCTGATTGCGGTGAATGGCGATCCGTTGCGCGATATCAATGTTCTCGGAGATGTGAGGTTTGTGATGAAGGATGGCGTTGTGTTCAAGGACGGCGTCAGGTGACCGGCTGAGACTTCAACCGGGTCATCCCGAAACCGGTCAGCCGGGGGAGGGGTGGTGCTGCCATCTCTTCAACGGATCGGCGTTGTGATTGCAAGTGACTCCCACCACCTTCTGTTTTCTTGCAGTGAACATTCTCGGTCCAGGTTACTTCGATGCGGGTGGCCCGGATGGCAAGCGTAAGCGTAAGTACTCGTGCGAAGACCGCGAGCGGTAGGAGGCCCACGCCTCTCATCACTCACAACGGCCTCTCAGCTGCCATTGTGTCGCGGGTGAAGTAAAAGGCATAATTTTCGACTAATCTCCTTGACACCGGCTGCGCGCGGTTCATAATGCCCCAATCTCTGTGACGGCCAAGTTAGGGATTCGAAGTCAGGGTTCCCCGCTTTTGGTCGAGGGGGTTGCATATGAGCCTTCTGCAGCTGTGTGATTCGGACGTGGCAGCCATTCGAGTAGAGGCCAACGCGGCGGATGCGATCCGCATGATGCTGGACCGTCATGTCGGAGCCGTGGGGGTGGTTGACAGTGAGGGCCGGGTGGCCGGCATCTTTACGGAACGCGACGTATTGCGCAAGCTGGCCCTGACCCGGTGCGATCCTGCGGCGACGCCGGTGCGAGAACTGATGACTACTCCGGTGGAGCTGGCCACCCTGTCCACTGGGCCGGGCGAGGCGTTGGGGATTATGCTGGAGCGCCATTTTCGCCACCTGCCGGTAGTGGATAATTCAGGCAAGCTGCTGGGAATGCTGTCCATCCGCAACCTCCTGGAGCAGCGAATCGGCGACCTCAGCCAGGAACTTGACTCGCTCGAACAATACGTCGCCAACGATGGGCCCGGTGGCTAGCGAGCGGCTGATGATTTCTCAACTCAGCTGTGGGAGAATGTTGCAGCTGTGCAGGGTTATTCCGAGGCCCTTCGGAACCGCGATCACCGGCGAAACCGTGGAGGAATCCGTGTTTCCGTTCTTCACTCGGAAGGTTACAGGAGCTGATGCGCAAAATTTCCGGTGCTCTTCCCAAGACCATCGCTGTGGTTCGCATGGCTACGTCTGTCTTCTTTCTGCTTTTCGGTCAGTACAAGATTTTCGGTTCCGAGTTTACCCACGGTGGTTTTCAGCAATACCTCCAGAGCTTCGCACAGAACAGCGCAGTGAGCTTTTACCAGCCGATTCTTAGCGACCTGATTCTGCCGCACGCAAGATTTTTCGGTTATCTGGTAGGCGTGCTCGAAATGTTTGTCGGGGTGTGTTTGCTGCTGGGGATCTGGGTGCGTCTGGCGTCGGTGCTGGGAGCGCTGCACATGGTGAGCCTGACGCTCGCTACCTGGTGGGGACCGGGCCCCGGCATGCCGGTGTGGCGTTACTTTGGCGCGGAACTCGATCACCTCCCGCTATTATTCCTGTTCATCATCTTCTTCGTGGCTGATGCCGGGCAGCAATGGGGACTGGATGGCTTCAAACGTGGGTGAAAGGGACGAAGAGATTGGAAGCAGGAGTCCTGGTCAGCCGACGGTCTCCGGCGGTAGGCGGGTTGGCATTCTCTTTTCGTCGAGACAATTCTAGCGAGGAACCAATGAAGAGAAGCGCCAAACAGTTTTTTCCCGCGATCGTTCTGCTGTCGTTCCTATTAAGTGCCTTAGGGTTGTCTCAGGAAGCCGCCGGGCCGGCGCCCCCGCGGGCCATCGTACACGCGGGAAAGTTGCTGGACGTCCGCAGCGGGAAAACTCTTACCGATCAGGCCATCGTGATCGAAGCAGGCAAGATTGTCAGTGTCGGCCCGATGGCACAAGCAAATCGCTCGTCCGGCGATCGCTTCATCGATCTTGCGAACGCTACGGTCCTGCCGGGACTGACGGATGCGCACACGCATCTGACGGGTAATCCGCAAGACATCGGCCCTCAAGCGCTCTCGATTTCCATTCCACGCGCAACGCTGACCGGGGCTCGCAATGCGCGGCTTACACTGGAGGCTGGGTTCACCGCGGTACGGAACGTAGGTGCGGAGGGTTACGGCGACGTGGCTCTGCGGGAGGCCATCAATGCCGGTGACGTCCCCGGGCCGCGCATGCTGGTGAGCGGGCCGGCACTCGGGATCACGGGAGGGCACTGCGACGAGAACCAGCTGCCTTTTGAGTACCACGTCACCGCCGAAGGCGTGGCGGACGGCGTGGGAGGCGTGCAGCGCAAGGTTCGCGAGGTGATCAAGTACGGCGCCGACCTGATCAAGATTTGTGCCACCGGCGGCGTCCTTTCCCACGGGGACAATCCCCAGGCTTCGGCCTATACCCTGGAAGAGTTGAGGGCCATCGTGGCCGACGCGCACCGCCTGGGACGAAAGGTGGCCGCTCATGCTCACGGGGCGCAGGGCATTCTCTGGGCCTCACAGGCGGGCGTGGATTCGATCGAGCACGGTTCGTACATTGACGACGCCGCCATCGCCGAGATGAAGAAGAACGGCACTTATCTGGTGCCTACCCTGTATCTGGCTGACTGGTTTCTGGACAACGCGGAGCGGCTGCATGTTCCCGCCGAGCTGCTGGCAAAAGGCAAGGAAGTGATGCCCGCAGCCCGCAAGAACATCGCCCACGCTTTTCGCAGCGGAGTGAAAGTGGCTTTTGGCACAGACGCGGCCGTCTATCCCCACGGACTCAATGCGCACGAGTTTGCCGTGATGGTCAAGCTGGGGCTGACTCCTCTGCAATCCATTCAGGCAGCCACGATTAACGCAGCCGACCTGCTGGGCTGGTCGGACAAGACTGGCGCGGTCGAATCCGGCAAGTGGGCGGACATCATCGCTGTGGACGGCGACCCTCTGCAGGACGTAACCACGCTGGAGCGGGTGAAATTCGTGATGAAGGGTGGAGAAGTGGTGAAGAACGAGTACGGGAAGTGAGGGTAGGCACGCATCGCATACACCTATGTGAGACTGCCCACGACCCGCCTCTAGAGATGTCAATCGTCACCCGAGCGGGCTACCTAGATCTTCCTGCTGGACAGGAAATACCTGCAACCCGGAGACTCAGCACTTTTGAACCCACCACTTTCGACTCCAGGAGCCCGCCCTTGATCCCTGCAATTGTGGCTAGAAGAATTTCTGCGTTCATTCTTATTCTGCTGTCCCCGACACCCTTCGCAGCGGCACAGAGTGCGGCAAGTGCCGGGGCCGAGAAGCCGGTTGCCAAACTGACCTACCTCCTGGCCGGCCATCTCTTCGACGCGACCGGCGAAAGCGTCCGGGAAAACATGGTCATTACGGTTGAGGACGAGCGCATCAAGAGTGTGACCTCGGCTGCCGACCTCAAGATTCCCCCGGGCGCCAACGTAGTTGACCTCTCGCACGCGACTGTGCTGCCTGGCCTGATCGATTGTCACACCCATCTGGGCTCTCGCGCCGACCGCTACAACGAGATTTACGAGTTCAAGGACACCCCCTTTGACCATGCCTTCTCCGGGGTGGTCAATGCCCGCAAGACGCTGGAGGCGGGGTTTACTTCGGTTCGCGACGTGGGATCAGATCCGTTTCTGGCGGTGGACCTACGCAACTCGATCAACGCGGGTTATCTGGTGGGCCCACGCATTGTCGCCAGCGGTCCCGGCATTTCCATTACGGGGGGCCACGGCGACCTCAATAACTACTCGCCGCAGACCCGGGTGATGATGTTTCCCGAAGAACGCGATTATGCGATTGCCGACGGAGCGGACCAGCTCCGCCACGTGGTTCGCGCTCAGGTAAAGTACGGCGTGGACGTGATCAAGATTATGTCCACGGGCGGCGTGCTCTCGCGCGGCGACAGTCCGGGTGCGGCGCAATACACCCTGGAGGAGCTCAAGGCGGCGGCGGACACGGCGCACATGGCGGGGCGCAAGATTGCGGCCCACGCTCATGGCACCCAAGGCATCAAGAACGCCATCCTGGCGGGTATTGACTCGATCGAGCATGCCAGCCTGATAGACGACGAGGGCATCCGCCTGGCCAAAGAACACGGGACCTATGTGGTCATGGACATCTACAACGACGATTACCTCCTGAACGAAGCGCCCAAGTACGGCTTGCCTGTAGAAAATCTCGACAAGGAGCGCATGGTGGGGCGCCTGCAGCGGGAAAATTTTCGCAAGGCGTTCCAGGCGGGGGTAAAAATGGCGTTTGGCACCGACGCCGGAGTCTATCCCCACGGCGACAATGCCAGACAGTTTTTCTACATGGTGAAGTATGGCATGACGCCGGCCCAGGCGATCCGGGCCGCCACCGCGAACGCTGCCGATCTGATCGGACGCTCCAAGGATGTGGGAACAATTGAGCCCGGCAAGTTTGCGGACATTGTTGCCGTAAACTCCGATCCTCTGGCCGATGTGCGTGCCCTGGAGCATGTGGACTTTGTCATGAAGAGTGGCGTGGTCTACAAAGACACCCGTTCCTTTGCTTCACACGCCACCACAAACTAAGGCTCGACAAACCCGTCCGGTCAGGCCCGTCGGTTCCGGGATCGGTCCGGCCGATGGGATGGAACGGCTCGAACAGCGACCTGAACCATCTGGCGTATCTGGGGAGTGCAAGGTTTGCGTGTAGAATCGCCCTCTGATGGCGAATTCCGCAGATTCTCCTGAAGGGCGCCCGGCCCACGGCTTCGCGCCTCTGTTGCGCTTCCTTCGACCCTCCCACCAGCACAGCGCCTTCTCAGCCACGCTGTTGCTGATGACGGCCGTCATGCTATCGCGCGTGGTTGGCTATGTGCGCGAAGCCTACATTGCCTACGCGTTCGGCGCCGGGCCTGCCACGGACGCCTATGTCGCCGGCTTTACCATCCCCGACTGGCTTAATTATCTGGTGGCCGGTGGAACCGCTTCCATCACCTTTGTTTCGATCTACACCCGTTTTCTGGCAGAGAAAAGAGAAGATGAGGCGCAGAAGACGTTCTCAGTCATCATCACGGTCATGACCGCGGTGTTGGGTGCGGGCATTCTGCTGGCAGAGGTGTTTACGCCCCAGATCTCGCGCCACCTTTTCCCCAAATTCAACCCTGAACAAATGCAGCTTTGCGTTCACCTGACCCGCATTCTCCTTCCGGCACAACTTTTCTTCTACGTAGGGGGGGTGGTTTCAGCAGTATTGCTTTCGCGGCGGCTGTTCCTGTTTCCCGCCTTCGGGCCGCTACTCTATAACGCAGCCATCATTGCGGGCGGCATGCTGCTTTCCCGGCGGCTGGGCATTTCTTCGCTCGCTTACGGCGCGGTAGCAGGGAGTTTTCTGGGGCCGTTTCTGATCAACGCGATCGGCGCTGCGCGCATCGGGACCGGCTACAGCATTTCGTTCGATGTGAGCAACTCCGCATTTCGCGAGTGGGTCCGGCTCTCCATCCCGCTGATGCTGGGCGTGTCACTGGTTACCGCCGACGATTGGATCCTGCGTTACTTCGCTTCGGGAGCGGTGGGTGATATTACCCGCCTGAATTATGCCAAGCGCCTGTTCGCGGTCCCCATCGCCGTATTGGGGCAGGCCACCAGCCAGGCTTCGTTGCCTTTTTTCGCCAAGCTGTTTGGGGAAAAGCGGCTGCATGAGTTCGCCGACACGGTGAACGGGTCGATCTACCGCATCGTGGCCACGTCGCTGCTGGCGACCAGTTTTATGATGGCGGCAGCCCTGCCGCTGATCGATCTGGTCTACCGCCGCGGACGCTTTACATTTTCTGATTCCCAGGAAACCGCGCTGTATTTTTTCTGGTTCTCGCTTTCCCTTTGTTTCTGGGCGGCGCAGGGTCTTTACTCTCGCGCCTTCTACGCTGCCGGGAACACCCTCACACCCATGGTAGCCAGCAGCCTGATTACCCTGGCTTCGATCCCCATGTACTCGGCGCTCTACCGCCATTTTTCGACGGTGGGACTGGCCATGGCCTCTGACTTCGGGATTGTCGCAAACACGCTTGCCCTGGCATTGCTGCTCCATCGTCGCCGATTGGTTCGGGTGAGTGAGTTGCACTGGAGAGAGATCGGGAAGGCAGGGACCACCGCGGTGGTGGCGGGTTTGCTGAGTCGTCAAGTCGGTCGCCTGCTGATGGAAAGCAATAGCCGGATCGCGGACCTCAAGACCGTCGGCTTGATCATCGCGACCTGGGCGGGGGCAGTCGCAGCCGGTCTGTGGCTTACCCGTTCTTCTTTGCCAGGCGATCTCCGCCGGCGGAAGCCAACGTCCTATCCCCGGGTAGCGGAAGTGCAGGCGGCGGAGGTGAGCGGGGGGATAGAACCGTAGCGAGCCGGCCGACCCTGAGCTGTACTGAGCTGTCCGTCAATGCTTGGTCCCAAAAGGCGTGCCCCATAATCGGTCGGCCAAAATAAAACGGACACTCTCAGATGACTAAGAGTGCCCGCTTGAGTTCGTTGGCAAAGCCTAGACTCTGGCAGCGGCTGACGTTTCAGCCGGAGTGGCTGTCTTGATCTCTTCGCCGTTGGCTTTCTGTCCGGCCTTGCGAATGTCAATTCCGCCCTTAAAGAATGCGCCGTCTTCAATGGAGATGCGGGCGGCCACTACGTCGCCGGTGAGCGAGCCGTCGCTGCGGATGTCCACCCGGTCGCTGGCCGTGAGGTTGCCGCGCACCTTACCTAAAACAACGATTTC
>Ga0193732_1000119_pt1 | contig 15287 bp, 16 predicted proteins | sample U1s1metaG_FD_145077 | JGI IMG/M metagenome (GOLD analysis project Ga0193732, IMG submission 145077) | Soil microbial communities from a riparian zone of the East river system, Colorado, United States - U1s1 | ecosystem: Environmental > Terrestrial > Soil > Riparian zone | place: USA: East River...
TGGCAGTGGCACCGAAAGAGGGGAGAAGGCGCAGACTGCTGCGGTGATGACGCGAGTGAGTGCCAGTAAAGAAATGGAGACAAGATCAGTGAGTCAAAGGTCATTTTCGATTACGCCCGTACCACCCTTTCGACTGGATCTCACAGCTTGGGCACTTCGTCGACGTCCGGAGAATGCAATTGATCGGTGGGATGGGACGACCTACCAGCGTGTTTTGATGATCGATCGTCAAGCAGTAGACGTGGCGGTACACCAGAGTGGCGGCCCAGAGAAGCCACAACTAGAGGTCGAATTGACCGGCCCTCGGCTAAGCGTGCAACAGGAAGATTTAGCAAGAATGTCGCTCGAACGCATGCTTGGAGTACATAGGGACTTGAAACGTTTTTACAGGCTGGCAACGCGCGATCCAAGATTGCAGTTGTTAGCCGACGAATTCCGCGGGCTCAAGCCGCCGCAGTTCCCCACGGTATTCGAAGCAGTGGCCAACGGTATCGCGTGTCAACAACTCTCTCTGCTCGTGGGAATCCTTCTGCTTAGCCGCCTGGCGCATGCAGTCGGTGAGATGTCGGCAAACTCGAAGGATGCGTCGCACGCTTTTCCCGATCCGACAGATTTTCACGAAGTGACGGTACAGTCATTGAACGTTCTGGGGTTCAGCGCCAACAAATCACAAGCTCTGCTCGACGCTAGTTCCGCGGTTCGTGATCGCCGCTTGGATCTGGAGTCGTTAGTTCACTTCGACAACCAGTCCGCGCTTGAACGACTGGTGAAACTGAAAGGCGTGGGGCGCTGGACTGCAGAATACGTCCTACTCCGCGGGTTCGGGCGATTGGACATATTTCCTGGAGATGATGTTGGCGCCCGCAAGAAGTTAGCTCACTTCTTGCGAAAAAGAAAACCGTTGGACTACGACGGGGTGCGCAAGGCCGTTGCCGATTGGCAGCCTTATGCGGGTTTGGTCTATTTCCATCTCCTGTTGGCTCGCATAAAGAAGGCTGGATGGCTGTGTTCTCATCGTGCCCCGCGTGCGACCAGTCGAGATCCATCCACAGGTACAGACCGAGAGTGGAAAACCGCGCAGCCAAAAGACTCGCGAGTGTCATGAGACATTTGATGAATTTTTAACGAAAGGAGAAAACGCAATGAAAAACACTCTTGCAATGAACCCACGATCCGTCACTCAACCTACCGTCTTCCGGCTTACGGCAAGTGGTACTTTTGTCGAGCGGATGCAGCAGATCTCCGCAGCTATTGCTGGTCGCGCCTACGAACTATTCGAAGCCCGAGGGTCTGGCCACGGCCATGACTGGGAGGACTGGTTTCGTGCAGAGTCTGAGATGCTGACGCCAATCCCGGCGAAGGTCTTCGACAAAGACGGAGGGATTACGGTCCGAGCTGAAGTCCCCGGATTTACAGGGAAAGACGTGGAAGTGCTGGCCGAGCCAAGGCGCCTCATTATCCGCGCCAAAAAGCACAAGACCGCGGACCAAGAGGACGGACGAGCAGTACTTCAAGGACAAATGTCCAATGAGATTTTACGTGTTCTCGATCTGCCTCACGAGATAGATCCAGACAATATGACGGCCACTATTAAAAACGATGTGCTGGAAGTCAGTTTACCAACGGTCAATCCGGGGAGGAAGACCGCAGTCGGCGTTAAAGCCGCCTAGAGGTTGGATATGGGTGGGAGTGGAAAACTTCGTTTCAACCATTCCCCTTCCGCCCTATTGAAAGGTTAGAGATCACCGCATCCACCAGCGTTTCCGTGTCCTTGGGACGGTCAGTTCGAAATTCTGAGCGTGAGTATGGGTGGGCAGACCTGTTCAACCTGTGCGTCAGAGGTGAGTCCGATGACAAGCAAACAAGAAGATGTGCGCCTGGTGGTAGCGGATGTTGACGGTGCACTGGTCACTCCCGACAAAGTGCTGACGCAGCGGGCGCGTGCCGCCGTTCGAAAGATTACCAGTTCGGGAATCGCTTTTACCATCACCAGCGGCCGGCCTCCACGAGGCATGAAGATGTTGATCGACGATCTTCAACTTCAGGACCCAATCACGGCCTTTAACGGCGGCCTGTTCGTGCGGCCCGATCTTTCCGTCATTCGCGAAAACTTGCTCCCTCGCGAGACGGTACAGCCTGTGATCGACATTCTGACCAAGCATAAGCTCGACGTCTGGATTTATAGCGATAAGGACTGGTTTGTCCCATCGCGCCATGGCCCCCATGTAGACCGCGAGGAGTGGACGGTCAAATTTGTCCCAATCGTGGTGCCAAACTTTGAGGGTGTACTGGATCGAGTGGCTAAGATCGTCGGAGTCAGTGACGATCTTGCAGCGGTGGCTCTCTGCGAAAAGGATGCACAGCAGGAATTCGGTGAGCATGTCTCGGCCGCGCGATCCCAACCGTATTACCTGGACGTAACTCATCCGAAGGCCAACAAGGGAGAGGCGGTCAGTGTTCTTGCGGAAATGCTAAGGGTCCCAACCGCAAATATCGCCACCATCGGAGACATGCCGAATGATGTGTTCATGTTCAAGCGCAGCGGTGTGAGCATCGCGATGGGGAATGCGAGTTCAGAAGTGCAACATGCTGCCAGGTTTGTGACCAGTTCCAACACAGAAGAAGGCTTCGCGCTGGCCATGGAACGGTTTGTCCTTCGAGCTCAGGTCGCCTGAAGGTGGTCTGATGCCGATGGTTCTCAGCTAGCGCGACGCGCTGGGAGTGAGAGCTTCGCACCGAGGCTACGTTTACAAAAAAGGAGTAACGAATGAAGGCCATTTCGGTTGTGCCCGGAACCAAGACTGTCCGGTTGGTTGACCGGCCGGAACCATCGATCTCAGTACCTGACGAGATAAAAGTTCGCGTGTTACGAGTTGGCATCTGTGGTACCGACCGTGAGGAGGCCGCGGGTGGTCGCGCCCAGGCACCTCCTTCCCACACAGATCTAGTGTTAGGCCATGAGATGTTCGGTCAGGTGGTAGAAACTGGCAGAGCGGTGAAGCAGGTCAAAGCTGGCGATTATGCGGTGTTTACAGTTCGCCGAGGTTGTGGAAAGTGCCGTCCTTGTGCGATGAACCGTTCTGACATGTGCCAGACGGGACTCTATTCGGAACGCGGCATTGCAGGCATGGATGGGTACCACACGGAATTCGTGGTAGACCACGAGCAATATGTCGTACGAGTCCCGCCTGAACTAGAGTCGGTGGGAGTGCTCGCCGAGCCTTTTTCAGTGGCAGAGAAGGCGATCAGCGAAGCCATTCAGTTGCAACTCATCCGTCTGCCGGAATCTTCGACCTCGCTGGGTTGGGTATCTGGAAAGCGTTGCCTCGTCGCCGGACTGGGTCCGATTGGCCTGCTGGCAGGATTGGCATTACGCCTCCGTGGTGCCGAAGTCTGGGGCCTGGACATCGTGGACCCGAACACAGTCCGTCCAAGATGGCTACATTTGATTGGCGGCCACTACATCGACGGACGTCAGATCACGCCAGATCACCTCATTGACCAGATCGAGTCATTCGACCTTATCTTCGAGGCTACAGGGATCGCCAGTCTCGAATTCAGCCTGATCGATGCATTGGCCATCAACGGCGTGTACGTTGTGACTGGCATACCTTCGGGTGACCGTCCGCTGAGAGTAGATGGATCAGAGTTCATGCGGCGCCTCGTGCTGCGTAACCAGGTCATGGTGGGGAGCGTCAATGCATCGCACGATCACTTCGAGCTGGCAGTAAATGACCTCGTCCAGGCGCGGACTCGCTGGCACGATCATGTAGCTGGTCTGATTACGCATCGGCACAAATACACGGAATTCGAAAGCGTATTTCAGCATCACGGTTCGGACGAAATCAAGGTCGTGCTGGAGTGGAACGGGGATCGATTGTCTCCCCGGGAAAAAGTCAACTCAGAGTTGTATCACCAAGGATGAATGCTTTGGTTGTTGGGGAGCACGGAGACGATCATGACTACGAAAAGACACTGAGGATCGATTTCGCAAAGCCGGCTCGCGTTTCGATCTTCTGGAGCGGGGCTAAAAACTGGCTGTGGCGGCTCGCGGATTCTCGTCGGTGAAGCAAGAACAAAGAGTGCGTCCGCCAGGTGAGCATCGAGCTAAACGACGAGGGGTTGGGGATGACTTCAAGAATAGTTAGCACTAGCCTGTTCGTCATCGTTGATGAGTCGGAAGCATCTCGACATACACTGCAATACGGTGGCGGGCTCGTGGGTAAGCGAAGGGGGTTTCGAATTTGCCTCGGGTATGTGCTGCCCTCATTGCCCACCGAACTTCTGGAATTTGGTGGTGCAGAGAAATCCAGAGAAAGAGGAGAAGTTAGGCAAGGATCTGAAGGGGGAGCAGAAGCGTTGGTTGTCGGTCGCGCGTCGCAAGGCAAGAGAGGTTTTCAGGGGCGCTCACATGGTTCTGCGGGGTGGCGGTGTACCCGGCAGCGTGATGAAGACAACAACTATATACCTGCCGGAGGGACAAGACCCGGTTGATAAACTCTTGGAAATGGCAGCCGTGCATCGTTGCCACACAATCGTAATCGGGCGGCATCACGTCTCCCGATTTCAGGAGCTCTTCGGTGGCGATCTGGCCGAAAAGCTAGTCCGCCGGGTTCATGGGCCAACGATATGGGTGACCTCCTCGAACGGGGAAAGGAGTTGCAATAGTCGTTTGATGTGAATGCGATCAGTGGTTTTTCGACCCTAATATTTTGTTCGGTCGGTCGAGGGAATCCACACCCAAACCTGCCCAACCTGTCGCCGACCTGACACCAAGCGCGACGGCCTAATCAGCGGTAATGTTCGGAACGTCCGTAGAGTTGGAACGCAAAACCCACTATAATCGCGGCTTAAGAATGCGTTCTGGCTCTGTCCTGAGCGGGGCTGCCGCGCCGGTGAGAAAAGAAATGCGATGGTTGCCGAACTTACGTCACTGAACACCCTACATCGGGATCGGCGTCACTCGTTCCACTGGGCACCAATTCGCAAGAACCGAAGGTGCAATGCCAATGGCCACGACTGCAGTCACCGCGGAACGCGATAATTATCTCAACCAGGAATATGGCATCAAGTCCTGGCTGCTTACCATCGATCACAAGCGCATCGCCCTGCTCTACCTGCTGTCCATTACTTTCTTCTTCTTTATTGGAGGATTCTTCGCGCTGCTCATCCGGCTGGAACTGCTGACTCCGGCAGGCGACTTGGTGCAGGCCGACACTTACAACAAGCTTTTCACCATGCACGGACAGGTCATGGTGTTCTTCTTCCTGATTCCTTCTATCCCCGCGGTGCTGGGCAATTTCCTTGTACCGCTGATGATCGGCGCCAAAGATCTTGCTTTCCCTCGCATCAATCTGCTGAGCTGGTATCTGTTCATCATCGGCGGAACGCTGATGCTGCACTGCATCCTGACCGGCGGCGTGGACACTGGCTGGACGTTTTACACGCCCTTCAGCACCGCCTTTAGTAATACCAAAGTTATTGAGGCTGGACTTGCCATCTTTATCGCCGGATTCTCATCCATCTTGACCGGACTGAACTTTGTAGTGACCGTTCATCGTATGCGGGCGCCTGGGATGACTTGGAATCGCCTGCCCCTGTTCATATGGTCGCACTACGCCACCAGCATCATCTTCCTGCTGGGTACGCCCGTAATAGCGGTCACTCTGTTGTTGGTTATCTTCGAACGGGCCTTCCACCTTGGCATCTTCGATCCGACACGGGGTGGAGACCCACTGTTGTTCCAGCACCTGTTCTGGTTTTATTCGCACCCGGCTGTCTACATTATGATCTTGCCCGCCATGGGTGTGGTGAGCGAGATCATACCCTGCTTCACCCGCAAACGTATCTTCGGGTATAAAGCGATAGCTACAGCGAGTATCGGAATTGCAGTCTTGGGATTCCTGGTCTGGGGGCACCACATGTTTGTCGCCGGCATTTCGCTTTATTCGGCGTTGATCTTTTCCATGTTCAGCTACCTGGTTGCGGTGCCTTCGGGCATTAAAGTGTTCAATTGGACCGCGACCATGTACAAAGGCTCCATTACGTTCTCCACGCCCATGCTCTACGCGTTCGGATTTATTGGCCTATTCACCATGGGCGGCCTGACCGGACTGTTCGTGGCCGCTCTCGGCGTCGATGTACACGTGACCGATACCTATTTCATTATTGCCCATTTCCACTACATCATGGTGGGTGGGGCAGTAATGGGCTACCTAGGCGGCATGCACTTCTGGTGGCCAAAAATTTCCGGTCGGATGTACCCGGAATCGTTGGGCCGGCTGGCTGCGGTGATCGTGTTCCTCGGCTTCAACCTGACGTTCTTCCCCCAGTTCATCCTGGGCTATCTGGGGATGCCGCGTCGCTACTGGCAGTATCCGCCGGAATTCCAGGTGCTGAACGTACTCTCCACCGCCGGGTCCACGATTCTAGCGGTTGGGTATCTTCTCCCGATGCTGTACTTCCTATGGTCCATGCGCTACGGAAAAGTGGCTCCGGCCAATCCTTGGGGCGCTTCGGGGCTGGAGTGGATGACGTCTTCGCCGCCGCCAACTTTCAATTTCGACCACGCCCCGAAAGTCACGTGGGAGGCTTACGACTACGAACACATTCCGGCTCCATGATGGATCTCCACGTTGAGGGATAATCCGGTCTGAAGGGTTTTCGGGCGGAAACGGACGTCGACTTGTGGAGTACACGCGCGACTCAACAGCACGGAAGGTATCGTTCATGAAATCAACCACTCGCACTTGCCATCCAGGCGAGGGTAGTAAGGCCTTGAACAGGCTGCCGCAGTTGGCTGACCCGTTCCTGCAATTCGATCTGGTAAGCGAACTCCAGCAACTCCGCGGCGAGGAGTCCTGGCAGCGGGAGACAGGCCGGAGCTCTAAGACGCTCGCGAAGTATCCCGATTTCCGGATTGTTCTGGTTCTGATGAAGGCCAACACACAAATGAAAGAGCACAGGGCCGAGGGTAGAATTTCCATTCATCACTTGCTGGGGAAGATTCGTGTCCACTTGCCAGATCAGAAGGTTAGCTTGACGTCTGGTCAGTTGATGGTCCTGGACTGTGGCATGGTGCACGACGTCGAAGCGCTGGAAGAGAGTGCTTTCCTGCTTACCGTCTCTTGGCCGAAGGGTACATCCGAATCCTGATGCGGAATGCTTTGCGGCCCCCAGAGGCCTCCCACTAAAGGCGAGCGCTACGGGCCCGCACATTGGCGTCGTCACTGGTCGAGCCCCTAACAAATGACCTTGGATCATTGAGACTTTTGTCACAGTGTCGATCGATGTGGGAGAGTAAACTGAGCACATGCTTGTCGAAATTGGAGCAAAAACGCACAACTTTACTGACCCAACCGGCTTGCTCTCGGACTGTCACCGGCGCATTGAGATGTTCATGGGCACGCTCAAGGCCGTGGCCGCCGTGATCGATCGTCCCCCAGGAGAGGATACAGTCCGGGCGCTAGAATCTGCATTGCGCTACTTCGGCGAAGCTGCGCCAAAGCACACTGCTGACGAGGAAGTGTCGCTGTTTCCCCGGCTGCGTCAGATGGGCCTTCCTGAAATCGACTCTGCCTTCGCTGAATTAGAGCATCTGGAGGACGAACACCGCTGGGCGGCGCCATTTCATGCGGATGTCGAACGACTCGGAGTCCAGTATCTCTCGATGGGAAAGTTGTCCGATGTTGAGATCGAACAATTTCAAGCCGCCGTAACGAGTCTTGAAGTGATGTACAAGCGGCACATCAGCATCGAGGATGAATTAGTGTTTCCGCTGGCAGCCAGGATGTTATCCGGCGCCGAGAAGTCGGCCATCGCTGAGGAGATGGCAAGCCGCAGGAGAGTGAAGGTCGTGCCCGAGCCGATCGTTGCCAGGACTGGCGCAGTCTGATGAATCGCTTGCACCGATGGTATTGCCAATCGAGCCAATGGAAGCAGAAGCTCGAGAACAAGATTCTGCCGTGGTCGCTGGGTGGTGTGGATTTGGGGGATGAAGTCCTGGAAATGGGGCCGGGGCCGGGTCTGACTACGGATTGGCTACGACATCGATGCAAGAATATTACGTGCATCGAAGTCGATCCCCAATTGGCGAACTCTCTCAATCACCGCGTGGCCAGTACCAACGTGAGTGTGCAATGCGGCGATGCGACGGCAATGCCGTACGGTGACCGCACATTCTCAGGAGCGGTCGCGTTCACCATGCTTCACCACGTGCCTTCGCAGGAATTGCAGGATCGAGTGTTTGCGGAAGTATACCGGGTGCTCAGACCGGGTGGCATTTTCGCTGGAACGGACAGCACGCATTCTTTCCTGATGCGGATATTTCACATCTGGGACACATTGGTGCTCGTGGATCCTAAGACCCTGCCTGCCCGGCTGGAAGCAGCCGGGTTCGAGGAGATAAAGATCGAAGAGGGCGATGGGAGATTCCGGTTTTCCGCGCGACGCCTGTCCCAAACATTTGCTCCGATACAATAGCCGGCATGGCGGAATCCGCATTCATACAGGAACAGACGCTGGCCAAGGTCCCGATCTTCTCCGGACTGGCAGAAAACGAGCTAAGTTTTCTTGCCCAACGTGCCCTACGCGAGCTAAAGCAGGAGAACGGCGACGAGAACTTCGTCGAGCGCATCCGGATTGCGATACAGCAAAAGCTCACCGGCCGGCGTCCCAACGTCGAGGACATCGCCGATGCGCTACATATCAGTTCCCGTACTCTGCAGCGGCGTTTGCAAGACCAAGGGTCCAGCTTTCAGCGCGTTTTAGAAGAAGCTCGTCACCAGCTTGCTCGCCACTATCTCAATAACTCCGTCCTCGAGTTGAATGAAGCTGCCTACCTTCTCGGATACCAGGACGGAAACTCCTTCGTTCGCGCTTTCCGCAATTGGGAGGGAGTTCCACCGTCACGCTGGCACGAACAACAGCGTGCAAAGGCAGCATCGTAACTGGGCCCAATTTGTAAGGAAACTATTTGTAAGGAGAAGCAATGAAAAAACGCAAACTTGGAAAAAGCAATTTGGAAGTCTCAGCCATCGGGCTGGGCTGCATGGGACTGAGCTTCGGTTTCGGGCCCGCCGTGGACAAGAAAGAAGGGATCTCGCTGATTCGAGCGGCAGTCGAACGCGGCGTCACATTCTTCGACACCGCCGAAGTCTACGGCCCATTCACGAACGAAGAGCTAGTGGGCGAAGCTCTTGCTCCGTTTCGCGGTCAGGTGGCGATCGCAACGAAGTTCGGCTGGGCGCCGAATCCGGAGGACGGAGGCAAGTGGACTGCCTTGGATAGTCGGCCAAAGCACATCAAGGAAGCGGCCGAGGGCTCGCTCAAGCGGCTCAAGACTGACGTCATCGATCTGTACTACCAGCACCGAGTTGACCCGAACATGCCCATCGAAGACGTCGCCGGAGCGGTGAAGGAGCTCATTCAGCAAGGTAAGGTGAAGCACTTCGGCCTTTCTGAAGCAGGGGTGCAAACGATCCGCCGCGCACACGCAGTCCAGCTGGTCACTCCAGAGTGAATATTCGCTCTGGTGGAGAGAGCCTGAGCAGGAAATTTTACCAACTCTCGAGGAACTCGGGATCGGCTTCGTTCCATTTAGCCCACTAGGAAAAGGGTTCCTCACGGGCAAGATCAACGAAGAAACGAAGTTCGATAAGACCGATTTTCGCAATATCGTCCCGCGCTTCACGCCGGAGAACCGAAGAGCGAATCAGACCTTGGTGGATTTGCTCAGCAAGATCGCCGAACGGAAGAAGGCGACATCCGCGCAGATCGCGCTCGCCTGGATCCTCAGAGAGAGCGGACGGTTGGCATGTCCGACAAGCTAACACACCGATTAACACGAATACATGGCCCAAACGTGCCATCATCAGTGTTTATGCGGGTAAAGGTGTGGCGGAGAGAGTGGGATTCGAACCCACGTTACCCTTTCGAGTAAACACGCTTTCCAAGCGTGCGCCTTCAGCCACTCGGCCATCTCTCCTGAGACGTATTTGTTACGGGATGCGTAGGGCGCGGAGCGCCCATACACTTGCTCTCCGATTCTATGGCTCCCGGCGGGAAAACCGCAACCTCGCAGTTCCTCCCGTGCATTCTCCCGAAATCCTCCCGAAAAGTAACTGCTCGGATGCTCTGCCGCGAGTTTGCGACAGAATTGGAGCCGTTTTGCGCCTTGCTCCATCGGCCGGGCCCTCAGCTTGAACTGAATAGACCGCTGGGGCGGACACAGCTGCCGGGTTGGGATCAGCCCGAGCCTGTTGCTCCTGTCGAGTTGCCTAGCAGCCAGTGCCGGAGTAACCATGATTGCTGGTAGCACTATTGGCTTCACAGAGGTTTCAGCTTGCCTGAGCGGGGGTGACTCTTCTTGAGTGGCGATTCTGCCGCGCTGCACCCGGTTAGCCGTATCAAGCCGCCAGCACACGAGGGCATCTTTTCGGCAAGCTTGTTAAGAGGGTTTTGTAGAGGCTTCTACGGTGACGGCCGACAGTTCCGGAGCGCTGCCGTTTCCGGATGATGGCACCGGGGCCGGCGGAACCTTAGCAGAACTGTCTAGCACCCGGTTGTGCAGGCAGAACAGCGCCAACTCCAGGCGGTCGGCGACACCCAGCTTGTCATACACTTTGCGCAGATAATTCTTGACCACCTGTTCGGTGGTGCCCACGCGAAGGGCGATTTCCTTGTTCTTCATACCCTGGGTTACACAGGATACGATGAGCGATTCTTTTGGAGTCAATTGCACTCTGGGCCGCGGTGATGCCGGGCGCACACCTTGCGTGCGGAAGGCTTCGAGCACCCACTGAATGCCACGGCTGTCGAGCCAGGGATGGCCCTCAGAAACTTTGCGCAAGCAGTCCACCAGTAGTTCCGGTTCCACTTCACGGGAAACAATTCCGTACGCGCCCCGGCGCAGCAGTTCCAGGGTCAATTCTTCGTCCGGCTGCGGCGTGACCACCACCAGGCGGAGGCTGGGAGTTTGCCGCATCAGATCCGTAACCGCTTCCACGGGATTCGGTGCTAGAGCCGCTTCAAAAATCAGGATATCGGCGGTAAATTTTTTGGCGGCTGAGAGCGCTTGGGAGAGCGTTTCTGACTGCCCGACCACTCGGATGTCGTCTTCCAGAGCAAAGATTTTGCGTAGACCTGCACGGAAGATGGCCTGGGAATCCGCGACGATCACGCGGATGAACTGGCCACCGTTTTCCTGCGGCTGTTCGACGTTCATCTCTATGCTGGCGGAAGGACTGGCCATCAGTTTCCTTGCTTACCGGCGCTCAAAACGGTATTCATCGATGACGACGCCAACTGCGCGGCGGCCATCTTCTTCAAAATTTCGTACCACCCGGCCGCGGCAATCCAGCTGCACATCGGCCTCTGCTCCCACTACGTCCGCAGGCAACGAGATGGTGAAATCCACCAGCGAACCAACGGGCATTTCCGAGTCCACCTGAAACAGGACGCCATTGGCAGAAATGTTTTGCGTCTCGGCCAGGTTGTCGCCGGATTTCGATTTCAATGCAACCGGCAGTTTGATGGGAAATCGCACCGCGCTTTGCATATCCGGATAGCGTGTGCGGGCAGTCCTTTTCTGCGCCGATTCCCTGTTCACGGGCTCTGTAGGCCCTGACGGCGAGTCCGGCTTCGGAACCTCAGTCCGAGCTTCGCCGGTTCCAGGACCGGAATTCCCGCCCTCCGCAAATCGCCCATAATTCGCCATTACGTGACGCAGATTACACCCACGAACCAGCCTGCAAAAGTTACGGAAGTCATGGAACTAGTAGGCATAAAGCCTTGCGCATCATGGAATTGCGGGAGACATCGAGACTTTTGCAGCTTTGATCAAGGCAAATGACCGGAGGGGACCAACCGCTGCTTGGGGTGGCGGGGCAGGGACGACGGTTGCGCTCAGAACTTCGTTACTTCGGTGAAATTAAAATCGCGCACTTTCATTGGTGGCACTACCATGTCGAAGGATTCTTCACCGCTCGCCCGCACCGGAGTTCCCATCGCTTCCACACTTGAAAGCATGTGAAGCAAACTCTCGTTGAAGCGAAAGTTGAGGAGGCCATGGCGGACCTTGCCACTTTCCACATAGAAAGTGCCGTCGCGGGTCATGCCGGTAAGAATCTTTTCGTAGGGATCGACTTCGCGGATGTACCAGAGCCGCGTGACCAACACTCCACGCTCGGTGGAAGCAACCATCTGGTCTACTGTTTTTGGATCTTCGGGGGTGCCGAATACGATGTTTATGGGAGCTTCTCCCATCTCGTTGGGGAGGGAGAAACCGTGGCCCGTGGCCATCACAGGACCGACCTTGTCCGCGTGTTCGGACTGCCTCATTTTTTGGGCGGTTGCCCGCGCATACACCAGACGCTTGACCACGCCATTCTCGACCAAATGCACTCGCTGCCGGGGAATGCCCTCGCCGTCGAACCAGGCACCCGCCTGAAGCGGGTGGGCCGCATCGTCCCAGACATTGATGGTGGGGCCAAAGATTTGCTTGGCCACACGATTGTTCAGGAATGACCGCTGATCAAGAATGGACAGGCCGCCAAACTCGAAGAACATGAATCCCACCATGTCGAGCACGGCCGCCGGCTCCAAAATGACGGTGTACTTTCCCGGCTGAAGTTCGCGCGGACTGGCGGAATCAAGAGCTTTGCACGCCGCAATCTCGGCCAGACCGGCGGGGTCCTGCTGGCTCACGTCGGGATAGTTCGCCTTCTGCCACCCCGAGGAATCGCCTGCCAGCATGGTGATAGAGACCTCCGACGAGGTATGGGTGTGCCAACCGGTCAGACCACGTGAGTTAAAGATGCCTTCCACCCACTCCGCCGAGGAAAAAATTCCGGCCGTGGTGAGCTTGTGCCGGGTGGCCACGCCCACAATCCTGTTTACGCTATCGGCTCGCAGCTCGGGTGTAAGCGCGGCGGTCTGGGCAAAATAGCGGCTGGGAAAAGCCCGTGTGGCGCGGGCGCCCTCCCCCGCGTCCGGCATCGGTAGCAAATCGGGATCGGGATGCTGAACCCTGGCCAGACTCTCCGAAGCCTGTACCACACGCTTCAGGCTCTCCTCATCAAGTTTGTTGGTGGTAGCGCGTGCCGTCCGGCCGTCGAACCCTGTCCGCACCGACAAGGAGTAGTTTTCCTCCGCCACATTCTGATGAATGATGTTGTTGGCAAAACGGGTTAGAGCGCTCTTGCCGCCACAACAGAGGACTTCCACTTCGTCGGCGGAGGAGTAGCGTTTGACGCGGTTGAATAGGTCTGCGGCTTTGTCTCTAGTAAGCATTCAGCACTCAGATCGCGACGATCCGCTTGGCCTTTGCAGACCAGGGACGCCGGCATTCGGGTTGCCTCGATGACGCCGGGGATTCAGATGTGTGCAAATCCATTCTCGACGAAATTGAGACCTCGTGCGAGCAGGAAGGGCGATTCCATTTCGCGGGCCGAACCTAAAGCCATGTCGAGGAAACCGCCAAACTCGGCCCTTCCCCACCTTTACCTATCGTCCGTGCCAAACCTGCAGGTCTCGGAGCAGGTTTCATTCCAGCAACTCTTTTCTCTGGCTGAATGCCGACTGCTGAGTGCGAAACGTCGGCTGCTGATTCCGCTGGGACCAAGTCACGCTCCTTTATAGGCGCTTCCCACTTTGACACCTGCAAATCTCGCGGGCGCCGCCCCATGTCCCGTCCCCATGACCTGTTGCGGCTGGCCTTTGCCGCACTGAGGTGTTCCCCACAATACCCATTCATCGCGCGAGCAGATCGCATTCATTGAGTTCCAAAAGGTAGTAGTAATTCCGGAATAAGAAGGGTTTTTTAACATTCGGGTGCGCTTACCGTTCTTGATTTCCCACCCTGTTTCGCAGCCGAACTGGAAGTTGTAGCGCTTGTCATCGATCGACCAGGAGCGGTTCGTCTCCATGTAAATGCCGTTGTCGGTCGACGCAAGCAACTGGTCCCGGGAAAGCGGTCCTTCGCCGGGCAAAATGCTGATGTTGGTCATGCGGATGATGGGCAGCCGGTTCCAGGACTCGGCGCGCAGAGTGCCACCCGAGCGCTCTGCGCCGATGGCGTGAGCAGTCTCACGCGAGCTCAAATATCCAGTAAAGAGGCCATGGCTAATAATCGGCGTGCATTGCGCGGGAACGCCTTCGTCATCGTAGGCAAAAGTACCGAGACCCGGTCCGTGTTCCTGACGTGCGTCGGCGACGATATTCACCAGATCGCTGCCATAGCGAAGGGTGCGTAATTTGTCCAGCGTAAGAAAGGAAGTGCCGGCGAAATTCGCTTCCATGCCCAGAACCCGGTCGAGCTCAATGGGATGCCCCACCGACTCGTGAATCTGAAGTCCAAGCTGCGAGCCGTCCAGGATGATATCGAACACACCCTCGGGACACTGGTCCGCCTTCAGCAACGCCACCGCTTCTTCACCCACCCGGCGGGCGTTTTCCACAAGCTTCAACTCTTCGACCAGTTCATAGCCCTTGTTTTGCCACTGTCCGCCGAACGAATTGGGATACGAGCGTTTCTGGATTTCGTTTCCGGCAAAGGCGTGGGCGGCGTATCCCGCGCCCGTGGTGTATTTGGTCTGGTGGATATCAGCGCCTTCAGAAGAAAGGAACCACTGCTCTTCCCGCCGGAAATTCAGGTTGGTCTCGGCCAGCGTAACGCCCTGCACGGCCCGCAATTCGGAATCAATCCTCAACAACAACTCGATGTTCTGCTCGACCGATGTGCTGAACGGATCGATCTGAAACGGCGAAGTCCAATCTGCAGTGGCCGGCTTCTCCGAAGCCATTTGGATGTCGCGCTGTTTTACCCGTGCCGAAGCCTTGGCGATTTCGACAGCGTGCGCGGCGGTAGCTTCGACGGACGGCCGGCTCAGATCGTCCGAAGCCGCGAACCCCCAGGCTCCATCGGCGATGACGCGCACCCCAAATCCGAACGACTCGGAAACCGAAGCGCTGCCGACCTTGCCGTTCTTAGTGGAGAGCGCGCGGTGACGGTCGTCGGCAATACGGACGTCCGCGTAGGCGGCGCCACCCACAGCGGCAGTATTGAGAGCCCAGGAAGCAATATCTTTCATAGGAAATTTAAATTTACCACAGAGGAAACGGGCGATCGGAGAACACATGCGGATCGAGATCCAATCCACCAGGCCGGTCCAACGGAATTGACTGAAAAGACCAGAGTGCGGATGGGAATGACTCGCAAGTCGTGGGTTGCCCCGGCAGGTCGGGATGGGCGTCTTTCCGCAAATGGCTAGGAGGGCGATTCGATAGCG
>Ga0193732_1000120_pt1 | contig 15286 bp, 13 predicted proteins | sample U1s1metaG_FD_145077 | JGI IMG/M metagenome (GOLD analysis project Ga0193732, IMG submission 145077) | Soil microbial communities from a riparian zone of the East river system, Colorado, United States - U1s1 | ecosystem: Environmental > Terrestrial > Soil > Riparian zone | place: USA: East River...
ATGGGCGGAGAAGCGTAGCCGGAAAGCGGGAATGACGGCGAGCCGGTGGTTTCGCCGGGGGGCGCGCTACTGGTTAGGCCCAGGTCAGGTAACCCCGAATTAGGTAACCCGGAATTAACTAGCCCCGGGCGCGCGTTTCGCGGATTGGCGCTCATCTTCGGTCTAGCGGTGGAAATCTCTGTGGATTACTTTTCCCGGCTAGTAATGTAGTTAGGAGGGAAACGTCTCTCCAATCAAGACTTACACACCCACAGATCCGGTACCGCCATTGGGGAATGGCCGAACTGGCAGCCTTTACGTTACAGTGGAATGACCGTATTCGCAATATCCACCGCGACACGAAGGGCGGGAGGTTGGCGCGGGCCGCTTCTGTACTTCGGACTGGCTTCGATGTGGACCATTGCACTCTTCCTCTGTTTGAGCGTATCCTTCTGATATAGAGGAGTTTACCGGCTGTGGCAGATGAACCGAAGAAGAAGAAGTCGCGCTGGCTTTGGCCCCTGGGCGTAACCGCGACGGGTCTGACGGGCGCTGCGGTTGTGCTTTTACGTGGTTGTTGGCATAGCAAGATGAGCTGGCCTGTCCGCGCCCACGGCTATACCTACCAGGTGTGCACGGGCTGTGGGATCAAGCGCCTGTTTGATGAAAAGGCTTTCCGCGCCTACGGACCCTACCGGTACGATATCAACGGCCTGATCGCCTGGGACCGCGACCACCAGCGCGAGTTTTATCCACAGGAAGAGCGTCCCGCTTCGTAGAGCAACCTGCCCCTCGCTGGTTGCGCCGGGCGCTTACCCTGGCGCCGGAACCAGCGTCGGTACTGAGACGCTTCCGCGCCCTTGGCTAAGATTTGGCCATGGGTTTTTGGCGTCAGGCTCCGTCTTCGCGTGCGGCCGCGACTAGTGCCCCTCCGCCCCGCCAACACGCCGTCACTACCGCCACCAGGTTCAGAGTCTGGCATACCTCAACCTGGATAAGTCGAACGGCGGCATCATACGCAATCTAGGCGACGCGGGCATTGGGGTTCAGGCGGTAGCCCCACTGATCGTTGACCAGAAGGTTTTCCTGCGCTTCGATCTGGCCAACCCGCGGGCGCGGGTTGAAGGCACGGGTCGGGTAGCCTGGGCTGACCCGGTGGGGCAGGCAGGCATAGAGTTTCTGGCCCTTTCGCAACGCTCCCGCCGCGGGTTGAAAGAATGGATCTTTGCCCAGCTCCTGACCGCTGCGCAAGCAACGGCGGGCCCCGACTTCGTTGAGGGCGGGAGCGCAGCCGAGCTGCTGTTTTCCTCGACTTCGCGCCCGGCGATCCACTTCGGAGCCGACGTGAAGGCGGTTTCGCTGGCGGCCCAGAAAGATCAGCGCCTTCGCTCTCTATCCCTGCCCTGGTTTCCATTTGCCGTTTCCGTGCAGGCTCTTGCACGCCTGGTGGACGGCCTGATCCTGCTATCGGCGGTATTGCTTTTCGCGGTGATCTGCATCGCGATGATCGGAGCGGTTCCAGCGTGGCCGATTGCGCTGATCCTGGGATTGGCAGCAAGCACAGTCTTCGCCATCCTCTACAGATTTCTATTTCTGTTCTGGATCGGCGGCACCCCGGGTGCTTACCTGGCCGGGCTCACGGGCGACGGGAACGGAATGAATCTGGAGAACGACGATAGGCCGAGATTTCGATAGGCCGCCGTCAGTCCGCACGGCCCGGCCTGATCTCCGAAGTCCCTAAGCCTGACGGCGATTAGTGCGTGAAGTATTGTTGTTCCAACCAAAGACGCAGATCGCGTTTGGTGCGTGCGCTGGCTTCCAGGAACCGAACACCCACGTTTCCACGCTTGTCCTTCCACGCCACTTCGCCCTGAAACTTCATCACAAGCTTGGTGCCGGGCAAGGCGAAACTTACTTTCACCGGGCCGTGGGTTTCGTGAGGGCGCTGCAGGCGCAACCCCATACCGCCCTGACTGAGGTTCATCAGGTGGCCCCGTTGGCGATTCTCGGTCGCATAGCTAAGCGATACGGGCACGTCCAGAGTTTCGCGGTGGTAGCGTAGTCTCTCATCCAGGATCATGTTTCGCGCCGCCGATAACGTATGGACGGCCTGCTCGACCGAGATTGGTTTTTCAAATACGAATGAAGCGCCTTGGGACTCGAGGTGCTGGCGGCCACTGGAGCCGCTGACGATGATGAGCGGCACCGCGTGACTGCGGGTGCCGTTCTGCAGCCCGCTCAGAAATCCGGCCGCTCCCGTCAGATCAAAATCAACGATGAGAGCGTCAATTTTCGACTTGGCCAGTTTGGCCCGGGCGCGCTCGGGTTCTGACTCCACATCGACTCCGATGTGCAGACCGCCGAGAATGCATTCGAGCACGCTGACTTCCTGCAAATCACGTGAGACCACCATGGATGAGAGTGTCATGATGCAACTGTAGCCGGGTGCATAATCAGCCCCTAGATAACCAAGGTAACGGAGCCGCTTCCGGCGTCGGACTTGGACCTCCCTGCTTCGGAGTCAAATCTGAAGTCGCGGTGAGAACCTCCGCGCCGAAGCCTCATTATCGATGACCGAGGACTGGAGTGCGTCACTAGGAAATGAGGCGGGCGTTACTGTGGCACTCGGCCGCCTGGCGGATTTCCTGCCAGAGTTCCTGGCGTCCGCTTCCGGTTTTCGCTGAATAGGGCAGGATGGGAGCAGCGGGGTAGTCCTGCGCCAGGACGTGCAGAGAATTTCGCAACTGGTTGCCGGAAAGCCGGTCACTTTTGGTAGCCACGATCAGAGTGGGGCGCGCGATACCGGTCAGAAAATCCAACAAATCCTTGTCCCCGGGCTGCGGCGGCACGTTCACGTCCACCAGCGCCACACACAGCGCCAGGCAAGGTCGTTCTTTCAAGTAGGGATCGATAAAGGTCGGCCATTGTTGGGAGACTTCCCGCGAGATTTTGGCGTAGCCGTAGCCTGGCAGGTCGGTGAAGACCAGCTCTGGCTGCGGCTTTCCCGGCCAGCGGACCTCGAAAAAGTTAATCGACCGGGTGCGGCCGGGGGTGGAGCTCGTCTTTGCTATCTTTGTGCCCAGAAGTGAGTTGATGACGCTCGACTTGCCCACGTTCGATCTCCCCAGGAAAGCGATCTCCGGCAGTGTGGGGGCGGGGAATCGGCTGGCGTCGCTGGCCGACATCATGAAGCGGGAGAAAACACGCATAAATCAGTTTGCCGTTTCAGGGCACAACTTGCAAGCGGTGCGGATGCGAAAAAAGAGATGGAATCGTGCGGATTGTCCGGCCATTAGATCTGACCGCCGGCCACGGGTCCCACGTCGGAGTGGACGGTTGTTCTCGATGTCTTCTTCTTGGGAGGACTCTGTACTGGTCGGGAAAAGTGGAGGACGCCAGACACCATCACAGCAGTCGCCAGGCTACTCAGTTCGGGTTCAGCCTGCTGAATTTGCTTCTACCCAGCGCGGCCCTATTTTATCCAAACAGGATTACGACGCAGAGTCGCTTTTCGCTCCCAGACAACTAAAAAGCCAGCTTGCACAGGCCTGGCATAAAATGTGAGCCGCGAATTTATTGATGGGCCAAATTACTGATGCGCCGCTGGACCCTCGGGTGGAGGCGCGATGGGCGCGATGGGCTGGGCCGTCTCTTCGCTGCTTTGCGGCAGCGGTTGCTCCAGCGCCACGACCAGAACCTGGTCCATCGTTTCGACAAAGTGCAGTTTCATGGCATTGCGCAGATTCTCGGGGACTTCGGCCAGATCCTTCTCATTGTCCTGAGGCAGGATCACCTCGAACAATCCGGCGCGGTGCGCGGCCAGCAGCTTTTCCTTCAATCCGCCGATGGGTAACACTTTGCCGCGCAGGGTAATCTCGCCGGTCATGGCGATATCGCGACGCACGGGAATCTTGCTCAGAGCGCTCGAAATCGCGGTCGCGATGGTGATACCCGCGGAGGGGCCATCTTTGGGGATGGCGCCTTCCGGCACATGTACGTGAATGTCGAGAGCGCGGTAGAAATCGCGCTGCAATCCCAGGCGGTGGGCGCGCGAGCGCACATACGACATAGCCGCCTGCGCCGACTCCTGCATGACGTCGCCCAGTTTGCCGGTCAGGGTGAGCTTGCCTTTGCCGTCCACGACCGTGGCTTCGGTGCTCAGGATAGAGCCGCCAACTTCGGTCCAGGCCAGGCCGGTTACCAGGCCGATTTCGCTCTTTTCGTGGGCCAGCGTGTCGCGGAACTTGACTACGCCCAAGAAGTCGTTCACGTTGTCCCGGGCAATGGCGATGTTGTAGCCCTCGCCTTCCTTTACCACCTTGCGCGCAACCTTGCGGCACACATTGCCAATTTCACGTTCCAGATTGCGGACGCCGGCTTCCCGGGTGTACGAGCGAATTAGGGACGTGATGGCATCGTCGTTGAACTTCAGGTTCTTGTCTGTCAGTCCGGCTTGCTGCAATTGCTTCTTGACCAGAAACTGTTTGGCGATCTCAACTTTTTCCTGCTCGGTGTAGCCGTGGAGACGCAGCACTTCCATCCGATCCTGCAGAGCGGGCGGAATGGTATGCATGACGTTGGCCGTCGCAATAAAGAAGACCTGCGAAAGATCGTATTCGACGTCGAGGTAGTGGTCGACGAACATAAAATTTTGCTCAGGATCGAGCACTTCGAGCAACGCCGCCGACGGGTCGCCGCGGAAGTCCATGGACATCTTGTCCACTTCGTCCAGCATGAAGACCGGGTTCTTGGTGCCAGCCTTCTTCATCATCTGGATGATTTGCCCCGGCAGCGCGCCGATGTAAGTGCGGCGGTGGCCGCGGACTTCTGCTTCGTCGCGCACACCGCCGAGCGACATACGCACAAACTTCCTGCCGGTAGCTTTGGCAATCGACATCCCCAGCGAAGTCTTACCCACTCCGGGAGGTCCGACGAAACACAGAATCGATCCCTTGGGATTTTTGACCAGCTGCCGCACCGCCAGAAATTCCAGGATACGGTCTTTGATCTTCTCTAACCCGTAATGATCTTCATTAAGAACTTTTTCGGCACGGCTAATGTTGCGGATTTCCTTGGAACGCTTCTTCCAGGGAACGGCCAGCAGCCAGTCAAGATAGTTCCGCGAAACCGTGGACTCGGCCGACATGGGCGGCATCGCTTCCAGCTTCTTCAGTTCCTGCACCGCCTTGTCGCGCACTTCCTTGGGCATGCCGGCGGCTTCGATCTTCTTCTTCAGTTCGTCGAACTCGCTCTTCTCGCCGCGCCCCAGTTCTTTCTGGATGGCTTTGATCTTCTCGTTGAGGTAATACTCTTTTTGCGCCCGCTCCATTTGCCGTTTGACCCGCGACTGGATGGTGCGGTCCATGTTCAGCTTTTCGATCTCGATGTCTAGCACGTCGCCGATCCGGGTCAAGCGCTCCGCGGGATCGAAAATCTCCAGCAGTTCCTGTTTTTCTTCGATGGAAAGCTGTAGGTTGGCGGCGATGGTGTCGGTCAGCTTGGCCGGATCCTCCATGCGGACGGCCGCGATCATGGTCTCGTAGTTCAGCGACTGGCAAAGCTTCACATACTGCTCGAAAAGAGCTGTGACCCGCTGCATGCCGGTCTCGATCTGGGGGTTAGTCTCCGTCGCGTAGCGGGCCACGCGCAGCGAAACCTGCATGTAACCTTCGCTCTCGCTGATCTGCAGAACCTTGCCGCGTTCAATACCCTCGACCAGGACCTTGATATTGCCATCGGGCAGCTTGAGGCTCTGCACGATGTTGACAATGGTGCCCACCTGGTAGATTTCGTTGGGCTTGGGTTCGTCAATGCTGGCGTCGTGCTGGGTGGCGAGGAAGATCTTCTTGTCGGCGGCCAAAGCCTCTTCCAATGCACGAACGCTCGATTCCCGGCCCACTACAAACGGAGTCATCATGTAGGGAAAGATGACCACGTCACGGATGGGCATCATGGGAAGCTTTTTTGTCTCGAATTTTTCCTTGGCTGTGGTCACTATTTCTCCCAGCTACGATTAGCGCAGCCCGGCACCTGCCGGCGCTACAGTTTACCCCGCCTTTTCCATCATTGCGAGTGTAACGCTGCGTTTTTCTACCATTTCCCGGGTCACTTCGAACTCCTTTACCTTCTTCTGACTGGGCAAATGGTACATCAGATCAAGCATTAACTCTTCCAGAATCATACGCAAACCGCGGGCTCCGACTTTCCGCGCCATGGCCTGCCGCGAGATCGCCTTCAAAGCCTCGTCGCTGAATTTGAGCCGCACGTTCTCGAATTCGAACAGGCGTTGGTATTGCTTGATGATCGCGTTCTTAGGGCGAGTGAGAATCTCGATCAAGGCGAACTCATCGAGATCTTCGAGCACACCGACTACGGGAAGACGTCCAACAAACTCGGGAATCAGACCAAAGCGGATCAAGTCTTCCGGCTGGATGTCGCTCAGCATTTCAAAATTGCGCTTGCGGCTGACGGCTGGAGCTTCTTCCGGCTCGCCCTCTTCCCCTCCTGCTTTGAAGCCCAGCGACTTCTTGCCTATACGTCGTCCGATGATCTTTTCCAGGCCGACGAAGGCGCCGCCGCAAATGAACAAGATGTTGGTGGTATCGACCGGGGTGAATTCCTGGTGGGGATGTTTGCGCCCTCCCTGGGGAGGGACATTGGCGATCGTACCTTCGAGAATCTTCAGCAGAGCCTGCTGCACTCCTTCCCCGGAAACATCACGCGTGATGGAGGGGTTCTCATCCTTCCGGCCAATCTTGTCGACTTCGTCGATGTAGATGATCCCGGTCTGCGCCCGGCCCACGTCGCCGTCGGCTGCCTGGAGCAGTTTGAGAATTATGTTCTCTACGTCCTCGCCGACATAACCCGCCTCGGTGAGGGTAGTGGCATCCACGATGGCGAACGGCACGTCGAGCATGCGGGCTAGAGTTTGTGCCATCAGGGTTTTGCCGGTTCCCGTGGGACCGATCAGCATGATGTTGGACTTGGCCAACTCCACGCCATCGCCGGCGCGCTGGCGGTTCATGTAAATCCGCTTGTAATGGTTGTAAACCGCCACCGCAAGTTTCTTTTTGGTCTGCTCCTGGCCAATCACGTATTCGTCGAGGAAGCTCTTTACTTCCTGCGGCTTGGGCAGTTGATTCGGGGTCGTGGTGGGAGGTGTCGCAGTGCGGTCATCCTCCAGGATGGAATTGCAGACCGCCACGCACTCGTCGCAAATGTAGGCCCTGGGATAATCGCTAGGCGATGAAATCAGTTTGGCGACTGCGTCCTGCGACTTGTGGCAGAACGAACAGCGCAACATCTCCTCGGTGCCAGTCCTGTTTTTCACTCGGCTTTACTCCTTGTTAAACCCGCTCTCTCCTGCGCCATGCGCCCGTTACCTCGGTCGGCGGGACAGAACGTTTCACGCCGAGACTGTTCGGAACTGATCGGGCGAAAACCCGATCATACCCTTATCTCGTCTTATAGATGATATCGTCTATGATTCCGTATTCCTTAGCCTGCTGCGCATTCATAATGAAGTCGCGCTCCACGTCTTTCTCCACCTTTTCCAGTTTTTGACCGGTGTGTTTGGCTAGTAACTGATTCGTGATCTCTCGCATACGCAGGATTTCCCGGGCGTGGATGTCAATGTCGGTCGCCTGCCCGGACAGTCCGCCCATGGAAGGCTGGTGAATCAGGATGCGCGAATTCGGCAAGGCCAGCCGCTTTTTGGACTCGCCCGCCGCCAGCAGAAGCGCCGCCATGCTGGCTGCCTGGCCGATGCAGATGGTGGTGACATCGTTCTTCACATACTGCATTGTGTCGTAAATCGCCATGCCCGCGGTGATCGATCCGCCCGGAGAGTTGACGTAAAGCTGGATGTCTTTCTCCGGATCTTCCTGCGCCAGAAACAGCATTTGCGCAATAACCAAGTTGGCGATGTTATCGTCAATTGGCGTGCCGATGAAAATGATGTTGTCCCGCAGCAGCCGGGAGTAAATGTCGTAGGCCCGCTCACCCCGGCCGGTCTGCTCGATGACCATCGGGACCAGCATCATTTTTGCATCGTTCACATTCACCTGCCACACTCCTGTTCCGACTACTGGTTCTTCTGGGAGGATCGAAAGTGTCCGCGTTAGGCGGACTGGCGATATAGAAAATCGAGGGTCTTTTCGCTGCGGATTCTATTTCGAATTCTATCCAGCGCCCCATCACGTGTCAAACGGGCCCGGATCGCTTCCGGCGTCTGTTTTGACTGGGTGGCGAGCGCCACGATCTCCCCGTTGATTTCCTCATCGCTAACTTCGATTGTTTCCTCCTCGGCGATCTTGTCCAGCAGCAGCGAAGCCTTCACCTCCTGCAGCGCTTGCTCCCGTTGTCCTACGCGCAACCGGTTCAAATCCATTTTCTTGATGTCTTCCGCTTTCATGCCTTGCGCTGCCAGGGCGCGCAAGCCGCGTTCCAGGCGGACGTCAATCTGCCTTTCCACCAGGGCTTCCGGCACTTCGAATTCGCTGCGCTTGACCAGTTCCGCCACCAGTTTGTCCTTCGCCGCGTGCTCGGCGGCATGTTTCCGCTCGACTTGCATTCCTTCACGAATGCGCTGGCGCACTTCGTCCAGGTTCTTGAACTCTCCCAGTTGCGTCGCAAACTGGTCATCCACTTCGGGCAGGCTCTTGTGCTTGATGGATTGCACTTTCAACGTGTAAGTGAAGGTCTTTCCCGCTAGCCGCTGTTCGGCCGCATCCTGGGCATACACAACGTCGAATACGCGCTCGTCGCCGGCAGAAGCGCCCCGCAGGTTTTCGGAGAACTCGGGCATGGTGTCCTTGCCCGCGATTTCTACCATGATTTCATCCATATGAACCGGCTTGCCGTCTCCGTCTTTGGGCTGGCCGTCGAGTGAGACCTGAGCGTAGTCTCCATCGGCCAGCGCCCGGCCTTCCACCGAAGTGTAGGTCGCGTGTTGCTCGCGCAGGCTGGCGAGGGATTGCTCGACTTCTTCGTCGGTAACCACGATCTCCGGTTTTTCCGCGCGCAATTCCTTGTAGCCCTCAACCTTGATTTCGGGCATCACTTCAAAGCTGGCTTTGAAACGCAGGGGCTCGTTTTCCTTCAGTTGCAGGTCCGTGACTTGCGGTTGCGACACCGGAACCAGCCCTTGCTTATCGGTCTCTTTGCGGAAATAGCGCGGCACGAGCGCTTCCACCACATCGCTTTTCAGGTCTTCGGAGAAACGCTGACGGATGACCGAGGCGGGCACATGTCCGCGGCGGAACCCGGGGATCCGCGCCAGTTTCTGATATTTCTGGATCAGGGAATCGGTTTCGCGGTTCACTTCTTCGACAGGAATTTCAACCTGGATCTCCCGCCTGGTGCTGCTGCTGGTCTCAGTGGGGCTCACATATACCTTTCAAACTTCGACCCGTCGGAGCGTCCCCTTTTGGAACGGGACGACCGGCTGAGCGGCATCGGTTGCCTCCCTGAGTGTAAAGACTTGAGCAGAGCAGCGTCAAACTCGGGAGTTCGGAGATAAGGTGACAAACGTAACCTCGGGGGGAGTGGAAGTGCGCCGGCGGTTTGACCGAGCCCATCCCTCAATTTGGCGAAACCTCCACCGTGGCTACCATGCAAGCCCATTGATATTTTTCCCGCCATTCGTGGGCCAGCACCACTGCACCCGGTCCCCGGCGCTTGAACTTGCCCGCCATGGGAATGCGGCGAGACCCGGAGTTCAATGCGCATCGCTAGCCACCGCTGGCAGCCCGCTTAGGCATCGGCCGGCGATTTTCCCGCTCCACAACCGCTTTTGCCCTATATCAGAAGTCCGGCCGCGGGGCTCCGCTTACAATGAATTCGAATGTCAGCCTGGCTTGTTCAACTGAACCGCGAAGTTGTGGGATGTGCTCGCTGTCCCCGCCTGGTCGAATATCGGGAAAGAATTGCTCGGGAAAAACGCCGCGCCTATCTGGGTTGCGATTATTGGGGTAGACCCGTTCCCGGGTTCGGCGATCCCAACGCCGGTGTGCTGGTGCTCGGCCTCGCACCCGGTGCCCACGGGTCGAACCGTACCGGAAGGCCATTTACCGGCGATGCCTCGGGCAAATTTATGTATCCGATCCTGTATGAGGCTGGATTTTCCAATCAGCCCAACGCCGCCGATCTCGACGACGGCCTCGAACTGAGGAATCTCTATATCACCGCGGCGGCGCGCTGTGCCCCACCCGACAACAAACCTCTGCCGCAGGAGCTGGCCAACTGCGCGCCTTACCTCGACCGTGAAATGGCTGGGCTCAAGAATCTGAAAGTGGTGGTCGCGCTGGGCAGAATTGCATTCGGAGCTTATCTCAATTACCTCAAGCGCCGAGGTCTGTTACAGAGTAAGAGTCCCTACCTGTTCAGGCACGGAGGCGAATACCAGATGCCGGATGGCAAGACCTTGCTGGCCTCCTACCATCCTTCGAACCAGAATACCCAAACCGGCAAACTGACGCGCCCGATGTTCGCCGGCATTTTTAAAGAAGCCAAGCGCCTGGCCGATGGCTAAGCAGAGGCGGTCGCCGCCGGGCCGGACCACCTACCCGGGCTTCGAACGGACGCACCAGTCAGCCGGATGATGTGCCGGGGGCGGCGCCGCCTGCCTACGACAATCCTGGAATTCGCCGAATGATTATGTGATTTACTTAATCGTGGTTAATTCAGCGAACCGCTTGCGTGCGACTCTTCGATCGGGTTGCTTTGCCCTGGTCGCTGTTGCTTTGGTGGCTGCACAGGCTCCGGGTCAGCAGGCCCCTTCCACGGCCGGTCCACTCGATATCCAGGACAACAGTTTCCTGGTTGAGGAGGCTTACAATCAGAATTTCGGCGTGGTCCAGCACATCTCGAGCTTCACTCGTTTCTGGAACAGCAAGGACTGGAATTACAGCTTTACTCAGGAATGGCCGGTTCCTGGTGATGCGCGCCACCAGCTCAGCTACACCCTGACCGCTTTGCATGCGGGTGCATTTCCCAGTGCCGGTGTCGGCCTCGGCGACGTTTTCTTCCACTATCGCTACCAGCTGCTTGGAAGCGGAGACACCCGCGTGGCTTTTTCCCCACGGCTGAGCCTGATATTTCCTACCGGCGATTCCACTCTGGGCCGGGGCGCAGGCAGTTTTGGTGTGCAGACCAGCCTTCCGCTAAGCGTTGTCCTCAGTAAGAAGCTGGTCAGCCACTGGAATGCCGGAGCCACGTTCTATCCTCGCGCGCAGGACGCCGCGGGCGACCGGGCGGCGGTATGTGGCTACAACTTCGGCCAAAGTCTTATCTGGCTCGCACAAACTCGCTTCAATGTGATGTTAGAAACCGTGTTTGTCAGTTCGCAAGCCGTGGTGGCCAGCCACCGGACGCAGTGGACAAACTCGCTGCTTGTCAGCCCCGGTGTTCGCTGGTCTTATAACTTGAAGAATGGTTTGCAGATTGTCCCCGGGATTGGGGTGCCGCTTGGAGTGGGGCCGAGTTTAGGGGAAAGGGCGCTCTTCCTCTATCTCAGTTTCGAACATCCGTTTCGCAAGTTGCCCGACAAGTGAGAAACCAGGAACTAAAAAAGCGGAAGCTCAAAACCCGACGAATACGGGCTCCGGTTCCAGCTGAATATCCCAGAGTTCTTCCACGCGTTGCTGAATATGATCCTTCAATGCCATGATGTCGGCAGCCGTGGCCTCTCCGCGATTTACGATAGCCAACGCGTGTTTGCGAGAAATCCCGACGCGTCCGCTGCTATATCCTTTGCTGAAGCCTGAGTACTCGACCAGCCACGCGGCTGAAACTTTCCGCCCAGCGTCGAGTGCGGGATAACTGGGCACCTGTAAGCCTTTGGCTGTCGCCCGCTTGGTCAACTGCTCGAAATGGTCCGGTGCGAGTACGGGATTTTTAAAGAAGGAGCCGGCGCTACGGCAATCCTCGTCTCCCGGCGTGATCAGCATGGCCTTGCTGGCGCGTACCCGGCGCACCGCTTCCCGGGTGCTGGTCAACGAGGGAATCTGCTGGAAGCCTGCGAAGTGCCTTTTTAGGTCCGGGTACTGAATACGGGGTTGCCCGCCTGGGGTCAGCGAATAGGTCACGCGCAGGATGATGAAACGTCCCCGCTCGCTGGTGTTGAAGATGCTGGCGCGATAGTGAAATCCGCACGCCTCGGCGCAGAGTTCGCGAATCTGGCCGTCCTTAAGATCCAGGGTGAGCACGGAGGCGATGCTTTCCGCGACCTCCTGGCCGTAAGCTCCGACATTTTGCACCGGCGTTCCGCCTACGCTGCCCGGTATGCCGCTCAGGCACTCGATTCCGGCACAATTTCGGGCGACGGCCCGGGCCACGAATCTGTCCCACTCTTCGCCTGCACCTACGTCGAATCGTGTCTTGCCGCTTTCACCGCACTCGTCGATTCCTGGGATCGCAATTTTCAGAACCAGGCCGGGCCAACCGGCGTCAGAAATCACCAGGTTGCTCCCGCCGCCCAGCACAAACAAGGGAAGATTCCGTGCGCGTGCAAACTGAATGCCTTCAACCACCCCGGTGGTAGTTTGGGGTTCGGCGAAATAACGTGCCGCACCGCCCACCTTGAAGGTCGTCAGCGGAGCCAGGGGCACGTTTTCAAGGATATCCATGATGGTATGATTTCTCTCACTATATACGACGGGTGAGACGCGCCTTCACGTCTCCGGGGGGTACTTCGGGACACAACCCGGTGTGACTTGCGCCGCACGAAACCAGGGTTTTCGCGAACCAAGATTTTTCGCGCCGTATTACAATAGCGTTGAGGAGAAAAAATGTATCCAGAGATCATGGTGATTCCGATGCGCGAGGAGTTGACTCGCCTCGGCATTCAGGAACTGCGTACGGCGGCTGAAGTTGATCAGGCGATACCCAATCAGCCGGGCACGACGATGGTGGTGGTAAATTCCATTTGCGGTTGCGCCGCAGGGCGCATGCGTCCTGCGGTCCGGGCTGCGCTTCAGCACTCCAGCCGTCCCGAAAGATTGTTCACTGTTTTTGCCGGCCAGGACAAAGACGCCACAGACCGTGCACGCTCGTATTTTGCGGGATACCCGCCATCTTCGCCCTCGATTGCACTGCTGCAAGATGGCAAGGTGGTTCACATGATGCAACGCAGCGACATCGAACACCGCGAGGCTGCCGACATCGCCAGCGAATTGAAGAGAGCCTTCGACAAATTCTCGCCCAAGCCTGCCCCGGTGTCGTAGCGCCGCCGTGCCCCGTCTTCTGAAATGTGAATGAGGGGAGCGAAGCACCGTGGTCCTGGTTTCCGCTCCGGAGCCGCCGCGCCTTGGTGGTTCGCGGCGTTTCAGAAGCGGAACAAGTACAAGACTTTCACGAACAATCCCCGTCCGTCGTTCCTCATGCGGCCGCCGTGCAGAAGATCGCCATTCCGCATCATTCGTCAGCGGTAGCAGAGCACGATGTCCGCCGCCCCGTGATAAAAGCCTTCCCGCACGCTCCGCACCCCGCCTCCGTGTCAGCCCAAGTGTTGTCGCGTTAGACGCCGGTGAGTGCTCGAGGTTACCGGGCAGGGGCTTCCCAGGGATATAAAACGTTAGAAACTATTTCGAGCTCTTGGCAATTCGCACTGCCTGGAATGTCATCTCACGGGTCTGGCTTCGAGTCCGCCGCTTCCAGGCAAAGAACAGTTCCACGTAACTTTGCGTGATGTACGAGTTTTGATCGATTCCAAGGAGTTGGGCGGTTCGATCAATCCAGCGTCCCGGCCCTTCGATTTCCCCAAAAGATCCGATGGGCGTCTCATCCACGACCACCTGTCCCTCACCGTCGCTCCACCGCGCGCGGAATTTTTCATAGCGGAAGGCAATTGCATAACCAAGCGACCGCAAGATCCGTTCCAATTTCTCGCCATCCGCGATTTTAGTTTCCGTTTCCACTCGAGTCTTGTGCCGAGTCACGTTGCCTTTTGCCTTATGGGTGAGCAGCCATTCGTTCCCGTATTTGCGCAAGCGCAGAACTTCGCCCCGTTTTTGCAAGACCCGGCGGGGGAGATCGTACAAAGTATTCTGCTCCCGGGTGCGGGGCGTTACGGGGCTGAGCCCCGCCGCCCGCAACCGGCGCGCCAGAGCGCGCCTGTCGTCTACCCGGAATTTGATCTCGACTTCCTTGTGGGATGCCATGGGAAAAAGTGGGTTCGGACGCCGGCGCTGAGACCTCGGGCGCAGCAAGCGGGCCTGCGATGATCCAATAAGGCCCGAGGCCGCAGCTCCGAACGCCGGATCACGAAAACGTGGGCAGCTTGACCAAATCGTTCCGGGGCACCGACTCCAGCGGATTTCCAGCCTTCCGCCATGCCGCCAGTCCGCCTACGATTACGAACGCGTTGAATCCTTGCTCCCGCAACATATGCGCCACCCGGGCGCTGGTCGCTTCGCGTGCTCAAGTGCAATAGACATAAATGTCCTTATCCTTGGGCAAAATCTTGATCTCTTCTGTGAGGTTGTTCGGTTCCAACCGGATCGATCCCTTGATGCGGGCCGCCCCCGCATCATAGTAGCCGTGGCTGCGGACGTCCATGAGCACGATCTTTTCTCGGTCCTCTGACGCCAGCCTGCGCGCCAGTTCTTCCACCTGCACCCGCGGCACAACCCGGTAAACGGCATGCTTGCCGTAGAGCCAGACCCGATACCCGGCATAACCGATCAGCGCGAACACGGTCACCCATTCGACGGCCCGCCCCGCTGTCTGAAAGCCATGCACCAGGGCAGCTAGAAAATCGCGGAACAAGAAGCCGACTGCGAGGTAGACAACCGCATAGAGCGACGCGCCCGCCAAATCGAACCGCAGGAAAATATCGGGCCGCATTTTCATGCTGCCTGCCAGAGGCGGCGCCATGGTGTTGATCCCGGGGATGAACTTGGCGAATAGCAGGGTGGCCTTGCCCCGCCGATAGAAAGATTCGGCTGAACGCAGAATGCAGGTTTCCGGGTTTACCGACAGTTTGCACAGAAAGCCAAGCAGGGCCCATCCCATATAGCGGCCCAGCACAAACAGCAGCGAGTCTCCCAGCATCATGGCGGCGACAGCCAGAAGAAGTAGCGTGCTGAGGTGCAGGAACCCGGCCGCCACGGCGGCACCCCCCGCCACCAGCGCCAAAGCCGCGGGAACGGGCATTCCCAACGATTCGGCGAGGACAAGGACAAAGACCAGAACGTACCCGTGACGTCCGATTCCTGAGAGTAGTGCTTCCATCAGTTCGCTGTGGTTTCCGGCTGCGTTAGTATAAAGAAAAAGGGCGGCCCGTGCCGCCCTCGGTTGCGACTCCAGT
>Ga0193732_1000123_pt1 | contig 15082 bp, 9 predicted proteins | sample U1s1metaG_FD_145077 | JGI IMG/M metagenome (GOLD analysis project Ga0193732, IMG submission 145077) | Soil microbial communities from a riparian zone of the East river system, Colorado, United States - U1s1 | ecosystem: Environmental > Terrestrial > Soil > Riparian zone | place: USA: East River...
CTTTTCGCGCCCGGAATATGACCGCCTCGCAGAACGCCTTCCTGCGGATACTCCGGCATGTGCGTGATATCTCCCTTGTATTCGCCAGGAGAACGAACATCGATCAACGGTTTGCTCGCTTTGCTCTGGGCCAGCGCCTCGTCTGCGAAAGCACGAATCTCCTTGTCGTAACGCCGCTTCGGCACCGGGTAATTTGCGCGCGGATATTTCACTGGCTCGCGCGTCATCTCCCGACCTTCCGCCTTCCATTTGTCGCGGCCGCCGTTGAGAATTTTCACCTTGTCGTGCCCGAACAATCGAAATGCCCAAAGGGCGTAGCAGGCCCACCAGTTCGATTTATCGCCGTAAAAAATACAGGTCGTTTCGGGCGTGATCCCGTTGCGGCTGCACAGCTCGGCGAATTTGTCCGGCTGAATGTAATCGCGAATCACCGGATCTTGCAGATCAGCCCGCCAGTCGATGTGAACGGCGCCGGGAATGTGCCCCGTGTCGTAAAGCAAAATGTCTTCGTTCGATTCGACGATTCGAATGCCGTCGTCCTTTAAGTGTTGCGCCAGCCAGTCGGTGTCCACCAGCGCTTCCGGATGCGCGTAATTATTTGTCGCCATACCAGCACGTCTAGCTCCGAGCGAAGCCAGAGGCAAGCGAGCAATCGCGAGTTAGGTTTTTATCTTCTTTGCCGCACGCGGCGCGAGCAACAGATCCCGCCCGACCAGGTAAAGCAAAAGGCAAAGCGCAATGAACGGAATCAGCGCGAGCAAATCGGCGTGGGGACCTTCGAAGAATGGATTATGCGCAGTGGCCCATCCTTCGAAAGCTTCGAGCCGGTCCTTCATCGGAATGGCGAGGAAGGCGAAGAGGACGCCGGCGAGCGTGCCGCCGGCGATGTAGCCGGAGGAAAGTAGGACGCCGTTGCTCTTGTCTCCTTCCGCCACAAGCTGGTCTTCGGTCAGCTGCGCGCCGGCATGTTTGCGTCGCGTATGGCGATCGACCAGCCAGCGCACCATTCCGCCGAAGTAGACCGGCGCGGAGGTGGAGATGGGCAGATAAACACCGACTGCGAAGGCGAGCGCGGAAACCCCGGAAAGCTCGAGCACGACCGCGATGAAGACACCTAATAAGACCAGGCCCCACGGTAGTTGTCCGCCCAGGATTCCTTTGATGATGTAGGAGACAAGGGTGGCTTTTGGCGCGGTGAATTTTTGCACGCTCGAGCCGTCGGGGCGCTTGTCATAGACGCCGTTGATGCCGGGATCGGCGAGATAAACGGGCACGCCGTTATTGTTCACGAGGTAGCGACCGGCCGGGCCATTGTCTGTGTTCGTTTTGTGATAAACGAAGTACTCGTTGGGATCAGCGCCGGACTGCGCGCCGGACAAGCGCTCGCGTTTCGGCTGGCCGTTGCTGTCTTTCAGGTAATCGACCGGATCGGCGTGAAAGCCCGGCGGGAATGCGAAGTCTGCATTGCCTGCGACGGGAACGTAAACGGTGCCGGACTGATTCAGCTTCATCAGGATCGGACCGAGGATAATGCACGACGCGAGCGTGCCGATCAGGATAGCGATCTGTTGAGACTTCGGTGTCGAACCGACAAGGAAACCGGTCTTGAGGTCCTGCGAAATTGTTCCGCCGTTTGACGATGCGATGCAAACGATGCCTCCGATGGAGAGCGCGGTGACAAAGTAAGGCGGCGCGGTCCAACCGATCGCGAGAAAGATGAGACACGTAAGCAGCAACGTTGCGATCATCATGCCCGAGGTTGGACAGGAGGATGAGCCGACTTCGCCGGTCAGACGCGACGAGACCAGAACGAAGAGGAAACCAAACGCAACAATCAGAATCGCGCCTAACAAGTTAAACCGCAGATTCAATTGCGGCGCGATCATCATAACGATGAGCAAGGCGATTATCCCGCCGAGGACCCACTTCATCGACAAGTCCTGGTCTGTGCGGGGCAAGTTTTCCCGGACGGCACCCGACCTGCGCAGGTCGGCGAGTCCGCCTTTCAACCCGTGCCAGATGAGCGGTATCGAACGAAAGAGACTGATGATGCCCGCGGCGGCGACGGCTCCCGCGCCGATGTAGAGAATGTATCCCTTCTGAACCTGCTCGACCGACATGTCGGCAATGCGGTGAGCAGTTTCCGGCGGAAGGGGCAGCGTTCCGGCGGAGCCGAAAAATTTGATCGCCGGAATGAGGACGAGATAGGACAGGACGCCACCACCCATCATGAGCGAGGAGATGCGGGGACCGATGATGTAACCGACACCGAGGAGCGCGGGATTGTTCTCGAGCGAAATCGACGCGCCTTGGAATGGCTTTGCAAAAATTTTCTCCGGCACTTCTTTCATGATTTTGAAGATCTGCTGAAGGCCGTAATAGATGAACCCAATCGCGAAACCGCCGATGATAATCTGGCCGCCGCTGACCGCTTCGTCCGCCGCCGCGCGCGCAACCGCATCGCCGGCGTACGCAGCATCACGGGATTCAGCGGACGCGGCAGCCTTCAAGACTTCTGCGCACGCCGTGCCTTCCGGATACTTCAAGTAACCGTGCTGCTGCACGATGAGCGCGCGGCGCAGCGGAATCATCATCAGGATTCCAATCAGTCCGCCTAGAATCGCGACCAACATGACGCGTGTGCTTTCGAGATCGAACCCGAGAATCATGATCGCCGGCATGGTCACGCCGAGACCGAAGGCGATTGATTCGCCGGCTGAGCCTGCAGTCTGCACGATGTTGTTCTCGAGCACAGTCGAATCGCGCAGACCGAATTTGGAGAGAAGGCGAAAGATCGTGATCGAGATTACTGCCACGGGAATCGAGGCACTCACAGTCAGCCCGACTTTGAGCACGAGATAAAGCGATGACGCGCCGAAGACCATCCCGAGCAGCGTGCCCATGATGAGCGGCAATGGCGTCAGCTCACGTAGCTGCGCGCGTGCCGGAATGAAAGGACGGAAGCTGGCGAGAATGGAGTTCTCCGGCTTCGCCCCAACGATGTCCGGGAACTCGTTAGGCGGATTAACGGTCATCGGCATCAGGGAGCGATTTGTGATCGGCAACCGCTACGCCGAACGCGTCGACCCCATTCGCAGGATCCAGCGATAAAGCAAGAACGCTGTAGCGGCGAAGGCAATACCGCCAATGATCACCGCAGCGGTTTCGAAGTTGGGCGCGATCAGCGAGAGCGGCGCGCCTTTCCCGGAGAAGACAACAATCGCAGAGATCACTACGCCGATAATGCTTTCGCCGACGATCAATCCCGATGCGAGTAACACGCCAAGTTGTTTTGTCGCTTCTGGTTTTGGCGTGCGGTCGGCGCGGCGATCGAAAACATAGCCAACGATCGTGCCGACCACGATCATGAGTGTGCTCGCCGTCGGCAGATAAATACCAAGCCCGACCGCGAGCGGCGGCACGCTCATGTGCTTCGTTGTGCGGGTGAGAGTTTCGTTGAGGACTATGATGGCGACACCAATCAAGGCACCGGTGCGGATCAGACTCCAATCGATGTTCGCGGTGATGACGCCCTGCGCGAGCGAGGAGATGAGGCCGGCTTGCGGCGCCGGGAGTGGATTTGGACGCAACTCAGCACCCGGTGCGCCGACGAACCCGTAGGCCTGATTCACGAGATCGAGCACGGGCGGAATGACCAGTGCACCGGCGAGGACACCAATGATGAGCGCGACCTGTTGTTTCCACGGAGTCGCATCAACTAGCTGACCAGTCTTCAAATCTTGCAGGTTGTTGTTCGCAATCGCGGCGACGTTGAAGATGACCGCGGTGGTGAAAAGCGCGAAGGCGATGAGTGCTTTGCCGGCATCCGGGCCGACATATGGCTTGATGCCAAATACAAGCAGCAACGCCGCGCCGATCACGACGATGATGCCGATGCCGGAAAGCGGACTATTCGACGAACCGATGAGGCCCGCCATGTAACCGCACACGGCAGAGACAAAGAAGCTCATCAGGACTACGTAGGCGACACCGCCGATGATCAGGGTTGGAAGATGCGCGCCGAGTCCACTCTGGTTCGCAAAAACTCCCAGCACCCAACCGATCGGCAGCATGCAGGCGAGCGTGACCAAACCGACAATGCCAATCGGAATGTCGCGCTCGGTGATCGGGAGCGTATCGGCCTTTCCAGCTTTGCGGGCACGATTCGCCGCCATCGCGCCGGCCAGGCCAGTCGCGACCGGCTTGATCAACTTCAACAATGTCCAGATGGCAGAGACGCCGATCGCACCCGCGCCGATAAAGCGAACTTTTGTGCTCCACGTACTTTGCGCGAGTTTCGCAGCGGCAGTCGTAACGTCGCCGAGCATCGCGGAGTAATGCGGCACGCCCCAGCCCCAACCGATGCAAGCGCCGATCAGCATAGCTACGCCAACCGCGAGTCCGCACAAATGACCGATCGCCAGCAACGCGAACGAAAGCGAGAAATCGTAACCGCTCACCGCGCCCCGCCTGCCGATGCGAAACGTCTGCGCCACATCAGCGGCGAATACTTGCGTTGCAACGATGACCGCGAAGACCGCGGCGACAATTGATCCCCACAACACCGCCAGCAGACCCGAGCGCCCGTGTTCGATATCAGAAGCGTGCTCGCTATCGCCGCTACTGCCGACCTTCAAAACTTCCGCGCACGCGACGCCTTCCGGATACGGCAGGTCCGAACTCGTCACCAACGCGCGACGCAGCGGGATCGAGTACATCACTCCGAGAATGCCGCCGAGCGCGCAGATCAGGAACGAGATCCAGAAGGGAAACTCAGTCCACCAGCCGATCATGATCAAACCCGGCAAGACGAAGATGATCGACGATAGCGTGCCTGCCGCTGACGCGACGGTCTGCACGATGTTATTTTCCTGAACGGTCGCATCCTTGAAACCGCGCAGTATGGCCATCGAAATTACCGCCGCCGGAATCGACGTAGAAAAGGTAAGACCGGCCTTGAGACCGAAGTAAACGTTGGCCGCAGTGAACACCAACGTGATGATGATTCCTATGATTAGTCCGCGGACGGTAAGTTCTTTGCGCATGTTCGCTGTGATATCGCCGATCGACGCGAGCGGAGGATAGTGTGGAATCGCCGGAAGGGTCAAGACGACATAGCGCTCGCCGAGCTAGAATATTTCAACGCGTTTGAGTCATTCAAATGCGCGCGTTAAAGCAATCGCAAATTGATGTCGCTGCTTACCGTTTTCTATGCGGCGTGGGAGTCGGACTCCCGCCGAAAAGATGTTTCAGGCTGTCGCCGACTTTCCCAATTAACGACGGCGGCGGTGTTGGTTTCGCCTTGGCAATGTGCCGGCGCACGCGCATTTGAAACTCGATTGTGGGAGTTGCATTTTTATCAACCGCGACATTTTGAGTGCGGTCCGGATAATTCTTGAGACGGGCGGTGAGCACTTGATTGCCAGCCGGCAAAGCAACCGCTAAGGGCGTGAACCCAAGCGAAACAGTGCCGCAAAGAATTTCCGCGCCATTTGGAACACTCGTGATCGTAACTTCGCCATGGAAAAACGCGTACTCGACCGGACGAACCTCGCCCGCTTGCAGCTGAACTTCGGTCCGGCTGTCCGGCCAGCCCTCCTTGTGAAAAAAAATTGTGTAATTTCCCTCGCGAAGATCCTCGGCCGTACCGGGAGATGTTCCGGTCCGTAACGGCTCAGAAGCGGGGGCGGCCTCATCCGCGATTGTTCCTGGATAAAGCGCGAAGGTTGCGCCCGCTGGTTTCGTCGTTAATTCCAAAGCAGCTGGCTGGTCGGTGACCGAGCGCGGTGGACTTGCGATCATATCGACTGTAATCGGCGCAGTCGCAGTAGGACTTACTTCGGGCACAAGCCGATTTACTGCCGGAGCGGCTTTTGTCGCCGTCGTTTCAATCGCATAACCCGTTGTCGGCTGCGTTTCCGTTAGCTGATGACGAAATTCGGACTGCGAATGCCAATGCTGAGTTAAGAAGACCGCGGCAGCTGTACCAATCAACGCGAGCAACGCCACCGCGCGCGGGCCGATTCTTTGCCAGAAAGGAGGAGCGGCCTGAGCGCCGGTATCCACGTCTTCCCTCGGCTGCCCTTCTTCGCACTCCATCTCGCGAGAGAGAAGCAGCAGAGGTCATGCCCCTTGGCAAGGCGCGTCAGAACGTTCGCGACGACGCTGCCATCGCCAAATCGGAGCGAAGGTGCTCACCGATCTCAGCCAGGAATGGCTCCGCAAATTCCTTGAGTTTTTGTTGTCCGACTCCGGCGATCTGTGCGAACTCGCTTTTACTTTGTGGACACGCCTGCGCCATCTGGCGGAGCGTTGCATCGGAAAAGATAATATAAGCAGGGACATCGCGCTCGTCCGCGATCTTTCGGCGCAGCGCGCGTAAACGCTCGAACAGTTCTTCGTCGCATTCGATTTCGCCAACCCGCTGGATGCGGACCTTCTTTGCCGGTGCTTCGATCGGCTTGGTTAAGGTGATCTGTGTCCGTTTTCGTAGCGCCATCATTCCGGCGTTGGTCACACTCAAAGTCGCAAATTTCCCCGGCGCTGCTTCCAACAAACCGAGGCGTAACAGTTCCCGCCCGATTCTTTGCCATTGCTCGCGTTTCAAATCCGCGCCGATTCCAAAGGTCGATAGCTGATCGTGTCCGCGCTTTTTGATTGCGTCGTTCGTCCCGCCAATCAGAACTTCCACGATATGATTGAGTCCGAATCCAAAGCCCTGCTTGGCCTGCACTCGATGCACGCAAGAGAGAAATTTTTGCGCCGGGATCGTGCCGTCGAACGTCTCGCGTGGTTCCAGGCAATTGTCGCAGCCGCTGCATGAAATTTCGCGCCGCTCCGTTGTGTCTGCTGTGGTGGCAGCCGTGTCGGCTGCAGAACGACGAGCCGATGCAGGCGACACGCCTGCCTCTACAGAAACAGGCAGCCAGGTTTCGCCGAAATACCGCAGCAGCGTCGCGCGCCGGCAATGGCGCGTTTCCGCATACGCCACCATGGTGCGCAATTGCTCGTGTGCGATGCGCTGCTCGCTTTCACGCTTTTCCTCAATGAAACGCCGCTGTTTCACCACATCGCCCACACTGAAGAGCAGCACGCACTCGCTCGGCAGACCATCGCGACCCGCGCGTCCCGTTTCCTGATAGTACCCTTCGATGTTCTTCGGCAGATCATAATGAATAACGAACCGGACGTTCGGTTTGTTAATCCCCATGCCGAACGCGATCGTCGCGGTGATGACGCGCGCATCATCGCGCAAGAACGCTTCCTGATTGCGGGTCCGTTCCCGAGATTCCATTCCCGCGTGATAAGGCAACGCTTTGATCCCATCTTTCGTTAGCTTTTCCGCCAGCGCGTCAGTGGATTTGCGGCTCGCGCAATAAACAATTCCGCTGTCGTTCGGATGTGCCCGGATGAAATCGAGCACTTGTTGGTAAGCCGATGACTTCGCCACCACCCGATAGGTCAGGTTCGGTCGATTGAAACTCGCGACATAACAACGCGGAGCATGCAGCTTTAGTTGCTTGATGATGTCGTCGCGCACTCGTTCGGTTGCGGTCGCAGTCAGCGCCATGATTGGGACATCGGGAAAATGCGTCCGCAGTTTTTTCAGTTCGCGATATTCCGGGCGAAAATCGTGGCCCCATTCACTGATACAATGCGCTTCATCGATCGCGATCTGCGCAATGTTCCAGTTGAGGGCGCGCTCCAGAAAGTTCTCCATCATCAGCCGCTCCGGCGCGACGTAGAGCAAACGGAATTGGTTACGATCGAGTCCGCGCAGTCGTTCGCGCGACTCACTGCCGGCAAGCGTCGAGTTCAAGAAAGTCGCCGCGATTCCGCTCGTCCGTAGCGCATCGACTTGATCTTTCATCAGTGCGATTAACGGTGACACCACAATCGTCACCCCGTCGCGCAGCAGCGCCGGCAGCTGAAAACAAAGCGACTTCCCGCCGCCAGTCGGCAAAAGCGCAAACACATCGCGGTCACTCAACGCATCGTCGATAATTTCCTGCTGTAACGGTCGAAATCCGTCGTAACCGAAGTATTTCTTAAGCGCGCCCTGAGATTCCATGAAGCGCGCACTTTACCTAGAGCACAAAGAAATTGGAAATTGAATTCGGGTAGCGCGGGCAATTTGCTCGCACCGTCCGGCACGTTGCCGGACGGAAATCTGAACACGGCGTAAGCAGAAGTTTCGCGTTAAAGCTCCGGCGATCGGCGGTTGGGCTTACTCGCTCCGCCGCTCTTTTATCGATTGCAAAATGTCCGCCATGACTTCGCCGCGTGGCTTCGCACCGAGATTTCCTTTGCCGTGAACGCGGACGCTGACGGCGTTCGCTTCCATGTCGCGCTTTCCGATGACGAACATGGTATGAACTTTCATTTGCTCGGCGCGCTGGATTTTGCCGTTGATCTTGTCGGTTGACGCATCGATCTCGGCGCGGACTTGATGGCTCCGAAGCTCAGCCAGGATAGCTCGCGAATAATCGACTAGCGGAGGTTCATCCCCGATAGTTAAAATGCGCACTTGTTCGGGCGACAGCCAGAGTGGGAAATTGCCAGCATAATGCTCGATCAGGAACCCGATGAATCGCTCGTGCGTGCCGAGCGGGGCTCGATGAATACAGAGCGGGATTTTATCGACGTTGTCGCGATCTTTGTAGCGAAGGTCGAACCGGCGGGGCTGGGCGAAATCGACCTGGTTGGTCGCGATAGAAAACTCCCGCCCAATCGCGCTCCAGGCTTGGACGTCGATCTTCGGGCCGTAAAAAGCCGCTTCGTTCGGCACTTCGACAAAGTTAATTCCGGAATCCTTTAGCACGTTGCGAGTCATTGCCTCGGTTTGTTTCCAAAGCTCCGGTTCGTCGACAAATTTTTGTCCAAGCTTGGCTGGATCGTGCGTCGAGAACCGCATCAAATATTTCTCGATCCCGAAAAGCTTGAAATAGCTCAGATACATCTCGTTAACAGCATTGAACTCGGCTTCGAACTGCTCCGGCTTCATATAGAGGTGGGCATCGTTCATCTGCATCGAGCGTACTCGCATCAGCCCGAACAATTCGCCACTCTGCTCGTAACGGTAACAGGTTCCGTACTCCGCGAAGCGCAACGGCAGATCGCGATAACTTCGTGGCACGGCCGCAAACAACTTGTGATGATGCGGACAATTCATCGCTTTCAGGTAGTAGCGATCTTCTTTCCCGTGTCGTTCAACAAACATGTCTGCGGCGATACGTTGAAGTCCTGAGTCAGTTAACGTCCCGTATTCCTCTGGCAGTTTGGATCGAGCGAGTTTCACGAACGTCTGAGCAAAGTCCGAAGCGTTATCACTCGCGAGCAACTCGGGATTGTCTTTAGAATACCCTGCCAAGAGTTTTCTAGCGAAGCTTTCGAACCCGGTTTGAATCTCGTTGAGTGCTGTTTGTCTTTCGCCTTCGAGTCGTAGCCGCATCGGCGGAAACATGGATTCTGCATAATAGGGCAAGTGACCGCTCTTCAGGTACAAACTCTCGCGTGCAATGTGTGGCGAACGCACGCGTTGATAGCCCGCGGCGAACTCGGTTTCTTTCGCGAGCTTCTCCAGCTCTTCGATGATGGCGGCTCCCCGCGGCAACCACATCGGCAGGCCGGGGCCGACATCGTCGTCCAAAACAAAAATCTCGAGTTCCTTGCCCAGCTTACGATGATCGCGCTTCTTCGCTTCCTCGAGCATGGCGAAGTAGTCGTCGAGTTCCTTTTTCGTTTTGAACGCCGTGCCGTAAATGCGTTGAAGCTGCGGATTTTTTTCGTCACCTTTGTAGTAAGCGCTCGCCACGTTCGTGAGCTTGAATGCGCCGATGTTTCCGGTGCGCATGACGTGCGGCCCGGCGCAAAGATCGATGAAATCGCCGTTGCGATAGAGCGAGATTTTTTCGTCAGCGGGAATGTTTTCGATGATATCGAGCTTGAACTTGCTGGGAGCGTCCCGCTCATTTAACGCCGCGAGTCGACCTTTATTGCCAAGTTCAAGTGCTTCGTCACGCGAAACTTCCATGCGTTCGAACGGATGGTTCGCTTTGATCTCCTTCTTCATCTCAGCCTCGATCTTTTCGAAATCTTCCGGTGAAATCCGGTGCGTTAGATCGACATCATAATAGAACCCGTTATCGACCGGCGGCCCGGCCGCGAACTGCGCGTCTGACCAGATTTTCAAAATCGCCGTCGCTAGGACATGGGCTGTCGAGTGACGAAGACGTTCGATGTCTGTCATCTGCGCGCGCATCTCGGGAGTTTTGCGGTCTTCTTGCATCCTATTGGGCGGTGAAATTAACCACGAAGCACACGAAGGACACGGAGAATTTTGTGGCGCGGCTCGGTCTGCGAGACACGTGCGCTACCCGGAAACAGAAGCGAACGCCACATGAGAAGCAGCGCCTTTTTCCCGATCACGCTGCGTATTATTATTGATGATGCGACTGTTGTGGATTGCCGCGGTGTTGATCTGCGTGGGCTGTCATCCGGCGCAGACTCAAGTTGCCGATTTCCCGACGCAGCGTGAGCGTATGGTGAAGGAGCAAATCGTCATGCGCGGTGTGGTGGGGGAGCGAGTGCTGGCGGCACTACGCAAAGTGCCGCGAGAGGAATTCGTGCCGGCAGAATTTCGGGCGGAGAGTTACACGGATCGACCGCTCCCGATCGGTTACGATCAAACCATTTCGCAGCCCTTCATCGTCGCATTCATGACCGAGGCATTGCAGGCGCAGCCGACTGATCGCGTTTTGGAGATCGGCACCGGATCCGGTTATCAAGCGGCAATTCTGGCGGAGCTGGTCGCCGAGGTTTACTCGATCGAAATTATCGAGCCGCTGAAAAAAAATGCCGAAGCGACATTACAACGTCTCGGTTACAAAAACGTGCACGTGAAAGCCGGCGACGGTTACAAGGGCTGGCCGGAGCATGCGCCGTTCGATTCCATCATCGTAACCTGTGCACCCGAGCGTGTGCCGCAGCCATTGGTCGATCAACTGAAAGAAGGTGGCCGCATGATTATTCCGGTCGGAGCAAAGTTCGCGCAGGAGCTTTATCTCCTGGAAAAGAAAGATGGGCGACTAGAGCACAGCGCTGTGTTGCCAGTCCGTTTCGTGCCGATGGCGAGGGAAGGGGCGGAGAGGTGAATAGTGATGGGTAATAAATGGTTGGTGGAAATTCAGCGCTTCAAACCCTATCACTAGTCACTGATCACTATTCACGCCTCTCACCGTCACTTGATGGCGGCGAGCTTCTTTACATCAACACGCTTGGCCCACTCCTGGAGCGCGGCGGGCTCCTGCTGTTGCGTTTCGATTTGTAGAAAATAACGCTTCGCCACCATGATCCAAAGGGTGCCGTGTTTGCCTTCGTTCTCGAAGGTCTCGAAGCCGGGATTGCCATCGACCGTGACCGCTTTGGAATAGCCTTCCGTCGATGTGGTGCTGAAATTCCATGCTGCCGTAGTTGCTTCCACGTAATCAGGGTTGGCCGCGGAATCTAGAATGCTGATCGCAGTAGTCGGCACCTTGTCGCCTTCGCCTTTGCGATAATCGCGATGGACATTAGTTAATTTGAATCCACCGACGTCGGTGGTTGAGCCTTCCGGTTTATCGGCCGTCCAGCCTGCGGGAGCGTTGGGCAGGAGCGGAATCAACTTGGAATAATCAACCACGTTGATGAGTGAGGGTAATTCTTGCCCGCGCGACGGCATGGCGATCATACCCGAGAGTGACGCGATCACGGCCAGCAAGAGTCGCGCGGGGAGCGAAAATAGGTTTCGGTTCAAGGGCAACGACACCGTACTCGATTGACTTCGCTTGCTCGCTTTGTCAAGACGCGACTGCCGCACATTTTTGGAAGAAGACACCATTACGCAGCACGAGCACAATGAAAGATATCCAGTTTGGAGGCCACCGCCTTTTTACATAGGATAGTCTTCAAATGACCCGAAACTTTAAGATTCGTGACGCTACCGTCGCGGACATTCCAATCATTTTGCAGTTGATTCGCGATCTCGCGACTTACGAGCGCGCGCCCAATGACGTAGTCGCAACCGAGAAAGGTTTGCATGAAGTGCTTTTCGGCGCGGAGCCGGCGGCGAAAGTGGTGATCGCGTTTGAAAATACCGAACCCATTGGGTTCGCCGTTTATTTTTTCAATTTCTCCACCTGGCTTGGTCGCCCGGGTCTTTACCTGGAAGATTTGTTTGTGAAGCCAGAGGTGCGTGGTCGCGGTTACGGCCGCGCCTTGCTGGTGCATCTGGCAAAAATTGCGCGCGATCACAATTGCGGGCGAATGGAATGGGCGGTCCTGACCTGGAACGAGCCGGCGATCCAATTCTATAACAAGCTTGGCGCGGGTTCCTTGGATGACTGGCGGGTGTTTCGATTAACGAGCGATGGGATTGGGCGTTTGGCGGAGTCGTAATCGAATCGGAAATGTGAATAAGGTGTCATGTCGAGTACGGTCTAGACATCCCACCGCATTACCTTAAAGCTTGCGCAGCGGGATCCCTCGACTTCGCTCGGGATGACCGAGAATGAATGAAGATCGAAAATTACGGATTTCTTAGCGATACGCAGACAGGGGCGCTGGTTGGTCGCAATGGGTCGGTTGATTGGCTGTGCTTTCCGCGATTTGATTCCGCAGCCTGTTTTGCCGCGTTGCTTGGTGAACCCAAGAATGGCCGCTGGTTGATCGGGCCGGCTGATCAATCGACAGAAGTGACGCGAAGATATCGCGGTCACACCTTAATTCTCGAAACCACATTCGAGACCAAAGATGGCGCAGTGCGGTTGATTGATTTCATGCCGCCGCGCGGAACTAATCCAGACATCGTGCGCATCGTTGAGGGCGTGCGAGGCAAAGTCGCGCTGCGCATGGAACTAATCATTCGCTTCGATTACGGCGATGTCGTGCCCTGGGTGCGGAAATGCGGTGATGGACTGGAAGCGATCGCGGGCCCGAACGCGCTGGTCTTGCGCACACCGATCGAAACACGAGGAGAAGATTTAACGACGGTGGCGGAATTCGAAGTCGCGAAAGGCGAAAGAGTGCCGTTCGTCTTGACCTGGTATCAATCGCATGAGAATCCGCCGCGCGCCATCCATCCCGAGCACGCCCTGCGCGACACCGAGAAATATTGGAGAGACTGGGCCGGATGCTGCGAGTACGGCGGCAAATGGAACGACGCAGTGGTACGCTCGCTCGTCACGCTCAAAGGCCTGACCTATGCGCCCACCGGTGGAATCGTCGCGGCGGCGACGACTTCGTTGCCGGAAAAAATCGGCGGGGTGCGCAACTGGGACTATCGCTACTGCTGGCTGCGCGATGCGACCTTCACGCTTTTCGCTTTAACGCGAGCGGGTTTTGTAGAGGAAGCACGTTCGTGGCGCGGCTGGCTCCTGCGCGCTATCGCGGGCAGTCCCGCGCAAATGCAGATTCTCTACGGCATGCACGGCGAACGGCGCTTGCCGGAATTCGAAATCGAATGGCTGGCCGGCTACGAAAATTCCCGGCCGGTGCGAGTTGGCAACGCGGCCTCGAAACAATTTCAGCTGGACGTTTATGGAGAAGTGATGAGTTCGATGTATCACGCGCAACAGGCCGGCATCAAAATCGAGGAGCCGGATTGGGCGATGCAAAGAGCGCTGATGAAATTTCTTGAATCGCATTGGCAAGAGCCGGACGAAGGAATCTGGGAAGTGCGGGGCGGTCGCAAAAATTTCACCCATTCGAAAATGATGGCGTGGCTTGCCTTCCATCGGGGGGTGCAATTGATCGAAGAGGCTGGCCTACCTGCGAACGACGAGCTCGAGCGTTGGAAGAAAGTCCGCGACCAAATCCATCGGGAAGTCTGCGAGCGCGGTTACAATCCGAAAGTGAAAGCGTTTACCCAGTACTACGGCAGCGACGCGCTCGACGCCAGTTTGCTGATGATGCCGATGGTCGGGTTTCTCCCGATCGAAGACGAGCGTGTGCGCAATACCATTGCTGCGATCGAGCGGGATCTGCTGGTGCAAGGCTTCGTGCTGCGTTACCGACCGGAGGAGAAAAATGTGGATGGTTTGCCCGGAGATGAAGGCGTGTTTCTGCCGTGCTCGTTCTGGCTCGCCATTTGCCTGAATTTGCTTGGACGCAAAGAAGAAGCGCACGAACTTTTCGAACGCCTCCTCGCGTTGCAAAACGATCTCGGTTTGATATCGGAAGAATACGATCCGCGCGATAAACGATTACTGGGAAATTTTCCGCAAGCATTCACCCACGTCTCGCTGATTGTCGCTGCGCAGTTTTTGGAAGAGAAGAAATGATTGCAAACCCCGCGATTCCCCGGATTTCGCCGACGATATGATTCCCTTGATCCCAAACTCTGTTTGGGAGCGTTGCCTGGTCTCGAAAATTTGATTTCCTTGTCGACTTGGAGGGCGAGCTTATGCCAGCTCGGAGTGTTTGAAACTGATCTGGGGGAGGGATGCGGGCGACACGCCCGCCACTACAGTAAATTGCTTAGCCCTGCACAAGTTGTCGGACGAGATCTTCTAACGCGACGATGCCGGTGGATTTTTGGCGGCTATCGACTACTGCCGCAAGGCCGATCCGCGCGGCCCGGAGGCGGCGGACTACACGATACGCGGATTCGTTTTCCGAAGCGGTAATGATTCGGCGCATGTAGTGGCGCAGCGGACGCGACGATTCAGTGTCGAAAAGGATGTCGTAAACGTTGATCAGACCGAGAGGTTCAGCATTATTGGCGAGAATGGGAAATCGATCGATGCCGGATTTCTCGCTCGTCTGCAAAACGTCTCTTGGCGAATCATCCGGGTGAAACGATACAGTTTTTTCGAGCGGCACCATCACATCCCGCACTTTGACTGCAGTGAAATCGACGACGTTATGAATCATCGCGCGTTCGGTCGAACTGAGTGCACCGCTTTCTTCGCTTTGGACGGCAATCATTTTTAACTCTTCGCGTCCGGCGAAAAGACGAGGCGGATTTTTGGCGCGTGCGAAAATGGAACGCTCGATGAATGCGCCGATGGCGTGTAGCGGCCACAACAACGTCGTGGTCAGCTCG
>Ga0193732_1000125_pt1 | contig 15044 bp, 13 predicted proteins | sample U1s1metaG_FD_145077 | JGI IMG/M metagenome (GOLD analysis project Ga0193732, IMG submission 145077) | Soil microbial communities from a riparian zone of the East river system, Colorado, United States - U1s1 | ecosystem: Environmental > Terrestrial > Soil > Riparian zone | place: USA: East River...
TCCCACTTGGGAGGGGTTTCGCAACGTCTGGCGATGCAGCCGGTAGGCGTCCGTCCAGCCCTCGAGAGCGAGGTGACGGAAGACAAGGCTGCCCGGCCGTAGTCTGGTCATCCTGCGGGGCAGCGAGCGGCTCCAGCGCTCCCATTGCTTGCGGTCGAATTCCTGAAGCGCCTGCAAGGCTTCCTGTTGACGTTGCGCCTCGTGCGCGGTGACAAATTGCAGCAGCGCTCCGGTGACTGCATCACCCGGACTGTCGAGGCGATGAACCCAATCCTGCATCACATGGAGGTCGCGCAAGTCTCCCAGTTTGCGGAAGAGGCGTTTCCCCGCTTTCTTCATTTGCCGCCAGGCGGGATCTGGGTCAATGGCTCGGACGCCGTCAGCGACGGAGCAGCACCGGCGCAGCGCCACGCGCAGATCGTGTACCGGGTCGGGATCGAAGGCCAGGCTGGCCCGAACGCACTCCTCGATGACACGCTGCATCCAGAAAACGAGGCTGGTTTTCTTCTTAACCTGTGTTGTCAGCATGATTCGGGCGGGCAAAGGTCTCCAGACTAGCACGCCAAGGCGCTTTCCGACTTCACTCTCCGCTGTCATTTCAGGCTTGACTCGGCAGCGGCCAAAACTCCTGCGTCTCTCGTAGGTTGGGCCGATACTCCGAGCACCTTTGGGGACCGCCCGCCTCTGGCTCGGGGTGAACAGATCCGTGGGGACGTTACCTTCTCGCCCACGCCACAATGGCATTATTACCTCGGTAATGTGCATATCCTCGTGGTTTCGCATTACCCTTGGCGGGTAACGGGAATTTTCCAGGAGTCACGTTATCATCACGGCAGACACAAACAAAGGTAGTCGAATCACGTCCGCCAGGGCGTTTGTCCACAGTCTGAACATACTGGTGAAGTACGTTCGCCTTTACGGTCTCGATCACAAGCGTACCGAGGGACAGGTCGCAGTGACATGGAAGGAACTGCAAGATGGCCTGCCACAGGGGGCCGATGGCTCCTTTCTGCTGGGCGTCTCGGAAAATAAGCTGCTACTGGACGGCACGCCGCTCGAGACCGGGCAGGCCGAGCGCAGCTTCGCCCAACTATTGACCACGGCCGGTCTAGCCAGCATTCATTTTTCCAATCAGATCACTAAGGATGAGTTTATTCAACTGGTGCGCGCCTTCGCCATGGGCGGATCCAGAGCCCAGGATGTGGTCAAAGAAATCAAGAACACTTTTGGAGACAGCAAGTCTGCTTCGATTCGCATCAACGAAGTCAGGTTTGTTGCCGCCGATCCGTCCACCGGCGAGATCAGCATTGCGGCCCAGATCGCGGCCCAAACGCTTGGCCCGGAATTCAGGCAATGGCTCAACGATCCGCAGAAGTTACTGCAACTGATCGCCGCCGCAGAAGGCGCGAAAAGCGGTGCTCCCGGTGATGCTCCTGGCACTGTGCCCGTGGGCAGCGTGCCTAATGTCCGCGGCGCTGGCGGCGAGGCCAACGCGGCAGGCGGTGGCGGTACCTGGGTGGGCGGAATTGTGCCCTTGCAGGAAGAAGAGGTCATCCAGACCATACGCCTGCTGACTAGGTTTGGAGAGGTCGGCGGCGACACCAATGCTGATACTGCCCTGTTGCAAAAGGAACTCAGCACAGTTGACCCGAACACCAAACTCAACTTGCAGCAGTTGCTGGGTAGTCTTGCAGCGCAAGCTTCGACCGCACAGGCGGACAACACGCCCCTGCTGATGAAGGCGGCCGAGCACATGGCCATTCGTTTCGCCCTGGAGCGCTTCCAGAAAGGTGAAGTGAAGGTCAACGCAGTGCACCAGATGATGGAACACATGAGCCGTCAGATGGACACGCTGCGCCAGATCTTGAAGCTCCAGGAAGACAAGATGGGTAAGGCTGGGATTCTGGTGGAATCCCATGCCGACATCCTGGACCGGATGTTCTGGGCGGAAGTGCCCGAGGCCGGTAAGAAGAGCGTGCTGCTCTCGCATGAAGCGCCCTGCGTACCACCGCGCAACGTGCGTCAGTTTGTAGAATTGTTGCTCGATCGCGGCGACAAGGAAACCTCCGCCGCTATCCTGCAAAACTACCTGAACTGCCTGGACGTCAGGGAAAGCGAAGCCCGCCGAAAGATCGCGACTGGCGTTAGCCAGCTGGCCGACTTGTTCGCCGCTACCGGCGGAGACTTGATTGCACTGTCGATCCGGAAAATCGGAGAGGCGATCGGACAGGAGTCCGACCCTGAACTGCAAAGCCTCCTGGGAGCAGCTTTCGTGCGCCTGAGCACAGAAGCCAGCCAGCATAAGCAGTTTGGCGCCTTGAACGAACTCTGCATCGCCATGGAAAGCATAGCCCGGCAACGGCCCGCGCTCGCGACCGACTTGCGCCCTCGCATCGGCGTGGAGAACCGCCTCCCCGAGTTCATCGAAGAGGCCATGCAGCTGCCGCAACTGCCCGCGGATCTGCTTCAGGTCTTGCGCCGCACCTCACAAGCTGCGGTGGAGCACCTTTCGGACAGGTTCTTCCGCTGCATGCGGCGCGAAGAGTGCGACCGGATTGTGGACATCGTAAAGGAACTGGGAGCCCCAGCTCAGGAACAGATTCGGGAAATGATGCGTACCGGGCAGCCACGGCAAGCGGCCGCCGTGGTTGGGTTGCTAAGCCGTCTGGATGTACCCACTCTGTTGGAGCTTTTGCCTTCGCGCTTGCCGGAGTGGAATCGGTTCTATCACGACGTGGTGGTCCGCCAGGTGGCGTACGGCGCCGCCCATGATCGGGGACGCTCCTTGCTGGAACTGCTCGAAATCCTGGATCCGCTGGTTCTGCCCCAAGCGATCGACGAGATCGGCATGAGCGGCGATCGCAGTGCGGTTCCTCCCCTGATCGTCATGGCCGAAGCCGGGGAAGCCCAGGGGCGCTCCGCCCTGCTGCAATTGAAGGCGGTAGAGTCGCTGGGACGGCTGCGGGAGAACGACGCCGTGCCGGTGCTGCGCGGCCTTCTCGAAGCGAAAAAGATGTGGAGATTTATCAATCACCGGGAATTACGAATTTCCGCCGCGCAAGCCTTGGTCAAGATCGATCCGCGCTACGGCAGCCAGATCATGGCCGAGAGCGGCCTGCAACCCGGAGAACTAGCCATCGCCGCGCTGGACGCGGCGCCTGCATGTCCTTGGGTAAGGCAGCGGCGCTACGAACGTATTGTCTTGCGTAAAACGCTGTCTGCGACCATCAGCAGTTCTTGGGGAAAGTCCAGCATCATAATTCGTGAACTGAGCCTGGGCGGCGGCATGGGAACGAAGGAAGATAATCTGCGGGTAGGCTCGGAAGCCAACATTGAAATCGCCTCCGGTGTCCGTCGCGTACGCGGGCAGGTGCTGCTGCGGCGCGCTCGAGTGGACGAAATCGGCTTCGAGATCGTCAATACCGATCTGGAGAGCCGCTATCGGCTGCGGCGTATCTTGATGGACTCCCTGGACAACTCGTCCGGGACCACCGAAGGCGAGTGGGACGGACAACGCAAGGGCTAAGGCGAGCCGGCGAAATCATACAAAAAGCCTCTGCGCGAGCAGAGGCTTTTTGCTTTCCGGATGCTTCACTTTACCTTGGCAAAGATGATGACCAGCGTGTAAAGCGCCAGCGACTCGATCAGGGCCAGACCGAGAATAAGGGCGAACTGGATGCCGGAACGCGCCGCCGGATTGCGGCCCAGCGCCTCGGCCGCAGCCGCTGTGGCTCGGCCCTGAGCCAGACCGCAAACTGCGGAAGCAATCGCCATGGAAAATCCGGCCGCGATGGCCACCCAGTTGACTGCGCCAGCGGCTTCCCCGCCTTGCGCGAAGACCGGTGCTGCCAAAAACATAAAGGCCAGCGCCATAAACATGTAGCTTAACAATCTACGCATGGTGTCTCTCCTAGTATGAATTCCCGCCAGTGGGTGGTTGACGTCATCCTCGTACAGACGCCCTCACGCTGAACGAGCCGTTGCAAGTTTCCAGTTTCTGATTTCTAGCCGGTAAGGGCGACACTAGAAACGGGAAACTCGAAACTCGAATTTAGTGCTCCTCCGCTACCGCACCCGACAAATACACCATGGTCAGTAGGATAAAAATATATGTCTGCAGCAGGGACACTCCCAGGTGGAGCGCCAGAAAAATTATCGGGACGCCAATCGGCACCAGGGAGAAAAATACCCATGTCACCATGTCACCGGCAAACATGTTGGCATAGAGCCGTACCGTGAGTGAGAGCATGCGGGCAAGATGGCTGATAATCTCAATCGGGACCATGATGATCGCCAGCCCCCACATCGGTCCCATGAAGTGCTTCAAGTACGCGATTCCGTGTTGCCTGAATCCTTGGCTCTGGTAATAAACAAATGCACAGATGGCACACCCCAGAGGTACAACGGGTACAGCGGTCGGCGACTCAAAACCTGGAACCAGCCCGAGCAGGTTGGAGATCAGAATAAAAAATGTCAGGGTCATCAGAAAGGGCGTGTATCGTTCACTGTGATGCCCGATGATTTCCTGACTTTGCCCCTCGACAAAGCCGTGGACGCCCTCAAAAACGTGTTGCAGCCCACCAGGCGTGTCGACCGAAAGCCTCGCCCGCACTAGGACGAACATCACAACCAGAAACAAAAATACAAGAAACTGCATCGCCACAGCGTTCGTGATGGGCGCTTGGGGGGAACTGGCCTCAATGTGAAGAGCCTGCAGCAGCCCCCTGACCGCGCCGGCGAAGAGGTGGTTCAGTATCCCGGTAAACCAGAGTTGTTCAGGCATAACCCAGGCATCTCGCGACTAGCTCGCATCCAAGAATCAGCGCTCCCCGTGGAAATATCAGATACCGCGCGCCAGAGCGACCCAGCCTTCATAAGCGGCTTCGCACGCGATAGCCGCTACGGGCAGGAACAAGCCCGCAAAGAACCCATAGAGACTAGCGGGAGAAACAGTGAATATAACATAAGCTCCGAGGGCCATCAAAACGTAGCGAAGCAGGAAGCGTATCACCATTCCACTGCTCGACGGCGACTGGCCGGGCTCGGTGGCGCGATCCACAAGCGCCGCAACCACCCGCTTCAGCCAGTGAAAATTCAGGTTCGCCGCGGCGCATCCGCACACAAATCCCAATGCCACGCGCCAACCGTAGCGCCACCAGCCCGCAATGCTCAGGACGACCGCTAGCGCCAGCATGAGGCGAGAGATTCGCTGCAGGGCGCCGCAGTGGAAGGCCGCGCTCTCGCCATCAGCGGTCAGGGACTTGCCATTCCTCATTTGGAATCCACGGAAAGGGCTGCCCGGATCAGCTCGACGAATCCGGCAACAATGCCCACAATCAACCCCACGAGGTAGAGCCAGGTCGTGTGCATCCAGCGATCCAGGGCCGCGCCGATCAACCATCCCGCCACGGTTGCCGCCGGGAATACAAATGCCAACTGGCTGTACTTCGCAACCTGAACCCAGCTATTTTTCTTTTCCGACTTGTCGTCTTGGGAAGGCATAGCGGCGACGAAGTGCGGGCTCTCCCCGGCATCGCGCTCCTACCGTATCAGGTCTGCGATGGGCGTGGCCTGCACGATACCCAAAGACCAGTTCACGATCCGGATGAATTGCTCCGGGAAAATCCCGATGTAGACGGTAGCAAAAGCTGTGATCCCAAGCGTCACTCTCATCCCGGCGCTGATGGGGAGCGAAGTCTTGTCCAAGGCTTCGCGCATGAGCATCTGATTGGCGATGCGCATGTAGTAGTAGAGACCGAATACGGCGTAGAGCACGGCCAGCGACGCCAGCACATAGTGGCCGCTCTCGATCAGGCTCAAGAAAATGAAGTACTTTCCATAAAAGCCTGCCAGGGGCGGGATTCCGGCCAACGAGAGCAGGAAAATAAGCATCAGTATAGCTTCTGTGGGAGCCCGAAAATAGAGGCCGGCGATGTCGTCCAGTTCGTCGCCAATCACATTGCGCTGGCGCAGCGACGCGATCACCGCGAATGCGCCCAGGTTCATGAAGGTATACACCAGCAGGTAGAGAAGAATGCCCTTCAAGCCATCAAAGAACGCGGGCGCCGGATAAGTCACCGAAGCCAGTGCGACCAGGCCCAGCAACATGTAGCCAACATGAGCAATAGAAGAATACGCCAGCAGTCGCTTTAAATTGCTCTGGGTGAGCGCGGCCAGGTTGGCACCGGTCATGGTTGCGATCGAAACAAAAATTAGCAACGGTACGTAAACAGTTCGAAGGGGGTATAGTCCCCAGAGAAAGATACGCAGCAGCATCGCCCAAGCCGCTGCCTTTACCGCGACCGACATGAATCCGGTAACGGTAGTCGGGGCGCCCTCGTAGGCATCGGGCAGCCACTGGTGAAAGGGGACGGCCGCAATCTTGAAGAACAGGCCGGTGGCCGTGGTCAGCAGGGCGACTACCGCGATGGGGTCGATGTGATTCTGATGAGCCGCCGCCAGGCGAACCAGGCCGCTTCTGATCCCCAGCAGGCTGGTGCTTCCCGTCAACCCGTAAAACAACGACAGGCCGTAGGCAAATATGCCGGACGAAAATGCGCCCAGCAGCAAATATTTCAACGCAGCCTCATTCGATCTGCGGTCGCCGCGCAAGAACCCGACCAGAACGTAAGTCGAGAGCGCCATCAGCTCGAGGCCAATGAAAATCAATACCACATCGAAGCCGGCGGCCATGCACATCATGCCTACCACAGAAAACAGGATCAATGAGTAAAACTCGCCGTGGTTTTCGTGCTCAACTTCCAGGTATCGCACTGACATCAGTATGGAAATTGCGGCACCGGCAAGGAACAGATACCAGAAGTAGATGGTGAAGTGATCTACCACCAGCGAGTTCCAAAATGCCGATTCTCCTGGAAGTCCGACGACCTTCAGTGCCAGCTGAATCTTTGCTACCCCCGCGGCGGAAAATAAAATACCAACCAGAGCCGTCAGCGCGTTGGTCCACTTCCATTCGGCGGGCAACATGAGGTCCACCAGCAGGATGCCCAGCGCGAACAGCGTGAGCAAAATGATGGGGAGCGACATCAGATAGTCGACCCGGCCGAAATTTTGTGACAGATTGCCCAGCACTTATTTCGACCTCTTCGCCTGTATGGTGGCCAGCTGCACGGCCGCGTTCGGGGGAACACTCTCCCTTGCAGATTGGTTCGAAGCCGTTACAGCCTGTAGGGCGGGATAATCCTTACCCCGCACGGTATAAACGATCTGATTTACCGGTTGTTCCAGAATCTGGAAGAAAGGTTTGGGATACAGGCCGATCCAGAACGCCACAACGACCAACGGCACGAAGGTAAGTAATTCGCGCGGTGTGAGGTCATGCAGTTTTTCATTCTTGGGATTGGTGACCGTCCCGAAAAATACCCGTTGATAAAGCCACAGCAAGTACGCCGCTGCCAAAATCACTCCCGGCACCGCCCACGCTGCCCATCTCCAGTTCTCCATGAACGTACCCTGCAGGATGGTAAATTCGCCGACGAACCCGTTCAGCAGCGGAAGTCCCATCGAGGAGAGAAACATGATCATCGTGATGGTGGCGTAAACCGGCATTACGTTGGAGATGCCGCCATACTCGGATATGTCGCGCGTGTGCCGCCTCTCGTAGAGAATGCCAACAATCAAGAACAGGGCGCCGGTGGAGATGCCGTGATTGATCTGCTGCAGCACCGATCCACTGAGCCCGGCCGGATTCAATGCAAAGATGCCCAGAGTGCAGAAGCCGAGGTGACTGACCGAGGAGTACGCCACCAGCTTCTTCATGTCCTTCTGCATCAAAGAAACCAGCGCGCCATAGATAATGCCCACAAGAGAAAGGAAAATCATCCAGCCCCGGACCTTGGGATGCATGACCACATCCGGGAAGAACGGCAGAGCGAAACGGACGAAACCGTAGGTTCCCATCTTCAGCAGAACGCCAGCCAGGACGACGGAGCCCGCGGTCGGAGCCTCCACGTGGGCATCGGGCAGCCAAGTGTGGAAGGGAAACATCGGCACCTTAATGGCAAACGCCAGGAAAAATGCGAGGAAGAGAAGGATGGCAAACGTCGAGCCATATGCCGGATCGTGGAAGATGAGTGGTGCCGTCTTGTACAAAGCCTGAATGCTGAACGAGTACTGCCCAGTCTGATGAAAGTTGTAGAAGTAGAGAAACAGCACAGAAAGCAGCATTAGCACGGAGCCGACTAACGTATAGAGAAAAAACTTGATGGCGGCGTAGAGTTTCCGCGGGCCTCCCCAGATTCCGATCAGCAGGTACATGGGGACCAGCATGGCTTCCCAGAACACAAAAAACAGGAAGAAATCCAGTGCCATGAAGACGCCCAGCATGCCGGTTTGCAGCACTAGGAACCAGATGTAATATTCCTTCACCCGAGTTTCGATCGCCGTCCACGAGGAAAGAATCGAGATCCAGCCCAGTAGCGTGGTCAACATGATGAGCAGGAACGAAATGCCGTCGATACCGAGAACATAGCCTGCGCCGATCGAGGGAATCCAGTTGTTAGCCATGCCCTCCATGAACTTGAAGCCGGGCTCAAAGCGCTGTGCCCAGAACCATGGCACCAGCGGGACGGAGACCAGCAGGCCGGCCAGGGCAAAGGTGTTTGCAATCCAGCGGATGGCGTCTTTCTGCTCTTTCGGAACAAAGATAAGCAGAAGCGCCCCCGCTAGCGGCGTGAAAAGAATGATCGAGAGAATGTGATTATGCATAAAAGCAGTCGTCGGTCGTTCATCGTCGGCAAACTGGTTGCTACCGTACTGCGTAATAAAAAACGAATCCCACCAGCCCAATCACCATGACCAGCGCATACCACTGCACCAAACCCCACTGCAGCAAGCGCGTGGGATATGAAATCATTCGCGAAAGGATGGCGGGCCCATTCACCAGGACTCCATCAATGACCCATTTGTCCGACCAACTGTAAAGGGTTCCGGTCAGCCGTGTCATCCAGCCGGCTGCGTTGACCGCGCCGTCAATCACATGTGAATCGAACCATGATGAGGCTTCGCCTAATCCCATCACGCCCAGGCGCGCATTTCCCAGCCTGCGGCGGCCGGTAAAGAAATAATCGTAGCCTTCGTCCACATAATACTTATTGAGCAAGACGGAGTAGGCGGTCGGAACTTTCGTGGCGATGGGCTCTGCATAGCCCCGGTCGGCATAGCGGTAGGCCTTCCAGGCCATTCCAAATCCAGCCACAGCCGCGCCAATCGAGAGGAACATGAATGCGTATTCCAGGGGATTCGTGTGTTCTTCTCTCTTCTGTCCGGCCGCGAGCTGGGCTGCTTCTCCTTCCCCCTGAAGTACTCTGCTTTCCCGGGCGAATACCGGCTCCAGAAAGCTTTCAAAATGGTTCGCTCCCCCCAGGCTGTGCGGCCATCCCAGCCATCCCGCACTGAGCGCGCAGACGGCGAGAATAATCAAAGGCACGGTCATCGATTTTGGAGACTCGTGGATGTGGTGTTCCACCTCGTGGCTCATCCGCGGCTTGCCGTGGAAGGTCAGAAACATCAAACGGAACATATAGAACGCGGTCATCAGCGCGGTGACGTAGCCGACCCACCACAACAGACTCGAGGCGCGGCCTTCCGACGTCCAGGCTTGCCACAGAATTTCGTCTTTGGAAAAAAATCCGGCGAACGGTGGGATCCCCGCAATGGCAAAAGTCCCGATGAACATGGTCCAGTGCGTGATCGGGATGCGCTTGTGCAGGTCGCCCATGTTGCGCATGTCCTGCTCCCCGCTCATCGCGTGAATCACCGATCCTGAGCCAAGGAACAGCAGCGCTTTAAAAAAGGCGTGAGTGAATACGTGAAACACGCCGGCAGAAAACGCCCCCACACCCAGTGCCAGAAACATGTACCCCAGTTGGGAGACCGTGGAATACGCCAGCACGCGCTTGATATCGTTCTGTACCAGTCCGATCGAAGCGGCGAAAATCGCCGTTAGCGCGCCGACAATTGCCACTGTCTTCATCGAAGCGGGAGCCAGCACAAACAACGCATTCGACCGGGCCACCATATACACTCCCGCTGTGACCATCGTGGCTGCGTGGATCAATGCGGACACGGGCGTTGGGCCCTCCATGGCATCCGGGAGCCAGACGTAGAGAGGAATCTGGGCGGACTTGCCGCACGCGCCGACGAATAGGAGCAGCGTGGCTGCCGTGATGACGGGATCGCCAAACGCGAAATGTCCACTGCGGGCCAGGTGCGTGACTTCGCTGAAGCGCACCGAACCAAAGTACCAGGCGATCGTGAACATCCCCAGCAGGAAACCAGCGTCGCCGATGCGGTTGACGATGAATGCCTTGTTGGCTGCCGTGCTAGCCGACTTGCGATGGAAATAGAACCCTATCAACAGAAACGAACACAGCCCAACGCCTTCCCAGCCGACAAACATAAGCGCGTAGTTATTCCCCAGGATCAGCGTCAGCATAGAGAACATGAACAGGTTGAGGTATCCGAAAAAGCGGTAATAGCCGCCCTCGTGCGCCATGTAGCCAGTGGAGTAGATGTGGATCAGGGTTCCGACGCCGGTCACAAACAGCAGCCAGATGCTGGAGAGCGGATCAAGCAGGAATCCGGCATCGGCTTGGAACGTTGCCAGACTGCCATCGCGCTTGACATAGTTCATGTGGCCGGTATCGGTGCCCAGCCAGGTGTAAAGGATTTTCTCGTACGGCTTGCCCGGATTGTCGTGGGCGTATGCGATGTATTGCCACACCGCGCAGCAGGAGAAGAGAAATGCCAAACCTACCGCCCCGACGCAGACAGCGTGGATCGTCGCTTTTTGGAGTTTGCGGCCGAAAAACAACATGAGGGCCGCGCCGAAGGCGGGGAGGAGCGGGATGAGCCAGATGTGGTCCAGGAACATATGAGTCGTCAGTGTAGTCGTCAGTCTTCAGCTTTCAGCATTCGCCAATCTGCCTCCATCCTTCAGCCCGCCAGTCGCCTGTTCTGGACTCTGCGAAGGCTTGCAAGGGTTGAAAGCCGAGCGCTTTCTACCATTTCAGCAGGTCGATTTCGTCCACATTCACCGTTTCCTTGTTGCGGAAAAATGCGATCAGGATGCCCAGCCCTACGGCTGCTTCTGCCGCCGCGTCGGTGATGACAAAAATTGCGAAGACCTGGCCGTGCAGGCCCCATATCCGCGAGAACGCCACCAGGTTCAGGTTTACCGCGTTCAGGATCAGCTCGATGGACATGAGTACAATGACCACGTTGCGGCGGGTTAACACGCCGATGACGCCCAGCACGAAAAGAGCGGCGGCGACCACGAGATAGTGCAGCGTAGTGATGGGAGCCATTTTTAAGCTCTTAATGCTCTTAGCCTTTAGCTCCCCGGCAAGACCGGGTGAAAGCTAGCGGCCAAGAGCTGTTTCAAATCCTCTTTTTTGCCATTACCACCGCCCCAATCACCGCTACCAGCAACAACAACGAGGCGATTTCAAAGGGCAAACATGTAATTGCCATACAGCAGGACGGCGACCTGCTGCGTGTTGGACTGCTCCGGCATCTGAATTGTCCGATCCGGAAACAGGCCTTTGCCCTTGATGTAGACGAATACGAACAGCGCACCCAGCGCAACGGCTGCTGCCATCCCAACCAGCCACTGCTTGTTGAACTGATCTTCTTTCAGTGATTTCTCGATATTCACCAGCATGATGACAAAAAGGAACAGCACCATGATGCCGCCCGCGTAAAGAATGATTTGCACGCCGGCGACAAAGGGCGCGTACAGCATCAAGTAAAGCGCCGCCTGCCCCAGCAAAGACATGATCAAGGCAAGGGCCGAATGCACCGGATTCTTGCGCGTGATGACCAGCACGCCGCTGAGCACGGTCAACGCCGACAGGAAATAGAAGAAAAAAGTCGTGGCTACTGGAGCCATGTTAGAACAACACCCCCGCGATCGCCGTCAGGATGAGCACGCCAATCCCCATCGGCAGCAGCACCTTCCATCCCACTTTCATTAACTGATCGAAGCGGTAGCGCGGGAAGGTGCCGCGATACCAGATGTACATATACATGGAGAATGCCACCTTGGCGCAGAACCAGAAAATATCCTGAACACGATCGCGCACCGGAGGGATGAGCAAAAGCAGGCCGATGAGGGCCAGCACTGCGCCGAATCCGCCTAGCCCGAGGGTCTGCACGCGAAAGTATGGGTGTTTCGGCATGCGGGATGTGCTGTAGAAGGTGATCGCGCCGAGAAATAGAAAGATGAGCCCGGGAATCAGCGAGAACACCAGGTCCCAAGTTTCGCCGCCCAACGCGTTGGGAAACGGCCGCATCCATCCGCCCAACCATAGCGTGACTGCGATCGACGAGACCGCGATCATTGCCGAATACTCCGCTAGGAAGAAGAGGGACCAGCGGAAACCGCTGTATTCGGTGTGAAAACCGGCAGTTAACTCAGATTCTGCTTCCGGCAAATCGAACGGTGCGCGATTGGTCTCAGCCACCATTGCTACCGCGAAGATGAAGAATGCAATCAGTCCCAGAGGGAAAAATTTGAATACGAACCAGACATGCTGTGCTTGTTGCGCCTGCACGATTCCAATCATGCTCAGGGTTCCGGTTCCTTCCTTGTTGAGGCTGGTCATGAGGACCGCCGAAACTACCGCCAGACCCATGGCAATTTCATAGGAAACCATTTGGGCGCTTGAACGCAGGGCCCCCATCAGAGGATAGTGCGAGTTGGAGGCCCACCCCGCCATCACCACGCCTAGAACACTCAATGACGACACGCCCAGCATGAAGAGCACGCCGATATTCATGTCGGTGACGGCATGCGTCGGCCCGAACGGAACAACAATAAAGACTGTGAAAGCCGTGATCACGACGACGAGTGGTGCGATCCAGAACACGAACGGGTCCGCCTCTGCCGGCATGATGTCTTCTTTGATCAGAAGCTTGAGGGCATCGGCAATGGGCTGCAGCAGGCCGTGCGGACCGACTCTCATCGGACCCAGGCGAACCTGCATGTGAGCCAGGATCTTCCGCTCCAGCCAGTTCATGGCGATGACAGCGACGGAAAGGCCCAGGAAGATCAAAACTATGTAAACAAATGCCCAGAACAAGTTACCGGCCGAACCCGGCGTGGTGTCGCTCTTGAGGTAAGAGGTGATGTAGTCGAGCATCAGCGATCCACCTCACCTAGCACAATATCGAGAGTTCCAATGACGGCGATCACATCGGCCACCAGCGCTCCACGCACCATCATGTCCAGCGCCTGGAGGTTTACAAAAGACGGCGGCCGAACTCGTACCCGGTAGGGTTGGGTGGAGCCGTCGCTCACGATGAAATATCCCAGTTCACCTTTGGGGGCTTCAATCGAGTGGTAAATCTCGCCCACTGGCGGTTTCATCACTTTGGGAATTTTGGCCATGATGGGGCCATCAGGAATTTTTCCGATGCCCTGCTCGATAATCCGCAGCGATTGCCGCATCTCCTGCATGCGCACGAGATACCGGTCGTAGGTGTCACCGTTCTGTCCCACCGGGATTTCGAAATCGAAGTCGGCGTAGGCGGCGTAGGGCTGGGCCTTGCGCAGATCCCATTTCACGCCGCTGGCCCGCAGCACCGGACCGGTCACACCCAGAGCGATGCATTCCCGGGCGGAAATCTTGCCGACGTGCTTGGTGCGTTCGACCCAGATCCGGTTGGTGGTTAGGAGTTCTTCGTACTCGTCAATCTTCGGAGTGACGAAATCGAGGAACTTCTTTACCTCGCGCTCAAATCCCTCGTAGGTTTCATACACGCAACCGCCAATGCGAAACGCGTGCGTGGTCAGGCGGGCGCCACAGTACTTCTCGAAAATCTTGAGAATTTCTTCCCGGTCGCGAAACGTGTAGAAAAGTGGGGTGATGGCACCGATATCCAGTGCGTGCGTGCCCAGCCACAACATGTGACTGGCAATCCGGTTGAGTTCGGTGAGGATCACGCGAATGTATCGTGCGCGCGGCGGGGCCTCTACATTCAAAAGCTTTTCCACGGCTTCGCAGTAGCCTAGCCCGTTCGACACCGCTGCCACATAATCCATGCGATCGACGTAAGGATTGAACATGGTGTAGGTACGGTGCTCGGCAATTTTTTCCACCCCGCGATGGAGGTAGCCGATCACGCACTCGGTGCCCAGAACTTTTTCGCCATCCAGCTTGAGAATCACCCGCAGCACGCCATGAGTCGCCGGGTGCTGCGGACCCATGTTGATGATGAGCTCGTTAGAGTCGAGAAATGTTTTCTCGTGCTGGTCCAGTTCCAGGTGGGACGTCCGGTCGGTCATTGCCCGCTCTCGATCCCCAGGTTAATCTGCACCCATTCCTGATCCTGCTGAATGATGCCGTAGTCCTTGCGCAGCGGGTGCCCCTTCCAACCATCGGGCAGCAGAATGCGCTTCAGGTCGGGATGCCCCTCGAAGCGGGTGCCGAACATATCGTAGACTTCGCGTTCCAGCCAGTTGGCGGCGGGCCAGATAGGGACAGCACTAGGCACGGCCTCCCCGTCGGCATACGAAGCCTTGACTCGAATGCGCTCGTTGTGCGGGAAAGAATAGAGAATCCAGATCACCTCGAACTGCTTCTCACGGTCGGGGTAATGTACTGCCGTGATGTCCACGCAATAGTCGAACTCCTCCTGATCGCGGAGAACCTGCAGCAGCTCAGGCATAAGCGACGAATCCGCAACGATATATTTCTGGCCAAGATAGGTAACAGCCTCCCGAATGCCCGAGCCGTGCTGGGCCCTGAGCCTGGAAATCATCGGCGACTCCCAAGGGACGGTTGCAGGACCCGTGGGCTTGGGGGGCACGGCGTGTACCCCTGCTTTCGGAGGCGCGGCCGAGCCAGCAGGGTTTTCCGGGACCGACTGGACGCTGCCGGGAATGGGCCCCCCTTCCGCGGGCTTGGGCTCACCGCTTGGCGGCGGTGTAGGGGATTTGGTGTCCTCAGGCATAGCTACGGAAGGTACAAACCTCCGGCGCCGCACGCGTCTAGAAAGAACGATAACTTCTAACAGCTTGC
>Ga0193732_1000126_pt1 | contig 14893 bp, 7 predicted proteins | sample U1s1metaG_FD_145077 | JGI IMG/M metagenome (GOLD analysis project Ga0193732, IMG submission 145077) | Soil microbial communities from a riparian zone of the East river system, Colorado, United States - U1s1 | ecosystem: Environmental > Terrestrial > Soil > Riparian zone | place: USA: East River...
AATGGGTACCAGCAGCCGTACTTCCGTTCCCCTCATTTTGGCCGATGAGCTGGATGCGGATTGGAAACAGGTGAAGCTGGAACAGGCGATTGGCGACCCGCGATACGGCGATCAGGACACGGACGGATCGCATTCGGTCCGCAGTTTCTACGAAGTGATGCGTGAGGCCGGTGCCACGGCACGCCTGATGCTGACTCGAGCTGCGGCCCAGCAGTGGGGAGTTCCGGTATCGGAGTGCCAATCCGATTTGCACGTCATCGTTCATCGGGCGAGCAATCGCAAAGCTGGCTACGGGCAATTGGCAGCGGCAGCGGCAGCGCTGCCCGTTCCTAAGAAAGAAGAACTGCAATTCAAGCCGAAGAGCGCATGGCGATACATTGGCAAGGGTGCTTCCATCTACGATCTGGCGGATATCTGCACCGGCAAAGCCGGCTATGGCATGGACGCGCGCTTGGAGGGCATGGTCTACGCTTCGATCGAGCATCCCCCGGTGCTGGGCGGCAAGGTCAAATCGTATGACGAAAAGGCGCCGCTGCAGGTGAAGGGGGTAAAGCAAACCATTCCAATCAAGCCCTTCACACCGCCCCATCATTTCCAGCCGCTCGGAGGGGTCGCGGTGATTGCCGACAACACCTGGGCCGCATTTCAGGGGCGCAAGAAGCTAAACGTGACCTGGGACAATGGCGCAAATGCCGGCTATCAATCGGACCAATATAAGAAGGATCTGCAGCAGACGGCTCGCCAACCGGGGAAAGTGGCGCGCAATATCGGCGATGTGGATGCCGCATTTGCCAAGGGCGGAAAGATCGTAGAAGCGGACTACTACGTTCCGCTCCTGGCGCATGCCACCATGGAACCGCCAGTTGCCCTGGCCGACTACCGAGACGGAACCGTCACGGTCTGGGCTCCCACCCAGAATCCGCAGGCGGTGCAGGAGACAATTGCCAGCGAACTCGGTATTCCTAAGGAAAACGTAATTTGCCACGTACCCCTGTTGGGAGGTGGGTTTGGACGCAAGTCGAAACCGGACTATGTGGCCGAGGCGGCCATCCTGTCCAAAGCGGCGCTGAATGAAAAAGGGAAGCCTACCGCCTGGCTGCAGCGCTCGGTGTTTCCGCCGATCGGTTCCACGTTCGCCTTGAACACCACTTACGGCGACGCCGGTGAATTGGGATTGGGATGGACCGATCTGCCCTTCGACATTCCCAACCATCGCGCGGAGAACGGGTCAGCGGCAAACCATGTCCGCATCGGATGGTTCCGCTCGGTGGCAAATATTTATCATGCCTTCGCGGCCCAGTCCTTTGCCAATGAACTTGCGCATACGGCGGGACGGGAGCCTTTGGAATATCTGCTCGATCTGATCGGGCCCGCGCGCATCGTTGACGTCAAGGCTTCTGCTCCCGCATACGAAAATTACGGTGAGTCTGCTGCCGTCTATCCCCTGGACACGGCCAGGATGAGACGGGTGGTTGAACTGGCGGCGGAAAAAGCCGGCTGGGGAAAGCGAAACCTGGGCAAGGGCGCAGGGATGGGCATTGCGGTGCATCGGAGCTTCCTGAGCTACGTCGCCACGGTAGCCGAAGTGGAAGTCGACGATAAGGGCGAAGTGAAGATTCCCTCGGTGCACACCGCAGTGGACGCCGGCCTGATTGTGAATCCGGAAGCCACGCGCTCTCAGTTTGAGGGTGCCGCAGTTTTCGGAACTAGCATTGTTCGGAGCAGCGAAATTACGGCCAAGGATGGAGCCATCGAGCAGTCGAACTTCGACAACTATCCGGTCGCCCGGATGAATGAAGCTCCCTACAAAACCAACGTCTATCTTGTGGACAGCGACGCGCCTCCGGCAGGGGTGGGCGAGCCGGGTGTGCCGCCGTTTGCGCCCGCGGTCTGCAATGCAATCTTTGCGGCAACAGGCAAAAGGATTCGCGAATTGCCCCTTTCCAGGGCCACCGCCGGCGCCTAGTCTGCCAACTTATTGGGGCACGGCGCCCATAGGGTTGCTCGGACGAGACGCGCGGGCGTCGGTCAACCGACGATTAGTTGGCCTTTTTCCGGGGGGTGCGCTCGCAGTGGGACAATCACGTCAGTGGTTCTGACTGAGGCCCCACATGAAAGAAGCTGGGAGATGTAGGGCCTCAGATGTATTAAGCGCTTAAATGTATTAAGCGCTCAAAACAGCGATTCTTCCCCCCCCTGTTTTTGACTCCTGACCTGTACCTCGGCGGGTAATCTCCCCGTGGCTCGGCAGTGCCGCACCCGCTGGCACGACCGGGCCATTTACGTTTCCTGGCGCGGAATCTACTCTGCCGTTGAGCAGTCCGGGGCGAGGGCTGTTCGACGAACGTCCCAAGGCTCAAACCTGGGTCTGGGACGTTTCGTTTTTTGGCCTCCGTTTCACAAATTTGCGGCCTAAAACTCTGAGGGGTCTGCCCTGCCAGATTCCATGAAGCCAATAGGGCAGTGTCCTTCTGGATGTGCAAATCCCAAAGGTTGTACGAAGTTGCATGCTGCCGTGGAGTTCCAGCAGCATCAACCGGGCGCCCGACTAAGTAGCGACATCCAAGCGGGTTACGAGACTTGCGGCGTTTGTAAAAAAATCATCACCGGTTGCTTCGCCCGCAAAGAAATCAGAACTGCTTGCGCTTCCACAAGCTTTCCACAGGGATGTGGTACGCCAGGTGTAGTTGGAAGCGAGCGAAAATCCGCTAATCCTCGGGCTCCATGTTATCCGGAGTTCTGGAGGCAAACCGGGTGGAACGCTTTAAGAACGCCAGCTTGACCTTGCCGGTAGGACCATTGCGCTGCTTGGCGATGATCAGCTCGGCTTTGCCTTCCAGCTCGGGGTCATCGGGCTTGTAAACCTCTTCGCGGAAGATGAACGCTACGACGTCGGCGTCCTGCTCGATCGATCCCGATTCGCGCAGGTCGGCGAGTTGCGGCCGGTGGTCACCGCCCCGGCTCTCCGGCGCACGACTTAACTGGGATAGGGCAATCACCGGCACCTTGAGTTCCTTGGCCAGAGCTTTCAGCCCACGCGAGATCGCCGACACTTCTTGAGTGCGGTTTTCATAGCGCCTGCCGCCTCCGGACATGAGTTGCAGATAGTCCACGATGATCAGGTCCAGGCCGCCCTGCGACTGCTGCAGGCGCCGCGCTTTGGCGCGCATTTCGCTGAGGCTGATGCCCGGGGTGTCATCGATGAAAATAGGCGCGTGCGCCAGTTGCTCCATGGCATGCACCACCTTGTCCATGTCGTCGCGCCACAGCGAACCGGTTCGCATCTTGTGCGAATCCACTTCCGCCTTCGAACACAGCAGGCGAAGCAGCAGCGCCTCGCGAGACATTTCCAGGGAAAACATGCCGACCACTTTCTTGTCCTCGATCGAGGCGTTTTCGGCAATGTTCATGGCGAAGGCAGTCTTACCCATCGAAGGCCGGGCGGCAATGATGATGAGATCGGAACGCTGCAGGCCGCTGGTCATCTCATCCAGATCGGGGTAGTGGGTGGCCAGCCCGGTGATACGCTGACCGCGCTGCAACAACGCGTCAACTGAGCCAAACGACTCTTTCACGATCTCCTGCACGCCCATGAAGCCGCGGCCGATGCGCTTTTCGGACAGCTGAAGGATGGCGGCTTCGGCGTCGTTGAGCACTTCTTCGGCGGGATCGCTCTGGTCGGAGGCGCGGGCAATGGCAGAGTTGGCGGCGTGAATCAGCCCGCGCAACAGGGCTTTATCGCGAACAATCTTGATGTAATGCTCGATGCTGGGACGGTCGGGGACCCCATCCACCAGGCCGGAGATATAGCCAACATCGCCGATGGCCTCGAGTTCCTTGCGCCGGTCGAGCTCCTCGACCAGCGTGATCATGTCAATCGGCCGGGCGGACTCGGCCAGATCCATCATGCGCGAATAAATGCGGCGGTGGGAGTCGAGACAGAAGTCTTCCGGCTTGAGATTTTCGGCAGCCTGGTTGTAGGAAAAATTGTCCAGCAGGATGGCGCCGAGAATGGAGCGTTCGGCTTCCACGTTTGCCGGAAGACTGTGCGCGAGACCGTAGTCGGTAGTAGCCAAGGCGTTCTTATCCGTTGGGAAAATTAGCGTCGAAGCGGGAGTGCGATTTTAGCCGCCAACCAGTTGTGGACGCCTTGCGACGCCTGGGGAAGACCGAATTGACTTTTTTGGGCCGCATGGTTGCTCTGACAGAAGGACGTTACCCCCCGTCTTCGACCCCACCAGTATGGGGAATAAAAAGCGAATAATCAAGAAGTTCGATCCCGCGCCGGCACGGGTCAACCCCTGTATTGTGATGGATTTGTTCCTGATCCGGGTTGATCCCCGGGAGTCGGGGCAAAGAAACTCAAAATAAATGCGGCCCAGGCCAGCCACCTGGGCCGCATTGCTCGTGAGAGCCTCTCGCTTCACCGCGCTAGGCGGCGAGGTGTGCGCTCGCAAAACCGCGTTCCCGAAGGAACGCACGTTTCTGGCGCACCCTGCAGGCGATCCCTCCACGAATCCTGAGATCCGCAGATTGTGACCGGCAGAGACTGCGGAGGCGGGCGGCCCGAAGTCCAGCTTTTTAGGAAGGACTATTTGAGGAGGCCGCAACGCCCGGGTTTCTTGAAGCGCGCCGAAGCGCATCTTCGAGAACCCTCCCGCCGGTTCACCCTCGAGAACCGGCGGTCACCGCCAACTCTGCTGCAGTCGCCAGCAGGCTCAATGCGTCTCACGCTTGCACTTTGAGCACTTTGCTTGATTACGCAAACGAGCGCAACGAAAAAACCATGTTCAGTTGTGCGAAAACTGTGGAGGATGGAACTTCTTTGTGGAAAGAGAAGGAAAAGACGGAGAAAATTCTAACCACGGATTTAGGTCCGGAGAAATGCCCGCAGATGCTTAGGGTCCGGAGCCACCAAGCAGCCGTGCTATTTGCCACCGGAGCCGCCGAGAGCGCTGCGCTTCTCCCTGGCACTGGCAGGCTGCTTTGAAAACAAAAGGGCACGACCGAAGCCGTGCCCCGCATGCGTCTAATCCGCGGAATCCGCGGCTGGATGCTAGTCCCTGACTCCATCCAGAAACGCCCGCAACTTCCGAGAACGCGATGGATGCCGCAGCTTGCGCAACGCTTTGGCCTCGATTTGGCGGATGCGTTCGCGGGTTACGGCAAACGACTGGCCCACTTCCTCCAGCGTATGTTCCGAGCCGTCTTCCAGTCCGAAACGCATCTTGATGACCTTCTCCTCGCGCGGCGTCAGCGTGCGCAGCACCTGCGAAGTCTGGTCTTTCAAGTTGACGTTGATGACGGCTTCCGCCGGCGAGACTACGGCGCGGTCCTCGATGAAGTCGCCCAGATGAGAATCTTCCTCCTCGCCGATCGGCGTTTCGAGAGAGATTGGTTCCTGCGCGATCTTCAGCACCTTGCGCACTTTCGCGACCGGAATGTCCATGCGCTTGGCGATTTCCTCCGACGTGGGTTCGCGTCCCAGCTCCTGCACCAGTTGCCGCGACGTGCGGATCAACTTGTTGATGGTTTCGATCATGTGCACCGGGATGCGGATGGTGCGAGCCTGGTCGGCAATGGCGCGGGTAATGGCCTGGCGAATCCACCAGGTGGCATAGGTCGAAAATTTGTAGCCACGGCGGTATTCGAACTTGTCCACGGCTTTCATCAATCCGATATTGCCTTCCTGGATCAGATCGAGGAATTGCAAACCGCGGTTGGTGTATTTTTTTGCGATGGAAACCACCAGGCGGAGGTTGGCCTCGATCAGTTCCCGTTTGGCCTGCTCCGCATCCATGTCACCCTGGATGATTTCGCGCTGGGTTCGCTTGAGCTCCTGAAAGGAAACGCCGGCTTCCCCCTCCAGTTTTTCCAGCTCCGAGCGGACGGAGCGCGACTGGCGACGATATTCTTTCTTCTGGTCCTCGCTGCGGGTTGCTTCGGCTTTGCGTTCCAGATTCTGGGACTGCCGGTCGAGCGACCGCAGAGTGTCGACCGTCTTGTTCACACGGTCGATCAGGCGCTTCCGCTCGGCATTGGTGAAACCCAGCTTGCGGACGCACAAGGACACATGCACTACGGCACGCGCCAGACCCAGGCGATAACGGCGGTAGTCCTTGGGACGCTTCTTCTGCGAAACCGAGGCGAACTTCTCGATCAACCCTCCGGCCTTCTTGTAAGCCTTAGCCAGATCGTCGATCTTTCCGGTGAATTCCTTCAGCCGATTCTGCAGGATCTCATCGGTGATCTCCTCCTCGTCGAAGGTGACCACTTCCTTGATGGAGCGGACGCCCTTCTTGAGGTCTTCCCCCATTGCCAGAAGTTCGTTGATGACAATCGGCGACCGGGAGAGGGCCTTGAGTACTCGCAATTGCCCGCGCTCGATGCGCTTGGCGATTTCCACTTCGCCTTCGCGAGTCAGCAGCGGTACAGTCCCCATCTCGCGGAGATACATGCGGACGGGGTCGTTGGTTTTCTCTAAGGCGCCGGGAGTGAGGTCGAGTTCGACATCCTCACCGACTTCCTCTTCTTCGAACTTTTTATCGAGCGCGGAGGAGGGAAGCTTGGGCCCCTCCAGCACATCGATTCCTTGCGTACCAATGGTGGTCAGCAGATCGTCCAGGTCCTCGGGAGAATGCACGTCGTGCGGGATAAGGTCATTGACCTGGTCATAGGTCAGATATCCCTTCTCTTTACCTGTGTCGATCAGTTTCTTGATATCGTCGTATTTGTCGTCTAGAGCCAAGACGGATTACCCTCTTATTCGTCCTCAGGACGTGTCGTCCTCAGGACGTGGAAAAGCCTTTTTGGCGGTGGGAACGTGAAGCGGCCGAACTGCGCGCCGGGCACAAACCTTCGAATTATAGCATTGAGGCAAGTTTCTGACACACCCTGCCCATGCTGCCGTCAACTAGCAAATTAGATGTCCCCAGGCCGGATTTAGTTTCATAAGAGTTTTGCCCTTATGCGGGCCGGGCGGCCGGGCCCTCGTCGGCCAGGCTGGGGTCCATCAGAGCCCGTTTCAACCGCATCTTTTCCTTCAGCAAGGCTTGTACCTGGCTGGTTTTCTGCCCTGGCGTGGTCTGCAATTCCAGCTGGACCCGCTCCAGCTTGCGCCGCAGCTGAATGCGCCGCAGCGCCCGCACCGCCCCCTCCAGCCGCTCCGGCGTGAGTTCTTCGGCGTCTTTCATGAGGATGGAAGCCAGCAGCTTGCGGTCTGCTTCTGCTAAGGGCAGGTCTGTGACGTGCCAGGTTTCAGACCCTGTACCAAGCAGGACTCCGACCAAGGACTCAGTCGCCAGTCCCAAATGAAGACTTTCGCTCTGCAATGCGAACTGCGCCTGGCGGGCAGGGTCGAATTCCTCTTCCGCGCCGTCACGGGCGGAAAGATGGTCTTCGGACATTTGCACTTCGGTGGCCGAGGCCAGGGCTCGAATCAGAATCTTTTCCGCATCGGTCACCTGGATCTCCGCTGCCGCCTTCAGGCTGGAAGTGGAACGGTTGGCGGCGGCGTGCTTCAACTCCTGGCGCAGCACAGACGAGTCAATGCCCAGCTTTTGCGCCATCTCCCGGACCAATTCGTCGCGCGCAATGCGGCTGGGAACCTGCTGGATGTGGGGCAGGAGATAGTTGACCGCCTTGATCTTGCCCTCGGAGTTGCGGACAGGAAACTGGGCACGGGCGCGTTCGATCAGGTAGTCGAAATACTTCTGCGAATGTTTCAGCGCGCCGGCGTACGCCTCTTTCCCCTTGCGCCGGATAAACAGGTCGGGGTCGAAGCCTGGTTCGAGAGTCAAGACTTGAATTTCGAATTCTTCTTCGACGAGCAGCCCCAGCGTCCGCTCGGTGGCGCGTGCCCCGGCCGTATCTGGGTCAAAGTTGACCACCAGCTTCTTGCTGAAGCGGCCAAGCAGCCTGGCTTGCAGCTCGGTGAAGGCCGTGCCTGAACTGGCAATTACGTTGCGGAAGCCGGCGGTGAACACCGAAATGCAATCCATTTGGCCCTCGACCAGAATGGCATAGTTCAGCGCCCGAATAGCTTCCTTGGCTTGGTCGAGGTTGAAGAGCACTCGCGATTTGGAATAGATCGCGGTCTCAGGCGAGTTCAAGTACTTAGGCCCAGCCTTTTCGTCGGTGGACAGGGTCCGCCCGGTGAAGGCAATCACCCGTCCGGTCTCGTTGGTGATAGGGAACATCACCCGGTTGCGGAACTTCGAGTACATGGCCGAGGCCGGGCCTCGAACTTCGGGCGCTGGTAGGGGTCCCGGATCTCGGTTTTCCAGCTCGGCCGGCTGCGAGCTGGATTCCGGGGCCTGGCGTCCGCCCTCCTGCTTCCACGAAAACACCCCGCTTTCCCGCAACACGTCTTCTTCGAACTCGCTTCGCAGTCGGTCGCGCAGCAGAAATCCTGAGTCTGGCGCGTAGCCAATGCGGAAGGTCTTGATGGTTTCGTCATTCAGCCCGCGTCCCGACAGATATTCGCGGGCGCGGGCGCCTTCCGGCCGCCTAAGGTACTCCTGAAAGAACCCGCAGGCCCGCTCGTGAACATCGAGGAGCACGAGGCGCAGCTTAGCCTCTTTGGCCTCGGCCGGGCTCGAATAGCTCACCTTGGGGAGCGCGATACCCAGTTTTTGCGCCACCGCCCGCACGGCTTCGGGGAAGGTAACATTCTCGATTTTCTGGACAAAGCTGAAAACATCGCCGGACACGCCACAGCCGAAGCAGTGAAAGAACTGTCGCGTGGCGTGCACCGAGAACGACGGCGTCTTCTCGCTATGAAAGGGACAAAGCCCCGAGTAGTTCTGCGCCCCGGCCTTCTTCAGTTTGACGTAGTCGCCCACAATGCGAACGATGTCCGCCTGCTGCTTAACAGTTTCCTTGAAGTCGCCGGAATCGGTCATGGTTGGAGGCACAGCTGCCCGCAGGAATTATGAGCCGGAGAACGGATGATTTGAATATACCGGAAGGAGATTGCTGTGGAGAAGCTGTGGAAGGCGCTCTTATTCCGTTGATCATTGAGGAAGATCGCGCCCTGGGCTCTGCCCTCGCCGGTTGTCACGGCTGCGCCGATGATTTCTAGTCTCTGAACCACACTACACTCTCAACTCCACCACCGTCGCTCCGCCCCCGCCTTCATTCTGCGGAGGCTCAGTCACAGATTCCACGTGCGGGTGCTTTTGCAAGTATTGCCGCAGCGCCTTCCTCAAAATGCCCATGCCGCTGCCGTGCACCACGCGAACCCGCGGCAGGCCGGCCAGGAATGCCCGGTCAACAAACTTTTCTACCTCGCGGGTGGCGTCGTCCACGGTGCGGCCGATCACGTTAATCTCGGATGGCACGTCGGCGTTTTCCTTTTCCAAGGAAACGGAAATGCCCCGCGCACGGGCTGTTTGCACCGGCGACTCGGCGGCGTGTACCAGTACTTCGGCGATATCGTCGCGCGCAATCTTCATCTTCATGGCGCCGATTTCAACTTCGAAATGATTGTCGTCGAGTCTCCGGCGCACCACGGCGGGACGTCCCACGGACTTGAGTTTGACCGTGTCGCCCTGGGACACGTGCTTTACCACCCGCGGCTGGGCATTGGGGTCACCCAGATCCGCGCCTGTGGTGTGGGCGACCACGGTGGAATCGAACTGTTCGCGAAATTCGCGCCGCAGCTTGGAGATGCGCCGCTCGGCGTCTTTGGTTAGTTTTTGCGCCAAGGCGCGGTCCTGGAGTGCACTGACGGTTTCGCGCGCTTGATACTCGAAATCGCGCAGCACGGTTTCGAGCTTTTTCTCCATTTCTTTGATTTTGGTCTGCTGCTCCTTGCGGCCCTCGGCCGCAAGCCGTGTCTTTTGCCATTCCAACTCTTCTGCCTGGGCTTTCAGCCGAAGACGCTCGGCCGCGGCTTCGCGCAACTGCTCATGCAGGCGGTCCAGGAATTGACCCACATCCCGCGCCTGCGTGCCCAGGCGCGACCGAGCGGCCTCGATAATGGAGGGGTTTAGTCCCAGGCGGTGGGCAATGTTGAGGCCTGCCGATGCTCCCGGCACGCCGACTTTCAGTTCATAGGTCGGTTGCAGCGTGGCTTCGTCGAATCCAACCGAAGAATTCACCACTCCCGGAGTGTTCGCGCCATAAACCTTCAACGAAGTGTGGTGCGTGGAGATCACCGTGATGCATCCGATGCGGCGGAAATGCTCGGCGATGGCGACCGCAAGCGCCGCTCCTTCTTCGGGATCGGTGGCCGATCCCAGCTCATCCAGCAGCACCAGCGAATGCGGGGTCGCGGTGCGAGAGATGAAGTCGATGTTGGTGACGTGAGCCGAGAAGGTCGAAAGATTCTGCTCGATGGACTGGTAGTCTCCAATATCGGCGAGCACCGCGTCGAACGCCGGCAAATCGGCGCGATCCGCGGAAACTGGAATGCCGGACTGCGCCATCAAAGCCAGCAGGCCGACGGTTTTCAATGCAACCGTCTTTCCACCGGTGTTGGGGCCGGTGATGACCAGTTCAAGGTTTTCTCCCTCGAGCTCGATGCTGATCGGAACGACTTTTCCTTTCCTTGCTCTCAGGTTTCGCTCGAGCAGCGGATGCCGGGCGTTGTGCAGGATCAGCCGGGCGGAGCCGGGCTCGGACAAGCCGGAGCGGCTGTGCCCCGGGGAGCGGTTGGGGTTGCGGCTGTCCGGTTCGAGCAGAGTCACTGGGGCGCAGTTGTATTCTTCGGCAAAGCGGGCTTTGGCGAACTGCAACTCCAGCTCGGCCAGCACCTCAGCGGCTTTCAGAATCGGGCCGGCGCTTTCCCCGATTCGCCGCGTCATTTCGAGCAGGATGCGGTGGATCTCGGCCAGTTCTTCGTCGAGCTGACGGACCAGTTCGTTGTTCTGCTCAATCGTTTCCAACGGTTCTACGAATACGGTCTGTCCGCTGGAGCTGGCGCCGTGCACTACGCCCTGCACCCGGCGTTTCTGTTCCACTTTTATCGGGATGACGAATCGCTCGCCACGAATGGTGATCAGCTCATCCTGCACCGCGCCGCCTTCCGCCAGGCGCTTCAGATAGCCGCGCAAAGATTCCTGGATCAATCTCTTCTGGCGTTCGATTTCGCGACGAATTCTGGCCAGCTCCGGCGAGGCCCGGTCGTCGAGCGTGCCTTCGGGCAGAATCTTGTTGTGAAATGCGCCCAGGAACTCAGTGAAGTCGATGATGCCGGAGGAAAGGTGGGTAACTGCGCTCCACGCCACTTTCATGGCCGCTGGCGGACTCAGAGCGATTTCCCGCCACTCAGCTGCGCGGTCTAAGACCAGAAGCACATCGCGAATTTCAGTGGTTTCAAGAACCGCGCCGGAGATGCGGGACTTTTCCACCGTCTTGGAGACATCCAGCAGGCCGAAAAACTCGAACCGTCCGCCAACCCGACGGTATTCGCGAATTTCGGTGGCCAGCCGGTGCTGATTTTCAATCCAGCCGGGGTCGACCGACGGGCACAAGGCGGCAATCCGTCCCTGGCCGAGGGGCGAAGGGGCGTATCCCCGGAGCAGATCGCGCACAGACTCGAATTCCAACACACGGGCGCTGGTGTGGGTCAGCAGAGATTGCATCAGATTCATGTTACAAGAAGCGAACCGAATGGCCACCCGGGGACAGAAGCTGGGGTTGCTCTTAATCTTTGGTCAAGACGGATCCGATCGATCTGGGAACCAGAGAAGTCTATGCTTTCGCGGCCGCGGTCAAGGCGGGCTGATTGGCGACAGGGAAGCGGAGCACAAAGACAGCCCCTCCTGCAGGCAGGTTCTGGCAGGTGATCCGGCCCTGGTGTTCCTGAACAACTCCGTAAGCGACGCTCAAGCCCAGACCCGTACCTTTGCCAACCGGTTTCGTGGTGTAGAAGGGATCAAAGATGCGGTGCGGATCGCGCACCCCGGGGCCGGAGTCGGAAAACTCCAGGACCACTTCGTCGCTTTCCTGCTGGACGCTTACCGACAGAGTTCCGCCGCCTACTTCGTCGAGGGCGTCCGTCGCATTGCCGATAATTTCGGCGCAGCACTGAAAGAGCTGGTTGATATTCCCCCAGATTTGAGGAAGATCGGGTGCGATCAGACTCTCGGCGCGGATGTTCTTGTTCTCGGGGCGAAGCATTTTCATTTGCAAGGCTCGTTGCGCTAGTGAGCCCATGTCCAGCAGCGTCTTTTCTCCCGGCGACTGCCGAGCAAAGCTGAGCAGGCTGGAAACCAGCTCCCGGGTGCGGCGGGCCTGCTGGCCGATCTTACGCGCCATATTGGCCTGGTCCGTCTTCAGGTCCTGGTCGGCAGCCAGCAAATCGGAATAGCCGAGGATCACAGCCAGAGGATTGTTGATCTCGTGCGCCGCGCCGGAGACCAGTTGGGCGAGCGACGCCAGTTTTTCCCGCTGCACCAGTTCGGTCTGCAGGCGTCTCAGATTTTCCAGACTGAGGCGGGATTCTTCGAGCAGGCGTACCAGCTCCCGGTCCATCAGGTATTGACGAAGAAATACGAATAAACCCAGCACTAACATGGCAGCCAGGGTCGCCAGCAGCCGGAACTGCCGCAGCTTTGGGGGTGCCGTGTCTTGAAACCATGCCCAATATCCCAGCACCGGGAGCGAAAGCATCGCCAGCATGGCGAGCCGTGGAGCCAACATCCGCCAACGCGACTTGTGAGGCGCAACAGGATCACAAGCCGGCTTCAATTCCCGTGCCAGCAGGCCGGCCCAGATCAGCCAGCAAACGGAAGCAATAAACGGGACGTCATAGATGCTGCCGGTGTGATACTGGTTGCGGGCGATGGCGGCATTCATGGCCATCGAACTTGAGGTGTAGAGTCCTGAGGCGACAAACAGGTTCCAGTAGATCGCCTTCCACGCGCCCCGCGTATTCCATGCCAGGATGCCGAGCCCGCCCAGCAAGGCCAGATTTTCCACCAGATAGAGCAGGTCGAAATGGGGACTGTACACCGCAACGTTGAGCACGACGAACTCGTCTGGAAAGACGATGAAGGCGTATAGGAAGACCCACCAGACCAGCAGCATCAGAAAGTTTAAAGTGCTGAAGTACAGCTTTTTTTCATCCGACAAATGGGGACGCAGGGCAATCGCTGCCATGAACGGAACCACATGAACAAAGAGAATTACGTCCCCGACAAATGGATCAGGGATGGTGCGGCGCAAAACCACCTCGTAGAGCGTCCACAAAACCAGGTTGGTGGACCACAAGAGGCAGCCCGCTGCCATCAGACTCCAAAACAATCGCATCTGGCCGCGGTTGGAGACGGCATTCGCCACCATGAGCAGGAAGGCAAGAAACAACAGTAGGAACTGGGCAATGTCACCAAAGGCGAGCAACGCGAAGCCAGTGGGCGCGCTGAGCGCCACGACCGCGTAAGTGAGGACCAGGCAACTGAGAGCCCCAATCCATTGTTTTCGCCTTAGCTTCATGCGTATCTCGCATTTTAGAGCGCGAGATCGGACCCGGCAGATTTCGGATCAGGCAATGCATTACTTAAGTACCGCGGAAACACCGGTCAGTGGCCAGGCCGAGGGGGGCGGGCACTCTTGATCCGACCGCTTTTGACGGCAAACCGCGCCGGCAAGCTCTGCTAGAATCAGCCCATGACCTTCCCGGTCACCCGCCTCCGCCGCCTGCGCCAGAACGACCAACTGCGCGGACTGGTGCGTGAAACCCGGCTCACTCCTGAAGCTTTTATCTACCCGTTGTTCGTCTGTCCGGGCGAGATGGTGCGCAAGGAGGTGCGGTCCATGCCGGGGGTATTCAACCTGTCCGTGGATGAGGCTGTCAAGGAGGCACGGCAGACCCATTCGCTGGGCGTCCCCGGCGTTATGCTGTTCGGCCTGCCCGAGGCCAAAGACGAAGTTGCCACCGGGGCCTGGGCGGAAAATGGAATCGTGCAGCAGGCGGCGCGTGCCATTAAAAGAGAAGTTCCCGATCTCATCCTCATGGGGGACGTCTGCCTGTGCGAATACATGTCTCACGGCCACTGTGGTGTGGTGCGCCGAGCGCCGATGCCACAGTCGCTGGGGGCAGCCGCCACAAACGCCATGGCGGCTGTGGCGGTAAAGCCTGAGGAGAAGATGAAGGCCATCGAAGCGCTGGCAGCGGTCGCGGTTCGTGCTGCCGGGCGAGAATTCGAAATCGTCAACGACGCCACGCTCGAACTGCTGGCTCGCACTTCCGTTTCGCAAGCCCATGCGGGTGTGGACATCATCGCCCCCTCGGACATGATGGACGGCCGGGTAGGGGCGATCCGCAAGGCGCTCGACGAAACTGGATTTTCCAATACGCCGATACTTTCTTATGCGGCCAAATTTTCTTCTGGTTTCTACGGACCATTCCGCGAAGCCGCCGACTCAGCGCCCCAGTTTGGCGACCGCCGCTCGTACCAGATGGATGGCGCCAACCTGCGCGAGGCGATGCGTGAGATCGAACTCGACATCGAGGAGGGGGCGGATATGATCATGGTGAAGCCAGCCATGCCTTATTTGGACGTGATTGCCGCTGCCCGCGAGCGCTTCGACTTGCCGTTGGCGGCGTACCAGGTTTCCGGCGAGTACGCCATGATCGAGGCCGCAGCGCGCAATAACTGGATCGACCGCGAGCGGGTCATGATGGAATCATTGCTCTCCATCCGCCGCGCCGGGGCGAGCATTATTGTTACGTACTACGCGAAAGAAGCTGCGCGCCTGCTCGCCTGACTCGGGTTGGGACACCTGGGGTGTCCCGGCGAGCGCCCTCTGCCAGGTCCACTGAGGTTGTTACCGGAGTCCGTAGGGCAGTGAGGCGGCCTGCCCTCATCCCTGACAAATTTCTCTTGCCTACAGTAAGAACTGTATCGATGCGCCCTATCCCGCCGTGGCAGAATTCGAGTTGTCT
>Ga0193732_1000127_pt1 | contig 14883 bp, 11 predicted proteins | sample U1s1metaG_FD_145077 | JGI IMG/M metagenome (GOLD analysis project Ga0193732, IMG submission 145077) | Soil microbial communities from a riparian zone of the East river system, Colorado, United States - U1s1 | ecosystem: Environmental > Terrestrial > Soil > Riparian zone | place: USA: East River...
CGATGTCGGATACATTGGCCTAAAACCACGCTCCTCGCGGAAAGGAAAGTAACAGAAATATATAAAAAGTAAACGAAAATATCAAAGGAAAAACTCTTCTTTGTCTCATTGTATCCATAAACGAAAACGCAAGGCGAGACGATCTCGTCCTACCGTTACAGAATCGGTTGCCGGGCGAATCTGCGCTAAACCCCGGGTGTCCAACCCCGATTTCGGACGCGAATATCCGATGTTTCATTGCTTCTTTCGTTTTCCTTTGTATACTGTCCTTTTTTGGCGGACCTCAATGAAGCGACGCGACTTGCTGAAAAGTACAATTCTGCTACCCGCCGTCCTGGCAGCCAAGGCGGACGTCTCCGCACACCTATGGCAAGGATACGAATTCGGTTCAGGACCTCCGGTTCGCGAGCGCCTGAACCAGGGTCCGTTTGATGTTGATCAGGATCAAGGCTGGCGGACAATTCTTTTCACCACTCCCTCCGAGCGCCCTCTGCGCAATCCCGGGCTCGGCCTGGTCGGCTACGCCTGGGAGGAGAGCGGCCCATCTCTGGCTGCACGCGCCGGCCGGGAAACGCTCGAACAGCACGTAGAGAAAATTTCCAGTCTTCCCTTTGTCGATGTGCTCTACATCCGCTGCGACTGGCGCAATGTTCAGTCGCGTCCGGGGCGGCTCGATTTGGATCCGGTCTGGCAACTCACCCTTGATGCCGCGAGGCGGAAAGGCCTTCGCGTCGCGTTTCGGATCCAACTCTCAAACACATCATTTCAACCCGAGCAAGTCGCCCTTCCCGAGTTCCTGCGCGAGCGAGTGCCTCTCGTAAAGATTGGACGCATCCCCGCAAAGGGTGGCGGCGAGTATCGCGAGCCGCAATACGATCATCCCGAATTTCAGAAGGCGTTTATTGAACTTAACGACTTGCTGGCCGCACAGTTTGAAGGCAATCCTCTGATTGAGTGGATGGACCTCATGCAGTACGGCTTCTGGGGCGAAGGCCACACCAGCAATTTTCCGAGCCCCATTCCGGATTACCCAACAGCGGAACGGACCTTTGTCGCCATGACGGAGCGACAGCTTGATATCTGGAAGAAGACGCCCATCGCCGTCAACACTCAACCCGATATCAGCAACGTTGGTAACCGCACGGTCATCGACATGTCGGTGCGTGCAGGAGCGTGGCTGCGTTCCGACAGCATCATTGTCGAGGAGCCGATCCAGATTGAAGAACTCGCTAACCGTCCACCCTGGCTCGCCGCGATCTTGGAAGATGGCTACTTGCGGCAATACGACCCATCGAAAATGAAGGTAGACGCTGCGGGAGTCAACGAAATGGAGAATTACATGCTCCACGTGCTCGACCTAAAAGCAAACTACTGGTCACTGTGGACGGAAGCGGACAATCTGGCGCACTACCACGAGAAATATCCGCGCGGATTTGACAAACTAAGAACTGGCATGGGTTATCGCCTGCGCCCATCCTGGATCTGGCAACGCAAGAGATATGGCATGTCGGAGCTGATCGTCTGCATTTCCAATCGCGGAGTAGCCGGGGTGCCGGGAATTTTATGGCTGCATCTCGAAAGTGCGGACCAAAGACTGAGAATGCAGGGGGCATTAGACGCGGGGCACCCGCATGGGGGCGGCATCAGGCAGTCTTCGTTTCTGCTTCCCAAAGGCTATACCGGCAACATTAAGCTGTCGGCCGAGCTAGAGATTCGTCCGGGAGTAACAAAGCCAGTCGCTTGGGCATGTGAACAACCGGTCAATACGGACGGGTCCATCACGGTGGAACTCAAAAGTGATAGTGATCCTGGCTGGCGTAAAGGAGTTTGATCGCGGCGCGGCTCCGTCGGGTCTGTAGGAAATCGTTCAGAGCGCGGTCCAGACTAAAGAAGAGACGCCAGCGTATCTGGGTTCAACAGGCCAGCCGAGTGCTGGTCCAAATAAATGGTCGTATTTGCGTGAGTCCGCAAGATTGACGCAGGGATCAACGGACTGATTTCCCCCTCGAAACATGCCTTGACCGCCTTGGCTTTGCGAGCGTCGGGCACGATGCCGATGATCTTCGTCGCTTTGAGGATCTGGCAAATGCTCATGGAAATTGCTCTCTCCGGGACATCCGCAAGATTCGCAAACCAGCCTTCTCCGAGCTGCTGCCGCCGACAAGCTTCGTCCAGCTTAACCACAATATAGGGCTCTTCCGTTTCAAAATCGGCGGGGGGATCGTTGAATGCGAGGTGTCCGTTCTCCCCGATACCCACGAACGCAAGATCGACGGGAGCAGCCTGCAGTGCCTCGCCAGTACGGCGGATGACCTCGACCGGATCTTGTTCTCCGTCGAGCAAGAAATGCTTTGTAATTCCCGTCTTCTGAATCAATCGCTCCTTCAGGAATCGGCAGAAACTGGCGGGGTGCGAAGCCGGAAGGCCAATATATTCGTCCAGGTGAAACATTTCGACCCGCGTCCAGTCAAGGCCTGGCAAACTTGTGAGAGCGTCGAGAAACTCAAACTGAGCCGCCCCCGTGGCCGTGATAATGCGCGCTTTCCCGCGTTCATGAATGACTCGGCGAAGTTCTGCGGCCGCCTGTTCGGCCGCCACCTTAGCCATTTCGCGTTTGTCGCTGAAGCACTCGATCACCATGTTGCTGTTTTCCTCTAGTTAGATTTGCGCCGGGACTGAAATCCCGGCGTTTTCTCCGCCGTCTTCGCCAGCGCGAGACAGATTTCCACGGACGGAAAAACATCTTCGATCGAAGGACGTGGGGCGTCCTTCATAGTTAGAGCCCTGATGAATTCCGCCACTTCGTCATAGCTGCCATTCAATATGTCTTCAGCCATATGGCTGGGAGCGGCTTCTTTCGAAACCAGACGACTCCCCTGGAAACAACGCCATCCGCGCTCGGGCCCGAATGGGCACGTGACCGAAACACGAAAGCCTTCCCCAATAAGCTCGTACGTTTCTTCGAGCATTCCAGCTGTCGGAAGAACGTCAACTCGTCCGATCACGTCGTGCTCAAAGCGCAGATTGATCACGTACCATTGGGCTGATTCGCACGTACTCTGCAAAGTTTGCATCTTCGCTTCTGTCACCTCCCCTGCAATGTGACGCAACGCGTCCACGGCATGGACCGCGGTTGTCCAAAGAAATTCAGGTTCACGGCGCGCGTGCCTAGCAATTGTGCAGCGCACGTAGCGCAGGTCACCAGCGCTGCGAGCCCATTCGATAGCGCGGTTGAGGTACGGCATGAAACGTCGGTTCACAGAAACCATGTTCGGCGTACCGGTTTCACGGGCTGTGTCGAGAAGTTCCTTTGCCTCCGTGAGTGAGACGCCCAGTGGCTTTTCCACCACGCACGGAACTTGCAAACCAAGCAGTTTGATACCAACTAAAGAGATTTTGTCTACTGGCACCACTGCGATGCAACCGTCGATCTTTTCCGCGGCCAACATTTCATCGACGTCACTATAGGCGCTCGCAAAGCCGTACCTGCCGCAAAAATCCTGTGCCAGGCCGATCCGCAGATCGCACGCAGCAGCTAGTTCAATTTCGCCGGGATGTGCCGCTCCATATCTGGCAAGGGGGATGGCATGCCCAATCTCGGAATGCTCACCGCAGCCAATGAGTCCCAGCCGGATCATAGAAGATGGAGAATCCTATTCATGACGCGAAGCCACTGGACCTCCGCTGTCGTAACTCGTTTCGTTGCCTGCCAAACCTTGTCGACCTCGCACCAGATATAGCGACCCAGCTACTGAAAGAGTCAGGCCCGAAAACCACAGAATGGTAATCCGCTGATCAGATGGAGCGGTGAACAACAGGAGCAGGCTCAGCAATCCGATACACGAAATGGTACGACTGAGGAAGCGAAACACTGGCGCCGTGAAATCAGGGGAATTCTTCAACTCCACGGCCACGTCGATGGGAGTGTTCAGGTTTTGGAACAACGCCGCTCGCGCGGGGGTATCGCCCCGATCGAATAGCATGCTCAAGAAAAAGATCCCGAAAGACGCTGGAATGATGATCACCACCTGCTGAATGAGAGACCAGTGATAAACGAAGGCGCCCAATATCCCGAGGACTAGCCCGGTGCCGAACGAGGCCAGTCCCGACCAGGGCGGCGTCCGGCGCACCACAAGACCGAGCAATGCGGGCGGCCCGTACGCAAGCGAGATCAAAGTATTAAACGTCAGCATGATCTTGAATACGCTTTGCCCGCTGCCGGCCATGATGGCCGCCATCACAGTGCTTGCTCCACCGACCAAGAATGTTGTGACCCAGCCCACAATCAGCAATTCATGCTCTCCGGCGCTTTGGCGGAACAATGCCTGATAAACGTCCTTGGATAAGATCGCCGATTTCAGATTGAACTGCGCCGATAGGTTTGCCATTGTCGCGCTGAACATCGCAGCCAGCATGACGCCGATCAGGCCGTGGGGTAGCAATGTCAAACTGGCGATTGCGTATGCAGCTTCGCTGGGGTTCGCCAGCGCCGGCCAGACGGCGTGCAGATCGGGATAAATGACGTGCATCGCCATGGGAGGAATGAACCACAAAAATGCACCCGCAAAAAACAGGCCGCAACACAGCAACGCCACCTTCCGTGCCGAGCGCTCGTCGTCGACGCTGAAGTAGCGTTGCGCCATGGCACTCGTGTTGTATCCGAACGACACCATGATCGTCCATGACAGGAGATAGATCCAGCCAAATTCCCCCGAAACATGCAGTGTCTTCATCTCCAGCGGCAGCGAATGAATGAGCCCACTCACTCCTCCCACCCGATGCAGAGAAGTCACAACCAGAACCAGGCAAAACGGCATTAGGATTGAGGCTTGAAGGAAGTCGGTCACTACTACGGCCCAGAGCCCACCCAACACGCAGTAGAAAACGATAATGGCGCCCGCTCCAAAGATAGTCCAAGTCACGGGAAAGCCGCAGGCCGAAGAGACGAACAAACTCAGCCCGTAGAGCGTGCTGGCGCTTGTAAACAGTTGAAATAAGATCGTCGTCCAGGAGAAGGTCTGATGGGTGAATGAGTTGAACCGCCCGGAGAGATATTCCATCACCGTAGTGATCCGGCTGCGTCGCCAGCGTTGGGCAAAAATAAAATAACCAAGCAAAAAACTGAGGGCATTGCCAATGTACAGACCGGTGGCAGCCACTCCGGCCCGGTACGCCACCCCCGCCGCGCCAGTGAAGGTCCAGGCGCTAAATCCAGACATGAAACAGCTAAGGCCAGCCACCAGCCAGGGAATGCGGCTCCCACCCCGGAAATATTCCGCAGCGCCCCGATTGAAGCGCATTACGTAGAGCCCAACTAGCACCATGAGTAGCGCATAGAGGCCGATCACTATGTAATCTACGGAATTGGCGCTGTTCATTCCCATCGAGAGACTTCTTCTTATACTGCGTCGCCCGAGAAAAGAGAAGCTAATAGATACTAAAGGAAAGATAAAAACGATAATGCAATGTTAGACTAGCTGAGTGCCACGACCCCAGCTGATCGTCTGTGCCGGCCCTGACCTGTTTGCATCCTTTTTCCCTCCGCTTCAGCAGCAGCGGCTGTCCCGTTCGTTTCTCTGGCGCAGAGAGGGGGCAGGTACGATTACTCCTGCGCTCAGACGAAAGTTGCTTACAGCACAGGCTCTGATCACCACCTGGGACAGCCCCCGGTTTTCGGAAGCCTTACTTAGCCTGGCTCCGCAACTTCGTATCATCGGTCACTGCGGTGGTGAGGTGAAAAAGCGCTTTACCCGTTCGCTCTTCGACAAGTTAACCATCACTAACGCTCCTGGTCCCATGGCTCGCGCCACCGCGGAGCTCGGCGCAGCGCTACTTCTTTATAGCGCGCGAAATGTGGATTTCTACCGCAGCGAGCTGCGCAAGCGATCAAATCGCATTTATGAAGATCTGCATCTTCACGGGGGCGCTAAGTCGCTGGTTGGACAGGAAGTTGCCATGATCGGATTCGGCCGAATCGGGCGTGCTTTGGTGGATTTAATGCGCGGCTTCGATCTGAGCTGGCTGGTTTACGATCCCTATGCTCGGCAGAGTCTGGCCAAAGAATATCCCGTACGCTTCGTCGGCTTGCAGGCCCTGCTGCCCCGTGCACATCTGCTCTTATTGACCGCCGCCCTGACGGACGAAACGCGAGGTCTGCTCAGTCGCGTCAATCTTTCCCGTCTGCCGAATGGCGCCAGTGTGATCAACATCGCCCGCGGAGGCCTGATTGACCTCGTTGCTTTGACCAAGGAAGTGCAGCGCAAGCGGCTTCGCTGCGCGCTTGACGTCACTGATCCTAATGAACCGCTTCCGGTCGGGCATCCCTTGCGTACCCATCCCGGAGCGATTGTTACGCCCCACATGGCTGGCAGTAGCGTGCAGGTCCGACACGAGATGGCTCAAGTCGTATTAACCGACCTGCAACGTTTTTTTCGCGGCAATCACGTAGAGAACCGCGTGACCCCTGCGATGCTCCTTCGGATGACGTAAGCATGAAAATATCGTTCTCGACGCTTGCCTGTCCAAACTGGACGCTTCCGCAGATCATCGCGATCGCCACCACTGCCGGGTACGACGGCATCGAGTTTCGGTTTGTCGAAGGTGAGGACGCACTCTGGAAACTGCCTGCGTTCCGCGGAACGCAACTGGTCAGCACCAAACGCGCACTCTCCGATAAAGGGCTGGTGGTTTCATGTCTGGACACGAGCTGCCGGTTCCATTCCGCCGATGTCGCAGAACGTTCGCGCTGGCTTGCCGAGGGCGAACGCATGTCTGACCTGGCAGCCGCGCTGGGTGCGCCGGCTCTGCGGGTTTTTGGTGACACGATCCAGCCCGGCGCCGACCGTCCATCGACTCGAACCTGGATTGCTGGCTCCATCCACAAGCTATCCGGATACGCGAGCGCGAAAGGAGTCGAAATCTGGCTCGAAACCCACGGAGACTTTGCCAGTGCACCGGAGTCGGCCGCGGTTCTGGCAGAAGCTGCTTCTCCTCGGACCGGAGTTGTGTGGGACCCGGCAAACTGTTTCCTCCAAGCTCAGGAGCAACCTCGCGAAGGCGCAACTCGACTGGGCTCAAGTATTCGACACGTACATATTAAGGACTTTCGTCATGACGCCTCGCCCCAGGATGATTCGCGCGGGAGCAGCGGCGCTTGGAAGCCAATGCTAACCGGAGAGGGGGATTTCCCGCTCTCTGAGGTCATCGCTGCACTGCGTCACCTTAAGTACGATCGCTTCCTGTCCTTTGAGTGGGAAAGGAAATGGCATCCCGAGATCGCGGACGCAGAAGTCGCCTTACCGCATTTCGTACGCTGGTTCCGGGATAATCGGGATCTATGAGCAAATTCGCCGGCGCAATCGTGCGTCTGCTGAATGCAAGAGACATTCCTGCCGCTGTGCAATTGTCGACAGAGGCGGGCTGGAATCAGACCTGCGAAGACTGGCAGTTGTTGGTCGATCTGGCACCGGAAGGCTGCCTGGCAACAGAAGTAAACGGTGAACTGGCTGCGACCACAACTCTGTTTTGTTACGGGCAGCGGCTGGCATGGATCGGCATGGTATTGACCAAAGTGTCATATCGCGGCCGCGGCTTGGCACGAAGTTTGTTGACCGAGGCGTTGCATCAAGCCGACCGGAAAGGAGTCGAGACGGTGAAGCTCGACGCGACCGAACAGGGTCAACCCCTCTACGAGAAGTTTGGGTTTCGTTCCGAGCAAGTCGTGGAGCGCTGGTCGCGGCCGGGCCCGACCGGCACACCAGAGTCGGCGGCCGGGGCGACGCGGTCACGAGAATGGAACGCGTCAGACACCGACGCATTTGGAGTGGACCGGTCGCAATTGTTAGATAAACTGGCCGAGCGCAACCCACCGTTTTCCGTCGCGCGTTCGTACTTGTTTACACGACCTGGTCGACACACCGCCTATTTGGGACCCTGCGTCGCGGACGACCCTGAGACGGCTCGAACCCTGGTCGGGCGCGCCTTGCAAGCAGCTGGCTCTTGCGGCTGGTTCTGGGATTTGCTTCCTAAAAATGCAAGTGCAATCGCGGTCGCTCAAGACCTCGACTTTTCTCCGAACCGGCGGTTGCTTAGGATGGTCCGCGGGAAGGACTTGCAAGGGCACGATGAATCGATTTACGCGATCTCCGGTTTCGAGCTAGGTTAATGATGAAAATCCAGAACGTAGCAGAATTGGAGGAACGACTTTCCCGTCCAAGCGACGCAGAGGTATCGGCGATGGCCGCTTTGAACGGCGACCTTTTAATACTTGGCGTGGGAGGTAAGATGGGGCCTAGCCTGGCTCGTCTGGCACGTCGGGCGGCGAATCAGGCGGGAAGCAGGAACCGCGTCATAGCCGTGGCCCGTTTCAGCGAACCCAGTCTATCGGCAGAACTGGCAGCGCAGGGAATCGAAACTATCGCCTGCGATCTGCTCGAGACTGGCGCATTGGCTAAACTTCCCGACATCCCCAATGTCATATTCATGGCAGCACGGAAATTCGGCACGGCCGGTGCCGAACACCTGACTTGGGCAATGAATGCTTATTTACCTGGTCTGGTTGCCGAGCGTTATCGCAACTCTCGCATCGTCGCTTTTTCGACCGGTAACGTTTATCCGCTACGCTCCGCATCGCAAGGCGGTGCGGATGAAACCACACCGGCGGCTCCGGTTGGTGAGTACGCGCAGTCGGCGCTCGGACGCGAGCGTATGTTCGAATATGGATCCCATCAATGGCGAACGCCAGTAACACTGCTGCGGCTTAACTATGCAATCGATTTGCGTTATGGCGTGCTGCTCGACGTCGCACGGACGGTCTTCGACCGCCGTCCTGTCGACCTCCGTATGCCCCTGGTGAATATCATCTGGCAGGGTGATGCCAATTCCTGGTGTCTGCGTTCATTCGCGCATTGTCAGTCTCCTGCGTTGATTCTGAATGTCACCGGACCAGAGACTCTTTCAGTGCGTGAGATCGCAATGGAATTTGGCCGGCTTTTCGGAATCGATCCCGAATTTTCGGGCACAGAAGGTCCTACCGCGTTGCTGAACAACGCTGCCCGGGCGCGCGCACTATTTGGCTCTCCCACGGTGAGCCCCGCTGAAATGATTGAGTGGACTGCCCATTGGGTACAAGACGGAGGCGTCACGCTGGACAAGCCTACGCATTTCCAGACGCGCGACGGGACTTTCTGATGAATGTTCGCGAGCGACTTCGCCGGGGACTAGTCATACCGGCGCACCCGCTCGCCCTGAACTCTAGTCGGAAGCTGGACGAACGCCGACAGCGCGCCTTGACGCGATATTATCTTGCGGCCGGTGCAGGTGGGATTGCAGTGGGCGTTCATACCACCCAGTTCGCGATTCGCGATCCTGGTGTGGGTTTGCTAAAGCCGGTGCTGCGCCTGGCGGCCGAAGAATCCCGCCAGAACGATGTGATAAAGGTCGCGGGCGTATGCGGGAAGCTTCATCTGGCGCTCGCCGAAGCCCAACTGGCTCTGGACTCTGGTTACGATGTCGCGCTCTTGAGCCTCGCGGCTCTGCAAGAAGAAAACCTCACTGCGCTACTGAACCATGCCAGCGCCATTGCGGCGGTGATGCCCGTCATGGGGTTCTATCTACAACCTTCGGTTGGTGGTCGCCCTCTGAGTTTCGAGTTCTGGCAACGCTTTGTTGAGATCGAGAATGTGGTCGCGATTAAAATCGCACCATTCAATCGGTATCAAACACTGGACGTAGTTCGCGCTGTCGCGCAGTCGGGCCGGGCAAGGGAGATTTCTCTTTATACCGGAAACGATGATCACATCCTGATGGATCTCGTGACTCGATTCGATTTCGGTGGAGAGCCTCTGAAGATCGTCGGCGGATTACTTGGACATTGGGCGGTTTGGACGAAATCTGCGGTCGCCCAGCTGGCGCTAGCAAAGCAACACACCGTCACCGTTCCTAGCAACGTCCTTACTCTCTCCCAGCAAATCACCGACGCCAATGCCGCGCTCTTCGACCCTGCCCATCAGTTTCGCGGTTGCATCCCCGGGATTCACGAGATTCTACGCCGCCAGGGACTTCTCGAAGGCCGATGGTGTCTTGATCCTGATGAAGAACTCTCTCCCGGCCAGATGGAAGAGATCGACCGCGTATGCCACCTCTACCCACATTTGCAGGACGATAGTTTCGTGCGAGAACACATTCATGAATGGCTTAGTTAAGCTGGGAGTGTTGGTACTATTCAGCTGCTCCGTTGCCGCGGCTGCTAATCACCATTTCATCGAAGCTGTCCGAGCCGCCGACGATGTGGATTTAGAAACCGACCCCGCCTCGGCATTCTGGAGTGGAGCACATCCTGTCTACATGGAAAAGGATATTCGGGGAAAACCCGTTCCCGGCTATCGCAGCGAAGTCCGGGTGCGCTGGACTAGAAATAATTTGTACTTGTTGTTCGTCTGTCCGTATGAAGATCTCTATCTCAAGCCAGACCCCAATACAAAGCAGGAAACTAATGAGCTGTGGAATTGGGACGTCGCTGAAGTGTTTCTGGGTTCCGACTTTCACGACATTAAGCGCTACACGGAATTCGAAGTGTCTCCGCAAGGTGAGTGGATCGACCTCGATGTCGATCTGCACAATCCGCATCACGAAGATGGCTGGACGTGGAATTCCGGATTTGAAGTCGCAGCGCGCGTTGATCGCCCTGCACAAATTTGGTACGGTGCGATGCGAATTCCGTTTTCGGCAATCGATGCGCGTACTCCTGCCCCGGGAAATACACTACGCGTCAACTTGTTCCGCAGCCAGGGGCCGCGATCGAGTCACCATGAAATAACCTGGCAACCGCCGATGAGTAACACCTTTCACGTCCCGGAACGCTTTGGCCGACTGAGGCTCGTCGGAAAGCCATGAGAGACCAGCCAAGTTGCTTGGCTTCAAGGTGCCCGATCCACAATCGTTTCGCTGGCGGCATCCCAATACTGTTTCTTACCCGAAACATAAGCCTCCGCGGCCATCATGCAGGCCACCGAGTGTGCGAATCCATTCTGTACCGTGCAAGCAGGCTGCTGTCGCGAGCGCATACATTCGAACCAATTGGCCATGTGTCCCAGCGACAGGTCGTCAATACCCATAGGTGGAAGCTTGGTCTCGCCCGGAAGACGAACATATGTCGCGGCTCTCGCCTGGTCGATGTCGGCGTTGTCCTCATGATTCCCTTTCTCCTCGACCACTTGGTATCGCGGACTGCCTTCGCCTCCGATGTTCATCAGGGTTGCCTTTTTTCCCATAATGCGTGTGAAGCTTGGGGCGTCATTGCCGAAGCTGGTTGAGTAGCTCACTAGAAAACCCTTGGGATATTCCAGCAGGGCTTGAAACGTATCGGGGTTTTCCCGGCCATCGCGCCACGCAAAAATGCCGCCATGAGCGACCACGGAGCGGGGAAAGTTGTCGTTCATGAACCAATGCACCAGGTCGGTTGCGTGGCTCATCCATTGATCGGGGATGCCGCTTGAAAATTCCTTGTACAAGCGGAATTCGCAATAGACTTGCGGATCAAACGGGCGATAGGGCTTCGTGAGCAGCCATTTCGCCCAATCTGTATCCTGTTCCCGCAATAGGCTTGTTTCCTTGCGTCCGCGCCATCGGGGACCGTGATAATTCCAAACAATTTCCACTTTACTCACTTCTCCCAGAACGCCGGTCTGAACCAATTCGCGAGCCGCTTTGGGATAAGGTTCGCTGCGATGCTGCGTGCCCACTTGTACAATCCTGTTCGATTTCATGGCCGCGTCGCGGGCCGCCTTTGCCTCGGCCAGTACATTGCCCATCGGCTTTTCAACGTAGGCGTCCTTGCCGGCTTCTACCGCCATTTTCAGGATGGGCGAGTGGGAGTGCTCCGGCGTGGAAATAATCACGCCGTCGACATCTTTCAAAGCAAGCACGTCCTCCAAATACTGATACCCACGTGGCGCACGGCCATTGTATTTTGCATTCTCCGCGACGGCCTTCTCTCGGTTCAGTCGCCACAGATCACACACCGTGGTAGTCTCCACGTTCTGGCTGGTTTTCAGCTGAGATACGATCCAGTCCAAATCTTTGCCCCGACTCCCATTGCCGATGTGGCACAACGAAATCCGATCATTGGCGCCCAGAATCTTGTCATACGACAGTGCTGTACTCGCGAACGCTGCACCCCCTGCAAGCAGGGTTGCCGACTTGGTCAAGAATTTTCGTCGACCAATGGTTTGTCCCGGGTCGCTCATGCGTGTTCTCCTGATTAACCAACCCCCAACGTGCCCTTCGGGGGCCCCCATTATGCCAGAATCACTGGCCCAAGGCCGACGCGCAGATCGCTGTGGAAAAACCGCGTGCGCATTGAAAGAGTCATTCCCATTGGATCAGAGGAGTGGATTCTCGTGGAAGCAATGCTAGCGGACTCCAATGAAATCTTGATAGCGTCAGTTCCTTGCATGACCTCATTAAGAATCCTCCGCCCAAGGGTTACCCAACGGAGCGCCGTGCCCGGGAATGAGCTGAGGATTGCTCGAGCTAGCGACCAGGACATTCGGAGGGAATGACTTCCCTGGCGGCAAGGGTGTTTAATTCACTATCGAGGACAATGTTATAAATCAGAACGGTCGAACTGGCGGCGGATTGCTCAATTTGATTTGTGGATGCATCGCGGCGCGATCAGGCCCTTCATGAGCGATCACCCCTTCTATGGAGACATATAACACAAGCAGTTACTACCTGGATTCGATGTCGATGTCATTAACATTGTGAACTAAACCGGTATGTCAGAGGCGCCTAGACGTATGTCGACTCGAGCGCCGGAGGTCGTCGGAAGATTTCTGGGCCTCCGCAAGAAAGATTCGAGCAGCAGTTTGTCCGGTATAACGGCGAGCCATGGGTCATCGTGGAGGGCAAGTGGCGTCTGAATCAGAATCGTCTGGACTTTCGTCCTCGAGCCGATGCCAAGCTCCTTGCAGACTGGGGCGATTCGATCGAATTCCCAGAGAAAGATCTCGCAGGCCAGCAGCGAAAAGGCGCGTGTCTCGGCGCACTCGCTCCGGCTGCGCTCTAACTATTATGATGCACATTGCTCTCACGTTTGCACTCGTTGGCGGTTTGATGCTCGATTCACAGGCTGCATCCGCGCCGCCACCCCAGGCTTTCGTTGTGTTACCAACACCGCCTTCGGGTCCACAAATCACTCCTTATCTGAAATACCAAACCGAGTTGGCATGGCGCCAAGATGAGATGCGGCAAAGGCTTTGGAGCTCGCTGCGCAGCGAGCAGGATCTGCTCCGCCTGCAGGGGGAACTGCGACGAAAACTGCTGGCTATGTTGGGTGGGTTGCCGGCGATAAAAACTCCGCTCCGCCCCCAGATTACCGGTCGCATTCAGATGGATGGTTTTCACATTGAGAAATTGGTGTTCGAGAGCCTACCGGGAATCTATGTAACAGCTCTCATCTATGTACCTGAGGATACAAACAAACTGCATCCCGCGGTTCTGGTGCCGCCCGGCCATGCGGCTGAGGGAAAGACCCGCTATCAGGTACTTTGCCAGAGATTGGTGAAGCGCGGGTATGTGGTCATCTGCTGGGACCCGATCGGCCAGGGGGAACGAAGTCAATTTTGGGATGCCAAAAGCGGTAAGAGCCGCTACAACTTGATCTGCGCGGAACACGCCGTCCTCGGCAACCTTGCGTACCTGGCGGGCACAAATCTCGCACGCTGGGAAATCTGGGACGGCATGCGCGCGCTCGACTATCTGCTCTCTCGCGCTGAGGTCGATCCCAATCGCATCAACGTCACGGGCACCAGCGGGGGCGGCTTTCAAACCGCGCTCATCGCTGCGCTAGATCGCCGTATCAAGGTAGCGGCCCCCTCCTGCTACATTACGGCGTTGCCAATGCGAGTTTACAACCGCATCTTTAAAGACCCCGATAGCGATCCTGAGCAGGACTTGTTCGGCATGGTTTCGGAGGGAGTCGATCACCCTGGGCTGCTGCTGATGATGTATCCTCGGCCTGTTTTCATTTCATCAGCGGTTCTTGATTTTTTCCCCATCGAAGGGACACATAAAACCTTCCGAGAAGTGGAAAAGGTTTATCGCCGTTTTGGTCAAGCTGATCGGATAGCCATGTCGGAGGGCTATCACGGCCATGAATTCTCTGCGCAGAACCAGCAGGCAGCCCTCTCATTTCTGGATCATTTTAATCGATTGCCTGCAGCTCAAACCCTTTCGCCGGTGCGGGAACTTGACCCAAAGATGCTGCAGTGTACCCGCACTGGCCAGGTAATGTTGGATTTTGAGGAATCGAGGTCGCTCATGGATCTGATCAGGGACTATTTCCACGAGCGCGGGGCACGGACAGCCCCCTCAATCTCGCAACTTTATTACGGAAGTGGCTATGCGGGCATCAGGAACTGGAACACGAACAAATACGACGGCGTGGCACCTGCGGAAGATACCATTTCGTGGGAATACGCGGGAAACTCACAGTTCGGTGACGTTTCGATCGATCGCTACCGGTTGCATCACAGCCGCTATCTCGAGATGCCCTTGCTGCACATCCATACTACAAACAATCCGCATCGACGGGTGCTGATGTGGTTAGGAAAAGATGGCAAGGCGACCGCAGGCGATTGGCCGGAGTTGATGAAATTTCTGGACGCGGGCTTCGATATCGTCACGTTTGATTTCCGCGGCCTTGGCGAGACTCGGATGCAATACAAAGCAGTGTCGGAAGATGATCCTTCGTTGGCGCAACTTGATTTTGATCATGCCTACGTGAATCCCCTATCTGGCGTGCTGGCAGACTACGTCTACAATTCCCTTTTGACTGGCAGACCCTATTTTTTGCAAATGATTGAAGATGCTGAAATTGCCACG
>Ga0193732_1000130_pt1 | contig 14819 bp, 10 predicted proteins | sample U1s1metaG_FD_145077 | JGI IMG/M metagenome (GOLD analysis project Ga0193732, IMG submission 145077) | Soil microbial communities from a riparian zone of the East river system, Colorado, United States - U1s1 | ecosystem: Environmental > Terrestrial > Soil > Riparian zone | place: USA: East River...
ACGGTGGCACCCGCCCGTCGGCCGTTTCGCTACTTTGTTTGCACTTCAACCGGCTCGGGTAAGTGCATGGATCCATTGACCTGACTTCCGACCTTGACGGTTTGTCCATGCTGGCAGTAGTGCGCGATGACAGCGGGCTTGGCCCAGTCCATATCCCAGGCGTCTTCAATGGCGATGACGGTATACCAACCGGGGATCACGCTTTGCAGGCTGAAACTTCCATCCAGATCGCTCTGGTCACGACGAAAAAGCTCGCCATTTGATTCCGGAGCTTTGGGCACCAGAACCACCATCACGCCCGGGGCCGCCTTCCCCGACCGCTTGGCCACGCCCTCGAGCCTGACCGCGCCTCCAACCAGCAAGAGGGAGACGGCGAGAGACGGACTGGCGGGGACGTTCAAGCTATGCCCGGACGTTTCACTGCCCTGGGAAGCGATGCGGACCACCGAATACGCCTTTGAGGGCGAGCCTGCCACCACGTCGTATTTGCCGGGGCTGACGCTCGGGAAGTTGACCTCTCCCTTCGCGTCCACCTCCCCTTCCGATAAAACTCTCCCCTTGCCATTCCGCAATACGACATCCAGTTGTGCGGGAAGCGAGTCTCCGCCCAGCAACCGAACCGTGGCTTTCACGCTGCAGCTCGATTCGCCCGAGGACGCGTCCAGTTCCTGACTGTCGTTGGTGAGATCAACTTCGCTTTGCTCCTGCACTTGGCCGTTTGCGGATCCGGGAATGCGGACTGTGTACCTGCCCGCCGGGATGCCGGTGATCTCATACACGCCAGGCGAAACCATTTGAGCGCCTTCGTCTTGAAGGGTATTCATGCCATCGAAAGCCGGCTTTTGAAGCGTCGGAATGGGGAATCCATTTTCACCATTTCCGGGTGCATGGAGGAGCAAGCGAAGGGCAGGAACCGGGCTCAGGTGGATATCGACGTCCACATGATCGCCACCTCGGATGGGGATCGGGGTAGCCTCGTCAGCTTCGGTCACATCGGCGTAGTAGGTGGTCGGATAGGCAACATCAAGGGATCGGTCCACAAGAGGTGGCAACATTCCCTGGCCTGGTGGGGAAGGGGCGGGATACACGGCATACCAAGGCTTCGCCATGGCTGACACGAAGTAGGTACCCCCATCAAGGGGTGTGACCTCATAGGCGCCTTGATCATCGGTGACCGCCCTGCGGACTGGGCGGATATGGCTTACCCCCGACTGATGATCCTCGCGGTAAACCGTGACCCTGGCATGGCGCACCGGATCACCCGTTTCATCGATGACTTTGCCGGCGAGTACTGCCGAGGGAGCGATTCGCAGAACCAGATTCTCCGTCTCGAGGCTGGGGCCAGTCACAATCGCAGTCGAAAACTGGCCGTGTTGGTCATAGGACCCTGTGATGAAGCCCCTTTTCGCGGCTTGCAATGCGTATTTCCCGGCATGGACCCGGAACTCAAAACGGCCGTCTTCGGAAGTGAGAACGGACTGGACGCTCTGAGGGTTCGCGGTATCAGTGATCAGGACCCGGGCCCGAGCCAGGGGATGCCCACTGGCCGCGCTCACCACGGTTCCGGCAATCCGGGAACTACCGTTGGAGATTTGATTTGGGTTGGAACTCTGGGCGGTCAGCGTCGCCGGCGAGGGCAGCAGCGCCAAAGCGGCCGCGAGAAGGGCGAACCAACCCAACTGTGAGAACTTGTGCATCTATTCGCTCGTCGAAATCAACTGCAGGCGCAGATATTCTTTCTGGCCAGCCACCAAACGGACAATCTGGCCTTTCGAGTCATAGGCCCGCATCGCTTCCCGATCCCGGTATTCGAAGTCAGCCGGCGGGCGCTTGAAGCAAAGCACGCGATAAACACCCGGCGTCAGTCCGAGCGCGGTGAATTTGCCGTCTGGGGGGACTTGCACCTCGGAGAACTGCCCACCGCCGTCGGGCAGCGGAACACAATAGACGTAGGCGAATGGCCTGTAGGAACCCGGAGAGGACAGCCCGAAGACCACAGAAGTAACCCTCTCTGCTCCTCCCATCGAGGCATCTGCGGCTTCGATGGTACCTTCAATCTGGGCACTATCATCCCGCATCGTCACTTCGATGGGAGAGCTTGCGCCACCGGAGGAGACAACGAGCGGCTCCTGCTGCAGGTCGATACCCCCGGAAGTCACCGACGAGGCATACCCTCGAGATGAATCGATTCGCACCCAGTAGCGGCCAGCTTGAACATTATCGATCGCCAGGGTTTCGTCCTGCGGGCCGGAAGGGAGGCGCAATGACCCACCTTGATTCTGGCCGAAGTCATCTGCCGGCTCCAGGGTTACGTTGAGGTAACGTCTTGGCCCTCGCAGGTTAAACGTGCGCCCACCGCTGCTGTAAGACGAGACGTTATTGTAGTCCGAAGATGTGAATTCTTCCTTGACGTTCACATTGATAGGGCGACTGGGCACGATCGTCATACGAGGTCCCGCAACGGCAGCACCGCGGACACCGATGCTCAACGATCCACTGACAAGACTCGATCCAAAGACTGACGCTTCGAGAGTGTAAATTCCGTTCGGTAGCATTCCTTCAATGGTCTGGTCTTGCGGGTTGTAGCCAAGGGCGTACCCGGGGCCTCTGCGGCCTTGAGCGGCCACGATGATATTTAAGTCCAGCCCGCCCGGCAGGTTCGTGACCGCCACTTTTACCGGGTAGTACGGCTGCCTTACCAGCGAAAGATCGGCTGCGAAGGTCTTACCCGCGGACAGCTGAATCGTGTTGGCAGAGGCGAAGTCGATCATGTTCGGATAGTACGCTGGGGCGTATCCGTACGGTTGTCCGCCGGGAGAAAGGACCTGAGGGTCAAGATCCATTAGCTCGTGGGTAAACAGCTTGTAAGCTCCTGCAGCAAGTTCACTGAAGCGAAACTCTCCGTTTGACTTGGTGGTCGCCACCCCGGCGGAGACCCAGTGGGCGCGGCCACCCTGCACCTGGCGCCGGTAGATCTCTATCCCGATTCGGTCTGGAGGCTCGGAGGTCGGAAGAACCACGTGGCCCACGATCAGGGCCTCAGGCACGAGCGAAATGGTTATTTCCTTGGTCTCCGGGCCCAGTTGCAGATTCTGCCACTGGCTGTTCTCGTCTGCGAGAAAACCCGGCTTGCGAGCCATCAAGATCGAGGGTCGGTTGGGTCCGTTGACCTCGATTCGCCGGTTGATTGAAACCGCGGGACCGGTCGAAAGGGAGGATGAGCCTCCATCGCTGGCGCCGGGCGGGAATGTGAATTCAAAGCGACCTTGATCGTCGGTCATGGTTGCGAATCGATTGTCCGCAGAGGACACCAGAGCCCGGGCAAGCGGTTCGTGGGTCGTGCTGTTCACCACGGTGCCGCGGATGCTGTCCGTATGTGCAGCGGGCGCGTCTTGTCCGTATGCCTGTAGAGGGCTCAGCCAGCAGGCAGAGAGCAGAACAGAAAGGGCGAGGATTCTGAACCGGGGCCCGAGGGGCGCACATCGGCCGGTGAAAGGCGGTACCACCAAAGCAGGAGGATCGTTGCCGTTGCTCAAAGGGAGCTACTCCCAGCCTTGGCGTCACCGGATGAACGCCAAAGTCGACGCGGAGCTTCTCTTCGACCGTCTAGCGGGGAATGGTAGCAGCCGGGCGGTCCCCTTTCAAATCGCCGACCAATCGTCGACCATCGCGGTCGCAGCCGCAGAAGAAGTTCCCCTTGGAATCAAACAGGGGCTGTGGCTGTCGAATTAAGGACAGCGAGAGGTTCAATGGGCTGCATGCGGTGACGAAGCCGCACATCCCGCAAGCGTTCCCCGCCATCCCCTGAAGGTCCATCCCAAAAGCCAAACCCAAACTTTCAAAAGTGGGGGTTTCTACTTGGGCTAGCCAGAAATTTCCGCCGATTCGTTTGATCCGTCGATGGCGCGGTGGTCTACTGAGGACCACAATTATAGAGGCGACGTCCCCCGGCTTGATGCCCATTTGTACGAACACTGCCTTCTGGTGAACCAGCTGCCCAACCGCGGCGTCTGGTAATGGTACGGAGAGAACGGATGCGGGAACTGGCCCTGATCCGGCCCGGTTGCACGGCCGATACCGAGTTGGTACCTGAACTGGAAAAGACCGCGCTGCGGCAGGAGTTCGAACAGTGTCTGACGGAGTGTGGGACATTGGCGTTTAGGGTGGCGCGAGCCGTCTTGCGCAATGGCGCCGACGCCGAAGACGTGGCGCAAGAGGCCATGTTGCAAGCGTTCCGGCGGTTTGAACGTCTCCGCGACCGATCTCGGTTCCGGGCCTGGTTGGTGCGGATTACGTTTCGCCTGGCTTTGGACCACGCGCGCTCGTCGCGGCGGCGCGGGCAGCGTGAAACGCTTTGGGCTGTGGCTCTGCCGCAGCCGACCGCCGAGGACTTGGCAGTTTCAAGCGAATTCGGGCGACGCTTGGAGGAGGCGATGGAATCGCTGCCAGAAAAGTCGCGGTTGGTTCTTCTGCTGTCTACAATGGATGGCCATTCACTCGAAGAAGTGGCAGAGTTGCTTCAGGTTCCGCTCGGCACGGTAAAGTCGCGCCTGCATTCTGCCCGAAAACGGTTAGCCGAGAGACTGCGATGACATGTGAGAAATACAGAGAAGCGCTGATCGAAGCGGCGGCCACCAATGGGAGGCTCGGATGCAGAATTGCCCACCACGTCGAGCATTGCGCGAAATGCCGCGCGACCCTGCACCGCGAGCGACTGTTGTTTGTGGCGATCGACGATGCCTTGCGCGCAAGGATGAACCAAAAGCCCCACCCTGGTTTTCTGCCGGGCGTGCGCGCACGAATCGCGGAACAGAGACCGCCAGAGTCGCGATGGGTTCCCGCCTGGGCATGGGCGACCGCGGTGTTGGCCCTGGCTCTCATCGCGATGGTGGGCCTGTGGGCAAGGCCGAGAAGACGACTCGCTGAAATTGAGAGTCTGAAAACCCAGGCGATTCGCGCCCCGAAGAAATCACAGTTTTTACCGCTCGGGCGCGGTTCAACCGAGGATTCGAATCCACATCTTCGAGTACGGCAAGTGCGGACGACAAAGAGAGCGTTGGCCTGGCAAGCAGCACATCGGGAGCCCGAAGTGCTGGTGCCTCCGGAAGAGGGGAGAGCATTTGCGCAGTTTGTTGCACGCCTGGGGCAGCGAGACGAGGTTGCTCAAGCATTTGTGAGTCCCGCGGCTGACCATAGCGACGAACCGTTCCAAATTTCCCCGGTTGAGATTGCACGCGTGCAGCTAAAACCGCTCGCATGGGAGTAAGCGATACAGAGAAGCATCCGAATTCACCAGGAGCCAGAGAAATTCGGTCCCCGAGGAGGGAAGATGAGAACAGCGACGAGGGCAACGTTAATCGTCGTGGCGCTGGCCATCCTAGCGCCGTGGACCATGGCGCAGGAGAAAATCAAAACGGAAGATGAGCCCGCGGCAGGAGCCCGGGCGGCGAAAATGCAAGCCGTCAAGGTGGCGGTCGTCTTTGTAGAGTTTGAAGGCGACAAAAAGGTCAAAAGTTTACCCTACACCTTTATTGTCGTGGCGGACGGGAAGACACCGTGGTCTAAGTTGCGGATGGGCAGTCGCGTCCCTGTCTACACCGGGAAAGAGGGGGGGATGCAATATATCGATGTCGGCAGCAATATCGACTGCCAAGCGGGACATGCCCCAGACGGCAGCTTTGAGCTCAAGTTGAGTCTTGATCGGTCGTGGGTGGAGGGTGACGTGTCCATTCCGATGGAGAAGTTAAGTTCCTCACAGCCTTCTCCAGGACAATTTCCCGAGCCCGTGATCCGGCAATTTCGCTCGGATCTGAGCTTACTTTTGCGCGACGGACAAACCGTGGAAAGCGCATTTGCCACCGACCCCTTGAGCGGCAAAGTGTTCAAGGTGGAAGTAACACTTAACCTTGCAAAATAGGGTGACTACGTTTCCGGGAGCCCCGACTTCCGGCCTTCTGCACTTGTGATTTTCGCGGGATCAGGGCGTCCGCTTACGCCGACATGAACTTCCGATCAAATCACCAGCTTCGGCTGGTCACCGGACGGCTGGCCGTGGCACGAAGGCACGACACCTCGGACGTGGTTGTGCTGCGAGAAACCACCCAATGCCTTGCGGTCAAGTCGACCCCCGACCACCCGTCCTGAAGGAATTCATGGCAGAGGTACGCGAGGTAATCGTAGCTGCCAGGAGCTGGAAAAGTCCCATCGGTCGCCTACTACGGCTTCCTTAACGCCTTTCATTGACTTGCACGATTCACAGACGGTAAGATTTGGCGCCAGTGATCGGCCAAAACATCTCGCACTACCGCATTGTCGAGAAGCTGGGCGGCGGCGGCATGGGCGTGGTATACAAGGCCGAAGACACCCAACTCGGGCGCTTCGTAGCATTGAAGTTCCTTCCAGACGACCTTTCCCACGACCCACAGGCTCTCGAGCGTTTCCGGCGCGAAGCACGCGCCGCCTCGGCCCTGAATCACCCCAACATCTGCACCATCTACGAGGTAGGCAAGCACGAAGAACAATCCTTCATCGCAATGGAATTTCTCGAAGGCACGACGCTGAAGCATCGCATCGGCCTCCGCCCGCTCGAGCTCCGCTTGCTTTTCAGCCTGGCTACGGAGATCGCGGACGCACTCGAGGCGGCTCACTCGAAAAGCATCGTTCATCGCGACATCAAGCCCGCAAATGTGTTCGTCACCAATCGCGACCACGCTAAGATTCTCGATTTCGGACTGGCAAAAATCGGCCCCGAACAGGGCAGGGTTCTGGAACCTACCGAAGTGACGGCCGGAGCTACAGGAGTTGTTATCGAGCACCTGACGTCGCCGGGATCGGCCCTGGGCACCGTGGCCTACATGAGTCCCGAGCAGGCTTTGGCCGAAGAACTAGACGCACGTACCGACATTTTTTCTTTCGGAGTCGTGTTATACGAGATGTGTACCGGCCGCCTTCCCTTCGAAGGAACCACCTCGGCGGCGATCTTTAACTCCATTCTGAACAAGGTTCCCACCTCGCCTGTCCGTTTAAATCCCGAACTTCCTCCGGAGCTGGAACACATCGTCAACAAGGCCTTGGAAAAGGACCGCGATCTCCGATATCAGAGCTCAGCCGACATCCGGGCAGACCTCAAGCGGCTACAGCGCGATTGGCATCCGTCTTCGCAACGAATGGTGGCAGCAGCCACGCAATCTGCCGCCGCAATGGCCCCGGTGGCACCCGCCGAAACCCCACAGCGCGGTGACTCGGTTGAGGCGAAACGAGCAAAACGCCCGGTCCTGGCCGGCTCTGCCATGCTGGCGCTGGTCGCAATCGGCCTCGCCGCCTTTCTCCTCGGCGAGCGGTCCGCTACCCGACCCGTACCTACTTTTCGCGAATTGAGTTTCCGGCGAGGGGCTCTGCTGGCAGCCAGGTTTGCTCCGGACCCGCGGTCGGCCGTTTACAGCGCCGCTTGGGAAGGCAATTCAGAAGCAGTCTTTATTAGCTCTCCGAATTCGACCGAATCCCGCGATCTCGGCCTGACGCAAACCGAAGTATTAGCCGTTTCGGCAGCGGGACAAATGGCAGTGTTGCGCCGCTTTAGCGTCAGTCCCAATCATTTCACCCATCGTGGAACGCTGGCTCAAGTTTCCATCGGCGCGGACGCTCCGCGCGACCTGCTGGACAATGTTGAAGCTGCGGATTGGGCGCCCGATGGAAGCGCGCTCGCCGTCGTCCACGTGGTGAGTGGCCAAAGCCGAGTCGAATATCCGATTGGCAAAGTACTGTATGAAACCGCCGGATGGATCAGCCATTTGCGCTTCTCTCCGAAGGCTGATCGCCTCGCATTCATTGATCACAACCTGCTGGGAGATGACGGAGGAACCATCAGTGTCGTGGACCTGAATGGTAAGAGGTCTGAGCTGACCGAGCGCTGGGCGAGCGCGCTCGGGGCCGGCTGGTCGCCTGCAGGAGATGAGATCTGGTTCACTGCCACCGCTACAGGCTTCAGCCGTTCGCTGCGAGGCGTCACTTTGTCGGGCAAGGGCCGCGAACTGCTCAGCGCTCCCGGAACACTCACTCTGCATGACGTCGGGGTTGGCGGTCGCGCTTTGATTTCCCGTGATGCCTTGCGTTCCGGGGCCATCGGCATGGCACCCGGCGAAAACAAGGAACGCGACCTGAGTTGGCAAGACTGGACTGTCCCGACCGACATCTCGGATGACGGGAAGCTCATGCTGTTTATCGAGGCCGGCGAGGCCGGCGGTGGCGAATATGCGGTGTTTACCCGCGATACGAATGGTACCTCTGCCGTCCGTCTGGGCCAGGGCTCTGCCTATGCGCTTTCACCCGACGGTAAGTGGGCTCTGGTCTTGCGGCAGAACATATCCCCGCCCGACTTGGTACTTCTTCCGACTGGCGTGGGACAGCAGCAGGCGGTCCCAACGGGCAACATTATTCCCTTTGTTGGTCAGTTCTTCGCCGACTCCAAACGGCTGCTCTTTGAAGGCCACGAACCTAGCCACGCCTCGCGGATCTATGTTGCGAGCCTGGGCGGTGGTCCGCCTCACCCCATTACTCCCGAAGGCTATAGTTTAGGGACCCACCCCCACTCTGTTTCACCGGATGGCACACGAATTGCCATGGTCACGAGCGATGGGATTGCTCTGGTTGGGGTGGATGGCGGCGAACCGCAACCGGTCCGCGGTTCTCAACCCGGCGAGGCGCCCCTGCGTTGGGCGACAGGTGGAAACGCATTGCTGGTCGGGCGACGCGGCGAAACATCTTGCGCGGTCTCGCGCCTGGATCTTCAAACTGGCAGCAGAACGGCATGGAAAACAGTCGGCCCGTCCGACGTGGCCGGTGTAGTCGGCGTTGCGTGCCCGCGAATCGCCGCTGACGAGGAGCACTACGTTTTCGGATATACCCGCAATCTATCAGACCTGTTTCTTGTGGAACACCTGAAGTAGACGATCCGAACACGCAGGCATAGACCTCTCGGCCCTTTCAGGGCCCGCCCGCATATCCGCGACAAACCATCCGAGCCTCACCGCGAGCCGCGTCGCGCACTCACCCAAGACGCACGCCCTCTCCGGCTCTACCGAAAGGGTTGGCGGACGGAACGGCTTTTCGCCTGGCTTCATCAATTTCGTCGGCTCGCGATTCGCTGGGAGTACCACGTCGAAAACTTCTTCGGCATGGTCCGTCTCGGGTGCATGGAGATCTTGCTCAGTATTTTGTGAGGTTGCACAAGGGCTCGAATCAACTCCACTTGAAACCGCTTGGTTGGTTGAAAGGCGAGGTGACGCCGGGGCCCTCTCGAGTGAGACGATAGACCTAATGAACAGTACGGCTCGGGGGATTCCACTTACGATGTTTGGGCAAGAGCCGGATCTCGAAGACGCTTGGCCACAGTTTTCCAGTGACAAACAGGCGCTTTCGAAGAGGATCGTAAGCAATGCCGTTTAGTACGGCATCCGATTCGAGACGGTAAACTGGGCTCAGAAGTCCCGTCAAGTCAATCCACCCGACCACATCCCCGGTCTGCGGAGAGATCCGAGCCACGCGATCGCTGTTCCACACATTGGCAAGAATCTGTCCTTCGACAAACTCCAGCTCATTCAGTCGATCGACGGGAGTCGGCCCATCGTGGACCGTAAAGCGGCGCTTTTCTTTAAGAGTTTCGGCATTCAGAACCCGAATTTCGGAAGTTCCGTCACTCATGAAGATTTCAGGACCATTCGTCGCCAGTCCCCACCCTTCCCCGGAGTACGAAAACCGGCGCACCAGACGAAAGTTGTTCACGGTGTATACAAAACCCATCTCCGATTTCCAAGTGAGCTGGATCACATTGTCTTTGACGAGGGTGATTCCTTCACCGAAGAACTCGGCCCCCAGGTCGACGTGTTGAACCACGGCTCCTGTCTCGAGGCGAACCTTTCGAAGCGACGACCGGCCATTAAGACCAGTGCCCTCATAGAGAAAACCGCCACGGTACGCGAGGCCTTGGGTAAAAGCGCTCGCGTCATGAGGAAACGTCCGAACCACCGCAAACGTAAACTCCTGCGGGCGATTCCCTTGAGTCCGGCGGGAAGTCTGTCCTATCAGAAACGGGCGGCAGGAGATCAAGAGAGACACGACGACCAGCCGCGAAAAGATGTTTCTCATTTCACTTACGCCTTGGCTGGCCTCGCATCCCGAGATGAGTTCATTGAGGAATTCTCGATGGAAGCGCGGTTTGGGAGGGGTTAAGGGGATCACTGACCTTCAGACTGAGAATAAGACCTGCGGCCGCAACATAGACGAGCGCGATGAACCCGAAACTGGCCGAAAGAGAGTGCGTTCGATCGTTAAGAAAACCAATCCCGGAATTTCCCGCAAATCCGCCGAGTTGACCGATGGAATTAATTAAGCCAAAGGTTGCTGCGGCCGCCGATTGACTCAGCAGCATCGTAGGTATCGCCCAGAAAGTGGGATAGTACGCATAGACCGACCCGCTGCCGAGCAGCAGGAACAAAATCGCTAGCGGGACATGGTGGCGGGCGAGCATCGAGAGGCCGAACATCAGTGCCGCAACCAGGAGTGGAATCGCAGTGTGCCAACGTCGCTCGGCCGTTTTATCGGAGTGCCAACCGTTTATGAGCATCCCCGCAATTCCCATCAGAGCTGGAACCAATAGCAGAGAAGTGACCGTCCGGTCGGGAAAGCCTGAGAGTCGTTTAACGAAGGTGGGTATCCAGTAGATGGTCCCGAGAGTTCCGGTCAGAGCAAAAAACCAAACGGCAATCAAACCTAGAATTCGCCGTTCGCAGAACGCTTCCATGATGGTGTAGTTTCGAATCTTGTTTTTTGCATCCAGCTCCGCCTGCAATTCATTGACAAGCCAGTCTCGTTCGTCTTGAGGGAGCCAGCGTGCCTGCGCCGGCCAGTCTGTCAGATAAAAGACGGTGATGATGCCAAGGACGACGGCGGGAATTCCTTCCAGAATAAAAAGCCAGCGCCACCCCGCCAGCCTCCACCAATGAACTCCGAGGAGCCAACCCGCTAGGGGCGAGCCGATTAAAGAGGAGGCGGGAACAGCCGCGTATAAGCAAGCAATGGCACGGCTGCGCTCGCGCAAGCGAAACCAGTGCGTCAGATAAACGATCATCCCGGGGAAAAAGCTGGATTCGGCAATCCCTAAAAGGAAGCGTACAGCATAGAACTGTCGGGTTGTGTGCACAAAGCCGGTCAGAATCGTAATCAATCCCCACGAGATCATGATTCGCGCAATCCACCTTCTTGCGCTCCATCGTTCGACGATGATGGCTCCCGGTATCTCAAACAACACGTAAGTTAGGTAAAACATGCCGACGCCGAGACCATAGACACTGTCGCTGAAACCCAGGTCGGCACTCATCCTGAGGTTGGCAAAGGAAACGTTGACCCGATCTATATAGTTAACGATGTAAATGAGAAAGACAAAAGGCAGGAGGCGGTAAGCAATTCGCCGTCTGGCTCGCTGTCCCGAGACGCTCATCTCAGCCTTTATCACGCTTCACTTTCCCCGCGGAGGGCAGGTACATTCCTCCCGCTTTTTCTGTACAATTTAGGGCCGGGTCAGCTTCTTCGACACATATAGGAAACGAGAAAGACGGCCTTCTCGGGCCACACGAGCAGCAACTTCGAGGAACTGTTGCTGGTCTTCATAGGCCTGATCGCCTTCGATCTCACGCAGGGCAGTGCTCCTTGATGCACGAGCTCCGCGCCTTCCCTCGGCAACCTTGGCCAGATTCGCAGTTACATCTTCACATTCGAGCAACAGCAATCCGCACTGCTCAATCACATCTTCGTCATAACCCTGCGGAACCAGCAGGTAGAAACCGGCCGAACTCCGTACCGCGATTTCCGCATTCGTCAGCGCTCCGGTCACGGTGATGGGATCGGTGAACAAGAGTCGTCCGCCCGGCTTCAGCAACCGGGCCCACTCTGCCACGACGCGTGGCCGGTCGGGGAAATGGTTGATGGCGTCAATGCAGGTGATTGCGTCGAAACTGGCGTCGGCAAATGGCAGCCGCCCGGTAGCATCCGCAACCCGAAATTCGGCGCGCGCCTCCAATCCGCGCTGGGCTGCCAGGGAACGCGCCGTCGTAACCGCTCGTTCATGAACGTCAAAACCGACCACCGAACAACCGGTGCTAGCGGCGATGCGCAGCGCCGGGCCGCCTGCGCCACAAGCAACATCGAGCAGTACCTTCCCGGGAGAAAGGTCGAGGCAGTCCAGAAACCCGTCCTGCTCATCTGCGGTGAGCCAACTATTTTGTCCAATATCCTCGCCAAAAGCTTCGCTCCGGATCTGCCCGTACAGCTCCGTTTGGAAACTCCCGTAGTTGGCGTTGTAGTGACCGGCGGGAGGAAGCGAATTTTTGTCCATCTGGACCTCCGCCACACCGACCTAGAAGCCTTGCATCCTATTCGACTTGCGGTACGCGTGCCGGCGAACACAATGGATCGCCGAAGAGCCTGCCCATGGCGTGGGTGGGCGACGGCGTCTGGCCGCACGGATCTCCGCTGCGCAAGGCATCGCCACATCGCTTCGCATTTCTACTTCGTGGCTTCGTCCCACTCTTGTTCGCCGCGATGTAGCAAAGCTGGGCGGTCTTCGTCCAGGATCCAGCGCTGCTTCGCCAGTTCGTCCACCGCGTGGCCGTAGCGGCTAAGATAGTCCTCGCGACTGGTGTAGCGCTCCGCGATGGACCTGCGAGGATCGCCTCTTTTCTGGCGCTCGGCCGCTGTCCTCGGGAAGGGCAGATACGAGCCCTCGAAAGAGACTCGTTGTTCGGCTGCGCCAATCGATGGATCGCGCAAATTCCAACCAGTGTAGGTTGCCAGGGGAACTGTTATTTCCGGCAGGCGCACGCCGTCGCGCTCATTCCCATCGGCATCGACCTGTGGCACAAGTACCGGGAAAGCCTTGCCGACTTGGGGGGGTTGGATACGCAGAATTCCGTCCCGCCAGTTCGGACCGAAGTCAAGGCGATCCGCTCCATTCATCTCATGGGGCCGGTTCACGGTGGGAATCGCGGGAAATGCGTATCTCCGCAACGACACCAGGGTTCGTGTGGAGATCCTGGGATAGCTGCTTTCAGGCGGAAGAGTATTGTTGCGAACCCATGCGTCCATGTTGGTGATCATAGCGCGCCAGAAGTAGTGGATGGGCAGCGGCGATTGCGGTTCTTGTCCCAGCAGATCGTGTTCGCCTTTTGCGGGCGGGAATGGACCGGAAAAGTGCTGTAGTCCGGTGAATTGATAGATGCGAACGTTGGGCGAGATCGGCGCATCACGTTTCCCGTCGGCCGTGGTATGAATCAACGAGGCGGCGCGTCCCCAATACTCATAGGAAGTGTTGGAGAGGAAGATCTTCGGCACAACTTGGTCAGCGATAGCGTGGTCGAGTAATCCTGCTTTGGCTCCAGTCACCGGGTCGGTCTCGGGCTGATCGGTAAAGGGAAAGATGTCGGTAGGGAAGAAGACCGATGAGGTCGGCTGGGCATCTCGAGAAGGCTGGGCAAAACGATAGTTGAAGCTACCGCGGCCTGCTCCGGCGACGTGCGCGAGAACCCCATCCAACGCTATTCTTCCCTCTTCGTCAGCGTTGAAGCCTTGAAAGATGTAGTCCCGCAGGAAGCGCCCGTTCTGCGAGATGCCTTCACCATAGACGCGCAATGCGGGCACAATGGCGTTGCGGTCGTGCTTCGAGTACGAAGCAAGGTCACGCACGGCTGCGAAGCCGAGGCCCGCAATCACCGGGTCGGCGCCGACATAGACGTACTCATAAATCTTTCCGGGCTGGAAGTCTCCATTCAGATGAATGTGCCGATCGCTGGGTACAAGCTTGCCGTCCACCGCGTGTGCGAACTGCCACTTGGAGCGAGGAATGGTCGTCCGCTTGGCATGGCGTGAGTCTCGGACAGTAAGCAGGTTGCGCTGGTCATCCGGCGCGGCGACCGGGTACTCGGTCCCTCCGATGTTACCGAGGATGAGGTGCCCGAGTGGAGTCTCTGGCATCACTTTCGACGGCATCAGATCGCCGCGCAGCAGACCGGTGATTGTCTTTGGGTTCTCTTGTGCGATGGGCGCGTATAAGCGCGACACCTGTGGACCGCTTGCGTCCCACTGCCACCCGAGGGTCACGACGGTGTAGCCACTGCGGAGCAGCCAAGCGTCTCCGGCATCGTTCGCGACATCCCAGTCGCCACCATCGACCAGGGTGATAATGCGCCCCCGTCCGCGATTCGGTATCTCAAGCAGCATGGAGCCGTTGCTCTTCTCCGGGCTTTTCGGGCGGACCGCGCAGAAGTCCGAAGAGAACTCGACCTCGCCGTTCTTCATGTTCACCGCGTTGTCCAGATCGACGATTCGGCGGTTGTGCGGATTTGCGACCGGGACGGCGAAGTAGACGCGTCCAACGATGCGCTCATATGCTCCGACGTCACCGAACAGCTTGCCATTGAGGATATCGTTGCGCGAACTGACCTCGATGCGAACGACCCGAGCCTTGACGGGCGAAGCGGTCCAGCTCAGAAGCAACAGGAAGCCCACCCAGCGGCGCAGCCACATGCGCGGAAGAATAACATAGCTCCCGATAACGCAGGCGGGAACAATCGTCCCATTTTGAAGCTGCTCCGGGGCAAAGATGTAAAGAGGACGCACGGGCTCGCGGACTCGGTGGCGCAACATGAAGGGGAGTCGCCGGAATTTTCGGGGGCAAGGTGAGCGAGTTCTTGGACAGCCTGATCGGCCATTATGTGCTTGATGACGAAAAGCTGGTCGTAGCCCACGCAGGCATGAAGGAGGAAATGCAA
>Ga0193732_1000131_pt1 | contig 14776 bp, 14 predicted proteins | sample U1s1metaG_FD_145077 | JGI IMG/M metagenome (GOLD analysis project Ga0193732, IMG submission 145077) | Soil microbial communities from a riparian zone of the East river system, Colorado, United States - U1s1 | ecosystem: Environmental > Terrestrial > Soil > Riparian zone | place: USA: East River...
GCTCAAACAGAATGGCAAGCTTCAGGCCGAAGCCTTCGAGCCGCCTGCGGCGGCCCGCAAGTAACTGTCGCACGACCGAGTCGCTGCGGATGCGAAGGAATCCTTTGCATGGCAGCGGCGGCCAGCAATCGGGACGTCTCGCCGACTTAGGGGACCATGTCAGACGGACACTCTCCTTCCCCCCGCCTTTGACTCAAAACTTGTTCGCGCCCTCCGTAACCGCACGGCTCGCGCAACGCGCCGGCAAGATTCCAAAGCGGGAGCGAGCCGTGGCTTAAATGGGGATCCTTCGGTGCGTCTGCCTCTTGGCTGGCGAAGGGCAGTGTTGCTTTACAGAAAAACACCCCGTTTGACGACGCCGGTGGTGGCGAGTGACAGTGCGATCTCCCTTGTTATACTCACCCGCATGCTCAACCAGACTCTGGAGCAGGGCCAGGCGCTGACCGATGCGGCGCTGGAGCGAATGCTCCCCCCGCCCACGCAGAATCCGGTTTCGATCCACAAGGCCATGCGGCATAGCGTATTCGCGGGCGGCAAGCGGCTCCGCCCCATTCTTTGTATGGAAGCCGGGCGCATGATTGTTGGTTCCCTTCCCGACGGCATTGAAGAACTCGGCGCGGCGCTAGAAATGCTGCACACCTATTCGCTGATCCATGACGACTTGCCTGCTCTGGACAACGACGACCTGCGCCGGGGCCGGCCCACCTGCCATAAAGTCTTCGGCGAGGCCATCGCCATCCTGGCAGGAGATGCCTTGCAGACCCAGGCGTATGAAGTGTTGTCACGATTGCGTTGTCCGGCTGAATCTCGCGTCCGCATCATCGAAGAAATTGCGCATGGGACGGGCACGGTCGAGGGCATGATTGGCGGCCAGGTGGTGGATCTCGAGGCCGAGCACACCAAGCCTGATCTCGCGATGCTGGAGTACATTCACCGTTCCAAGACCGCCGCTCTGATCGGAGCCAGCGTCGCCAGCGGCGGACTCTACGGCGGAGCCGACGACAAGGCGGTCGGGATGCTGCGATCGTTTGGCCAGTCCATCGGCTTGGCCTTTCAGATTGTGGATGACGTACTCGACGTAACCCAAACGTCGGAGCAATTGGGTAAGACGGCTGGCAAAGACACGGCGGCTGAGAAGGCAACTTATCCGGCTTTATTCGGTGTCGACGAGTCGTTGAAGAAGGCGGGTACCCTGGTGGAGTCGGCTTTCATTTCACTTGATGGCTTTGGAGCGCAGGCCGACACGCTTAAGACCCTGGCGCGCTTTCTGGTGGAACGGAAAAAGTAACCGCCCGGCAGCACAGAGGGGACGCTGGCGCCTATCGCGAGCCGGAACTATCGGTTGTCATCGAGCCTCCGTGTTTGGCCGTCTTGTTTGTGCTAAAACGTTAGTGACGGCGATGGAGTTCGCCACAACCGCCTGCGGTTTTGGGGCTGATGACTCCTACCAATCTGAACTGGAGAACTCCATGCTGGACGTCCTCGTCATATGCCTGGGCGCAATCGTCGGCGCCAACGCCCGTTACTTCATTAGCCGTTACGCCTCGCAAGTTCTGGGGCCGGTGTTTCCGTACGGCACGCTGGTCATTAATGTGGTTGGCAGCTTAATTGTCGGCTTTTTCGTCGTCTGGACCTCGGAGCGGGTGCTCGTCGACCCCCGCTGGCGCTTGCTCGTCGTAGTCGGATTCTGCGGCTCCCTCACAACCTTTTCCAGCTACGCTTTCGAGACGATGGCTTATTTCGAGCGAGGACAATGGCTCCTTACCCTGACCAACTTGTTCAGCAACAATCTTCTGTGTCTGGCTGGGGCGTTAGCAGGCATGGCATTGGCGAGAGTGCTGTAAAATGCCAAACGGAATGGCAGTCCAAGTCACTATTTATCTCAACGAAGCCGACCAGTGGCATCACCGTCCCTTGCACATGGAGATTCTCACCTACCTGCGTCAGGAAAACGTGTACGCAGGGACTGCGCTGCATGCGGTGGCTGGGTTTCTCGGTCGGCAGCAGGTAAAGACCAGCCATCTCGTAGACGCGGGGGGCAAGTTGCCGGTTATCATCATCTTCGTGGATACGGAAGAGCACGTCAGCCGTGTGCTGCCGACACTGAAAGAAATGGCCGCGCATCGGCTCATCGTGCGCGAGAACGTAGTGCTGGAGCAGGGGAACCTCGACTGAAATGTCCACCGCGCCGCTCGACATTCTCGCCCTGGCCGCTCACCGGGACGATGTAGAGCAAACTTGTGGCGGCACGCTCTTGAAAATGGCGCAGCGGGGATATCGCACGGGAATCCTCGATCTCACACAGGGTGAGATGGGGACGCGCGGCAGCGCCGGCGACCGCGCACGCGAGGCCGCAAATGCGGCGAAAATACTGTCTGTGTCATGGCGGCAGGCTCTCAATATTCCCGATGGACGGGTCGAAAACACATGGGAGAACCGCTTGAAGGTTGCACGGGTTCTGCGAGAGCAAAGACCGCGAGTGCTGATACTTCCCTACTGGAAGGGGCGGCACCCGGATCACTACACAGCCTCGATGTTGGGATATGAAGCCTGCTTCCTGGCAGGATTGGCGAAGCTCGATGTGGATGGGGCGAGGGCGACCTCGCCCGAGGACTTGGCAGACTCTTCACCAGTGCTGCAAGCGGGACGCCCTCAGGACAGCCGACAGGATGCCGACGCTACGTATTCTGCGCCCCACCGGCCCTTCAAAATCATCTACGCCACGCTTTACTACGACGTCCGACCCACGTTTGTTGTCGACATTACCGAGCAGTTTGAAGCCCGGTGGCAGTCGCTGATGGCCTACAAATCGCAGTTCAGCGATCAGGAAGCGGGGAAGGGTATATTCCCTGCCCATGCCGAAATTCGTTCGCGGGTTGAAGCGATGGCCCGCTTCTATGGAATACTGGCCGGAGTCCCCTATGCGGAGCCGTTCCTGCAAAAGGAAGTGGGGCTGGTGGATAACCTAACGATGATTCCGGTGAAATCAATCTAGTCGTAGCCCGGTCCGAAAGCATCACTTCCGGACGGTCCTCCGGTGGGAACCAATGGGGGAGATTGACACCAGGTTCCAGCGGGTAAGTCTCGGTTCTCTTTTTACCCTATCTTTTCACTGCCACCCCAAGCCCGTCCCGGATAGGCAGGATGGTGGTAAACAAATCCTGCGAGCTGTAGAGCAGCTGGTTAAACTCCAGAATCGCTTTGGTTGAACTCTCGAGCGGATTTTTCTGCCCCACTTTTCCGCTCCACAAGACGTTGTCGGTAACGAACAAGCCACCCTTGCGCAGGCGCGGCAGCACCAGCTTAAAGACGCGCGGATAGTCTTCTTTGTCTACATCGTTGAAGATGATGTCGTATTCACCTCTCTCTTCGGAGAGAAATTCGAGGGCGTCGCCAGTCTTGAGCGTGATTCTTCCACTTACTCCGGCGCGGTCAAAGTAGCGACGCGCTTCTTCCGCCTTCTTGCGGTCACCGTCGGTGTAGATCACGCGACCTCCCTCTCCCACCGCACGGGCCCACCAAATGGTCGAGTACCCGATCGCCGAGCCCAGTTCGAAAACAGTTTTGGCGCCAATCATGAGCGCCAGTTGAAACAAGATGCGGCCGACGGCGGGGCCGACAATCGGGATGTCACGTTTGGCGGCCTCACCCTCGATCTCGGTCAAGACCTCGTCGCGGGGAGGAAGCAGGGAGTAAAGATAATCTTCGACGGCGGGAACGGTGATTCCGCCCATGCGCCACCTAGCGTTGGTATCGTCGTGGTCTGGCAAGTCTGCTCCTTTAGTTAGTTGGTTCTTACGACATCGTCACGCCCGGCTTCATGTCTACTATTTCCACGCTCGGCACCCGTCTTCGCAATTCCTCCGGCGTGCCCGTCAGCACGGGAAACGTGCCGAAATGCATGGGAAGGACCGTCTTCGGGCGCAGCAGGTTGCAGGCGTAGGCCGCCTCGCGCGGAGACATGGTGTAGTGATCGCCAATCGGAATCATAGCAATATCGGGTGCATAAAGATCACGAATGATCGCCATGTCGCCAAACACGTTGGTGTCACCGGCGTGGTAAATCTTCACGCCGTTGGAAAACTCAATCACGTAGCCACAGGCCTCGCCGCCGTAAACAATGTGGTCGCCATCCGTGATACCGCAGGAGTGGTCGGCGTGCACCATTGTGACTTTGGTGTCGGCAACACTTTGTGTGCCTCCCTTGTTCATGCTCGACACCTGCGTTACTCCCTTCTTTTCCAGCCAGTGGCCGAGTTCAGGGATCGCAACCACGATCGGGTGGTGCTTCTTCGCGATTTCAACCGCATCGCCGATGTGATCGAAGTGGCCGTGAGTGCAAAGCATGACATCGACGTTCTTGACGTCTTTGTCCTTTTCCGGACACCTGGGATTGCCCATAACCCATGGGTCTAGGAGAATGGTCTTGCCACCGGGCGTTCCAATGCGAAACGTGGCGTGGCCTAGCCATGTGAGCGTGATGCCATTGAGGTTCATAGTCGGGGTTTCCGTAGTCAGCCCTTGGCACTTTGCCGTGGCTCGGAGGCGGACCAGGGCATTTTGCCAAATGCCGCGTGCCAAACGCCAACTGCTTTAGTTTAATATGGATCGCCATGTCGGAACTGAAGGTTCTCATTACCCGTGAACAGATCGCCCACCGAGTGGCTGAGATGGGCGCCGAGATCAACCGCGACTACGCTGGCCAATCCGTGATCCTTCTCGGGGTGTTGAAAGGCGCGGCCATCTTTCTCAGCGATTTGTCCCGTCAACTCAAGATCGATTCCACCTTCGACTTTATTGGCGTCTCCAGCTATGGCAACCGTCCTACCCCAGCCCAGGAACTGAAATCCGGCTGGGACTCGACCGGCGAAGTGCGCCTGACCAAGGACATGGACCAATCCATGATTGGCAAGAATGTGATCATGGTGGAGGACATCCTGGACACGGGGCTCACCATGACGTATCTGAAGAAGCTGCTAATGGCACGGCAGCCCAAGTCTTTCCGCATCGCCGCCCTGCTGGACAAACCGTCGCGCAGAAAACAGCCGATCCAGGCGGACTATGTGGGTTTTAGCATTCCCGACGAGTTCGTGGTGGGCTATGGGCTGGATTACGCTGAGAAGTACAGAAACCTCCCCGACATTTGCGTGGTGCCAAGGGAAGGTTAGTGCGGCCGTCCAGCCTCGTTTCCCTTCCCGCGAAACGCCAGGCCCGTCGTGTGTGCTGCCGCACGGGCAACCCCTGCCTCCGGCAAGTAGCAAGGTTGGTGTCCAACGCACGGTGAATCTGATTCCCGCCGCACTGGCTGTTATCATAAAGACTCGTGGAAATCATAGACACCCAATCTGATGAATTGAAAATCGAGCCCCTGCTGCTTGAGGTAGCGGACGTGGTCAATACCACTCTCGACCTCGATACCACCCTGCGGCGCGTGGCTGAACTGGTCCGCAAAGTCATCGATTATGAAATCTTCGCCATTCTGCTGGTCAATGAAAAGGCACAGGACCTGCGCATCCGCTTCCAGGTTGGATATGCACGCGAAGTCGCGGAGCGGATGAAGGTCAAGATCGGCGAGGGTGTAACCGGAATGGCGGCTCAACGGCGCGAGGCCATTCTGGTGGATGATGTCTCCAAACATCCCGAATATATCCCTGTCGTTGCCGGCGTGCGTTCGGAGCTGGCGATTCCGCTGATCGTGAAAAACCGGATCATCGGGGTGCTGAATCTCGAGGCGCAGGAAGCCGGCCGCTTCACCGAGGAGCACAAGCGGCTGTTGATGCTGATCGGTTCGCGTATGGCGGTCGGCATCGAGAATGCGCGGCTGTATACCCGCACCACTCGTCAGGCCCGTACTCTGGTGCTGCTGAACGAGATCGCGCGTGAACTCACCTCCATTCTGAATGTGGACGAGTTGCTCAAGCGCATTGCCGAGCTGCTAAGCCGCCTGATCGATTACCAGATGTTTAGCATCCTGCTTCTGGACCCCGCAGGAGAGAAGCTACAGCACCGATTCTCCCTGCGCTTTCAGGAAAACATCCAACTTAAGCACGACATCGCCTCGGGTCAGGGACTGGTGGGTTATGCCGCACAGCATCGGGAGGCGGTGCTCGTCCCCGACGTGAGCAAGGACTCGCGCTATATCCGGCTCAACCCGGAAACCCGCTCTGAACTTGCGGCACCTCTGATCTACAAGGACAAAGTGATCGGCGTGCTGGATCTGGAGCATACCCGGCGAGGATTCTTTACCGAAGATCACAAGCGTACCGTCACAACCCTGGCCGCGCAGGTGGCCATTGCCATCGAGAATGCCCGGCTCTATGAAGAGATCGCCCGTCAGGAAAAGCGCTTGGAGCGCGACCTGGCTTTGGCTCGGGAATTGCAATTTCGTCTGCTTCCGCAGTCGTTGCCCAAGCTTCCCAACCTGGAACTGGCGGCTAAGTTTGCTCCTGCCCGCGCGATTGGCGGCGACCTGTACGATTTTGTCAACTACTCGCAGGCGCGCATGGCAATGGTGATCGGGGACGTCAGCGGCAAGGGCGCTCCAGCCGCGATTTATGCGGCCCTAGTCAGCGGCATCCTGCGCTCCCACGCTCCCATCGAACCGGGGCCAGCGGAGATGCTTCGGGCAGTCAATTTTTCTCTGGGGGAACGACGCATCGAGGGTCAGTTCGTATCGCTGATCTACGCCGTGTGGGACGACGAGCGCCTCTCACTACAGGTTGCCAATTCCGGCCTCCCCCGGCCTCTCTACTGCCACGACAACAAGATAGAAGTCATTGAGGCCACGGGACTGCCTCTGGGATTGTTTGACGACGCCGAGTACGACGAGTTCACCTTCCAGGCCAAGCCGGGAGACATGTTCGTGTTCTTCAGTGATGGCATTCTCGACGCCCGCAACAAAGCCGGAGACATGTTTGGGCGCGCCCGGGTGGAAACAATTATCGCAGGATGCGCCGAGATTTCAGCTGATTGCGTGGTGAAGTCCCTCTTCAAGGCGGTGACCGCACATGCCGGCGGAGAGGAAGCCTTTGACGACGAAACCGTGGTTGCCATCAAGGTGAAAGGCGAATCCAAGCGCAAGTGAGCCGCAGCACAAATCGCAGCCTGGGCCGTCCACCTGCCTTTTCCTACCGTGAGATCCGAAAAGGATTTCTCCGGCGCAAGCCCGTTGGCACGCTACTGCAGTGCGACGAGGTTTCCCTTGAACGGCTGGCGGAACGTTTTGGCACTCCCCTTTACGTTTATTCCGCGTCCACGATTCGCGAACGCATGCGCAGTTTCGAGCATGCCTTCCGCAAAATCCCCCACACCGTCTGCTATTCGGTCAAGGCAAATTCCAGTCTGGGCATTCTTCGCCTGCTGGCCGGAATGGGATGCGGATTCGACGTGGTCTCGGGTGGAGAACTGGAACGGGTCTTGCGCGTGGACCGGCGGGCCGCCAGAAAAGTTGTGTTCTCAGGAGTGGGCAAGACAGCGGTAGAAATGCAGGCCGCCCTCAAGGCCGGCGTCCGGCTCTTCAACCTGGAAAGTGAAGCTGAGTTGTGGCGGCTCGCAGAGTGTGCGGCGCGAAGCAAGGAAAAAGCACGGATCGCGTTGCGCGTGAACCCTGACGTTCCGGCCGACACCCACCCATATATCTCCACCGGCCTCCACCAGCACAAGTTCGGAATTCCCCTCAGCGAGGCGCGCAAGCTGTATGCGCAAGCTTCTGGAACAAGATACCTTCGCATCGAAGGCGTAAGCGTACACATCGGCTCGCAGATCACTGACGTAGAGCCTTTCGCCATGGCGATGGAGCGAGTGGCGGAGTTGGTTCGCGTCCTGCAAGCGGACGGCCACCGTATCCAGTACATCGATGCCGGTGGCGGCCTGGGCATCGCATATCAGGAACCGGAGTCGCGTGAGTTTGCTGAACAAGCCGCCGAGTATGCCGCGGCGCTGTCGCGTCCGCTGCGTGGGCTGAAGGTTCATCTGCTGCTTGAGCCAGGACGCGCCATCGTTGGGCCCGCGGGCGCGCTGGTCACGCGTGTACTCTACCGGAAGACGAACGGTCCGAAGAAGTTTCTGGTGGTGGATGCTGCCATGAACGATCTCATCCGACCCTCGCTTTATAGTGCATATCATGAGATCGTCCCCGTACACACCGGCCCGGTAAACCCGCAGGCGGACTCCCCCAGCCGGGAAACGGTCGACGTTGTCGGTCCGATCTGCGAAACCGGGGATTTTTTCGCGCGGGGCCGGGAACTGCCCGTCACCTCTGATGGCGACCTGCTCGCCATTCTGGACGTCGGAGCTTACGGCATGGTGCTCACGTCCAACTACAACACGCGCCTGCGGCCGCCGGAAGTGCTGGTGGATGGCAAGACGGTGAAGCTCATCCGGAGGCGCGAAACGATGGATGATTTGCTCCGGACCGAAACCCTGCTGCGCTGATCTTCGCTAGGGAGACTCTGAATAAGTTCTCTGATATCCACCGGTGTAAGGGAGGGATAGAGTGGTGATGAGTCAGAGGAAAGATAGAAGATGAAGCAGCAGACCTCGGATGAAACCACGGTGTGCAAGTTTCGTCATCTGCTGGAACAGCACGGTTTGGGAGAGCGGTTGTTCGAGCGAGTCGGCGAACATTTAGGCATATGACAGAATACGCTCAGATTGGTTGCTGTCGAGGCATCCCCATCCCACCAACCAACCGCTGGCGCTCACCTGCGCTCTCAAGGCTCCGGCTATTTTGAAATTGGAGTTTGACGGAATTGTTGGGACTATTGGATGGCAGCGTGAATTCGGACTCGCCGTCTCCAACACACCCAATAGTTTACCGAATTGACGTTCGTAGATTGGCTCTGTGTATTGATGCGTTATCGAATGTGAGGCAGTGCCAAAGGCACGTCTTGGTTCTCAGTTGCAATCCTGCCTGTACTCTCCGCATCGGCAGTGTCCACAAACCTCACCTTCACGTCTCGGTCCCTGCCTTCCATGTGCTGGTAGTGCCAGACCTCGTACGGATAGCTGGAAGTCGTGAATGCCGCGCTCTCCTGTAGTTTGCTGTTGGAGTCGGTGGAAGGGTACGATTGGATTCTCTCTGGTGGGCCAATAGACAATGTAGACACGGCCCCGGTCGGGACCAGTGAGGCGGTATTCTTTCGCGAGAGAAACAAATCTCACGATTTTTTATCCTGAGTTGGCACGAACGCGGTGCTTGTTCAGAGGTTCCCTAGGCGGCTATGTTCTTTCGTCCCCCGCGTCGCCTCAATCTCTCCCTCCCGCAATTTGCTTGCGCAACTCTTCCAGCTGAGCCGTGCGCTGCGGGTCGGGATACCGGGCCAAGAATTGTTGCATCGCGTCAAACTTTCGGGTTGCCGAATCCTTCTGATTTCCCTCTTCATACAGGCGGACTAGGATAGCCAAAGCGTCCCAATAGACGGGATCCGGATGTCTTGCGAGTAGTTCAGCGCGCCGGTCCATGACGGCCAGCAACTCGGCGCCCTCTTTCAGGTGCCCAGCCCGGCGATCGCATTGAACCTCAATACTCCACATCTTCCAGTATTTGGCCTGGAGCTCACTCTGACTTTGGCGCTTTTCGTCGACCCCGTACCAATCGAACGGGCGGATGCGTTGAAGCCGCCACTCGTCGTCACGAATTCCTTGCTGAGCCATCGTAAGGATGCGGCCTGGATCGCCGTTGCCGGCCAGCAGGCGTTCCGCTTGGTCGACCAACGGACTCGGGGCAGGAAGCGATCCGGGACGCTGCTGCAGCACAGCTCCCGGACACAGCTGGAGAAAGCGCTCCCGTTCGACCTTCTCTTTCTGGCCGTCGCGGAAAGCCGGAGAGGCATATATCTCAGCCAAAGAACCGTGAGCCGGGGCAAAATCCGGGTGCTCGGCGAGGAGCTCGCTGATCTGCCGGATGGCGGAGCCGGTATTGCGGCCGATCAGGCTACGCGCATACAGATACCTATACATCAGCTCGTCCGAGTGCTGCAGGGAAAGGACCTGATATTCCTCGGCCAGCTTTCTTAAGTGACCTTCGATACCGTAGCGCTGTACCGCGTCCTGATAGAGTTCGTGGACAAGCAGGTCGTGCGGATGGCGCTGGCGAAGCGCGAACAGCGACCCGATATTTTTATCGAAATCAGAGGGATCAGACGCCACCTTCGGGGCTTTTGCCATTTCGGCGCGAATTTCCGGAGACAGCTCACAGGCAGAGGAGGACGATGCCTGAGCGGGCACGGAGATGAGAGCAAGCAGAACCAGGCCAGCGGGAATCGTCATGGAATGAAAACGGAGGGGATCGCGGAGAGCTTCACAAATCCCTCCACGATCCCGGGGTTGAACGAGCGAACACCCTACAAGGAACGCAGAAAATTCAGCAAATCTTGCATCTGCGATCGGTTGAGCGAATTAAATTGGCGGACTACATTGTTGGCCTCCGAGGCGCAGCGGGTGTTGGAACGGCTGCAGTCACTCGAGGCGTGAGCCTGAATGGCCTGCAACAGGTCGGAGGTTCGTCCATCATGCAGAAAGAACAGGCGCTGACCGAGGCCCCAAAGTGGAGCGGTTCGGAACTGATCCGGGCCGGCGGCTCCCTGATTGGTACCGTCGGACAAACGCGCCCCCATGTGATGCAGAGCAAAATCGGAAAAGGGATGGTAGGTGACATTCGCCATCGCCACCGATTTCGCCAGTCCAGTCGTGAGCGTGGAGGTGTGACAAAGGGCGCAGCCAACGCTGTTAAATAGGTGGGCGCCGTTCGTGGCCGAAGCCGACATCGGCGCTGGCTTCGGTGGTGCCGTCAGACGCATGAAGCCGGCGAAATTGACCAAGTCCGACGACAGCTCCGCAGCCGTGCCGTTGGGGCTGCCGGATTCGGTAAGCATCCTGGTAGCGTCTTCCGGCGATCCGTTGTAAACGCAGCCAGCCACGGCAGCGCGTTCGTTCCCAAACGCCTCGTTGGAGACTCCCTGCTCGACGTTATAGGCTTCCCCCGCGAAGACCATCAGCGACTTGTTCTGAGCCTTCCAACCAAAGCGCGTGATGGTGCCATCGTTGCCGCTCATGTTGAAGGCACCGTTGATGCCGAGCTGAGACTTGATCCCACGATTCGCCGCCAGGTTCGCCTGCAAAGTCGAGTCCGGAGTGGCTTCCACCAAGCCGAGCCCAAAGATGGGAGTCGGAATGCGGAAAATTACGTTATTGGCCGCAAGCTGCTTAGCAAAGTCCGGTTGAGCCAGATTGCACCCTTCCCCGTCAGTTCGGCCAGCAATGGTGTACAAGCCATGAACTCCGCCATCGAGCGATCCGTCGGGGTTGCGGATGAATCGAGCTTCCCGCACCGGACCGTCAGTGGTGATGAACGAAGGCACGGTGTTGCCAGCGCCGTCCAGGTTGGCCAGCGCTACCTGTGGGTTCGGGGTCGGACTGCTTCCGCCCACTGCCGGCTGCGCATGGCACTGCGCACAACTGTTGCCATTAAATGTCGGTCCCAAGCCCGAACCAGATTCCCCACTTCCGCTCACTGAATCGACTTCCATGAAGTCCTGAATCGCCGTGTTGAAAAACGACTGCTCGTCGTGACTAAGTCCTGGGAACGATCCCCCAACACCTGGGTCTCCGGCGCGCGGCCCGGGATCACGCTGGGCCTCAAGGGTTCCTGCGTTCACGACTACCGTCAACGCCAGACCCACAACCGCTAGCAAATGCTTGTGTTTCATGCTGCACCTCGATGCATGGTGTGCGACACACCCCTGGCATCAGCCATCAGCCAGGGCTTTTCAATACTTGGGATAGGCGCGATTTGGCTCCTGCCCGCTCGACCCCGCCAACCAGCGTTGGCGGCGCTGCGTTCGATCGAACGGGCCTGGAAGTGGCTACAGGCGCGGCTTTTAAACGTATCCGCGACGATTTGTTAGAAAAACTTAATGGAAGGTACGCCCGAACCAAGAGTGAGTCAAGATGGCCATTAGTACATCCCGACCTGTGCAAAACGCTTTGCCCGCACAGGAGTCCCCCCATGGGAACGGCAGGTCGACACTAACGATTTGAGAAATGGGCCACCGCAGGACTCTGTCCCCTAAACGCTCCCGGCCATCTCCCCTTCCCCAAAAAGCGTGACCTGCAAGAGCTTTAAGCCCGAATCGGTTGGCACGCGGGCGCTGGGGAAAGAAACCGCTGGGGAAAGAAACAAGGAAACGAAGTCAGTGCCACGGTTGTCACTTGCGCTCCCAAACTGTTTTTCCGCCAACAATTGTCGTCACGATTTTGACGTCCCGAATTTTTGCCGGATCGATGGCAAAGATATCGTCGCTCAAGAGGACCATGTCCGCTAACTTGCCCGGTGTGATCGAACCCTTGTCGTTCTCTTGGAATTCGGCGTAGGCAGAACCCATGGTGTAGGCCTCGATGCTTTCAGCAAGCGTGAGTTTCTGCTCGGGAAACCAGCCACCGGGATTCTTGCCGTCCAGAGTCGCGCGCGTAACTGCAGCATAGACCGTCAGCATGGGGTTGAGAGGCGCTACGCTCCAATCCGTGCCAAAGGCCAGGCGCACGCCATGGTCCAGAAAGGTGCGGAACGGGTAAGTCCGGCTGGCACGGTCATGGCCGATACGTTCCTCGGCCCAGCGCCCGTCGTCAATGGCGTGATAAGGCTGGACCGAGGCAATCACGTGCAATTGGGCGAAGCGGTTGAAGTCCCTGGCCGCCATGTGCTGCGCGTGCTCGATGCGGAAGCGGCGATCGCTCTCCCCATGGGCTTTCACGATTTCCTGGTAGAGGTCGAGGATGACCGAAATGCCCTGGTCGCCAATAGCGTGAGTACAAATCTGCAGGCCCGCGGCATCAGCTCTCATCATGCGGTCCTGCATCAGTGAAACCGGATGCATTTCGTCTGAGAGTAGTCCGTGACTGTTAGGCTGATTGGAAAAGGGCTCGAAGAAGTACGCGGTAGCGGAGCCCAGAGAGCCGTCGGCGTAGGCTTTCAGAGCGCCAATTCGTAGAAATGGACCACCGAAGGCGTGCCGGATGCCAATCTTCACCTGATCATCCACTCCCGAGATGAGAGGTGCGGCATAGATACGCGCGGTTAGTTCGCCGCGCTGCAGCAACTCGTGGTAGACGGCAACGTCCGCGTAATCCGGATTCATATGCTGCACGCTGGTGACGCCAAAAGAAGCGGCGTGCGCGAGGGCACGTTTTACAGCCTTCATCCGTCGCTCGTGCGAGAGCGGGGGCGCGACCTTGTACACGTAATCCATGGCAGCGTCCTTGAGCGCGCCAGTCGGATTACCTTGGGCATCACGAACGATGACTCCGCCGGGAGGATCGGGAGTTTTGGCAGTAATGCCCGCCATTCGCAGCGTGACTGAGTTAGCCAGAGCCATGTGGCCGTCGTAGCGGCTCACGAATACCGGAGTGTCCGGGGTCGCTGGATCGATTGATTCTTTGGTGGGCATCCTGGCGGGAGCCCATTTGGTCTCATCCCAGTCGCCTCCCATCACCCACTCGCCCTTGGGTGTCATCTTGGCTCGCTCAGTGATGCGGCGGGCAAATTCCTCCGCACTGGCAGCGTCGTTCAGTTGCACGCTGTCAAGCGCTAGGCCGCCGTCGACAAAATGTACGTGCGAGTCGTTGAAGCCTGGCAGCAACAGCTTGCCGGCCGCATCGATTACTGTCGTATGCGCGCCGTGCCACGCTTTGATCTCCTGGTTCGAACCAACCGCCACGATGCGATCACCCAGGACGGCGAGGGCCTGAGCCGTAGGACGACTCGCATCCACCGTCCAGATCTTGGCGTTTTGAATAATGAGGTCGGCGGCGGGCAGGGGCTGCACCTCCTGGGACTGTGCGCAAAGAGCGAGGGGCAGAGCAAAGGTGAATAAGAGAAGAGAGATCCGGTGATGGAACGAGCATTTGGCTTTCATTTTCGTTTGGTGGTCACGATACAGGATTTTCTGTATTTTCGTCGAGTAACAGCTCGCCTTAACACTTTTGTGCCAATCATCCGCACTCTGGAGCCATTGTCTTAGAAAAGCCAACGCCGGTATGCTGAGACATCGAAACTCATTGTTTCTCTGGCCAGATTGACGCGGCTCCGGCTCACGTTAAGAAAAAAGCGCGCGTCGGTCCTTCAACAAATTTCGAGCCTGGCAGAGTCAACCACATGGGCGTGACAACAACAACGGTCTACGGCTCACCACATCCTCGGGTCCGCGTCCTAGTCGCCGACGACCACGAAGTGATGCGAATGGGAATTCGAAACCTTCTTCACTTCCGGTCCGGCTGGAGCGTTTGCGCGGAGGCAAGCAACGGACAGGAAGCGGTCGAAAAGGCGCTTCAGTTTCATCCCGACGTCATCATTATGGACATCACCATGCCCGTGATGAACGGCCTAGAGGCGGCCCGTCAAATCAGCAAAGCCCAGCCGCAAATTCCTGTGATCCTGTTCTCTCTGCACGTATGCGACGATCTTTACCAGCATCTCAGGACTGACGGGATCCGCGGCGCGGTGGCCAAGGCGGACGCTGCCCGGGATCTCGCTCGGGCAGTGGAGACGGTGTTGGGGGGCGGAACTTTTTTCCCGGCGCGGAAGACCGCTTCCAACTGATCGCCGGGAAACAGAAAGGACCCACGCCTGGCAGGAGCGACAGGCGCTGGCCGATTATGGGGAGGTAACCAGCGCCTGCCAATTGCTCCTTCGCGTTGGGGTAATTTCATTAATACTTCTTGTTCTGCCACGGCACCATCGGGATAATCCTGTAGACCGCGAGAGAAATCCGCCCAGAAG
>Ga0193732_1000135_pt1 | contig 14506 bp, 9 predicted proteins | sample U1s1metaG_FD_145077 | JGI IMG/M metagenome (GOLD analysis project Ga0193732, IMG submission 145077) | Soil microbial communities from a riparian zone of the East river system, Colorado, United States - U1s1 | ecosystem: Environmental > Terrestrial > Soil > Riparian zone | place: USA: East River...
TCACTCGAGGAACTTTTCTTGCCGGCCAATCCTGTTCTGGTCATTCATGGCGGCGCCTGGGCCATTCCCGACGACATGGTGGAGGCGCATCTCCAGGGTGTGCGCCACGCCATGGCCGTGGGATGGTGCGTGCTGGAACGCGGCGGCCCGGCGCTCGATGCCGTCGAACAAGCCGTAGTCGTCATGGAAGACGACGAAACCTTTGACGCCGGTCGCGGCAGCTTCCTCAATCGCGACGGCAAAGTACAACTCGATGCCCTCATCATGGACGGTTCCACGCTGCGCGCCGGTGGCGTGGGTTGTGTGGAACGGCTGCGCAATCCCGTCCGGGCGGCTCGCAAAATCTTGAGCGACAGCCCGCATGTGTACTTTGTCGCCGAAGGCGCGGAGCGCTTCGCGGCCGAGCATGGCATCGAGCTGTGCCGCAACCAAGATCTGATCATCCCCCGAGAAATCGACCGCCTGCGGGAATTTCAGGCGCAGGTCGCGGATCCAGAGGGCGGCTCCGCGCAAGATCTTTTTGCGCCAGCCATCTCGCATGACACGGTCGGCGCCGTGGCACTCGATCGCGATGGCAACATCGCCGCCGCTACTTCAACCGGCGGTACGCTCAACAAGGCTCCAGGCCGGCTGGGCGACTCGTCGCTGATCGGCTGTGGGTGCTACGCAGATAACCAGACGGCGGCGGCGTCCGCCACCGGATGGGGCGAACCCATCATGAAGCTGGTGCTGGCCAAATGGGCGGCCGACCGCGTGGCTACCGGCAGTTTGCCGGAGTGGGTGGCTAAGGAGGCCATCAACTATCTGAAGGATCGGGTAAACGGTCACGGCGGGATGATCCTGCTCGATGCGCAGGGGCGTTTCGGCATCGCCCACAACACGCCACGCATGGCCTGGGCGCTCAAGACGGTCAAGCAGGAGAACTCCGGCATCGAGCGGCCGGAGTAATCGAAATAGCGCCATCAAAACAAAAGCGTTATCGTTCCGCCTATTCTAACTACTCCCGGGCCCACTACGCTTACTAAACCGATTCTCGTCAGTAATTTAGCTTGATTCCACGCCCTTTCTGATGTACAAAACCGTCCGGCGTTCACCTGCCGGAAACGTGCTAGCTCTGTTCCTGCCCACGAAAGGCCCTCGGCCGCTTAACGGCCGGAAGTTCACTGTCCCCGTCGACGGAGAAAATTTTATGATGGTGCGGAAGCCGGTCACAATCGCGGTGCAGCTGGTTCTGTTCGCCACGCTAAGCCTGGCTCAGGGAGTCGCCACCGGCGATCTGCATGTCACGGTGCGCGATCCCAAGGGCAGCCTGGTCACCAACGCCACAGTCACGGCGCGGGATGAAAGCAAGGCCCTGGAGCGGTCCATCCGCGACGACGCGGACGGCCAGTATCGCATTCTGTTGCTGCCGCCCGGCATCTACACGGTGACGGTGACAGCGCCAGGCTTCGCCAAGGCCACGCTGGCCGAGGTAGGAATTGCTGTAGGAACGATGGCGGAAATACCCATCAGCCTGGCGGTGGCGGGAACCGAGGAAGTGATCAATGTCAGCTCCGCTGCGGAACTGGTGGAAACGCAGCGCACCTCTTCGACTGACACCATCGACCAGCGCCGCATCGACAATCTGCCGATCAATGGACGCAACTACATCAATTTCGCCCTCACCGACTCCCAAGTGTTGCGCGACAACGCTCCTAACATCGGAGCCGCGCCCACTTCCGGGCTGAACATGAGCGGGCAGCGCGCCCGCTCCAATCTGGTCAACGTGGACGGCGCCGATGCCACCGACAATTCGACCAACGGAGTTCGGTCCACGGTTTCGCAGGAAGCGGTGCAGGAGTTCCAGATCATCACCAACGGTTACGCGCCGGAATATGGGCGGGCATCGGGCGGTGTGGTGAATATCATCACCCGCTCCGGATCGAATGATTTTCACGGCGACGTCTACGGCTATTTGCGCAACCGCAATTTTCAGGCGGTGAATCCGTTCAGCACGGTTCCCGATCCTGCCTATACGCGGGTGCAGGCAGGCACGGCCTTTGGCGGCCCCATTAAGAAAGACAAAACTTTCTATTACTTCTCCTACGAAATCACGCGCCGGCACGAGACCGGCTTCTCCAGCGTGGGCTCTCCCAACGGAACCTTTGGCATGGTGAACTTTGACGCCTCGCCCGTGTTCGGCGCGCCGCCGGGATCTGGTTTCAATATCCAGGCCACGCCGCAACAGGCGGCATTTTTTCAGCAGACCCTACCCGCTGCCCTTACCACTCTGGGAGCCCTCAGTCCGGCGCTTGCCGCTGGATATGGTCAGGAGGCAGCTCTCTACGCGGCCTTTGTGGGAGGCTCTTCAGGGATTGCACTCAACGGAGCCTATCCCGGGTCATTTGCGGCACTCGAGGGGACGTTGATTCCCGTTCCCGGAAACGGGAGCAATCCACTGACCCAGTTCCCCACATCGTGCAACCTGGGCGCGCCGAATTTTCTATGCAACGGATTGCCCAGCCGCTTTCTGGGCTTACTGCCCCAGGCGGGCAACTACCCGATTTTCGAAGGCACAAGTCTCTACTCGTTACGGCTGGACCACAACGTCAGCACCAGCAACCGCCTAACCTTACGCGCCAACGTAAGTCCCAGCACGGTCACCGGCATCCAGGTAAACGGCGAGAACCAGACCTTCGGGCAGAACGCATTTTCCCGAACTTCTTCGCAGAGCTACCGTGACCTGGCCGGCATGGTGCAGGACACAGCCACCATCGGCAACAACAAGGTCAACGAATTTCGCTTTCAATACGCGCGCCGCGGCCTGCAGTATTTCTACTCCGACTCGCTGGGCGGCTCTAACGTGGCGGCCAACATCGCGGGCTTCGGTTTTGTGGGCCGTGAGCCATATTCCTATATCCAGCGGGTAGAGCAGCGCTACCAATTCACCGACAATTTCTCTTGGACGATGGGACGCCACGACACCAAGTTCGGCGTGGACTTCAACTACCTTCCCTTGACCGCGACCTTCACCGTGAACTACGGCGGGGTCTATAACTTCAGCTCGCTCGATGCCGCCAGTCTGGGCTTCTCGAATGTATGCGCGGCGAATCTGGCGCCGCCGGCGCTTTGCCCGGACTTTCCCGGCTTCACCGGGTTGCAGGCTTTTGGCCTGGGAGTGCCCAGCACCTTGGTGCAGGGTATCGGCAATCCCAAGGATAGCTTTTCCAACAAACCGCTGGGTGTGTTCTGGCAGGATTCCTTCCGGGTGCGGCAGAATCTCACGCTCAATCTGGGCCTGCGTTATGACGTGGAATTTCCACCCCAGTTGAGCCAGCCCAATGCGCTGGCCTTGGCGGCCTATAACCAGTTGGGCCTACAGAAGGGCATTCAGACCGACAGCAACAACATTCAGCCGCGCATTGGCCTGGCGTGGAACCCGAGAGGCGACGGCAAGAGCGTGCTTCGCGCCTCGTATGGCCTCTTTTACGATCACCCGTTGCTCGGCCTGTACTTTCTGGGCGACGCCTCCGACGGATCGAAGAGCGGACAGTTGCTGTTCGCCGGCGGCATTCCGTGCAACCCTTCGGTCATCCCCGGCGCGGGCAGCCTGAATGCGACCAACATCTTTCAGGGCGTCCTGACCACCAGCTCGTGCTTGTCGAGCATTCCCGGATACTTGCCCAACCAGCAGCGCTTCGATCCTTCAAACGCCGACCTGTTCATCAACCAGAATTATCTGAACCCAGCCACGTTCTTCCCGGTAGCCTTCCAGCCGTTCGGCTACCCGCAGGGAAAAGATTTTGTCTACGCTTATTCGCAGCAGGCGAACCTGACGTTCGAGCAGGATCTGGGACAGGGCATATCGTTCAGCCTGGGCTACAACTTCAACGCCGGCCGCCACCTGAACCGTCCCATCAATGCCAACACCACGCGCGGCGATCTGCTGGTGAGAAATTGGCAGGTGGCCCTCAACGATCCCACTTCAAATGCAGCCGCCGGGCCGCTTTTTGTCGGGGCCGGCCAGGCTCCATGCGGGTTTGTCGGCGGCGTGCCTTGGGTCTCGGCCGCGTTGACCAACTTCTTTCGGCCCGGAGGCCTGAATCCCGCGATTGCCAGCGCATTGATTGGCACGCCCGCGCAGGGCTGCATCAATGCCGCGCTGGCGGTTTTGCAGCAGGGGGGGCTGAGTACGGCGTGTGATCCCTCCACCCATGGACTCACCGGCTGCATCCCCTTTAGCGACATGGACGCCAACTACTCGAACGGCAGCTCGGTCTACCACGGGCTGACTGCCAACCTGAAAAAACGCTTTGGCCGTCACTACGAGTTCCTGGCGTCGTACACCTGGTCGCACGCCATTGACGATTCAACCGACTTGCAATCGCCGCTCGCGCCGCAGGACAGCTATTTTCCCGGCCACGAACGGTCGACGTCACTGTTCGACCAGCGTCACCGGCTGGTGTTCAGCGCGGTGTACCAGACAGGACAGCTTTCCGGCTCGGGCTTTGCCCGCCGCGTTTTCAGCAACTGGCCGTTTGCGCCGATCCTAGAAGTTGCTTCCGGCCGGCCGTTTAACATCATCACCGGCAACCCGGACAACTTCCAGTTTTCGCCCAGCACCAGCCGTCCCAACGTTGTGCCGGCGGGCACGGCTGCGACTCCATGCGGTCCGACCGTGGCTTCGAGTTTCTCCCCGACCGGATTTTTCCAGGAACCCTGCTATGCCCAGTTTGCCGCTGGGGGCACGCCCAGCCTGCAAGTGCTCGATGGCAACCTGGCCCGGAACACGGGCCTGAAGCCGTGGACCGTATTCAACGATCTGCGCGTCTCCCGGCGCATCAACTTTAGCGAGCGAATGAGCATGGACCTGATCGCTGACATCTTTGATCTGGCCAACAGGTACAACGTCGCCGACGTGAACCCCCTGTTTACCATCGCAGGAGAGGCCACGGCTGCCTACGATCCGCGTCAGTTCCAATTCGCCCTGAAGCTGAACTGGTAGAACGGACCTCCGGGGGCCCGACTTCAGACTTAAGACCTTGGACCTCCGGCGTCATTTCCTTTCGACGTCTCCTTTCGACGTTCGGGTCTGGAGGTCGACGCCCGAGGTCCGAAGCTCTCTCTGCTACACTGCTCTTCTACTCTTCGCGATTGCCGGGAGAATCCTCTAAATGTCAGAAGCCCATGCACCCACGCCTCGCACGCGTGTGACCCGCGAGTCTCACCGCGGGGTTTACGACCGTGCTACCGCTTACGAAATTCTCGATGAAGGCTTCATCTGCCATATCGGCTTCGTGGTCGACGGCCAACCGTTCGTCATCCCGACCGCGTACGGCCGCGTGGGCGACAATCTTTACCTCCACGGCTCGGCGGCCAGCCGCATGCTGCGTAATCTCGATAAGGGGATTCCCGCCTGTGTCACCGTCACCCTGCTCGAAGGACTCGTGCTGGCTCGTTCGATTTTCAATCACTCCATGAATTACCGTTCGGTGGTCGTGCTGGGCACTGCGGTCGCGGTGGTCGAGGGCGGAGAAAAGCTGGAAGCTCTGGAGTCGCTTTCCGAGCATATTCTGCCCGGGCGCTGGGCGGAATCGCGCCAGCCCAACGAAAGTGAGCTTAAGCAGACGCTGGTGATGAGGTTGCCGATCGAAGAATTTTCCGCAAAGGTACGCCAAGGTCCACCCATTGACGACGAGGAGGACTACTCGTTTCCGACATGGGCGGGAGTGATTCCGCTACGGCTGGTTTCAGGCGCGCCGGAGAACGATCCGCGGCTGGACCCGAAAACGCCAGTGCCGGTCTACGCGAGCGCGTATTCGCGCAAGAAATAGAGTCGCTGGTCGCGCGCAAGAGCTCGGTCGCGGATTTCAGCGATCAAACCTTTTTTGTCTTGCCTGCCCGCGCCCCTGGGCGGTCGACCAACGACACGCCCGCTATTTCCCGTTCAGCCAATCCGCGTAGGCGTCGAATGAATACGGACGTCCCAGAAAATCGTGCACCAAATCTGCCGCCGGCTTCGTCCCGCTGGCGCCCAGGACTGCATTGCGATATTTTGCCGCAACATCCGGATTCATCAAGCCGTTCTTCTTGAACTCGGTGAACATGTCCTTCGCGATCACCAGCGACCACATGTAGGTGTAGTAAACCGCCGAGTAGCCGTTGAGGTGGTCAAAGGCGGTCTGCATGTGTGTGCCTTCCACGAACTTGAACGGCGTATAGCGCGTCTGCAACTCCGCCACCAGCTTGTCCTGATCGAGGCCCTGCGGATCGCGGTTATAGAAATCGAGGCTGATCGCGGCATAGAACATTTGTGAGCGCACGCTCAGCGCGCGACCGAAATCATCGGCAGCCCGGGCCTTTTCCGCCAGCTCAGCCGGAATCGGTTCGTTGGTCTGGTAGTGGCGCGCGAAAGTCTTCAAAATGACGGAGTCTTTGGGCCACTCTTCAAACATCTGCGATGGAGCCTCGATAAAGTCATTCTCCAGATCGCCCGTCGCCCACTTCGTGTTTCCTTTCATAATTCCGTGGACCAGATGCCCAAACTCATGGAAGAAGGTGATGACGTCGTCCCGCTCCATCAGTCCCGGTTCGCCGGTAGCACGCGGGAAATTGCAGACCAGAACGTATTCGGGAAGCCGGAAGCCCTGCTTGCCGGTGGCCAGAGTGAACGTGGCGTAGTGTTTGTATTTGTTTTCCCGCGGGAACATGTCGAAGTAAATCCGGGCCATCCGGCCGTTCTTATCGAAAACGTCATACACCGTCACTTCCGGATGCCAGACCTGTGCGTCGGTCACCGGCCTGTAGGTGATGCCGTACATCCGGCTGCTGATGTCGAGAATTCCCTGCAGCACCCGTGAATACTCAAAATACGGCCGCATGACCTGCGAGTCGTATCCGAACTTTGCCATTTTCGCTTTTCGCGATAGGTGCGATACGTCCCAGCTGTTAACCCCGTCCGCCCTGGGATCTTCCTGCTTCTTGTAGGCCAGCAGTTCTTCATAGTCGCGATTCGAACCTGCCTGCGCCGCAGCGGCGATCTTTTCGATGAAGTCAGCCGCGTTCTGTTTGGTCGCGACCATCTTGTCTTCGGTGATGAAAGCAGCCCAGTCCGGGTATCCCAGCACGTTAGCCAGTTGGTGGCGTTTCTGTAAGAGTTGCGCCATCACATCAATGTTCTTGGGATAGGCGCGCTGCCGGTAGAGCAGGAAGAAGGCCTTGCGGGCAGGCTCGCTGCTGGCATAGTCCATGAACGGAAAATAGTCGGTGTTGTCGGTAGCCAGCGTGACCTTGCCGGAGGCATCAGGAGGGTGGGAGCGCTTGAAATCTTCCGGAAGTCCATCCAGGGCGGAAGCGTCTACCTGCATTTTGCGGACGTCTCCGGCGATATTCTGTTCAAACTGCTGGCCGATCTTGACCAGATCGTCCTGCAGTTGCCGTATCTTCGCCCGAGTCGGATCATCGCGGTCAACGCCGCCGCGATGATAGTCCCGCAGCGTGGTTTTCAAATAGTACGTACCGGCAGCGTCGAGCCTGGAGCCATCGAGCGACGCCACCACCTTGTACATGTCTCTATCGAGCGAGATGTCGGTGAGCACCATGCTGCCTTCCTGTTCACATACCTGCGCGGCATCGCGAAAGGGCTTGGCGGGATGCACTTGTTCGGCCAATCCAGCGCGGGCTTCGGCGTCGGCGGCAACGAGCACCGCGGTGTCGAATGCCTGCAGAGTAGCCACGGCATCGCGCGGCGACGGGCTCGCCTTGATGGCGGCGATTCGCTTCTTGGCGTCCTCGAGATCGCTGCGGCAGGAAGCAAGAAAAGCTTCCGCAGTTCCCGCGAGATAGCTCGAAGCGCCGGGCGTCAGCGTTGCCCCCTGGGCGGCACAGGGAAGGCACGCGATTGTGAAACTGAACAGCATGCCGAACAACTTACGATTCATAACTTCTCTCCGATCCATCGCGAAAAAAAGGCGAGGGCATGGACCAGCGTGGATTGATTCGCACGCAAACCGGCCAGCTTAAACAGCGTGCTCAATTCCGTCAAGGAAAACACAGATGACAAGCGCAGGCGATAGTACTTGCCAATATCACAAATAACAATTGTTGGGTGGAAAGAAACAGGAGCGGTTGATCTGATTGCAATAAGCTGACTGCAGTCGCTGGTGTAGTCGTCCACGAGCGACAGCTATGATTCCGTGCAGATGCGAACATCAAGGACACTCTGGCGCAGGAAACGGATAGGGCGGGAAACGGATAAGGAAGAGGAAAGGAAGAAGAGGATATGGCGGGTCCCCAAAATGACCACAGACAAAGCTACATTTGCGTGACTTGCGGTACCCAGCATGCTCGCACGGTCCAACCGCCTGAGGTGTGTGCCATCTGCGCGGATGCGCGCCAGTTCGTAGGCCTTGACGGCCAGCAATGGACTACGCTCGAGCAACTACAACCCTCGCATCGCAACACGATCCAGAAGGAAGAGCCCAGCCTCTACTCGATTTTCACGGAGCCAGGGTTTGCCATCGGCGAGCGTGCCTTCCTTCTCCAAACGGAAAAAGGCAATGTTCTGTGGGATTGTCTGGCACTGATCGACAAGGCAACGATTGACGCAATCCACAATCTCGGCGGCATTGCTGCGATTGCAATTTCGCATCCCCACTATTACACGACCATGATCGAATGGAGCCTGGCGTTCGACAATGCGCCCATCTATCTCCACTCCCACGAGCGAAGCTGGGTGATGCGGCGGCATGAGAATATCCAGTTCTGGTCGGGTGAGAAGCAAAGGCTCCTCGATGATCTCCTGCTGCTGAACACTCCCGGGCATTTTGATGGATATCAGGTGCTGCACTGGCCCGCCGGGGCCGACGGCAGAGGAGTGCTGCTCTCGGGAGACCAACCGCAAGTTTGCATGGATTTGCGCTGGGTGTCATTTATGTACAGCTACCCAAATTACATTCCTCTCGGGCCCGGGAAGGTTCAGGAAATCGTGCGCCTACTCGACTCATCCGAGTTCGACCGCATTTACGGAGCGTTCCCCAGGCGAACCGTCTCGGCGGATGCGAAGCAGGTCGTGAAACGTTCTGCGGAGCGCTTCCTTAAAGCGATCAGCAGCTGAGCTGAAGTGCTTGCGGGGGGACTGGTCCGACTCGGCGGGCTTTCCGCGCCTCCCCAGCTGCGGTATTTTCCGAACCAAGATTTTCTGAAGCTTCAATTTGTCGGTCTGGTCTCGAATCCGACGGTGGCTCGTTCGGGAAGGTCTTCGCATTGCCGGATTTCCACGATGCGCGAGGTCACAATCGGCGTGCGATACGCCGGATGCCGGAATTCCAGATGCATGCCGCGGCCCACAAAACGTATCTTCAACATGGAGCCGCCCCACGACGAACCTTCAATTCTCACCAACAGCGGCTCGGGACAAAAAGTAGGATGGCCCCAAATCCAGGCCGCGCCCTGCCCGCAATGCACAACCGTGTAGCGGCGGTGCTGGGTCTGGATCTGCAGCATGGTCCGGGCGGGAAGATCGTCGAGAAAAGCTCCGCCTTCAATCTCTGAGGTGACAATGTTGCGATTCACTTCGTCGTCGAGATTGGGATGACAGTGGAACAGCGGCGGACAGGTATACACCGAGGCCCCCTTGCGATCTGGTTTGAGTATAAACCTGCTGTCCATTCCCTAAGGCACCAAGGTATTGGCCAACCTGGCCGCGAGGTATTGGCCTCAAATCTATCTCGTCTCTAGAACCGTCGGGAGTGTCATGCGCGCCCTGTCTAAGGTAACGGGCGTACCCCGTTTGCGGATTGACCCTGCAAATTGATGGGGATAGGATTCATAGACTACCCCGCCCATGCAAACCCGGTGGGAGAGGCTCGAGAGGTCGCAGCGTAAGCTCGAAAATCGAAGTGTTCGTGTTCGTAAGTAATAGATAAAAATGGGAATCAGAAAGCCCAACCTTCCGGTTGCGCTGTTGTCGGTGCTGCTTTTGGCCGGCACGGCCTGCCACAGCGACAAGCGTCAGGCGAAGCTGCCTGCGCCCCAAGCCAACGCGCCCGCTCTGGCTCCGCTCGCGGCGCCTCTTCCCCAGACGATCGTTGATGTAAAGCCAGACCCGGACCAGCAAAGTCAATCCGCGCCCCAACCCAAGCCTGATCCCGTCGCTGATTTGATCGCTAGCGCCGAAAAGGACTATCAATCAGCGGCCGAAAAATTCAGGGCAGGGGATCTGGAAGCGGCCAAGCGGGGTTTTGATCGGGTGGTGGATCAGCTGCTGCAAAGTCCTCCTGAGGTTCGCGCGGACGAGCGGGTGCAGCATGAGCTGGAGCGAGTCCTTGAAGGCGTAAACCGCCCGGAGCTGGCTGCCTTGCAATCGGACAACCCGGCGGCCCAACAGAAGGCCGAGCCCGCACCGATCGATGAAACCAACGAGATCACCCCTCCAGTCGATCCCAATGTCAAGGCTCAGGCCGAAGCCGAGGTCAAAGCCACACGTTCCGAACTGCCGCTGATGCTCACCGACCCGGTGGCGGCCTACATCAACTATTTTTCCAATCGGGGACGCGACATAATCGGGCACGGGCTCGAACGCGGCGGCCGCTACCGCCAAATGATCGAAGGCATACTCCAGCAAGAAGGCGTTCCGCAGGAACTGATCTATCTGGCCCAGGCTGAGTCGGGCTTTCATCCCCTGGCGTTATCGCGGGTCGGAGCCCGGGGCATGTGGCAGTTCATGTCCAGCCGCGCCCAGGGCTACGGTTTGCAGCACAATTTGTGGGTGGATGAACGCCAGGACCCGGAAAAAGCCACTCGCGCCGCCGCCCATCACCTGAAAGATCTCTACCACCAGTTCGGTGACTGGTATCTGGCCATGGCTGCCTACAATTCCGGACCGGGCTCGGTGCAGAGCGCGGTCAGGCGCACCGGTTACGCCGACTTCTGGGAGCTGTACAAACGCAACGTTCTGCCCAAGGAAACACGCAATTACGTGCCCATTATTTTGGCCGTCACCATCATGGCCAAGAACCCAGCGCAGTACGGGTTGGACGGCATTGTCCCGGAGCAGCCGGTACCCTATGACACCGTCAAGATCGATTACTCGGTGGACATTCGCCTGGTGGCTCAGTGCGTTGACGTCTCGCCCGCGACTCTGCAAGATCTGAATCCCAGCCTGCTACGCTTGACCACTCCAAAAGATCAGGGGTTCGACCTTCATCTGCCGTCCGGGACAAGAGATCGCTATCTGTCGGCGATCGAGCCGATCCCGCCGCAGATGCGGCAATGGTGGCGCTATCACGAAGTGGCGCAGGGCGATTCTCTGGCCTCCCTTGCTCGCACCTATCGCACCAGCCCGGAAGCCATCGCAAAGGAAAATCACCTCGAGAACGGGGATGACCTCCAGGCTGACAGCAAACTTATTATTCCCATCCCCCCGGGCAAACACTCCGCCACAGAAGATGGCGCCAGCTACGCCCGCCGCGCCATCCGGTACAAGGTGCGCCGGGGGGACACGGTCCAGAGGGTCGCGGACAATTTCAGCCTTCCCCCAATCATGATTCGCCGCTGGAACCACCTCCGCGGTGACAGCCTGCGCGGACGCCGCATCGTATATGTTCACCTGCCGGTGACCCCGAATGCCCTGTCGAATGATCAGCCGGCGGAACCTAAATCCAAACCTAAGAATAGCTTAGGCCAGGCCTCCGAAAAAACGGTGCAGCACTACAAAGTGCAGCCGGGCGAGACTCTGGTCTCAATTGCCACCAATCATCACACCACCGTTGCCGCCTTGAAACGGGACAATGGCAACCTGGCGATGCTACGGCCCGGAATGATTCTGGTGATTCGCGAAGTGCAATAACCGAGTTTCTGGTTTCTCGCCTCCGCCCACTACCCACCCGCCACCTGCCACCGACTTCGAGCCCTGCTCGACTTGACCACTCGGTGTAATATGCAACCTGCGGATGGCTGTGGCTGTCTCATGAAGCGGTCGCGCGAAATGGCTATGCTATAATCGCGCCCCGTTTAGCTAACGCATTAGTCTTTCAGCTTTCTTTTTATTTCCCACGGACCCGCAGCGCCTGGCCGGAGTAGCGGCGCAGCCCAAAACCAGGAGGAAGAATGACTTTCGACGAGACCCTCTACGCACGCGATGACGAGATGGATGAATTTGGCGACAGCGGCGCCTACGGCGATTCGCTGGAAGAAGATTACGAAGAAGAAGAAGAGGAAGAAGAAGCGGCAGAATTGCCAACCATCATCGAGTCGCAACCCGAGCCGGTCGCTCCAGCTCCGGCCGCCCCTCGATCTGCGGCGGGCGGGGGCTCACCCAAGCCTCCGCGCAAGCCCCCAGCGAAAAAAGCGGCCAAAAAGAAACCAGCCCGCAAAGTCGTGCGCAAAAAGCCGGCCAAAAAGAAGAAACCAGCGCGCAAGCCGGCGGCAAAGAAAAAAGTCGTCAAGAAAAAACCGGCACGCAAGGGCAAGAAAGTCGCCCGCAAGAGGCGCCGCTAAGCAAAACGTCGCGGGGGGCGCCGCCAAGCTGTAAGGAGGTGCCCACCCCCGGGCCGACGTCATGGTGAAAGCCACTTGCGCATGGCGGACAACACCGGGCTCAGTCCTTACCCCCAAGCATTGCCCCTTCTGCACGAACCCAAAAGTGGGGATTTCGACTACTTTTTTCCCGCGACCGCCTGCAGGCACTTTGCATAGAGCTCCAGCAAATGTGCGGCATACTCTTCCGGCTTGGCGGCGGCGCCAGTGCCCTGGAAGCCGACCCCTGACGAACTGGTCCGCCCGTAGCCAGTAGTCATAGCAACAAATTTCATGAGATCGAGCGCGATGTCTTCATTGCGGCGGGATCCCGATGCTGCGGCAGGTGTTTCGTCCATGCATGCCTCCCTGGGGTTGGTGTTTCTGGCGATCAGGAAAAATTAGGTCTTAACGAAAAACTGATGATAACAGAAGACTTCAGCGCCGCCTGTCGGGTCTCGATCGACGGCCATCATCGCCAAGTTCGATCTGGGGTCGGGAAATTCCTGCGATCGGCGCATGCCAAAGGCGTCGCCCCTGTTTCTACGATCTACGATTTCTCCTATGGGGCGACATCGCCGGACCCGGACAAGTTCCTGCGGGGCAGTGGAGTGAAGTCGCCCTTCCAGCCGCCGGCGGGGCGGCAACCTAATCAAATCTGTGCCGGCGAAACCGCGGCCTCGTCGACGAGGCGAAACTTTCGCTGATCCAGCCCCGGCTAATCGGCCCGGCGTGCCGGAGACGGTCACGCTGAGTCCGACCGGCAGCTCGGCTTCGCCTCTTGTTCAGTTCACGTCTTGCAGCATGGTGTAGGAAAAGCCTCCCGCCTGGCTATTCAGGCCTACGAACGTCCGCACCTGGCCTGAACTGAAGGTGAGTGAACCAGTGTCGATCGCGGGAAATTTCTGGCCCACCAGAGTCAGGACGACCTTGTAGCCGCCCGCGGCGAGCGACTGGTAGCCCGAGGCAGAGTTGAAGCCCAGATTGCTCACAGTGGGACTGACCGTGTTCAAGTCGGTGTTGGGATCAACAATATAAACGTCGGCCGGCCCCAGGCCGGGCGCGGAGTTTACGATGCGAAGTTTAAAGTTGCCCGAGGCCGGCGCTGAGTTGTCGTCGGTCAGTACGAAAGCGGAAATGTTCGAAGAAAAGTTCGAGGCAATCACCGTGGTGTCCGTCCCGGAAGAAAAGTTGATGGACTGGGTGAGCAGCGCGGTGCTCGATCCTGAAGGCTCGATTACAACCTGCTGCGAACCGGATTTTACGGACTGATATCCGGTGCTGGTGCCGTAGGCAACGTTGCCAGCTACCGAGGTGCTGTTCACCAGCACTTCCAGGTCGGACTCGTCTGGAACCGCATTCATCAACCGGAAGCGAGTTTTGCCTCCCCCGCCACATCCTGCAAGGAGAAGGATGGTTGCTGCACAAAACATCGCGGCACACAACTGCACCAAGCGCAAAAATCGGCCCACGGTTCACCCCTTCATTTTTTGATCGATAGGAACTACGGCACTAGACTTCGACTGATGCCAGGCCTTCTCTGCGGAGTTGCTAGGCTGGGGTAAAGAGTGCGTCAAAGGAAGTAAAGTCTTGTAAAACAGTCGTCGCCAGGAATCTTCTGCCGTCAGTGTATGGGCAGCGCGCACGGCTGCAGCCGCGTCTAGAATTTCGAAATCTGCCAGTGAAGGAGCCGAGCCAGCGATGGAAGGCTTGCGACAGGCGACCGCTTTACGAATTTTTACCTGACTTTACCAAGTCTTTACTCTGTTGCCGGCGGCGAAGTGTTCTAAGTAGCAGAGAGATTTTCTACACGGGAGCCAAAGGCTTCCGCAAGTCACAGGCAAGTTGAATGGAGAGTACATATGAATTCACCAGTCCCCCACGGATCTTTTTGCGGACGAGCCGCGCGCAAGTCTTTGGTCGCTACCGCCTTTCTGGCTGGCTTGCTGAGCCTCGGCGTCGCTGTCTTTGCCCAAGATGAGCAGAATGCGCCACCGCCGCCACCGCCATC
>Ga0193732_1000137_pt1 | contig 14365 bp, 12 predicted proteins | sample U1s1metaG_FD_145077 | JGI IMG/M metagenome (GOLD analysis project Ga0193732, IMG submission 145077) | Soil microbial communities from a riparian zone of the East river system, Colorado, United States - U1s1 | ecosystem: Environmental > Terrestrial > Soil > Riparian zone | place: USA: East River...
TGGGAGGTGATCCTAAAAAAAATATAAGTAAAAGCTGCGATTGACGCCATTACTAGCACGGCATCAATTCCAGCGGCAAGCACGCGCCGCCCCATGGGCGCAGCTCGCAGCGGAATCTCGAATCCCGGCCGGCGATCATTCGCCGACTCCTCCACCGGTTCGATCGAGATACCTCCCAGGGCTGGCCGGGGAGGCGCAAGCTCAGGGGCTTCGATGATCCGCGGGCGCTCGAGCACCGGTTCGGCCAGTTCGTCAAACGGTCGGGGAGGCGCGCTGTAGCTGGCAAATTCGATCACTTTGGCGGTGGCTTCGTTGGTGGCGGCGAAGCGGGCGCGCGGGTAGTCTGCCGCTTCAGCCAGTCTTATCCGAGGACCCGGACCAGGTGGCAGAGTCTCCACCGCGTGCAGCGCGGCCGGCGAGGGCGCCAGCGGTTCGCCCACGCTCACCGGAGTCGGCCAAACCGGGGGATCCGCAAGCGGTGCTTCCGTGAGTGGATCACCCCATACCGACTCGCTCTCAAACTTCAGTTGGAGCGAGGGATAGCGAGGTTCCCGGGGACGCCTGCGGGCGCGATAGTGGCTCACCCGCGCCGCCACTTCCCGTCGCCATGATTCAGGATCCCGAGCAGCGGAATCTTTCACGGCGGAGGATTTTACTTCTCCCGTCGGTTGCGCATCCGCAGCGCTCGCTTCTTCTTCCTGTTCCTGTTCCTGTTCCTGCAATCGCTCCAGCAATCGTTTCCCAGCGGCGGTTTCCGCCGGGCCTTCGGATGTTTCATCTTCCACCACAAATCTCGGTGGCCTGCCCGAAACCGTCTGTTCCAGACTGGCGGCGAAAGTCTGCTCGCTGGCATCGTACGCTTCAGGGTCGATCAACGTAGGCGAAAGCCCGTCGTTCACCCCACTCTGAGCATCGGGTTCGAATCTTGGCTTCATGAAGGAATGATCGCGCGCTGCGTGGGCCGCCAGCGGCGGAGCGACGGCAAAACGGCAGAACATGAACTGGTCCTGCGGGAAAAAAGCCCGAGCCCAAACAACCGTCCGCTGCAACCCTTGGCTCTTTGCCACTCGGGCTGGCGCCGTGCTAACGTCACCTTACCCCCAAGTGGATTGTCTCACCAGGGGCTTCCTCCGCTTGCGATGACATCCCGCACTCGATTCCTTATCACGGCGGCGTTGGTTTGTCATCTGCTACTCGCGCCTTCCTTAGTTACCAGCCAGTTGCTTTCCGCCGCTGGAACAGACAGCACGAAACCATCTTCGTCCCTGCCTTCCGCCCCTTCTGCGGTGAATGGGCAGGATGTCACCATCCGTGCTCTGCAGCAGGAGAAAGATGGGCCGGTGTTCAAACTGCGCGGCCAGGCGGAAATTCATTACGGCACCTATATCCTCTATGCCGATGCGGTGGACTACAACTCCGACACCGGCGATGTAACCGCGGATGGTCACGTGGTTCTCGATGGCGGGCCTAACGACGAGCACGTCGAGGCAACCCATGGCACCTACAATGTCCGGGCTGAAGCCGGACGCTTCGAAAACGTGACGGGAACCACCGGCTTGCGACTGCGCGGCAAGCGGCTTGTCCTGACTTCTCCGAATCCTTTTGCTTTCACCGGGAAGCTGGTGGAAAAGACCGGCCCCGACCACTACCTGGTCTACGACGGAACCATCACCACCTGTGAACTGCCTCGTCCCAAGTGGGAGTTCAACGCCCACAAGATTGTGGTGGAAGTCGGGGGGAACGCCAGCATTTACCGCAGCACGTTCCGCATCGAGGGCATTCCAGTTTTCTATTTTCCCTTCGCCACCCATCCCATAGAGCGTGTGCCTCGCCAGACCGGGCTTCTCATCCCCAATTTTGGGCGTTCCTCGATCAAGGGAACAATCATGGGAGATTCCATGTTCTGGGCCATCAATCGCAGCATGGACCTCACCGCGGGAGCTGAATATTTCACCCGCCGCGGTTGGGCTCCGCAAGCGGAGTTTCGCGCCCAGCCGAGCGAGGATTCCTACGTGGACCTCACCTACTTTGGTGTTTTCGACCGCGGCATTGGGACCCCGGCCGTGGATCAAGGCGGTCACGAAGCGCACCTCAATGCGGAAGACAGTTTTGGACATAACTTCCGCGGTGTCGTCAGCATCGACTACTTAAGTTCGTTTGTCTTTCGGCTTGCCTTCAACGACGTGTTCAGCCAGGCTGTAAACTCCGAAGTAAAATCTGAGGCTTTCTTGTCCAATGCCACGCGCGGCTTTTTCTACAACGCGTCCACCCAGCGTTATCAGAACTTTGAAAGTACGACCCCGGGCGACGTGGTCACCATCCTGCATGCTCCCAGTTTTGAATCCTCCAGCGTGGATCACGCTATCGGACGGTCACCCTTTTACTGGTCCTACGATGCCGCCGCCGAGGGACTCTCCCGCAGTGAGCCAGGATTTCGCACCGCGCCCCTGGTGGGGCGCTTTGCTCTCAGTCCCACGCTGTCCCTGCCCCTGACCCTGCACGGCTGGTCGGTGCGTCCCGAGGTTTCGCTGCGCGACATCTTCTACACCCAGCAACTGGTGCCTTCCGGCGGCGTGGGCGTAGCCCGAAGCGAACTGATCAACCGCAAGGCGGTGGAAGGCGCACTCGAACTTCGCCCCCCCACTCTGGAACGCGTCTTCGACCGCGAATTTCTGGGACGCAAGTGGAAACACGTGATTGAACCCCGCGCGACGTACCGCTACGTCACCGGTGTGGACAATTTCGCCCAGATCCTTCGCTTTGATGTGCGAGACATCTTGAGCAACAGCAACGAGGTTGAATACGCAATGGTCAACCGCCTCTATGCCAAGCGCACCTCGGCTAAGGCTGAGGACTGCACCGCACCCAGCATGTCCTCTCTCATCATTGGCCGTCCCGCGGCGGAGAGCCGCATTCCCTGGGAGCGGAAGCCGGCACCAGGAGAAGTTCCCTGTCAGGCCGAGCCCCCAGTGCGTGAAGTCATCACCTGGGAGCTGGCCCAGAAATACTTCCTCGATCCAACCTTTGGAGGAGCGCTGGTGCCCGGGCAGCGCAATGTCTTCACCGCCACCGCGGACTTTACCGGCATCGCTTTCCTGAACGAGGCCCGCCGGCTTTCGCCCCTGATCTCCCGGCTTCGTTTCCAGCCCACCGGCCGGACCGAGGCCGAGTGGGATATCGACTACGACTTCAAACGGAGCCGGATCAACGCCAGCAACGCGTTCGTCAACTATCGCTTCGGTGCCTACACGATCGGCGGCGGAGACGCCTACCTGCAAGCCCCCAGTGCCACCTTTTCTGCCACCGTCCCCCAGGCCTTCAATCAGTTCCGCGTGCTGTTCGGCTACGGATATCCCAATCGGCGCGGATTTAGCGGAGCCACCAACCTCGGATTCGACGCCAACCTGGGCTTTTTGCAGTATTCAGCCGTGCAATTGGCCTATAACTGGGATTGCTGCGGCCTGAGCGTCGAGTATCGGCGCTTTGCCCTGGGATCGGTTCGGAACGAAAACCAGTTTCGTTTTAACTTCGCCCTGGCCAATATTGGCTCATTCGGAAATCTGAGGAGGCAGGAGAAGCTGTTCTAACCGCAAACCGGAGACCCCCGTCCATTCGCAATAACTCATAAAACCATCGTAAGATAACCCAGTGCAACCGGCGGCCAATCTCGTTTCCAAGAGCGCCCTGCTGGACCAGCATCTCCGCCAACTCGGACGAACCCTGATCGCCTACTCGGGCGGAGTGGACTCCGGGTTTCTCGCCTGGGCGGCGCATCAAGTCATGGGCAGCGATATGCTCGCCGTCCTCGCCGATTCTCCCAGCCTGGCTCGCGCCCAGTTGGCGGATGCCACGGCTTTTGCCGGCGAACAGGGAATTCCGCTGGAAATCATTGCGACGGATGAACTGGACCGGCCCGAATATGCCCGCAATGACGCTTCCCGCTGTTTTCATTGCAAGGACGAACTCTTTGCCGCCATGGAGGAATTCCGGGCCCGGCGGGGATTCGATTCCATCGCTTACGGCGTGAACCTCGATGACCAGGGCGACTTCCGTCCCGGTCAACGGGCCGCCCAACAGCATCGGGTCGCAGCCCCGCTCTGCGAAGCTGGACTCACGAAGCAGGAAATCCGTGAACTCTCCCGCGCCGCGGGCCTTCGCATATGGGACAAGCCCGCTTCCGCCTGCCTGTCTTCCCGCATCGAGTACGGACGCGAGGTTACACGCGAGGCTCTGAGCGTGGTCGAGCAAGGTGAGGACGCCATTCGCGCTCTCGGCTTCCGGCAGTTCCGGGTGCGGCACCACGGGGATATCGTTCGCATCGAGATCGCGCGCGAAGAACTGGCGGGCGCGCTCAGCCCGCAGATGGCCGCCGAGTTCACTCGCATCTTCAAGGCGCTTGGCTTCAAGTTCGTAACTCTCGACCTCGAAGGTTTCCGTTCGGGCTCGATGAACTCCCTGCTCTCGGCGGACGTTTTGACCCGCGGACGCTGACTGCGCTACCGACTTTTGCTTTTACTTTAGCTCGCTCTTGTTCTCGTTCGTCGCGAAGCTCCTTCGCGGAAATGTTTGAACTGCAGGGCCGTCCCACCGTGCTTTAGCCTCTCCTGCGTGTGAGATAATCATGACTAAATCCAATGTACAGGCGGTTTTTAGTGATGTCTCTGCGCCGTGCCACACTTGTGCTTCTGCTGGTATGTCTGGGCTGTTCCGCCCAATCCACCCCGCCCGAAGTCGCCCGACGTATCGAGCAACAGGTGCGTTCTTTCTACACCATTCCCGCAAGCGTCAAGATCGTTCTGAGTGACCTCAAGCCGAGCGAATTCCCCAACTACGATGCCTTGACCATCACCTTCGATGGGGGTGAGAAGAAGCAGCACTATGAATTCCTTCTTTCCAAGGACGGAAAGACACTGATTCGCATGACCAAGCTCGACCTCAGCAAAGATCCGTTTGCCGAGATTATGAAAAAGATCGACGTCAGCCATCGCCCGGCTCGCGGCGATGGCAAGGCCAAGGTCGTCGCGATCAATTACGACGACTTCCAATGTCCTTTCTGCTCCCGCATGCACCAGACCCTGTTCCCGCAGTTGCTGAAGGAGTATGGCGACCGCGTGGCCTTCATATACAAGGATTTCCCCCTGGCGGAGATTCATCCCTGGGCCACCCACGCCGCGGTAAACGCCAACTGCCTGGCCACGCAGAACCAGGACGCCTATTGGGATTTCGCCGACTACATCCACGCCAACCAGGCAGAAGTGAATTCGGAAAAGAGTCACGACACCCAGTTCGCCGCGCTCGATCGCATGGCCGTCGCACAGGGCCAAAAACATAGTCTGGATGGAACCAAACTCCAGGCCTGTATCAAGGCCCAGGCGGACGAAGCGGTGAAGGCTTCGCTTCGAGAGGGCGAAGCACTCGGAGTGGAGGCGACTCCCACCCTGTTCGTCAACGGTGAGAAGGTGGATGGAGCGCTGCCCATCGGCGAGCTTCGCGCGGTTCTGGACCGCGCCCTGGTCCGGGCGGGTTTGTCTGCGCCGGAGCATCCGGCCTCCGCTTCGGCCGAGGGGTCGAAACCGGCGGCCAAATGACCGATGCCCCCGAAGCATGCATTCTCACTGCCGCAACGTATAATCCCCCTGGCCCCTGCGGAGGAATTGATTTGAAAGCGTACCCTCTTTTGCGTCGCAATCTGGCTCATCGCGGCCGGCTTGCGCTGTTGTTGATCTTGCTCCTGATGGTTGCTGGCGGCTGCACTTCGAAACGTGCTGGCGATGACGTATCGGCCACGGTGGACGGCCGCAAAATCTATCGGGCGGACGTCGAAAAGTACTACCAGAACCAGACGGTCGGCTCCGACCAGCAACCGGTGGGCGAGCAGGCCACCAGCCTGCGCCTGAGCATTTTGAAGGAATTGATTGACAACGAAATCCTGATGCACCGCGCCGAGAAGCTCGGGCTCCTGGCCACCGACGAGGAAGTGGACGCCAAGCTAAATGAAATCAAGTCGCCTTACAGCAAGGAACAGTTCGAAGCCCGGCTCAAAGAGAAAAAGATCACAGGGGACGATTTCAAGCGCGATCTGCGCCGTTCCCTCACCGTGGACAAGGTACTGAACAAGGAAATCACCTCCAAAATCAACGTATCCGACCAGGACGTCTCCAACTATTACAATGCGCACAAAGCCGAATTCAACCTGATCGAGCCGCAGTTTCACCTGGCCCGCATCCTGGTGACGGCCACACCCAACCCCCAGGTCCACAATCTGAAGAATGACAAAGCGCAAAATGAAGCCGACGCGCGCAAAAAGATTCAGACCATCATGAATCACCTCGACAGCGGCGACGACTTCGCCACCCTCGCCATGAACTATTCGGAAGACCCCGAGACCTCCGGCAACGGAGGCGACCTGGGCTTTGCGCCTGAATCCTCCCTGCGCAACACCGATCCCGGCACCCGCGACGCGGTCACCAAGTTGAAACCTGGCCAGTACAGCGCCATGATCCCGCTCGCCAATCCGATGAACAAGCAGGTCGCGGGATTCCAGGTGGTGAAGCTGATTTCCAAGGAGCCGGCAGGACAGCGGGAATTAGCCGACCCGCGCGTGCAGCAGGCCATCCGCACCCAACTCCGCGACCGTCGCGAGCAACTGCTTAAGGCCGCGTACTACGAGGTTCTGCGCGATCAGGCCCGCGTGGAAAACTACTACGCGCAAAAAGTACTCGACGGCAACGGCAGCGCCCAGTAGAGGCAGGCAATATAATGATGCCGTCGGGCCAAGCCGTTTCGTATCCCTAGCCTCGCGGGATTCTACTCCACGATTGCCAGCACATCCCCGGCATTGACCGCGGCGCCTTCGGCCACCACCAGCTTCAGCACAATCCCCTTTTTCGGAGACTTGATCTCATTCTGCATCTTCATGGCCTCCACCACCACGATGCCCTGTCCGGCTTCAACTGTTGAGTTCTCGCCCACCAGGAACCGGACCACCTTCCCGGGCATGGGAGCAACCAGTTGTCGCGCTCCCTGGCCGTGGTCAGGCCGCTGCTTACGGCCGCGTAAAGATCGCGGGTCGCGCACTTCCGCCGTATACGATTGATCGCCAATCCAGATTCGCCAGTCGGCCTCCACCCGTTCCCGCTTGATCGGGTAAGCCTTGCCTTCCATTATGACCGACAGGAAGTCAGGCCGGGCCAACACCGCGTTGATCTCCACTTCGCGTCCATCCAGCCGGCAACGCCACCCCCCGGCCGCAGTTTCGAGTTCGAGCCGGTGCTCGGTTCCATCAATTGTGACGTTGTAGACCGTCATCTGATTGCCGCCGATCCTAGGCAGCGACTCCTGGTTCGTCCAGCTCTGGTAGTAGCGGGAGGCTTGCGCCTACCTCAATCCCTCAAGCCGTGCTGCCCGCTTCCAACCCGAGACTCCGGCGTCTGCCGCCCCTTCCCCCTGGTTTGAGGCGCTATCGCGCGAGACGGCCGCGTTGGTGACGGCCTTTGGAGTCGCATCCAGCGCCGCAAACACCGCCGCGGCGATCGCTGCAAGGCTGGCAGCGCCTTCCCGTGCAGAAGATTCAGAACGGGCAGGTTCAGCCCCTCCCAGCAATCTCTCCAGATATCCGGTATCAACGTTGCCGGAAAGGAAGTCTTCTTCGGCCAGAATCCGCCGGAACAGTCCAAGGTTGGTCTTGATGCCGGCCACGAAAAATTCATCGAGTGCCCGGACCAGCCGCGAAACCGCCTGTGCCCGATCTTGTCCGTAGCCAACCAGCTTGGCCAGCAACGGATCGTAATCGATGGGCACGGTCCAGCCTTCATACACACCGCTGTCTAAACGGATTCCCGGTCCTGCCGGTGTGAGCAGCATGGTAACCTTCCCTGGACTGGGAAAATAATTGTTGTCCGGGTCTTCCGCGTAGATGCGGCATTCCATCGCATGCCCCCGGATCAAAACATCTTTCTGCTGGAACGGAAGCTCCTCTCCCGCGGCGATTCGAATCTGCCATTCCACCAGGTCCAGCCCGGTGATTAATTCCGTCACCGGGTGCTCCACTTGCAAGCGCGTGTTCATTTCCAGGAAATAGAAATTCTTCTCCTGGTCCACAAGAAATTCGATGGTCCCGGCGTTCGAGTACCCGGCCGCTTTGGCCACTCGCAGCGCCACTTCTCCCATCTGTCGGCGCATTTCCGAGTCGACCAGCGGAGACGGCGCCTCTTCGAGCACCTTCTGATGTCGGCGCTGGATCGAGCACTCGCGTTCCCCGAGATAAACCGTGTTCCCACGCTCATCCGCCAGAATCTGCATCTCAATGTGCCGGGGGTTGAGAATCGCCTTCTCCAGGTAAACCTCGCCATCTCCGAAGGCACGCTGCGCTTCGCCCTGCGACGCTTCCAGCGCGGGTTGTAGCTCTTGGGCGGAAGTCACCAGCCGCATCCCTTTTCCGCCACCCCCCGCAGCCGCCTTCAGCATCACGGGGTAGCCAATCTGGGCCGCCACCTCCTTCGCCTGCCGGACCGACTCGAGCGCCCGGGAGGTGCCCGGCACGAACCGGACGCCGGCTTTTTCCATTTCCTGCCGCGCCCGCGTCTTGGATCCCATCATTTCCATCGAAGCGGCACTGGGCCCGATAAACTTGAGTCCGGCGTCGGTGCAGGCTTGGGCAAACTTCGCATTTTCCGAAAGAAATCCGTAGCCGGGATGAAGCGCATCTGCGCCGCAGCGTTTCGCAACATCCAGAATCCTTTCGCCGTTGAGATAGGATTCGGTCGCGCTGGCTGCCCCGATCGGGTAGGCCTCATCGGCGTTGAGGACGTGCGGCGACAAGCGGTCCACCTCCGAATACACCGCAACCGAAAGAATTCCCAGTTCGCGGCAGGCACGAATAACCCGCACCCCAATCTCTCCTCGATTCGCGATGAGAATTTTCTTGAACATAAGCTTGGCCTGCTCCAGCCCTACTGAAGATCGGCCGCACAAATCAAAAGCCCCTTCCACTCCGGGAAGAGGCTTTCGCTGGCTAAAGAGTTGAGCGCATCCTACTGGCTGGGCATGGTGATGCCCTGATTGCCCGGCTGCTTTTCGGCCTTGATCTTCTTGGTGGTCATGGTCTTGTCCACCCACTCGTCGGCTGTCTTCAGATCTGCGGCCCGAGCCGCCGGATCAGCGCACTCCAGGTCGCCCTTCTCCCGGTAGAGCAGGTTCAGGTAGGCCATGGCGTCGTCGTAATCAGGCCGCAGATCCAGCGCTTTCTGCAGCATGGCAATACCGTCCTGGATCACCCCCGAGCTCTTCTCGCGGAGCGCTTCGCAGATTTTCTTGTTGCTCTTGTCCTTCATAATCCACTCGTCCGGCTTCAAACCCACCTTGGCGCGCTCTTCCATGCGCGGCTGGTAGCTCTGCGTCCAGTCAATCACCGCCACTGAGTAGTAGGGTTCGGGATCGTTCGGATCAAGTTCGTTCGCCTTGCGGTAGAACGTCTTGGCATCTTCAAACCGCTTCATCTGCAGGTACAGGTAGGCAATCCCCTTCACGCTGTTGATGTTCTTGGGGTCACGCTCGAGCACCGCCTTGTATTGGTCAATCGCGTTCTCGCCCATGCGATTGTTGTCTTCCGTGTCGGCGCCGGGAATGTATTGTTGGGCGAACGCCGTAGCCAGGTAAAGGCGCGCATTCAGCAGAGTGGGATCAAGCGACACCGCTTGCTGGAAGTGATTGATCGCCTCTTCATACTTGGCGTTTTTGTAGGATTGCACACCCTTGTTGAGCTGGTCACGCGCCCTCAGCTTGCTGCAGCCCGTGGTGGCCAGCAACACCAGCCCGAGGGCCATCATCGCCAGCGTTCGTATGCTTGTTTTCATTGCGCTGTAAGTCTCCTTGCCAGAGAATCGTCAGGTATGTGCTGTGCCAACGGACCGACAGCACGCCGCGGTGTAAGCGCGAGCGCGGATGAGACTGGGACCACCGTAACATCCGCCCACAACCCTGTAACCCAAACTTGCGAGGACTAGCCGCCGGCTTCAATCTTGGCTGTGATCAGGCCCACTTTGTCTACGCCCGCGGCATGCGCGAGGTCGATCACGTTGGCCACGTCGGCAAACGGAACCGCGTCGTCACCTTTGACGAACATCACTTTTTCCGCGCGCGTTTTGAAGATATCGGTCAAGCGTCCCTGCAGATTCTCCCAGGTGGTATCTTCCTGGTTGATCTTGAGCGCCGGCGCCTGGCCCGCGCCGCGATCAATCAGCTGCACCACGATGGTGCGGTCCGGGGTGTTGTTCTTGGGTGCATTCGGCGGGGGCGGCTGGGGCACCAGCGCGTCTAGCCCCTTAGGAGTTAACGGCGTGATCACCATAAAGATGATGATCAGCACCAGCAGCACGTCAATCAGGGGCGTGACGTTCATGTCCGCGCTCTGACCGCCGCCCGATCCCATTGCCATTCCCATAACGATTCTCCTCGAATGTCTGGCTCTGAATATCTGGAGCCTGAAAATCCCTGCCCTGAAAATCTCTGGGCTATTGCCCGCCAGCTGGTGCGGGCGTCGCAGCTGCCGGGGGGGGCGTCGTAGGTGCCTTGCGCTGATCGGTCAGCAAGCCAAGCTGGTCGACTCCTGCCGCGCGCACGTTGTCCACGACTTCAACCACCGAGCCGAACCGGGCGCGCGCGTCCGCCTTTACGAAAACGCGCTTGTCCACTCGGTTGGCCAGCCGGTCTTTGACTTTGCCGGTTAACTGGTCCGCCGGGAGCTTGTCGGTCCCGAAGTAGACCGTCCCGTCGCGCATGACCGACACCAGCAAGGCGTCTTCTTTGTCCGCGTCCGGCATGGATTCCGGATTGTTGACCTTCGCCATGTCGACGCTCACGCCATGCTGCAACATGGGTGTAATCACCATGAAGATGATCAGCAGCACCAGCATCACATCCACCATGGGGGTGACGTTGATGTTGGAGTTGACCTTAATTCCCTCGTTCCGCTTTGACAGCGCCATAAGCTCACGTCTCCTCGGCGGGTCATTTTCCGCCCGCCCGAGCTGAGGACGATTCTCAGCTCTTCTCCTGTTTTTGAATCCGGCGCCGGACGTTGGCCCGGCGCCAGATCAGCAACTCGGAGGTTGTAGCCTGCCTTACTGCGCGCCGCGGTTCGGCTTAGGAGCGGCGCAGTCCCCGGCGCTTCAGGAAGTAATCGATCAGTTCGCTCGACGAGTTGTCCATTTCCACGTCGAACGCTTCCACTCGGCCAGTCAGGTAGTTGAACATCATGACGGCCGGGATAGCCACGAACAGTCCGATCGCCGTAGTCACCAACGCTTCCGAGATGCCGCCCGCAACGGCTGCCAGACCGGTAGCCTTTTCGGACTGAATCCCTTTGAACGCGTTGATGATGCCGACCACCGTGCCCAGCAGTCCCACGAAGGGTGCGGTCGAGCCGATGGTTGCCAGACCGCCCAGGCCGCGCTTCAGTTCGGCATGGACAATGGCTTCGGTGCGCTCCAGAGCGCGCTTGGAGGCTTCAATGGTCTCGCCCGGAATCTCTCCGCTTTCCTGGTGGGCGCGGAATTCCATCAGGCCCGAGGTCACAACCTTGGCCAAGTGGCTCTTCTTGTTGCGCTCCGCGACCTTGATGGCTTCTTCGATCTTGCCATCGCGCAGGGCACCAGCCACGGCCGGAGCGAATGCGCGCGACTGCTTGCGGGCAGCGCTGAACGCCATAGCCCGGTCGATCATCACGCCGATCGACCAGCCTGACATGATGAACAGAATGATGACCACGGCCTTCGCTGGAATACCCATCTGGTGCCACAGCGAAATCGGGTCCCAACCCACCGCCGCCTGCTCCTGGAAAAACCAGGCCGCCGCGGTGGACATATGTGCTAGAGCAAGTCCTGCTAGATTGGCTACGAACATGAGTTGCTTTCCTCCTCCGAACTTGTCAGATTGCTAAAAATCGTCAGCTTGCAAAAAACAGAAACGACGCGGGAATTTTCTTCGCTCCCGCACCCCTTGCAGCCGGTCCGCGGAGTTTAACCTCCGGCCAGGGTAAAGTTGACCGTAATCTGGGTTTCCACTTCCACTGGTTCGCCGTTCAGGATGTATGGCTTGTACTTCCACTGCTTCACCGCTTCGATGGCGGCCGGAGCCAGCATCGGGTGGCCACTGATCAGACGCAGGTTCTGAATTCCTCCGTCCTTGCTAATCTCGGCCTGCAGCAGTACAGAGCCTTGGATGCGGGCTTGCCGCGCCAGGGGTGGATAGTTGGGCTGAATTTTGCGAATCAGCAAACCCTGGGTCACGCCCTGCGATACCCTGACCCGCTGCGGCGTGGCTACCTTGGGTACCGCGACCGGAGTCGAATTGATGATGCCGCCGATGACGCCACCCATGGCGCCCCCAGCCCCCGGCACGCCGCCCACGACACCAGCCATCGAGGAAACCGGCGGCGGCGCCTCTTCTTCCTTGATCATTTGGACTTTCTCGGGGATCTTGGTGGGCGTTCGCAGCTGCCCGTTGATGATGTCGGTCTGAATCTGTTTAACGACTTTCACAGGAGCGGCGGCCGGGGGAGGCGGTGGCGGCGGTGGCGGTGGCGGTGCCACCAGAAAGGTCATTAACTGTGTTTTTGGCAAGGCTTCCGTAAACAGCAGCGGCAGCAGTACCAGCACGAAGATCAGCATCACCTGAAAACAGAAGGAGATGATGGTCGTCATGCCTCGCTTGGTTTTTAGTCTTCCACCCGATTCGATGAGGCTGTCTTCAAACATAAGGATTCTCCCGGCACAACCCTACGTATTCTTAGACACCGCATGTTGCCCGTTTGCTCCCAAACCAGGCTTGCATCCTACACGGCAATTGCACAAAGTCAATCAAGTGAAAACAGGAGCATAGCGCTGCGCCTTGCGCAAATGTTTGCCTACCTCGCGGCCTTCGCCTTGGCCTGGGTGGACTTGGCCCTTAAACCATTGAATCGAAAGGCGTATCTGACCTATCGGGCGGATAAAAACTACTGCCCGCTGGCCACCCGGCCCTTGCCTGCCGCAGCCTTACCCTTGCCGGCTGGGAGCGCGACCGACGCCCCTCGCTGGCCTCCCCGCCAATCCTGGTAGGCGACCAGAATCGGAGCCGCAATGGCGATCGAAGAATAGGTCCCAATCAGGATTCCGATGACCAGCGCGAAGGAGAAGCCATGCAGCACTTCTCCGCCGAAAACATACAGCGCCAGCACGGTCAGAAAGGTTAACCCGGCGGTCAAGATGGTCCGGCTCAGGGTCTGATTGATACTCCGGTTTACGATTTCTGACAACTTCTCCCGCCGCATCATCTTGAGGTTCTCCCGGATGCGGTCGAAAATCACGATGGTGTCGTTGTTCGAGTACCCAATCAAGGTGAGAATCGCGGCGATCACGGTCAGCGAAATTTCCTTGTTGGCAAGCGAGAACGCGCCCACCGTGATCAGCGTATCGTGGAAAACCGTGATCACCGCCGCCACGCCGTAAATCCACTCGAAACGGAATCCCAGATAAATCAGCATGCCGGCGAGCGAATAAACCACCGCCCAACGGGCCTGGCTCTGCAACTGCTGGCCCACTTGCGGTCCCACGATCTCTACCTGATAGACACCGAAATCAGAAAGAAAGAACCCGTCCGCAAGAGCCGCCACCACTGCCGGATCAGCGACCGCCTTCAGTTCAACAAAGGAGCTCAAGACGCCGCCCTTGGTTTTGTCGCGATAGTCAACAATTGCCTTGGCCACGGCTGCATAGCGTTGGCTGGCATCGCTGCCGGCGCGCAGCGGATCTTTTTCCAGCAAGTAATTGGCTAATGTCAAAGAACTGGTGTTGTTCAGGTCCAGTTTCCCCGCCGGAGCATTGGTCTCGAGCGCGTTGATGATCTGAACCTTGCCCTGATCGAGAGCCTTTTCGCTGGTCTCCCGCACGTCGAGATCGATCAGCACTTCGTTGTTCGCGGCCACACCCAGGCGCTGAATCTTCGCCTGAGTCAAACCCACTTTTCCCAGTGCCGCGCGGATGGCGTTATCGTCGGGCGGGTGCGAAAACTTGACGTAGACCAGGGTTCCGCCGCGGAAGTCTACGCCCAGTGGGACGCCGTGCCAAAACAACATGGAAAACAATCCCGCCACGCTGAACACCAGCGAAAAGGCGAGAAAATACCACTTCTTGCCGAGAAAGTCTATGTTGGCATCTCTAAAAAATTCCACGCTGTCGTCAAACCCCTTCCAAGACCGTGTGGGCCGGGCCTCTGACCCAGCCTTTCCTGGCAAACACCCGGGCGGTTCTTAGCTAAATGCTTAGCGCCTGGCCGCGCTGCTTGCGGCTCAAAATCCAGTCGAAAATCATGCGCGAGACAAAAACCG
>Ga0193732_1000138_pt1 | contig 14327 bp, 10 predicted proteins | sample U1s1metaG_FD_145077 | JGI IMG/M metagenome (GOLD analysis project Ga0193732, IMG submission 145077) | Soil microbial communities from a riparian zone of the East river system, Colorado, United States - U1s1 | ecosystem: Environmental > Terrestrial > Soil > Riparian zone | place: USA: East River...
CGTTTCGGACCCTTATCCGACGCTCAAGCACCAGCCCACGGTCAGGCGCTTTTCTAAGGAGCCAACCCAATTCCGCAGACCGCGCTCTTTCCTTTTGCTGCCCCAGATGCTAAAAACTCTTCAGACTCCGGAGCCACCGTGAAGCTCACCCTTTCCCTGATGCTCGCTGCAATTCTTCTCAATTCGCTTTCTGCGCAGGATTCGGTCCCGCCGCATCAGATTCCGCTTCCCACCAGCAAGGTTCTGAACACCCCCTTGCCGGGGCGCATCGGGTCCACGAACAGCTTTCCGGTCACTATCGCGTTAAGCCCCGACCGTCAATACGCCGCCCTGCTGAACCACGGATACGGTACCCAGCAGTCGCAGGCCCAGCAATCGATCGCGATTCTCAATCTCAGGTCCAACCAACTAACCGATTTTCCCGATTCCCGCTTCGCCGAAAGCGCCCATCAGAGCTACTTCCTGGGCTTGGCTTTCGGTTCCGACGGCACCCACCTGTATGCCTCAATCGGCTCGATTACCGATCCCACTGGCGCGAAGGCAGGTAACACGGGCAACGGCATCGCGGTCTATACCTTTAAAAACGGTAAGGTAGGCGCGGAGCGCTTTATAAGAATCCCCCCGCAGAAAATTGCGCCGGGTAAGAAGACGGCATTCGGAGTCCGTAAAACGGCGGCGGGAACCGCGATTCCATATCCTGCCGGCCTGGCTGTCGTCTCCGGGCGGGGAAGTGACAAGCTGTTGGTAGCCAACAACCTTTCCGATAATGCCGTGCTGCTCGATTCTGCCGACGGCCGCGTTCTACAAGAATTCGACCTCAGCACCAATCCGATGATCCCGGCCGCGTTCCCTTACACCGTGGTTGTCGCCCGCGATGGCCAGCGAGCCTGGTGCAGTCTGTGGAACGCTTCGAACGTGGTCGAACTGAACTTGGCTTCCGGCCGCGTAACTCGCTGGATTTCATTGTTGCAGCCGAGGTCGGAAACCTTGCCCGGTTCCCACCCAACCGCCCTGCTGTTGAGCCCCGACGACCAGTTCCTCTACGTCGCTTTGTCGAATGCCGATGCCGTAGCGACGGTCGACGCTGCCTCAGGGGCGGTGATTCATCTGTCCTCTACGAACCTGGCCGGACAGGAGCATGGCGGAACATATCCTAGTGCTTTGGCTCAATCGGCTGACGGCAAGCGTCTATTCGTGGCCGACGCCTCGCTGGATGCGGTCGCGGTTTTCGACACCACTGCACTGGCAAAACCCGGGATCCTCTTTCCGCTGCCCCAAGAGGCACTGGGCTTCATCCCTACCGAATGGTACCCGAGTGCGCTGGCCAGCGTTGGCGATGATCTGCTGATCGCCACCGCCAAAGGCCAAGGTGCCGGTCCCAACAACGGCTTCAGTGGGCTGAAGCAGGAAAAGAAGCGCCGTGAGCATCCCTACATACCCACGCTCCTGTACGGGTCGCTCTCTCGCCTCAAGTTCCGCAACGCGGAAAAGGATTTGCCCACGCTTACCCAGCGGGTCGAAGAAAGCAATCTCTTCCGCTCCGATCCCGGCAAGATCGAGTTTCGTACCGGGGCCAATCCCATTCGCCACGTGATTTACATCCTCAAAGAAAATCGCACCTACGACCAGATCCTTGGCGACCTCACAGTGAATGGCCTTAAGGTTGGCAACGGCGATCCGTCGCTGACCATGTACGGCGTAGAGGTCACGCCCAACGAGCACAAGCTAGCCCTGCAGTTCGGCGTGCTGGATAATTTTTATGACAGCGGCGAGGTCTCCGGCGACGGCCACGATTGGTCGAACGCGGCCATCACCAGCGACTACAACGAGAAGACCTGGCAGATCGGGTATCGCGGCCAGGAGCGAACCTATGACTATGGGGGCACGGTGGCCGACGAATTTCCGTTGGAGCTAGGCGAGCCTGACGTGGATGCACCTGCCACTGGCTACATCTGGGACAACCTCGCCGGTCACGGTTTCACTTACCGCGACTACGGCGAGTACATTGCAGGAATGTGGTGCAGGCCCGCAAAAAAACCGGGCGCGTCACTCAAGGAAGGAACGCCGTCCGCGTTCAGCGCGGAGTGTAAGCGGCATGTGGTCAACAAAGGCGAACCCTTGCCTCCCAACCTCGGCCAGCCGCATGGCTCTGCTAGCCCCTGGCCGTGGGCCGTGCCCCTTTTGCAGCGCATGAAACCGACCAAAGCCGCTCTACGCGATCACTTCGATCCGCTCTTTCCCGACTTCAACACGGAATATCCTGACCAGCTCCGCGCCGACGAGTTCCTCAACGAGTTTGAGGGGTTCGTTCGCGCCCGCAAGGAGGGCAGGGGAACCGAACTTCCTGCCTATGTTCTACTCTACCTCCCCGGCGATCACACGCACGGCACCACACCCGGCAAACCCCGTCCCGCCGCATCGGTAGCGGACAATGATCTCGCCGTCGGCCGCGTGGTTGAGGCCCTCTCCCACAGTCCTTACTGGGATGACACTGCAATTTTCATCATCGAAGACGACGCCCAGGATGGTGCCGATCACGTAGACGCGCACCGTTCCATTGCATTCGCCATCAGCAAATACTCGCCCGGATCACAGGGGCATCCCTTCGTGGACAACCGCTTCTACACCACAGTGAACATGATCCATACCATAGAAACTCTTCTGGCTTTGCCGCCCATGAATCAAAATGACGCCTATGCTCCGGTGATGGCGCCTTTGTTCTCAGGTGCGGGCGACCAACCCCCGTATACGGCGGACTGGAGCAATCGCGACAATGGCCTCATTTATCAAACGAACCCGGTCAGCGGCCCGGGTGCAGCGGTATCGGCGAAAATGAACTTCACCCGCCCCGACGCCATCAACACCGCAGTTTTGAATGAAATTCTTTGGCGCGATCGTATGGGCAGCGCACCCATGCCCTTGCCGAAACACACAATTTTCCCTCAGAAGAAATCCGGCGACAGGGATTGAAGCAGCACCGACCACGCCCGGGCGAGCAGGCTGGCCCAACCGCCCAGCCGAGCAAGGCTCGGCTCAAAGGCACAGTCGGAAGGCTCACGCAAGGCTGAGGATGCCCATCCCTACAGCGAGCTACTTGGCCGCTGCCGCCCCCGCATCCACGTCCACAAACGAAAACGCCAGCGACACATTGGGAAACTCCTTGGCTGCCACCTCCACATACGGGTACACGAAATAGTTCAAAGGCGGCCCGTCCTGCGCCGGACTCAAACGCAGATCGCGCCCCATGGTGAGCTGTACCCGGTTCACATCGTGGCCTCCGAAGAAATAGTCGCGCTTTTCCTGATGCTTCCAGGCCTCGGAAATATCCACGGGAATCCATCCATGTTGTGGCTCAAAGAAATCGGCCCAGCAATGGTAGCCGGCAATCTCCGCCGAGTGCCTGTCGGGCGGCAAGGGAAAGCCAATTTCAAATCGCGCCGGAATCCCCTGCGAGCGTGCCATGGCGATGAACAGGGAATGAAAGTCGGTGCAATTGCCCTTCTTGGCATCGCAGGCGTACAGCACGTCGCCGTGACCCCAACCGGTGCCGGTCTTGTCGTAGCGCATGGTGGTGAAAACGTAGTCGTAGATGGCTCGTGCCTTATCCAGTGGTGTAACCCTGCCCTCGGTCGCCTTCCCGGCGAGATCTGCAGGAAGGCCGGTGACAGGGACGAGTCGGTCGGGCTGGAGATATTCCTGGCGATCGCGATTTTTGAGTTCGACTTCGGCCAAACGAGGTCTAGCCACTCCTAACGTCAGGCGCTCGTGACGGACCACATCGTAGACCACTTCGAAGTGCAGGTCGGCCTGCTTGGCCTTGGAGGTGACGGCATAGTACATTTCGTTCCCGAATCTCGACTCGTGCGTCTTTTTCAGGCCTAGGTCGCCGACCGCCGAGATTACTTTCACTTCCTGAAATTCATCCGAGTGGGCTGCCGGAATCCAAACCCGCACGCGCTCTCCGACAGGCACGTTCTTGACAGTCAATCCGTAATGAAACGTAAAGTGGCGCGTCTCCTGAGCCGACGCCAATGAAACCGTAGCCAGCAATAACGGCAGCCATAGCTTCCGCAGCATATGCAAAATCCTTTCCATTTTTCTAAGCGAAGAGTTGATGCGTGGAAACGACACACGGGCGTTTTAGCGGAAGCATCGTCAGGTGAAGCCGCGTCGTCGGGATCGCATGGGAAGGCCTCAATTCTAATTGAGACCACGCGAGTATGTCTCGACTATGGCCACGGGCATGCCACCCGCTCACCACCGGATTGCGACGGCCGCGCCTCGCTCCGCAAGGCCCACTCAGTTAGAATTCCAACGTGCCTCCCGCCATTCAATGCCGCGATCTGCGTAAAACCTACGATGGCAAGCTCGAAGCCGTTCGCGGCCTCAATCTTGAGATCCAGGCCGGCGAGTGTTTCGGACTGCTTGGTCCGAACGGGGCAGGGAAGACCACCACCATTGAAATCTTGGAGGGTTTACTTGAGCCCACCTCCGGCCAGGTCACGATTCTCGGACACACATGGAAGGAAAATGCACGCGAGCTGCGCGAGGCCATGGGAATCTCGCTGCAGGAAACGCGGCTGTCGGAAAAACTTACCGTGCTCGAAACCGTCGAACTGTTCTCCGGTTTCTATCGCCAGCCGCGCGCGCCGCGCGAAGTGCTCGAGCAAATGCAGCTCGAGGAGAAAGCGGATGCCTGGGTAGGCAAGCTTTCGGGCGGTCAGCGACAGCGCCTCGCCGTCGCCACTGCGCTGGTGGGCAACCCGAAAGTCCTTTTTCTGGACGAGCCCACCACCGGTCTCGATCCCCAAAGCCGCCGCCAGCTCTGGGACATCATTCGCGGCTTTCAGCAGGCCGGTGGCACAGTCCTGCTCACGACCCATTACATGGACGAAGCCGAACGCCTCTGCGATCGTCTGGCCATCATCGACCACGGACGGGTGATCGCGGAAGGCGCGCCCGCGGACCTGATCGAGCGCCTGGGCGGTCATCACATGGTGGAATTCCAGGTAAGCAGCGACTCCAACAGCACAGCCGGAGACGTCTGGCGCATGCTTCCAGGAGTCGAATCCGTTCGTCACGATAACGGCCTGATCTGTCTCAATGTCCGGGAACCGCACTTGACGATCCCCGCGCTACTCCAGGCGGTAACAAGAGAAGGAAAGCAACTGCTGCACTTAACCACTCGCCAGGCCAGTCTGGAAGACGTGTTCGTGCGCCTAACCGGCCGCCACCTGCGGGACGACTGATGGGAGTTGCATCGGACCCGCACACTCCTGCATCCGGCAAAGCGCAAGTAGGGCGGGTGTCCCGCCCAGGTCGAGCGAAGCACGACAGTTTTGGAGTGTCTGAAATGAACCGGGAGGCTGATCGATGACCGTCGCGCCACTAACTCCCTCACGCCCGGGGCAAACCCGCAACCGGCGCTGGTCAGGATACATCCATCTGCTCACCGCCCGCCTGCTTGAGCTCAAGCGCGAGCCTGAAGTCATCTTCTGGGTCTTTGGATTTCCCATCCTTTTGGCCCTGGGTCTGGGAATCGCCTTCCGCAACCGGCCCGCCGACGTTACGCCGGTCGCGATCGTCGCCGGTCCCGGCGCTGAGGATGCGCTTTCCTTGCTGCAACGCTCTCCCCGCAATTCCTCCCTTCGCGCTGACATAATGGAAGCGCAACAGGCGCAGCAAGGATTCCGTCTGGGAAAGTACGATCTGGTAATCGTACCTGATGGCAAGGAACGCTTTCAGTATCGCTACGATCCCGCTCGCCCCGAGAGTGTGCTTTCCCGCGCCTTGGTGGACGACGCGCTGCAAGCCGGCGCTGGACGCAAGGATCCGGTGCCTACTTTGGCGGTTGTCTCCAGCGAACCGGGCTCGCGTTACATCGATTTCCTGATTCCCGGCCTGCTGGGCATGAACCTGATGAACTCCGGCATGTGGGGTATTGGCTTTGCTCTGGTTGATATGCGCCAGCGAAAGCTGCTCAAACGCTTTGTCGCCACGCCCATGCGACGCAGTGATTTTCTGCTAGCTCTCACCAGCAGCCGTTTGGTACTGATGGTGATTGAAATCGTGCTCCTGCTCAGCCTCGGCGTGCTGGTTTTTCACATGCGCGTTCTGGGATCGCTGTTCACGATTCTGCTGCTGGCCACGGTAGGCGCCGTGGCCTTCGGAGGGCTGGGACTGCTTACCGCCAGTCGGGCGCAGAAAATTGAAAGCGTCAGCGGGCTGATGAACATCGTGATGATGCCTATGTGGATTTTCTCCGGTGTCTTCTTCTCGGCGGAGCGTTTTCCGGCCCTGTTGCAACCCTTCATCAAAGTGCTGCCGCTCACTGCCCTGAACGACGCCCTGCGCGCCACCATCTTGCAAGGCGCCTCCCTGGCTGCCCAGACCGGGCGCCTACTGATTTTGGCCCTGTGGGGTGGAATTTCGTTCGCCCTGGCCCTGCGCTGGTTCCGCTGGACCTAAATAAAGCTCCCGGCTCCCACCCAGATGGCGGCGAGCCTCCCGTGGTAGAATCAATGTAAAGGTCCTAGAAAACTTGCAGGCCACGCAGTACTTAGAGCGTTGCCGCACCAGGCTCCGTGGGAAACATTCAACGGGCGTAAGCGCCGCTGGCTCGCTACTCGCGAACCTTGCCACCCTCACTCGCGGGTTTCCTGCCTTACCTGTCCGTTGTCTTAAATTTAACAGCTCTTTCCGTCACTTCGCGTCGGGTCTAGCTTTGGTCGCTGTCGCTTGCTGAGGTCAATGGCCGGCATGAAGGTGTCCGAACGTCACGTCACTTACGGTCCCTTTCTGGAGCGCCTGCGCTCGGCGTCGGCCCGTGTCCTCTTGCTCGACTACGATGGCACGCTGGCTCCGTTTGTGGTCGATCGCACTCTGGCCCTGCCCTATCCCGAAGTACCGCCTTTGATTAGGCGCATTATGGCAAAGGGAACCCGGGTCGTGCTCATCAGCGGGCGCCCTGTGCGGGAATTGCTCCTGCTGAGCGGGATCTCCCCGCAGCCCGAGGTGTGGGGAAGCCATGGCCTGGAGCGACTCATGGCCGATGGCCGCTACGAAGTCAGCTCGGTGCCGGCTCATGAGGATTATCTACTGGCGGCCGTCACCTTGCTGCGTGACGCTGGACTGGAGAGTCAAGCCGAACTCAAACCGGGTGGCGTCGCGGTGCACTGGCGTGGGCTCGATCCTGCCCGGGCGGAGAAATTGGCCAGGGATGTTCCGCGCCTTTGGAAGCCCCTCCTCGACCGGGCTCCGGTAAGGTTGCTGGAATTTGATGGTGGTCTGGAACTTCGTGTCGCCGGCCGAGGCAAAGGGGACGCGGTCCGCGTCATCCTAAAGGAAGCCGGCCCGGATGCAGCCGTCGCCTATCTGGGTGATGACCAGACCGACGAAGATGCGTTCCGTGCGCTGAAAGGGAATGGCCTGACGGTCTTAGTTCGCCCTCGGTCCCGTCCCACCAGTGCCGATGTCTGGCTGCAACCGCCTCACGAGCTCCTGCAGTTTCTCCAGGAGTGGCTGCAGGCTTCAGGAGGGCAATTTTGACCGATATTATGGCTATGACCGACATCAAGGGGCGCGTGATTAACGTTTCCAACCGCCTGCCCGTCCTGATTCGCAAACATGCCGGGGGAGCCCGGGTAGAACGAAGCTCGGGAGGCCTGGCCACTGCGCTGGAGGCAGGCTGGCGTCACCAGCGGGGCGTTTGGATCGGCTGGGCCGGGACGTCCCCAACCCAGCACGTCGAGCCTCTGTTGCTCAAAGCCTCGCAAACCCGCTCTTACACGCTTCGATCGGTTTCGCTGACCGAGGAAGAGATCGCCAAGTTCTATTCCGGGTTCGCCAACGAAATCATCTGGCCTCTGTTTCACGACATGCCCTCCCGTTGCAACTTCGATCCCGAGTACTGGGAAATCTACCAGCGTGTCAATCGCAAGTTCGGAAAGGTGGTCGCGGAGACCGCCACGGAAGGCGACTTCGTTTGGGTCCATGACTACCACCTGATGCTCACGGCCGACGCCATGAGACAGGCTGGCGTTCGTGTTCCCATGGGTTTTTTCCTGCACATACCGTTCCCCGGTCCCGACGTCTTTGAGAAGCTTCCCTGGAAGAAGCCCATCCTCGAGGCACTGCTGAAATTCGACGTGATCGGATTCCAGAGTGATCACGACCGCGCAAATTTTGTAGGCTGCCTGCAGCGCTTGCTCCCGGAAGCTGCTTTGGAGCCGGGCTCGCCCCATCCACAAGTCTGTCTGCAGAGAAAGCGTACGGTAATTGGCACCTTCCCCATCGGCATCGATTTTGAGGAATTCGCCAGGCAAGCCGCGGAACCCGCGATCGAATCGCACTCCGCCGAGATACGGAGACGCGTGTCGGGAGACACCTTGGTCCTGGGCGTGGACCGCCTCGATTACACCAAGGGCATTCCAGAGCGACTCAAATCATTCCGGCTGCTGCTCCGTCGGTTTCCCGAACAGCGCGGGCATATCACGCTGGTGCAGGTGGTGGTTCCCAGCCGGGAGGAAATTCCCAACTACAAACATTTACGCCGGGAAGTAGAGCTGTTAGTCAGCCAGATTAACGGCGAATTTACCGAGCCAGGATGGGTGCCCATCCACTACATCCATCGGAACCTAGGCCGCGAAGAACTGCTGGCTTACTACCGTGCCGCCGATATCGGCCTGGTCACTCCTCTGAAGGATGGAATGAATCTGGTCGCCAAGGAATTCTGCGCCGCTCAGATCGATGAGCGCGGTGTCCTGATCGTCAGCGAATTCGCGGGCGCGGGCCCTGAGCTACGCAGCGGGGCGATTCTGGTCAACCCCAACGACTTTGCCGAAGTGGCGCAGGCGCTGCAACATGCCGCCAAGATGCCAGCGGAGGAGAAACGCAGCCGCATGCGCCTCTTGCGCGAAATTGTAAAGGAACACAATGTACAACGCTGGATCCGTTCGTTCCTGCAGGCGGTCCCCGCCGCCGGCGCCAGCCCACAGGGCGGAAGCACGGACGATTCCGGTTCCGAGTCCCCCCTGAAGCACCGGCGCGACCAAACCATGCCCGGCGTGGCTCTGGTGGCCACAGCCTTATCACCACAGGTTCGCTCGCGCTATCAGATTGGTAGAGACGCAAAACTTCGCGTGCTTGGCCGTGCCGCGGGTGAAGACTAGTCCCGAGTCCCGGCCGGGACCCTGGAGCGACGACGGTTACTCCAATTGCTTTCCCTTCGTCTCCGGCAACTGCGTCGCCACCGCGCTCGCCAGTAAAAACGACGCGCCGCACAAATAGAAAGCCCAACTCAACCCTTTCGTTTGTGCTACACGTCCGATTACAAACGGCGCGATCGAGCTCATGGTGCGGGCACCGTTGTAGGTAAAACCCAAAGCACGGGCGCGAACCGCGGTGGGAAATATCTCGCTTCCAATGATCCCCGAGCCGGAGAAAAATCCAGTACCAAAAAACGCCAGGCACGCTCCCGCCACCATCAAAACCCAAGGTTCTCTCGCCATGGCATAAAGAGGTACTAGAAGGGCTGCTATTAACGTATACAAAACACATGATATACGCCGCCCAATCAAATCCGCGATCCAGCCAAAACTGGCATACCCAGGAAACATTCCAACCAGATTCAGCACTACCAGCAAGGTAGTGGTTCCCATAACTCCGAAGCCGCGCCCGCCCTGCTCGACCGGCAAAGATAGATACGGCGGAATCCAGGTAAATAGCCCCCACCAGGCAAACATCCCGAAGAAGTTCATCAACAGCAAGGCGAAAGTATGTTTGGTGTAGGGCGGCCGAAAAATACCAACGAATCCCGCGGCCAGATCCCGCCTGTTGGTGGTCGCGGCGTCGCTTGCTCGGTCTTTGCCTAAGCCTCCACCCGCCCGCTGCCTCGCCCGCCACATCTCCGACTCCGGCACACCCCGACGAATCCACAAGACGACCAGCGCAGGAAGAATTCCGACGAAGAATGCCATCCGCCAATCGGAGTAATGCAGCACAATCCCAGTTACCAGCGCGGCCAAGGCGTAGCCGATCGCCCACGAACTCTGCACGATCGAGATGGCCTTGGCCCGCAACTCAGTCGGCCAGGTTTCCGCCACCAGCGTTGCTCCCGTATTCCATTCTCCGCCCATGCCCAGCCCAAGGATGAAGCGGAAGACGGCGAGCATTAGAACGGAAGTCGACAGCCCGGATGCAAACGAACAAACCGAGTAGGTGAGGATGCTCAGCATCAGAGCCCGTTTCCGGCCCATGTGATCGGCGACAAATCCGAATGCCACACCGCCTATCCCGGAAGCCAGCAAGGTCAGGCTGTTCAGTAAACCCGCTGTGCCCTTGGTCATGCTCAGATCGCGCATGACATGAGCCAGGACCAGGGCGTAGAGCATGGCGTCGAAAGCATCGAGCATCCATCCCAGCGCGGCTGCGAGCAGAGTGCGGCGTTGGGTTGAAGTGATTTGGGAGAATGGGGAGGAGACGCTCGTAGCCATTCGCAGGATTGTCGACCGCTAGGCGTGAATTAGCAATGCTAAATCTGCGACATTGGACGCCAAAACCTCACCGTCCTCGTATCCTATGCGGTTAGCCTGGTAGGAGCCCTGAAGGAGGAGCGGCCGCGTTATCGTTCAGTCGACGAAAATATTTTCGAGCCTTCGTCACATCGCGCGCAATCTGGTCGCGCAACGCCTCGACCGAGGGAAATTTGATCTCATCCCGTAACCGCTGCAGAAAATGAATCTCGACTTCAGTGTCTGGGCCGAGTGCGATGGGATGGAAGTTCAACAAATGGGTTTCGACGGCGAACGATTCCGCTCCAAAGGTGGGCCGGCCACCCACGTTGGTCACCGAATCGAAGCATTCCTCGGCCACGCGAGTTCGGGTGACGTAAACGCCGTCCCTGGGGACGAATTCTTCATAACGGCTCAGGTTAATGGTTGGCACTGTATATTTCGATCCATAGCCCCGCCCCCGCCCGGCGGTAGAGAGCATGCTGAACGGATGCCCCAGCAGGTGCCGCGCCCGGCTGATGCGTCCTTCCCGCAAGAGCTTGCGCACCTGACTGCTGGAAACGGGCTCCCCGCGCAGCTTCATCTCGGGATAGACTTTGACGTCGAACCCCATCTCCCGGCCCAGTTCGGCGAGCAGCACTACATTTCCCTCGGCTTTGTGTCCGAAGTGAAAGTTGAAGCCTTCATGCACCTCGCGCGCCTGAAGCCGTCTCTGCAGAATCTCCTCGGCAAACTGGCGCGGCGTCATTAACGAAAGATCGCGTCCGAAGGGCAGGAGCAGCACTGCATCCAGGCCGCTCGCCTGCAGCAGGCGCAGTTTTTCTGGCGTTGGCGTGATCAGCTTGAGTCCGGAGTCAGGTCGCAGGATGCGCACCGGATGGGGCTCGAAGGTAACCGCCATTGCCTTCACCCCCTGTTTCTGCGCCCGGGTAACGATCTCGCGCAACACGTGGCTGTGAGCGCGGTGCACGCCGTCAAAATTGCCGATGCTCACCAGCGTCGGCCCAAAGTCAACCGGGACATCCTCGAGTTTGTGGAAGACTTGCATGCTAGGAACTCTCGACCGCCACGGACGCGAGGTTTTCGCAAAGGTCCAAAAGAACTGCTTTGCGGCCTCTCCCTAAATCTCAAACTCCAGCTTCATCCCGTCATAGGATAACTGGACGTTTGAAGGCAACACCGCATTTGTCGCTTCATGCCCCAGATCGTGGCAAATGTGAGTGAAGAATGCACGCTTGGGTTTTACCCGCTCCACGATCCGCAGCGAATTCTCCACCGTCGAATGCGTCGGGTGCGGCTTGTGCCGCAAGGCGTCCAGAAACAGAATGTCAAGATTCTGCAATTGTTTAAAAGATGCTTCCGGTACAAGGCTGTGATCGGTCAGGTAGGCAGCCGACCCGAAGCGAAAGCCATAGATCTCGGTTTCACCGTGAATCACGGTGACCGGCTCAAACCGCGCACCGAACAATTCGAGCGGTCCAGTTAGCGGCTTGAGTTCAACCTGGGGCAAGCCGCCGAACTTATAGTCCGCATCGAAAATGTAGCGGAACATGTTGCGGAGGAAAGCCACCACATCGGGATGCGCATAAAGTGGCAGGCGGCCCGGTTTGTGGCGAAAGCTCAACGGCCGTAGGTCGTCAATTCCAAGAATATGATCGGCGTGAGAATGAGTGTAAAGCACCGTATCCAGACTTCGTATTTTCTCCCGAATGGCCTGCTCGCGGAAATCAGGGGTGGTGTCGATCAGCACGGCCCTGCCACCATATTCGATCAGCACGGATGGTCGGGTGCGCCGGTCCCGCGGGTCGGAGGAGTGGCAGACCGGGCAGTCGCATCCTATGGTGGGCACACCCATGGACGTGCCGCTGCCCAGCACCGTCAATATGGCTTTCATCGTATCGAGGGGTTTGTGCCCGTGGCTTGCGGAGGCCGTGCCAGCGCGTTGGTCACTTCCACGTAGGCCATGCGCAACTCGTAGACGCAGTTCTGCAAAAAGTGCTCTTCCGCCGAGGTGAGATTCCCCTTGGTTTTTTCCGCCAGCAGGCTGAGCGTGTCGATGGTTTGACGCGCTCCTAGCAGATCAATCCGCGGCTGGCCACGCTCTTCCTGCATCAGGCCCAGCTGCAGCATGGCAGTCATGTATAGCGATGCCATGAAGCGCTCAAAGGTCATCTCCATTTCTTTGGCCGAGTGGCCACTGAGCTCGACCCGCGCATCCAGTTCCCGGGACGATTTGCGGTAGGCGTCGGCTTGTTCCTTTTGCTCAGCGGCGGTCGGGGCCGGCGGCACCGATGGATCGAGCGTGCTGGCAGGTGGCGCGGCCGACGCGGCTTCCGGGGCCGCTTCCACCGGCGCCGACTTGGAGGTTGTAATCTCTTCCTCGCTGACTTCTTTGCGCGGTTCGCCATCTGGTGTGAACAGACGCCGGTCAGTCACGGTAAAACTGTCTTGCCTTTTTTCAGCCATATTCGTTCCTTCGTTTACTTTCCTTGGTTTTGCTTCGATGTGTGGGTAAACGGCAGATGCGTAACACGGGCTTCGCTACCACCAGCATCGAGCAGCTTGCCGGGTGTCGCCACTTCGCGGCGGATGTAGCCCAGCGCGACACGACGATCACCGCTTGCCCAGGGCAGGGAAGCGGTGCTGGTAATTTCGCCCACATCCTTGCCGTCCGCTTGAATCTTGCTGCCAGGCGCAGGCAATGCTCCGTGAACATCAAACCCGGTAAATTTGCGTCGCACCTGGCCACGGGAACGAATCCGTTCCACAATCTCCTGACCCACGTAACAACCTTTGACGGAATTCAAGGCGCGTTCCTGCTCAGTCTCCTGCGGCAAGTCGCGTTCCCCGATGTCGGCGCCATACCGAGGAATCCCTGCCGCGATGCGCAACAAATCGATTGCCGCGGTTCCCACTGGTTTCGCGCCGGCTTTCACCAACGCCTGGTGCACGATTCCGACATTCTGGGGAGCCAGCCACAATTCAAAAGATTCCACGAGTGGGTTATCGCCCCGGACCAGAGTCAGACTGCTTTGCTGCCAGGTAAGCTCAAAAAACTGCAGAGTCTGAAGTTGCGGGGTTTCAAACCCAGCCTGACGCAGAGACTCGCGAGCCCCCGGTCCGGCAACTCCAATCGCGGTCAGCTGGTGGCTCATGGCAACCACCTCCACGTCATCCATGATGATGTACTTATCGAACACATCGAGGATTTTCTCGACTTGCGACTGATCGGTGTCAACCAGCAACCACTCGCCCCGGCTGTAAGCGTACAAATCGCCCAGGATATGTCCCTGTGGATTGAGCAGAAAGGCATACACGCCATGCCCCGGCGTCAAATCACGCACGTTGTTCGTGACCATGCCATTTAGCCAGCGGACCCGATCGCCGCCGCGCAGCGAAAGCTTCGCCCGGGAGCCGAGATCGTAGACACCACAGCCAGAAACGAGCGCCTGGAATTCGGCGCGCACGTCGCCGAATTCGACCGGTGATTCGGTACGGGGAAACCCTGTCCCCGACGCGTGCAGGCTGTCATGTTGTGCCATGAAGTTCATGCTTTCTAATCTGATTATAGCGGAGAGAACGCGTGTCGGCAGACCTCGCCTCCGATCCCAGCCCGTACTGCAACGCCCGATTTTCTTTGCGCCTTTCGCAAGAACTTCGCGCCCCCCCGGATGCGGTGAAAGGGTTTTCTGGGCAAGTCTCCGACGAAGCAGCGCGGGAATGACAACACCCGACCGACTTGGTAGTCTTCCAACGTGGTGACCCAGAAAAAACGCATTGCCATCATCCCAGGAGACGGCATTGGCCCCGAGGTCA
>Ga0193732_1000139_pt1 | contig 14072 bp, 15 predicted proteins | sample U1s1metaG_FD_145077 | JGI IMG/M metagenome (GOLD analysis project Ga0193732, IMG submission 145077) | Soil microbial communities from a riparian zone of the East river system, Colorado, United States - U1s1 | ecosystem: Environmental > Terrestrial > Soil > Riparian zone | place: USA: East River...
AAAACTCATGCGCGCCGCGCAGCCGAAGATTTAAAATCGGCGGCGACGACAATGGCGGAGGATTATCGCGACAAGGCCACTCAGGCTTGGGACGACGCCAAAGTGCGCGTCCGCACCTTGCAGGAGGATGGCGAAGATTATGTGCGCGAAAATCCGATGAAGGCGGTCATGACCGCACTTGGGATCGGTTTTGTTTTGGGCCTGATCTTCCGGCGTTAGCCGTCCATCATGGCTCGCGCGAGCGCGAGAGTGCGCAATCCGTCTGGACATGCCGGACTGATCGACAATGCGATTGGGCTAATCAGCGCGCTGTTTGCCTACGTTGAGACTCGAGCCGCGCTTCTGGCGGTCGAGTCAAAAGCGTTGCTGCTGCAATTGGCGGCAGTTGTTGCGTTTGCCTTGGGTGCGCTCATCGCGGTCGTGTTCGGATACATTTTTATCCTGGGTAGCCTGATCGTCGGCATCGCGCATCTCAGTGGAATTTCGTGGACATGGATCGCACTGGGCGCTGGATTAGTGCATATCGCGCTGGCTGTTGTTTGTGTGTTACTGGCGAAAGCAAGACTGACCGGCCGGCTCTACCCGGAAACACGGGCGGAATTAAAGAAAGACCAACAATGGCTGAAATCCCTCGGAAAGACCGGGCCGCAATAAAGAGCGATATCGCGCTGTCGCGTGATCGGATGGCGAGGGAGCTAAGCGGGCTGCGCTACGAACTAGACATTCCACGCAAAATAAAAAATTCATTCCGCGATCAAACTGCGATTTGGGTCGGGGCCCTGGCGGCAGTGGGATTACTCATCGCAATCGCGCCGGCGCGAAAGAAAAAGGTCTACGTTCGCGCGAAAGATAATTCTAAGGAAAACGGCAAAGGTTTGTTGGAGGCAGGAGCTCTGGTTGGCGTCATGAAATTTGCCGCAACTTTGCTGCGGCCGGCGCTAGTAAAGTTTGTGACCAGTAGGATTACTGGCTATTCAAGAACACGATCGCAGGCAACGCGCTGATCTCGCGATTGCCGCGGTCAACGCCGCCACTCCTCCGTCATCCCGAGGCGCGCAGGACCGTGCCATTGCCTGCCGCTTTTCGGTTTACCTCATCGCACTGCGGATGGCATGATCGTAGCGCCCAATGAGTGCTCATCTGTTGCGTCACGTTGACGAATATCTCGCCGTCGCCCAGGAGGCTGGCGCATCAGATGTTCACCTGGGGGTAAACGCCCCGCCGGTCTGGCGTCTGCATGGGACGTTACAGCCAATCTGGCCGGATGCGCCGCGTTTCAAGGCGGAACAAACGCAAAAGCTAGCCGACACCTTTTTGAACGATGTGCAGCGCGTGCTGGTAAAGGAGCGTGGAGACGCCGATTTCGCTTACGCCAATAGCAGAGGAAGATATCGCGCCAGCGTGGTGCGCCAGCGTCTCGGGACGGACATTGTTTTTCGCATCATCAATACCCGCGTTCGCACGATGGACGAGCTCGGTTTGCCGGAACACCTGAAGCTACTGACGCGATATCACAACGGCCTGATCCTCGTGACCGGATCGGTCGGGAGCGGAAAATCGACGACGCTGGCCGCGCTGGTGGAGCAGATCAATATCGAGCGACGTGAGCACATCATTACTTTAGAGGATCCAATTGAATACGTGCTCGAACCGAAAGGTTGTCACATTACCCAACGCGAAGTACACACGCACACTCTCTCGTTCGGCGTGGCGTTGCGTGGGGCGCTCCGCGAGGATCCCGATGTGATCATGGTTGGCGAGATGCGCGATCTGGAAACGATTTCGCTGGCCATCACCGCTTCAGAGACGGGCCACCTGGTTCTGGGAACGCTGCACACCGGCACCGCTGCGCGCACGCTGGATCGTGTGCTCGATGTTTTTCCGGTCGATCAACAAGAGCAAATCCGCATTATGATCAGCGAATCGTTGCGTGGCGTCATTAGCCAGCAGTTGATTCCTCGCGCCGACGGTACCGGCCGCGTCCTTGCGATCGAGACCCTGACCAACACGCCGGCCGTCTCCAACGTCATTCGCGAGGCCAGAGCATTTATGTTGCCGGGAATTATCCAGACTGGTCGCAAGCAGGGCATGCAATTGATGGATGATGCGTTGATCGACTTACGGAAGCAGGGTTTGATCAGCGCAGAGGAGGCGCTCGCCCGCGCCGATCAAAAAGAAATCGTGCGGCAACATATTGCGAAATGACGAACCGGATGACGCGGATAACACGGATGAAGAAGGAGATAATCCACGAGGAATTAAGCGGAAAGATTATCGGCGCCGTGATGGAAGTGCTGAATGATTTAAAGCCGGGACTCGATGAGAAACTTTATGAACGCGCACTAGTCATCGAGTTGCGACGGCGAGGTCACACCGTCGATGCTCAACGCTCATATCCGGTCTTCTACAACAGCGAACTCATCGGGAATTTGCTCCCCGATTTGATCGTCGATGACACGGTCATTGTTGATCCGAAAGTGGTGTCAGCTTTTAATGAAGCGCACACCGCCCAGACGATCGGGTATCTTGCGATCAGTCAACTGGATCTGGCCCTATTGCTGAATTTCAAAAGTGCCCGATTGGAGTGGAAACGGGTCGTGCGGCAAAACAAACTGGAGTCTGATCTTCCTGATCTCCATGCATAATTCTTATCCGCGACATCCGTGTAATCCGAGGTTCTGACATGCCTTATCTTGATCAGTTTCTTCAGGCGATCGTGGCGGCAGGCGCTTCCGACCTGCACATCGGCGAAGGCCAGCCTCCCAAGATGCGACGGCACGGCGATGTCATGGCGATGCGCCCCGAGCCGGTCCTACGCGATGAAGCGGTGCTGATGCTGAGCGAAGTCGCCGGTCCGACGAATTGGAAAATTTTCGACGAACGCGGTGATCTCGATTTTGCCTACGAAATGGATGCCGCGTCGCGCTTTCGCTGCAATTTTTTAAAGCAATCGAATGGGTATGGGGCCGTCTTTCGGTTAATTCCGACCAAGATCGCCACGCTGGAAGAGCTCGGCATACCAACGGTGGCGAAAGAATTTGGCAAATTGCGCGGCGGACTTGTCCTCGTAACCGGGCCAACTGGCTCCGGAAAATCAACCACCCTGGCGGCGCTAATTGACTACATCAATATCAACTTCGCTCGACACATCGTCACGGTCGAAGAGCCGATCGAGTTTGTTCATAAAAACAAGCGAAGCATCATCACGCAACGTGAAGTACCTGGCAACACCCGCTCGTTCCCGGAAGCGGTCCGCGCAGCATTACGGGAAGATGCCGATGTTGTGCTGGTAGGCGAGATGCGCGATCTGGAAACGATTTCGCTGGCGTTAACCGCGGCGGAGACGGGCCTGCTCGTATTTGGAACACTGCACACTAACAACGCGCGCAAGAGCGTCGATCGCATGGTCGATGTTTTTCCTGCGAGTCGCCAGCCGCAAGTGCGAACAATGCTTTCTAATTCCCTGCGCGGGGTACTAGCGCAATTGCTCCTGAAAAGGGGTGACCGCTCAGGACGTATTGCGGTTAACGAGATACTCATCGCCAACGCAGCGGTCGCGGCGATCATTCGCGAAGGCGCGACCCAAAAACTGCAGGACGTAATCGTTTCGGGTCGGGCCCAGGGAATGCAGTTCATGGACGACGCGATCTTTGCGTTATTGCAGAAGGGCATTGTTTCGCCGCACGAAGCCTTTATGAAGGCGATCGATAAGAATCGCTTCAAACAATACCTGCCCGCGGAAGAAGCGGCTTTGGGGAATGCCGCGGGCTCAGTGCCCGATGACGAACAGAAGTTGCCTGGCAATTTCGTGAAACAACAACGCCGCGCTTGAAGCTACAGCGCGAGTCCGGCCGGCCATCATCGGCAACAAAAAGTAACAGTTTTGTTACCAAAAAACCCTTGCTCAGTCACCGCCGATTCGTCGACTTTGGGTAATATTCCCCGGCAGAAATAAGAAAGTCTCAAACAAGAAAGGAAATTTTATGAGAACAATTCGCACCCTAATTGCAAACGTGCTGCTGATTTCGGCAGCAGCATCATTTACCGTTGTCACGGCGCGTGCCGATACCTACAGCTGGACCAATCTTCAGTCCGACATCGCCGGCGTCGCTACACACCTCGATCGAAATCTGGTCAATCCGTGGGGCATGGCTGTTCCGTCAGCAACTGGCCCGATTTGGGTCAGCGATAACGGCACCGGAGTTGCAACCCTCTACAATCAGGGCGACGGCGTGGCCCGTGCGCTGATTGTGACGATCCCGACAGCGGCGCGGAACAAAGGAGATGCTAAACCCACTGGAATCGTGTTCAACAGCACGGCGTTTTTCAAAGTCACACTCAATGGAAATTCCCTGCCCGCCCGATTCATCTTCGTCAGCGAAGACGGTGCCATCTCTGGTTGGAACCCGACGCTCGATGGCACGCATGCCATTATCGCCGTCGATAACGGCACAAATAAGGGCAGCAAGAGTGCCATTTATAAAGGCGCGGCATTGGGCACGGCCAATGGTCACAATTTTCTCTACGTGACAAACTTCCATACGAACCGCGTCGAGACTTACGACGAGAGCTTCGTCCTCCAAAGTGGTTTCCCCTTCGCCGATCCGAATCTTCCCGCCGGCTACGCGCCCTTCGGCATCCGCAACATCAATGGCGAAATCTTTGTGACCTACGCCCTGCAGGATGCCAAGAAAACAGACGATGTGGCTGGGCCGGGCAATGGTTTTGTCAGTGTCTTCGATACCAGTGGCATTTTCCAGCGACGCCTTGTCTCGAATGGCCTCCTCAACGCCCCATGGGGGCTGGCTTTGGTCGACGGTGAACTTTGGGTCGGAAATTTTGGCGACGGTCGGATCAACAATTATAATCCGACGACCGGTGCTTTCCTCGAGACAATTAGCAGAGTCGGTGGGACTCCGCTCGAGTTTGACGGTTTGTGGGATCTTCTTCCTCTCAGCGCCGGAGTTTATTTCACTGCCGGAATCGCCGACGAAGAACACGGACTGTTCGGCCTAATCACCGAAGACGAGTAAACGAAAATACGGCTCCGACCGGAGGGCGTCTGTAGCAGACGATGTGTTTGGCGCCAACGGGCGTATCACACCTTGGCCCCGGGGACCGGCTCCGCAGAGCGTCGCCCTACCAGTGAAATTTTCGCGAGGACGCATTGGTAGGGCGAGACTCTGTCGAGCCGCTGAGCCTTTCCACGGCGAAAGTTCTTTCTATCGGAATCCTGCGTGTAATGCGTGGTTTAAGCCGTTCCGGCCTTTTGCGCTTGGAGCTTTGGAATCTTGCTTGGGATTTGGGATTTCTAGAAGCACACTTCGAAGTACGAATCGCAACCCACTGTTTCGTCCCCTGCGACCTAGCGAATATCCAATGGCTGCTTTCGCATTTCCGCGTTCCTTTCCGCGGTGAATAATGCGATGCGGGAGCCTTGTGCGGAAGCTTCCATCCGTTCAGGCGGACCGGTATCGCCATGTCATAAAGCTGTTGGGCCCTGGGTGCTCGTGGCCACAATTCTTGGCTCGAGCATGGCGTTCATCGACGGCACTGTGGTCAACGTCGCGTTACCGGCGTTGCAGAGCGCGCTCAACGCCACCGTCACCGATGTGCAATGGGTAATCGAAGCCTATTCCCTGCTCCTTTCGGCGCTTCTTCTTGTCGGCGGCTCATTAGGTGATCGCTATGGGCGACGCCACGTTTTCGTCGTCGGCGTTTTCATTTTCGCCGCGGCTTCGGCGTGGTGCGGTCTCGCTCCCGGAGTCCGCCCGCTGATTATCGCTCGTGCTGTCCAGGGATTCGGCGCCGCGTTGCTCGTGCCCGGCAGCCTCGCCATCATTAGCAGTTCCTTTCGCGAGGAAGATCGCGGACGCGCCATTGGCACCTGGTCTGGCTTTAGCGCAATCACTGCTGCTATTGGACCGGTCCTCGGCGGCTGGCTGATCGAGCAGGTTTCCTGGCGCGCGGTCTTCTTCATCAATCTTCCGCTCGCCATCATCGTGGTCGTAATTTGCTATTGGCGCGTCCCGGAAAGTTCCAGCAACGAAAAAGGGCGTCTTGATTGGCTGGGAGCAATTGTCATCGCCCTCGGTCTCGGCGCGCTGGTCTGGGGTCTGATTGAATCGGCACGCCTCGGCCTTGCCCATCCTGCGATTGTGGCCGCGCTCGTCGCCGGACTCGTTCTCATCGTCACATTTGTCTTTCTCGAAAGACAGAGCCGTCATCCAATGGTGCCGCTGGAGCTTTTTCGTTCGCGCACCTTCACCGGCGCCAACCTCCTCACTTTCCTTCTTTACGGCGGGCTCGGAGGAACCCTTTTCTTTCTGCCATTAAATCTTATCCAGGTGCAGCACTATTCACCTACGGCTGCGGGGGCAGCTTTGCTTCCTTTTATTTTAATCATGTTCCTCTTGTCGCGTTGGGCCGGCGGGCTGGTGCAGAAATACGGAGCCAAGATCCCACTCATCGTCGGTCCTGGCATCGCCGCGATTGGATTCGCCTCGTTCCTGCTACCTGGGGTTGGCGGCAGTTACTGGACAACGTTTTTCCCACCCATGACCGTTCTTGGCATAGGAATGGCCATCAGCGTTGCGCCGCTAACTACCACTGTTATGAACTCCGTTGCGCAAACGCGCGCCGGCGTTGCCTCGGGAATCAACAACGCTGTGTCCAGAGTAGCTGGTTTACTCGCCATCGCTGTACTCGGAATCGTTATGTTGTGGGAATTCAACCACACTCTCGATCTGAAATTGTCAGGCTTGCCTTCCTCAATCCGACAATCACTCGACCAGCAACGGGCCAAACTGGCCGCGGCCGATCTATCGCAAAACATTCCACCAGCCGTGCGCGCGGAATTGCGCGACGCGATCGACTATTCCTTTGTGGCAGGTTTCCGCGCGGTCATGTTCGCCGGCGCGCTGTTAGCGGCAGGCGGTGCCATCTGCGCCTGGTGGTCAATTAAACCCGAAACCAAACCCAAAAGCTGAACGAACTGTCTGGCTATAGTTTCTCGATCTCAGCGCGAAGATCCTCTTTGGACTTTCCCAGTCGTCGTTGAAGACGTCCCAAAAGCTCATCTTCTTTCCCCTCTGCGAACGAAAGATCATCATCGGTTAATTGGCCATATTTCTGTTTCAATTTTCCCTTCACTTCGTTCCAGCTGCCCTTGACCTGTAATTTCGTTGTCATAACAATGGGGATTACGCTGCTCAGCCGGCGGTTGGTTGCCTGCAATCGCGGCCCTTGGGTAGACTGCCTCTTGGACCAGCTTGCCCGGCCCAAAAATCCGTAGCTATGAGAAGTTTGGCCAGCGTTTCTGAAAATTCCGCGGCCGCGCGGGTAAAACCGTGAAAGGGGCGAGCTATTGCTCGGTCAGAAAGCGATTCTGGCTGAGAGCACAAGCGCCGGCGTTACAACGTCGTATTCGGCCGGGCCGGAATTGGAAAAATTGTCGATAAAGGAAACAGTGGCACCGAGCGCCAGGTATTTCACCGGAGTCCAACTCACATTTGCGCCGACAAGCAGGTCAAAGTCGGTGCGCGACGATTTGATGGGATCATTGGTATAGAACCGCACCTCCGGGCGAAGGAAAGCGCCAACGAAAATGTTCTCGAAAGGGCTATAGGTCAGAGCGAGGTTCAAATAGGGGTCGATTCGATCGAACGAGGACGGATTACCTACCCGCCAGTTTATCCCGGCGGTAGAAGCGAGATAGATCGAAGTCTGACCCAACGGACGGATATTGGTGATGCTGCCATCGAGGTAGCCAAATTTATAGAACGCATCGGCGGACGACCGCGGAGAATAGAGTCGCCCGATGTCAACCGAGCCATCAATGAACCAGGAGCCCGATCGGTTAAGGTCGTATCTCAGATCAAGGTCGAGACTATTAGAATCGAAATCGAGCCGCGAGAATCGATTATAACGGAAGAAATTTTGTTCATAAGTAAGTCGCGGCGTGAAATTGCTGGTGGCGTAGGGAACGAAGGAGACGTCGAACACCCCATTCCAAAAGAAGGCGTCCTGTTCTCCGTTACGGACGAGAAAGGCATTACTGGTGTAGTTGAAGCTTTCTATTGTCGAAAAGGTGAACATCTTCGGCCGCGGTTTGCGACTAACGATGTCGATCTCGCCAAGCTCGCGATCAGTCACCTGCAACTGAAGCGGTTGTTGAAATTCAGGCTGATTGCGGTTGGCTATGTCCTGCTGCGTCTCAATCTGGGCGGCCTGATCTTGCGCCCGCCCCATGACAGCGGAAGCGAAAAGACCCACACAAATGCATGCCGCCTGGCGGAACCGCGCCGAGCAAATTTGACTGGTAGTTATTCGATCGGTAGTCACTGTTTTAGCTTCAACTGTGCGGTGGAAATACGAGGACGAGCGGGGCACTATTCTGGCCACCCGTTAGACTACCTGAGAGCGTCTGTGTATGCGTACCACTACCTATCCTGAGAGTAAATGGATCGGACGCATTTGGCGACGATGGGTTGAAGCTGTTAACGAAAAATGTGTAGCTGCCATTGCTGGGAGTTCCATTCACGGCAATGTTCTCAACGCGTTTGTCCGGTGGAGCGTCGATTACTCCGCCTAAGTTGTCATGGTCGAGGGCGGCGGTGGCTCTACCGTTGTTGAAGGTGACACTTCTATTCGCATAGAAGACGTGTTGCTCGTCGGGCAAAGTCAAATGCAGATCGAGATCGGCCGAAGTCGTCCAGACAAGTTGCCCGCGGATGACGCCGGTGCTGCCTACGGGCACGAATCCACCGCCGGAACTTGAGCTTGAGCTGGAGCTGGAGCCGCCGAGTTGATCGACGCTGGCGTCGAAAGAACTGTTCGCTATCGACCCGGAAACCCAGCCCAACTGGCTCGGCTGCGTGACCAGAGTCACGCGGGTGGGCCGAATAAAACCGCGACGCTCATCCGTCTGATAATTGGCAATCGCCTGGAAAAGCTGAGGTTGATTCAGTATCGGGCGATTAAAGGCATTGATGAGCGGCGTGCTTTTGATAAAGCGAGGAAGATCAAATTGGACCACCACCGGCTGACGATTCGCCTGGGCGACAAGCATATCGCCCGGGCCCAGTGAAAAATGAAATGTGTGCCGGGCGCCATTTGGAGTATTCCAGGCGGCGTCCCCTTTGATGGTGCCTTCCAGCATGCCAAGCACAGTGGTTGTTTCCTTCGAAGCTATTTTTCCCTTCACTGTTTTCATAATGGCGGCTGGCTGGTTTGAGATGAAACCAGTCGACCCGGTAATGGCTGCGGTGATGGCCCCGCTTCGCACTTCCACCCGACCGGAATTCGCCGGTTTCGAAAACAGCAGCGCTCCCTGCGTGAACTCAAGTGCCCGCGCTTGCGAATCGAACGAAAAAATGGAATTCGCACCCATGCGAGCGAGCGTGAGATCCGTGAATTCCAGTTCGGCGCGTGACTCGTTGCCGGTGCGCACGACATTTTGATTTTGCACCACCGATCCGGTGGTGGCCGGCCGCGCCGCTGCACTCAACGATGGAGCGACCGTCACAACGTTCACTTTTTGCCGAACGACAGCTTGGGCGAGATCGGCAGCCGAAATGCTCGCCGCGCCGACGGTTAACGCACAAGCGAGGAACAGGGTGAAGCGACAATACTGAAATGAGAGCGGAGTTTTCACGAGGAATTACATTCGCCCGCCATTAAAGAAGCGATCACACTGCGTGGCAAGAGCAGAGTTAAGGCGAAAGGTGCTGCTCGGGCGCTGATCATTTGCTAATTGTCCCTTGTGCGAATCTTTTCGGGCAACCGCCAGCTGCCGCAAGCTGCCATCTGCGTCTTCGTGTTCTGCGTAGTGGCAGGCCTTTACTTTCTCGAGCAGCACGGCTACGCCGGCAACGTCCTTACCTCCTGGGACCATCGATTTCGGGACATGGTGACGGCCACTGGTCGATTTACTCCGCCGGATCAACGTCTCGTCTTTGTCGGAATCGACAGCACCTCCGTTTCCATTTCCGATCTCGATCTCAACACGTTGTATGCTGACGTTGACCCTGCCAGCGTGGAATCACGCGCTTTGCATCTGGTCGCGGCTGGCTGGCCCTGGTCGCGCGAAGTCTACAGTTTGCTGGCCGATCGCCTGCTCCAAGCCGGAGCGCGTGGAGTAGTTTTCGACTTGCTTCTGTTGAAAAGCGGCACTGGTGATGAAGCCTTGCAAAAAAGTATTCGCCGAGCAAATGGCCGCATCATCATCGGCGCGAATTTCGTAGAAGAAGTAACTGGGCCGGGCGCAAGTGCGTGGTCGCTAAACCTACCCCCCAGCAGCGTTGTTGCGGACGCATCTCCGCAAAACCCGGCGATTGGCTACGTTAACTTCTGGCCCGGCTTCGGCGGCATTGTCCGAGGCGCGCATTACGCCACCACCCTCGACCAATTGCAGGGAGGCAAGCCGCCGGAAGACATCGGTGCCGAGACCCCTTTGTCTATCGCCGCGCGCGCCGCCGCCCTGCTTGGGGCAAGTCTTCCCTCAGATCCTTTTGCACTTCATCTGATCCGTTTCAGCGGGCCGCCAAGAACATTCGGTATGATTCCAGCGTTCCAGATTTTCGTCCCTAATTATTGGAAGCAAAATCTCGGCGAGGGCAGTGTCTTTCGCGACAAGATCGTTTTCGTCGGGCCGTATGGAAACTGGGCTCATGATGAGCACGCCACCCCATTCGGCGCCATGCAAGGTGCCGAACTCCATCTCAACTCGCTCAATGCGCTCCTGCACCGGACCTTCATCAGAGAATTTCCTGCCTGGACATATCTTTTCTTCATGGCGTTTGCCGCTGTCGCGGCGTGGTTGCTGGCCGTGTTTGCGCGCCGTATAACGCTGCGCCTGCTGGGATTTTTGTTGTCGCTGGTCTTGTTCCTCGGAATCGTCAAACTGGCGTATGATCACGCCGGCAGAGTATTGCCAGCCATTCCGCCTCTTCTGACCTTCGGCGTGGCTGGCCTCAGTTGTTTCGCCTTCGACTACACTCGGGAGAGGCTCGAGAGATTGCGCGTCCGCCGTACCCTTGAAGCCTATGTTTCCGAAGTCGTAGTTCGCGATATTCTCGACAATCCGCAAAGCTATCTCAACGCCCTCGGCGGCAAGCGCACCCCGGTCGCTTTGCTCATGACCGACCTGCGCGGTTTCACCGCGATCTCTGAGCAGATGGATTCCACTGAGCTTGTCACCCAGCTGAATGAGTATCTTTCCGTTATGGTGGACGATATCTTTGCCGTTCGCGGATCAGTGGACAAATTCGTCGGCGACGCCGTCTTCGCGGTCTGGGGACACTTGAACAGTAGCGGGGCGGCGCAGGACACCGCGCTCGCCGTCGAGGCGGGTTTAAAAATGCAAAAAAGCCTGGGCCGGTTGAATGAGCAATGGAAGCAGCGCGGGCTTCGTACTTTTAAGATGGGTTGCGCAATTAACTTCGGCGAAGTCGTTTTCGGAAACATTGGTTCCTCGCGCAAGATGGAACCAACTGTCATCGGCGATGCCGTCAATGTTACCGCGCGCCTGGAAGGCTTAACCAAGGATTATGGACGTGATCTGCTCATTGGCGAAGCGGCGGCCGATTTAGTGCGCGATTCCTTCCCTCTTCAATTCGTGGACCGGGTTATTTTACAAGGCCGAACACAACCTCTGGCGATCTACTGCCTCCTGGACGCGGCTAACGTTCCTTTCTCAGGCGGAACCGCATACCTCGCTGCCTACGAGAGAGCTCAAGGTGCCTACCGCGCCGCGGAATTCGCCCAAGCAGTCGCCGAATTTCGGGAATGCCTTGAGCATTGGCCCGAGGATAAGCTGGCAGCTGTCTACCTCGATCGCTGCGCTTACTTTCTCGATTATCCACCCACCGAAGAATGGAACGCCGTCCATGTCGCCAGCCATAAGTAATCGCCCGCATCTTATATACCGTTAATCCCGCGTCCAAGGCGCGAGATGATCCGTGACTGGCATCGTTATCCCAGAGCGCGTTCACCGAGCCAGGGCAAGTGTCGCCGCACCATTAGTTTCAAACCAAAGGGGGTAATCGCTTTTTCGCGAATGTGCGCAATTGCTTCCTCCACCGAGTCGGTCGCGAAAATCAAATTAAGATCGGAGCGGTTGATCATCCCCTCGTCTGCCATTTTCTCAAGCATCTTGAGTAAATCGCGCCAATAATCGGTTCCCATCACCACCACGGGAAAGTTTTTGATTTTGCCGGTCTGTATCAGCGTGATCGCCTCAAACAACTCGTCGAGCGTTCCAGCCCCACCCTGCATCACGACGAAGGCATAGGAATATTTTACCAGGAGCGTTTTGCGGACGAAAAAGTAATGGAGCGTGACGCAGCGATCGAGAAATGCGTTTGGCTGTTGCTCAAACTCGAGCTCGATGTTGCAGCCAACCGAGCGGCCGTTAACATCTTTCGCCCCGCGATTGGCCGCTTCCATGATCCCCGGCCCCCCACCGGTCATGACGGTGAATCCGAGCTGCGCAATGGCCGCACCCATTTTGCGCGCCAGCTCATAACTGGAATGACCCTCTTTTAGTCGCGCGGAACCGAAGACAGTCACGCACGGACCGACAAAATGGAGCACGCGAAATCCGCGCAAAAAATCCAGCAGCACTCGAAAAAGGGTGATCAACTCGTCGAAACGCGAGCGCGGTCCTTCCAAAAAAATTTCATCGGCGCGCTGAGGCGGCGCGGTGGCGGATGAGCCGGTTATCTGCGGTCGTTCACGCTCGAGCGCGGGATTTGCCATCGCCTAAGCCTCTAACAGCTTTCCAGCACAGCTTCTACTTCGGACTTCGCATTCTCTTCGAGCCGTTGATTCTGTGGCCTTTTTGCTGGGCACTGGACGAGAGCTGCGTGCCCCATTGGTCCATACCTTACGAAGGTAAAGGACTATTTGAGAGGCACTTTCGTCATTTGCGCAAAGCACCGCGTGTCTTATAATTAGCATAATTATTGCTATTAATTATAATATTCCATTGCCTCTGAGACTAAAATTTGGGATGATCGCAGAGTCGGGGGGAGTCGAACTATGAAGACAACGTGTTCACGAGGGTCAGGCTTACTGCGCCGCCGGCCAGCCAGGGTCTGGTCTACCGCCGGAAATCTTGCTGCGGTTTACGGCGATATCCGTCGAAAAGCGAGGGCGACGGCGGCGTTCACTTTGGTCGAGGCCATGGTTGCTATTAGCGTCCTCGCAATCGGCGTCGCCTCTGCGGTCGGAGCGCTAACTAAGTTCAATTCAATCGCCAGTATCAGTCGGAACGCAACCGGCGCCTACGCCGCCGTTATGAATCAAATCGACCTGATTCAGTCAGACGCTCCCTTCAATCCGGGGAAAACAAATCCAGACGGCACGGCCCAGATTCCGCCGGAATTGCAACTCGGGACACAAACCCAGAACAACGTGCCCGTCTATCAGGACCCTAACACAGGTGTCGTGGTCAGCGGAACCATGACAACGACGGTCAGCGATATCAGCTCCACCTACACCCAGGGCAGCCAGACCTACCCTGTCACCATGTACCAGGCCGTCGTCACCGTCACTTACACTTATCTCAGTCGGAATTATTCATTCTCGATGAGCACAATCCGCGCATCCGACATATGAAATCTCTTTCAAACGAACGCGGCTTTACCTTGGTAGAGCTTCTGTTTACGATGGCGATCATTGCCGTCGTCGGGCTGGTGCTCTATTCGCTCCTTACCCTTATCACGGTTCTGGGGGCGAAAAATGCCGCCCTAAACACGGCGCATCAACAAGCCCGCACCGCCATGGTGCGAATGCAGCAGGATTTACATTCGGCGGTTTCCACTCCCTACCTGATTGACGGCAACGGCAACCAGGTCACGGGAACGGGCCCAGCGGCAGGAATCTCTTTTCAAAAGTGGTTCAGCGGGCCGCACCTGTTCAAGAGCGACGCCGCTGCGGGTCAAAATCAGATTACCATCCAGATTACCTCCGGGCAGGCGACACCGGTCGCCGGACAACGCCTGATCATGCCGAGTCATCAAATTGAAGATGACATTACGGCGGTGAGCGGAACGGCCGGTAGCCTCACA
>Ga0193732_1000142_pt1 | contig 14024 bp, 15 predicted proteins | sample U1s1metaG_FD_145077 | JGI IMG/M metagenome (GOLD analysis project Ga0193732, IMG submission 145077) | Soil microbial communities from a riparian zone of the East river system, Colorado, United States - U1s1 | ecosystem: Environmental > Terrestrial > Soil > Riparian zone | place: USA: East River...
AATCGCCGCCCTCGATTTCCCACTTGTCTAGCGTGAGCCAGTCGATCTTCTGAGAGACGATGTCGATCAGACCAGCGTTTTCATAGCCGTTGCCGGCATTCGAAGTGACGAGCAGGCGCTTGCCATCGGGAGAAAACTGGTTCGCCGTGTAGAGTTGCTCGCCTTCATGTGGCGTCAGCAGACGGCTTTTGCCGGACGGGACTTCGGCGATAAAAATATTGGAATCGGTGCCTTTTGCCTGTTGTTGGGTGTAGGCGATCCTCTTGCCATCCGCGGACCAGACGGGGCTGACGTTCACTTTGTCCTTGGGCGTACTGGCGGTCAGGTGCCTGGTGTCGCGCATCAGGGTGTCGAAAATATCAATTTCGTACACCGACGACGCCTTCGGCTTCACCGTGTAAGCGAGGTAGCGCCCATCTGGCGACCACTTGGGGTTTTCTTCCGAGATCTCCCGCGTGTTCGTGATGTTCACGACTTGCCCGGTCTTTGGCGAGACGAAGAAAATGTCCCACTGCTCATCGCCTTCGTAGTCGGACACATATGCGATCCATTTCCCGTCGGGTGACCAGGCAGGCGAGGTCTGGCGCTGGTCGCTCACCGTGAGTTGGGTAGGCCAGCCGCCCTCGGCAGACACCAGCCAAAGATTGTTCCGACCGCTAATGTTGGAGACAAATACAATGGTCTTGCCGTCCGGCGACCAGGCGGTCGCGCCGACCGAGCGAGTCATGTATAGGCGTTCAACGGAAAGACTCTGCTGACTCTGCTCCACCTGGGCATTCGGTTTGCTCGTGATCTGCTTGGGATCTGTGATCGCCTGGGGCAAGGGCAGAGTCTGGGCCGACGTTGAAGGGCTCATAGAGATGACAATGGCAAACAAGATAAGGGTGCGCATGGGTCGGAGATGAGATTACAAAAGTGTAGCAGAGCTAGCGGACTTATCGTGAAATGCCATGAGCTCCGCTCAGCTCAGAGAGGAGTCTACTTTGCGTCCTTGTGAATCTCTACCGTGCTCCAGGTTTTGTCGGCGGCGTGACAGATGGTTTCCAGTGGACAGTCCACGCATTTCGGTCGGCGCGCGATGCAAAGCCTGCGTCCGTGCCAGATGATCTGATGGGAGAACAGGGTCCACTTTTCCCGCGGGATCATCTTCATCAGGTCTTGCTCAATCTTCTTCGGATCATGGTTGCGAGTGAGTTCAAGTCGGCGGCTGACGCGGTGCACGTGAGTGTCAACAACCACCCCTTCATTCTTGTGAAACCATGTGCCCAGAACGACATTGGCGGTTTTGCGTGCCACACCAGGCAGGGTAAGAATCTGCTCCATCCGATCGGGAACCAGGCCGCCGAAATCACCTACGATCTTCCTGGCTGCGCCCACCACGGATTTGGATTTGTTGCGGAAGAATCCGGTAGAGCGCACATCGGGCTGGAGCTGTTCGGGTGTGAGTGCCGCAAAGTCTTGCACCGTGGGATACTTCCGGAACAGTTCCGGAGTGACGATGTTCACCCGAACGTCCGTGGACTGGGCGGAAAGGATCGTCGCCACCAGCAGTTCCCACGCGCTCCTGTGCTGTAAAGCGCAAGTGACACCGGGATAAAGAGCGTCGAGCCGTTTCAGTATTTCCCGGACCCGATCCGGTGCCTTGGGGTTGTAGGTTTTCTTACGTCCGAGCTTCCGGGCCGTAGCGGCGCGGCCGGTATGAGGACGGGAGCCCTCGCTCGTCCGGGCGGTCCGGAGGAGCGAGGTTGGGGCCTTCCCCTGACGAGGTTTAGGGGCTCCTTCTTGGCGTCCGGTTCGAGCGGGTTGTCGCGGCGTGATACCCCGTGGCATGGGTGCTCCTCAAAAAGCGCAGTCAATCTTAGCAAACTGTGAACCAGACGAGGGCAAAGTGGCAGCGAGTCTCGGAGCTCCGGGTTCGATCTTGCACTCAGAACAACGCCATCCTGCGAACCAACCGGTCGGACGAGGGCGCCCGTCCCTATATGGGGATCGGGCGCCTTTCGTAATGCGGCGGAACCACCACCACAATTGACGCCCTGCGCCTGTCCCGGTAGTCTGAAAGTTGCTTTTCACAGAGTTCAGGGAGTTTCATGTGGCGGTGAAATCCATCCAACTCGGGCAGGTTTGGCGTAACGACACCGACGGCCAGGATTATCTTGTCACCAAGATTTACAGCGAAGTGTTCACCCAATATGCGCTCCTGCGACCGGCGGGGTTGTCGGCACCGGATGTGGCCACAGTTCGCGTGAAAGTAGCGAAGAGCCCGGGTGGCGCGTCCCTGCCAGGCTATACCTTTACCCAGGAAGGCGCATTCTGAGCGTCGCCGCCCGGGGGACGGCCTGGACGGCACAGAGCCCCGACCTGGCACAGATCGCGCCCGCGCCGAATCTATTTCTCGCATGACCGAAAAACTTCTGGCAGTTCTGTTTGTGTTCATCAAATCCGTGGTGGCCGTAACAGGCTACGGTGGTGTCACGCTCCTGATGGCGATTGAGTCGGCCTGCATTCCTCTGCCCTCCGAACTGATCATGCCGTTCGCTGGCTATTTGGTGTATGAAGGCTCCATGAAACTGCTGTGGGTGGCCACAGCGGGCGCTGTCGGCTGCAATCTCGGATCGCTGGTGGCCTACGAGATCGGCTGCTACGGCGGCCGGCCGCTGGTGGAGAAGTACGGCCGCTGGATTCTCATGGGCCGGCGCGAACTGGACTGGGCCGACCGTTTTTTCCTGCGCTGGGGATATCTGGCAGTCCTGATTGCGCGGCTGCTGCCGGTGATCCGCACGTTTATTGCGTTGCCTGCAGGAATTGCTCGCATGCCTCGCGGACGCTTTCACCTCTACACCTTCTTGGGATCCTGGCCGTGGTGTTTCGGGCTCGCCTGGCTGGGCATGAAACTGGGCGAAAACTGGCGAGAGCTAGGCAAGTACTTCCACGAGTTTGACATCGTAATTGGAGTGGTGCTGGCTGCCGGCATCGTCTGGTTTGCGTGGTCGCACTGGCAGAATAGAATGAGAACCGATTAGAGCCGAAGCAATCATTGCAGATGGTAGATTTCAGATTGTTCGTCTGCGTGAACCTCCGAAATCTGAAATCTGAAATCTGAAATCCTTTACGCAAGGAGATCCCCATGAAGGCACTGCTAGTTTTGCTGACTGGGTTGTTGATGAACGCCGTCACCATGGCCCAGGCCCCGCCCGCGGCGCCAGACAAGCCGTTTGTGGTTGAGTACTACTACAAAACCAAGTGGGGACATGCTGACGAATTCTTGAGACTGTTCAAGAAGAATCACTATCCTCTTCTGAACAAAGAGGTGGAAATGGGACGTATGCTCAAAGTTTGGATGGACCAGACACGCTATCACGCAACCGAAGACGGGCGCTGGGACTACCGCGTCACGATTGTGTTCCGGAATGCGGCTGTCGCCAATGAGCCGTTCGATGAAGCTGCTCTGAAGAAACAGCTGTTTCCCGACCAGCAGGCTTACGAGCGCGAAGAGCAGCGAAGGTTCGAAATTCTGGACGCGCACTGGGACGTGCCTGTGCGAGGGCTGGATCTCGAGAGCAAGTAGAAAGGCTCTTACACACCAGAGGACAAGACGACGCGGAGAGGGTCTTGCAAGCGATCCTCGCAGTGATCTTCTATGTCCTCTGATGATGTGGTTAGAAGGGTTAGTCTCAATCCGTGATGTAACCGTTCGCCCTACCTCGGCAACCATTCGCTGGTGCTCCGGTTGCAAATACTGACTCAATACGAGAACATATCCGATTGTCCTACATCCCACGGAACTCATGAGGAAGCAGCTCAAACATGCGGACGCGTCCGAAGAACGCAAAGAAGGAGACAGATTCGAAACGCCACAGCAGCGAGATCCAGACGCCCAAAGGTAAGCTGGGGGTGATGATCCCAGGCATGGGGGCCGTGGCTACCACGTTCGTCGCCGGAGTCGAGGCCATACGCAGGGGCCTGGCCAAGCCCATCGGATCGCTTACCCAGATGGGCACCATCCGGCTGGGGAAGCGCACCGACGCCCGCTCCCCCAAGATCAAGGAATTTCTTCCCTTGGCGACGCTGAACGACCTTGTCTTTACCGGCTGGGACATCTTTGAAGACAACATGTACGCCGCTGCTGCGAAAGCCGGTGTTCTGGAGCGCCAGCTACTTGACCAAGTGAAGCCGTTTCTCAGCTCTATCGAGCCCCGCAAGGCCGTCTTCGATCACAACTATGTGAAGAAGCTGGACGGCCCGAATGTCAAAAAGGGCAAGAACAAGATGGACTTGGCGGAGCAGGTGCGGGCCGACATCCGAGAGTTCAAGAAGAGTTCCGGCGCGACGCGACTGGTCACCATCTGGTGCGGCTCGACTGAAACGTTTCTTGAACCCACAGCGGCCCATGGGTCGGTGAAAACATTCGAGAAAGCGCTGACCACAAACGATGATGCCATTGCGCCTTCGATGATTTACGCTTACGCCTCGTTGATGGAGGGAGTACCCTTCGCCAACGGTGCGCCGAACCTCACAGTAGATCTTCCGGTAATGCGTCAGTTATCGCGCGAGAACGAAGCCCCAATTTGTGGCAAGGACTACAAGACTGGACAGACCCTGATCAAGACCATTCTCGCTCCCGGATTCAAGGCGAGAATGATCGGGCTCAACGGCTGGTTTTCCACCAACATCCTAGGCAATCGCGACGGCGAAGTGTTAGAAGACCCGGGCTCGTTCAAGACCAAGGAAGAATCCAAGCTGTCGGTGCTGGAGCACATCCTGCAGCCGGAACTTTACCCTGAGCTGTATGGGAAGTTCACGCACAAGGTGCGAATCAACTATTACCCCCCCCGGGGCGACAACAAAGAGGGGTGGGATAACATCGACATCTTCGGATGGCTGGGATATCCCATGCAGATCAAGGTGGATTTCCTCTGCCGTGACTCAATTCTGGCTGCTCCGATCGTGCTGGATCTAGTGCTGTTCCTGGACCTGGCGCAGCGTAGCGTGCAACTGCGCGGCCTCGGAATTCAGGAATGGTTGAGCTTCTATTTCAAGTCACCCATGACAGCGCCCGGTCTTTATCCCGAGCATGATCTGTTTATCCAGTTGATGAAGCTCAAGAACACACTGCGGCACTTGAAGGGCGAAGAACTTATCACCCATCTAGGGTTGGAGTATTACGATTGATTTTCGGGCAAGGCGGTTGATTCGTTACCCGGGGTTTATATTCGGGAGTGGATCGACTGGCCAAGACCGGCGAAAGACCAGGACATCGGACGTAAAGGCTTAAGGAGATCAGTAAATGGCGACAAAGATTGCGAAGACAGCAGATCGTAAAAAGGTCATGGACACAACCAAGAGTACCGATTGCCCCAAGTGCGGCAAGGCCACGCGTATCGTAAAACGGGTGAAGGATCGCGAGCGTGGCATTCCTGGCGGAATCTTCATTTCTTGCTCCGCTTGCGAGTTCTACGAAAAACTCTAGCCGTCTTTGAGGAGGGCACGACCGTCCGTCGCATCGCGGTTTCTCAAAACAAGTTCGGCTTGCTGACGAGGTTCGCCTTCTTATCCTCGGCACAGTCGTGAGCTTCTATGTGCTAACCGACAAGCTCATCTGCTCCAAAATAGACCGGGCCTCGGCGGCGGGATCAGGGGCTGCGGTGATCGGGCGTCCCACCACGATATAAGTAACCCCCGCCGCGATCGCTTCTGCGGGCGTCACCACCCGGCTCTGATCGCCGTGATCTTTTCCAGCCGGGCGCACCCCTGGAGAGACAATGAGGAAATGGTCGCCCAATTTGGCGCGCAATTCGGAAGCCTCCAGCGCGGAAGCCACCACTCCTTGACACCCGTTGGCGGTGGCGAGCGCCGCCAGGCGCAACACCTGGTCAACCACCCGGCCGCGAACCCCGACGTTGTCTAGATCCTGTTCGTCGATGCTGGTCAAAACCGTAACGCCCAGCACCATAAGAGAGGGGTTCACACTGCGGGCGGCTGCGGCGGCAGCGCGCAGCATCTTGCTGCCACCGCCAGCGTGGACAGTCAGCATCCCGACGCCCATGTTCGCTGCCTCGCGCACTGCCGCGGCCACCGTGGTGGGAATGTCGTGGTACTTCAGATCCAGAAAAACGCGGCGGCCGGAGGCCACCAGATCGCGCACTACGCTCGGCCCTTCCGCTGTGAAGAGCTGCATGCCGACCTTGTAGGTCAGAGCGGAATCGCCCACGGCCGCCACGATCTTCCGGGCCTCGGCCGCGGACGAAACATCCAGCGCCACGATAAGATGCTGTCTCGGATCGTACATCTGATCGAGTTTAGGGGATTTACTGCCGGCAGGCTAGTACCGCAGTGACGCGGTGACCATCCGGGGTTGCGGAGCCATCGCCTGGATCACGTCTAGGCGCACGCGCTGCAGGCCCTGCGACTTAAATTGGAGCACTTGCGCCGTATTGTAGGAGAGATCAATGATCCGTCCCGGAACCACCGGCCCGCGGTCATTGATTCGCACCACCACGGCCCGCCCGTTGTGCAGGTTGGTCACCCGTACCCAGCTACCCAAGGGTAGCGTCGGATGCGCCGCAGTCAGATCGTACATGTTATAGGGCTCACCGCTGGCGGTGGCCTTACCCTGAAAGTATTCCCCGTACCAAGAAGCTGTCCCAATTTGATACGGTTTGGTCCTAAACGCCTTGCCCGGATGGACGATATTTAGGGTTTTTCCGGACTCTGAGCTGGCTGGTCGCTGGGCCGCCCCTAGGCTGACGACCAATAAAACGGTCGCCAGTAAATGAGCAATTTGTCCTCGCATCAGTCACCTCTCATCGTTAAACAGTTCCACCACCTCGGCCAGGGATTTGACAAGGCTACCCGCCGGGGAAGGGGCTGTCAATCCGGATTTTCAGGTATTAAGATTATCATCTAGTAATAGATATCTCACGTAACATACTGTTAATCTTGATGAATGTTACCCATATTACTGTAGTCAATGGTCTTAGGTGTTTACATTTGAGTAAATAATGCGATTCGCATGGAGAGGGTGAAATATTTACGTGCCGTCTATATTCAACCGGTTACGAACATTACGTTGGTTTGTTCGCAGGTAACAGCTAGCCCAAGATTCGGCGCCGTTCTGTTTCAGAATTTGCAAGCGCCGCCGTTTCCATTACAGTTATTTTTATGGCCCAATCCCCGACCGTTGTTCTCAGCATTGCCGGATTTGACCCCTCGTCCGGGGCCGGAGTCACGGCGGACGTAAAAACCATTGCTGCCCACGGGTGCTACGGGGTCTCCTGTGTTACGGCTTTGACCGTTCAGTCGACAGCAGGACTAAGGCGGGTCGAACCCGTAAGCCCAGCCTTGGTCTCTGAGACTCTCGAGGAGCTGAACGCAGATATTGCCATCGCGGCCGTGCACATCGGCATGTTGGGTTCGGGAAAAGTGGCGCGCGTGGTGGCCGATTTCCTGGAGAAAGCGGAGCTTTCCAACATCGTCCTCGATCCGATCATGAAATCTTCTTCAGGAGCCGAACTGATTGACGCCAGCGGGGCGCGCCTTTTGATCGAGCGGCTGCTGCCGCTGGCTACGGTTGTGACGCCCAATGTGGACGAAGCGGCTGCCCTCACGGGTCTCGCGGTTACGAATCTCGATCAAATGCGCGTCGCCGCTACCAGGCTTCACGCCATGGGGGCAGCCGGCGTGGTCGTTACCGGAGGCCACCTGGAAAAGGCCATTGATCTTTTGAGCTTTGCCAGCCCGCGAGGGAAACAGCAGGAGGTTTTCAAATCCGACCGACAGCAGTCTAATTCCACTCACGGCACCGGCTGCGCATTCGCCACCGCCATGTCCTGCCATCTGGCCCGCGGCCGCGGACTGCCGGAAGCAGTTCTGCTGGCCAAAGCCTACGTCGGCGCTGCGATCGCCAATGGCCATCCTCTGGGTCAGGGCACCGGCCCAGTGCATCATCTTTATCGGATGCATCAACAAAGGCGGGTCGTGATCAACGATCAGGAGCCTGTCCACTAAGCACCAGTGCCCGAAGCCCGCGGGGCGGGTGGCCTCGTCAGCCGAGGCGCGGGCAAAGTCCGCCTATTTTCAGGTGGCCCAAACATTAGGTCCTGAGGAGGTTTTCGGGCCTACGTGTTTCGTGGCGGCGGATCAGGTACGTGGAAGAATTGCATAAGAATTGAGGAACATGGGAAGGGGTGGTCGATCTGGCATGGCTAAGGCTTTGCGTTAGGTGCCTTCTTGAGCAGCAGCCCAGCGGCGAATGCCGCGATCGCGCCCAGCAGCCACTGCATCCGGTAAAGCTGTACCGCCTGAAAGTCATTGAACGTCTGCACACTGTAGATGAAGCCCACGGCGACCCCCGCCATCACCAGGCAAACCATGCCGGCAAAGAAGGCGATCAGCGACGCAGTAGATAGTCCGAGGACACCCTTGAGGTTGTGGAATTCCAGGTAGATCGTCCAATGGGTTGCCGCGGCGGGCCGCGCCGCGCGGGACGCTCCACAGACATGGCAGAACAGCGATCCCACCATGAATTCGCTCGTACAGCCGTCGCAAACTTCAGCCATGCCCGTGCCTGCGGCCTCGACCTGAGCTACCGGCGGCCGCCAAAACTCGTGTTGCGCTTCCCGCACAACGTCGGACATTTAGGACACCTCAGTCGTCTATATTCGCAAGCCAATAACCAAAAGCAGAAAAAGCGTAACTCATTGAAACGCCGTTTACTCGCGAACCCGAACACCTGGAGCAGAGCCCCAAACTCGGCAAGAATTACCGTGTGCACAGTGAAAGATGCGCTCGGCTCGTCCTGAATTAGCATGAAGATGAGAGAATCCTTATGAATGGGGCATTATATCGCCGAGCGTTTCGGAACGCCGATGACCTTGTTGGTTCGCGGGGAACCGAGGAGCTTCGGGTAAACTAAGGTACAACGAACCTTTAACCGAAAAGCCCATTGCACCCTCCTCGTCGCCAACGCGCCGCTTTGTTTTTGTTGAGTTTCCTGATTGCGAGTCAGGGAATTGGGTTGGCGACATCTCCGCAGGCGAGTCCGGCGCCCGAATCGCTCGCCTACCGTCCCCATGATCCCCTCAACCTGACCGCGTTTGATCGCTTCTACAGCCTGGACTACGACCACGCAGTGCAGGACTTTGACCAGGTTCTCGGGAGGCACCCCGACGATCCCTTCGCCGTCAACCACCTGTTAACGGCGGTGCTCTTCCGCGAACTTTATCGCATGGGTGTGTTGAACACCGGGGAGTACGCCAACGACAGTTTCGCTTCCACGCCTCACCGTCCCGCGGACCCCAAGGTCAAGCAGCAAATTCAGGATCTGGCTAAACGGGCACTCCATCTGGAGGAGACGCGCCTGAGCGCAAACCCGAACGATGTCGAGGCTCTTTATGCCCGAGGCGTGACCCGCGCCCAGTTCGCCACCTACACGGCGATGATTGAGCGTGCCTGGTTCTCGGCATTGCGGAATGCCGTAGGAGCGCGGCGGGATCATGAACGGGTCCTGGAACTCGCCCCGGCCACGGTCGAGGCGAAGCTGGTCGTAGGCGCACACAATTACGTAGTGGGAAGTCTGCCGTGGGGCGTGAAAGCGGCCGCTTCGATGGTTGGGCTGGGGGGGAACAAAGAGAAGGGTATCCAGTATCTCAGAGAGTGCGCTCAGGGAAACGGCGAAACCAGCGTGGATGCGCAAATCTTGCTGGTCTTGTTTCTGCGGCGCGAGCGCCACTATGACGAGGCCTTGCCGATCGCACGCGCCCTGATTTCGCGCTTTCCGCAAAATGTCCTCCTGGCGCTGGAAGAGGGGAACCTGTTGCGGGCGGCCGCGCACAATCCGGAGGCGGCGATGGTCTACCGGAAAATCTGGCAGGCGGGAAGGGAGGGTCGCTACTCCAACCTGCACTATGAGGCCGCCGCGCTTAGCCTGGGCGATTTGCTTCGCGAACAGAAGGACTACAGCGGATCGGCGGCCGCCTATGAACAGGTCGGCCAGGCCCATCAACCGGATCCTGAAGTGTTGCAGCGGGCCGACCTGGGCGCCGGAGAGATGTACGATATGCTGCAAAACCGCGATTTGGCCCTGGCCAGCTATCAGGCGGTGATCGCCCACGGTGCCCACACTCCGCCGGCCGAAACCGCGCGCAAGCACATGAAGGAGGCCTACCGAGAGTAGTCGGGGGAAGGAACTTTTCTGCCTTCCCGGCCGTATCTTGGACCGCGAGACCGAGGCTCTTGCCCGTGAGGAAACCGTTATGTACTGCAACTACTGCGGCAAAGTAATCCAGGACGACGCCAATCATTGTGCCTACTGCGGCAAGCGAGTCGGGAGCGTAGCCGCTCGCAAACGTCTCATCCGTCCGCGCGCCGACCGCAAGATTGCGGGAGTTTGCGCGGGAGCTGCCGAATACTTCGACCTAGATGTCACCCTGGTGCGTGTGGTATGGCTGGTGACCGCCGTGATGACCGGCATCGGCGTGCTTTCCTACCCTATCGCCTGGGTCATCATGCCGGAAGAACCAGCAACCGCCGAGGTTCCAGCAGGCTACCGAGCTACGCCTCTCTAGATCCCCTGCCTTCGAGGCAGTCGACGGAGTTGCTGCCGAGTATCCCTTTGTTGCGAGTTAGCGGTCGCGCTGCGCTTTGCGGTTTAAGATTTTCTTGGTCTTTAAATTCTGACGATGCACATCAAAAGTGGCGATGCCGATATTGCGTACCAGATCCTGGGAACAGGCTCACCGGTCGTGCTGCTCCATCCATTCCCGGCTCATCATGAACTGTGGCTCCCAGCCGCCCAGGCTCTGGTGTCCCGCTATCAACTGATTCTTCCCGATCTCCGCGGCCACGGCGACTCCGGCGTCGGCGAAGGTCCAGCCACCATGGAGAAGCATGCGGCCGATCTCGCTCGTGTCCTCGATCACGCCGAGGTGGGACGCGCCGCCTTCGCCGGAGTTTCCATCGGAGGCTATGTGCTGTTCGAGTTCTGGCGCCGATACCGCGGACGGGTCTCCGCCCTGGCGCTGTTCAACACGAAAGCGCCGTCGGATTCTCCCGAGGCCAAGGCCAGCCGTTTGCATGCCGCCGCCGATGTACTCGAGCGCGGCACTGGGCCGTTTTTCGAAAGCATGGTTCCCAAACTGCTGGGCAAAACCACCCGGGAAAGTCGTCCCGACTTGGTGGACGGCGCGCTGCGCATGATGCGCAAAGCGTCGCCCGAAAACGTGGCCCAGGTACAGCGAGGCATGGCTGAGCGCCCGGATTCCGTGCCCGACCTGAAGACCATTGCCGTGCCGACGTTGATCGTGACCGGAGACGAGGACATCCTCACGGGCCCGCCAGAGGCGGATCTGATGCGGCAGAACATTCCGTCCAGCCAGAGCAAAATCATCCGGCGAGCGGGGCACTATTCACCCTGGGAGCAGCCCGCCGAAGCAGGCCAGTTGCTGCGCCAGTTCGTTGACTCGGTTCATGGGGTATAGTTCGGCGGCCCGGCTTTGCTACAATTCCTTCGCCATGTCCTCCAATGCGACAACCGATGCTTTTTTGGTTCCCCCCAAAACCATTGCCAACGCCAAGGGAGATGGTCCCGCCTTGGACATCGGCGGGGCCATCCATCGTGTGTTCCTTCTGACCTTAGACATCACCAACATCCTGGAACAGCAGTCCCTGGACGTGAGTATCTATGGTTCCGCCGACGCCGCGACCTGGGGCCCGAAGCCCCTCATCGCTTTTCCCCAGAAGTTTTACCGCGGCCAGCATCCCCTGCTGCTTGATCTGACGGCTCTCCCGGAGGCGAAGTTCATTCGCGCTCACTGGGAGGTGAACCGTTGGGGCCGCGGCACGGAGACGCCCTCTTTTGAATTCGATCTCGCCATCAGGGACGTGCCGCCGGATATCCTGAAGGAAGCCGCAGCCGAGGCCAAGGGGCTGGCCTAGATCCGCGATCGGTACCGATAAATTCTTTGCGTGGCCTCTGCGTCCTAGGATGTGGTTAAACCGCTCCAGCATCCGCTATATTGGAATCCGGAATGAAAACGGACTCCACGGTTGTTGTGCGTCCAGCCCGAGGCGTCGCGGGAACCCTGCGTCCGCCCGGCGATAAGTCCATTTCGCACCGCTATGCCCTGCTGGCGGCCATTGCGCAAGGCACCACCTATCTGGAGAATTTCTCCACCGGGGCCGATTGCGCCAGCACGCTCGGTTGCCTGCAGGTCCTGGGCGTAGATGTACAGCGGAAGGGAAATGCTGTCGTGGTTCACGGACGCGGCGCAAGATTGCAGGCGCCAGACTTGCCTCTGGATTGTGGCAACTCCGGTTCGACCATGAGGATGCTAAGCGGCATCCTGGCAGGTCAGGAATTTACCAGCGAGCTTATCGGCGACGAGTCGCTTTCCCGCCGGCCGATGGCGCGAATCATTGCGCCCCTGGAAATGATGGGGGCAAAAATCACGCCCCAGGAAGGAGGTCGCCCGCCGCTTCGGGTGACCGGGGCAGAGCTGAAGGCCATTTCGTACATCTCTCCGGTGGCAAGCGCGCAGGTGAAGTCGTGCCTGCTGTTCGCGGGCTTGTTTGCTGAGGGGGAAACCTCTGTAGTTGAGCCGGTACGCACTCGCGACCATGGAGAACTCGCACTGCTCGCCTTCGGGGCGGAGGTCCGGCAATCCGGAAACGAATCACGCGTCAAAGGCAGACAAACTTTGCAGGCCATCGAGGCGGACATTCCCGGAGATATTTCGAGCGCGGCGTTTTTCCTGTGCGCGGCCGCTCTATTCCCGGGGTCGCAACTCATCCTGGAAGGTCTACTCATGAACCCCACGCGGGCCCGACTTCTCGACATCTTGACCTTATTGGGCGTCGGAATCTCGGTTACCCAACTGGAAGAGCAACATGGTGAGTTGAAAGGCACCGTGAAAGCGGAAGGCCGAAGATTGGGTACGGTCAAGATAACGGGAGCCGATACTGCGGCGCTGATTGACGAAATTCCGGTGTTGGCGGCGATCGCGCCCTATACCGCTGGCGGCGTCGAGATCCGCGATGCTCGCGAATTGCGGATGAAGGAATCGGACCGCATTGCGGCCATTGCCACCAACCTGCGAGCCATGGGAGCCGAAGTCGATGAGCGGGAGGACGGCTTGAAAATCCCCGGCGGCCAGAAACTACACGGCGCCGAAGTTGCTTCTCTCGGTGATCACCGCATCGCCATGGCATTCGCGGTCGCGGCCCTGCGCGCGGAAGGCGAGACGCAGATCCGCGGGGCCGACGCGGCAGTGATTTCCTATCCCGGATTTTTCGGTGTGCTCGAGAGCGTGTTGCAGCGGTGATCTGGTTTGGCCCCGGCCCAGACCCTAGCGGGACGCGCAAATTGGTCTCAAATTGGCGTCCGGGGACCCCGCTCGCGAATAGGGGGCGCTTAGAGACAAGATTCCATGGACTATGTCACACCTAAATCCGTCATCATTCGCGACCTCGAGAGCTTCGCGGATCTGGAGCAGGCCGAAGCCCTCGAAAGGGAAGTGTGGGCACTTGCCGACCGTGACGCGACACCCAGGACCCTCATGATCGCTACCAAAGAGGCCGGCTGCATCTGGGTGGGCGCGTTCGATGGCGCGAAGCTTGCCGGATTCGCGTTTGGGTTTCTGGGCATGGAGCATGGGCGTTTGATCCTACACTCGCACATGCTCGCCGTGCGTGAAGCTTATCGTGATCTCGACCTGGGCAGGAAACTCAAGCTGGCCCAGCGGGAACGGGCACTGGCCATGCACATTCAGGAAATGACCTGGACCTTCGATCCTTTGCAAAGCAAGAACGCCCATCTGAACTTTGGCAAGCTGGGCGTGGTTTCCGATATTTACAGGGTTGATTTCTACGGTCGGGAAACTTCCAGCGTCCTGCATCAAAACGGTACCGACCGCCTGTGGGTAAGGTGGCCCCTGGCCAGCCGCCGGGTTCGCGACCGCCTGCAGGGAAAGGACTATCGCCCCGAAGCTCTCGATGCATTTTCGCGACTGCAGCCGCTGGTCCAGTTC
>Ga0193732_1000143_pt1 | contig 14015 bp, 17 predicted proteins | sample U1s1metaG_FD_145077 | JGI IMG/M metagenome (GOLD analysis project Ga0193732, IMG submission 145077) | Soil microbial communities from a riparian zone of the East river system, Colorado, United States - U1s1 | ecosystem: Environmental > Terrestrial > Soil > Riparian zone | place: USA: East River...
TTTCTGTGCTTACACAACGAGCGCGGGCACTTCTTCATCAAAACGCTGCTTGATACAAGCATTGTGTCGAGCTAACCTAGCCCGCCCGTTTCTGCCACGTAGCTACTTCTTGACGCAGAATGTTCAGTCCGTTCAGCGCATCCTCGATGGCTTGGTTTTCTTCGGGCGTCCCACCGTGGTTCAGATCGAACTCGTGCAATCTCGCTCTGATCCCATTTTCCGCTACTTGGATCTCCTCTTCTATTCTCCACCAATCGGTTTCGAGCAATGCAGTCCTGTAGAGTTCTTGCCAACTATATTCAGTGTCCATGTGGCCTCCCGCCGCCTCCAAGACAAAGAACTTTCCCCAAAATATTAACGAAGCTAAGAACGGCGGTCAGTCGGGTATCGAACAGATCTTTGTTTAATCTTAATGGCGAAATAAAGGCGAAACTGCTAAACTGCGTCCGTGGACGAATCGCGCAAGCGCGTGCTGGCGATCATGGCTTCAATACTCGCAGCGCGGAAACTTGCTCAATTCGACGGAGCGAAGCGCGTTCCTGCTACGATGTGCGCAATATCGGACGCGATTCGTTGGGCGGAAGAAATTATGAAGGAACTTGATAGCCGCTGGCCTACGGTGAGATACACGAAACCGTGAGGAAACTGGCTTACAGTGGTGTTCCAGCATCCCATCTGAAAGCGAAGGGTTTGAGTGCCGTTTTTATCCCAAGACGAGAAATGTTAATAGCAAGTGACGCGTCGTCCAACATGGTCAAGGCCACGTGCCAATACGATCGATCGCCTTTATCCGTCATATTCAAATTCTTCTTATTCGCCGTGATCCATGAGTATGGCACCGCATACGCTTCGTTTCTGTCCATGCATGACAATATGAAATAGCTGTCCTCGCCTTCTGCAAGGAAGCGATCCCAGTTCGGGTGAAACGCGTACCAGTACGGCTGGTAATCGCCTTGATAGCGCTTTGAAACTGCACAACACGCTCGAAGTCGTTTATCAGTACTCCAGAACAGCGTGCGTGTATATCGTATTAGTTCCTTACCTTTGGTCTTGGCAAAGGCATCGACTGCCTCCTGTCGTTTCGTGTTCAGCAAATCTGGGTCCGTGCGATCTTGTTTGTAGCTTTCTCGCTCACCACCTTCGTTCTCAATCGGACCTCGGTCCACAATCTGCTGTGTTTCCACATCCACAGCTGTTGTGAATATGACATCGATGATCCTGTCAATTTTCGTGTATTCGAAAGGCCTGAGTAATTGCCGAATCTGGGTCAACGTACTCGGATCATCGGACTTTTCTTTTATCTGAACCAGCTTGATCAGCCGCTCGATGCTGATGAGTCTCATGTCCCATGCAAATCGAGAACCCCGCACCTGCGCCTCCAGAGCGCCCGTATCCTCGCGGCCAACGATTATCAGCATGGAGGCATTCGCTTTTATCCGCCCCTCTTCACGCAATCTCTCCTTGTATCCTGCAAGCTTGTCCAGCGACACTGTTACGTAATCTGTTGTCTTAACCTCTATGACGATCTCGGGATCTGATTCAGAAAGCCAAATTCCATCGAAGCCTATCGCTGTCTTCTTTCCCTGATACAGGCCATCCTCGACCTCAAAATCTAGCCTTCGCCCCAGCTCATTCACGATGTCTTGAAGAATCGATCCACCCCGCTCGAAGGCCTTTTCAAGGCACTGTCGAGCGTAAACGAAGAGAGAGTCGCTAGGGACCACCCGGAGATAGCTGCGGAATTCGCGGGATGCTTGGGAAGAATCTCGGAGGGTGCCGTCGCCTGCGCTGGCCACGACTTGATCGACTGCCATTTTCAGAACTTCGTCACGATTGCTCTTCCAAAAACTGAGAAGCGGCATGGCACCGATGATACCAAGCCCCATCAAGTACAACAGAGTCGGGAGCCCGGTGTTTGAAAGATGTGTCAAGATACACGGTCATTTTGGGGTCCAGTTTTTAGGTAACAAGCTGGGTAACAACCCTGCCTAAATCTGCCTAAAATCGCCTAAACATGCACTCGTAAATCATTGGGAACTCGTTGAAATCATTCATTTTCAGCGTTTGACTGCCGAACAGTAGGTTGTAGGTTCGATTCCTACCGCGCTCACCATCTTTTCAAGCACTTGCCGGGGTTGCTGTTTTAGGTGTGCCGTAAAGTGTGCCGTAACTCAATCCGGCTACGCCCGTTTCTCTACTGCTGTGTCTTGATCGAGCGCAGCGCGCACGATCTCTAGCTCGGGATGCTGATACTGCATCGCAGTCTTCACATCCTTGTGGCCCATGGTTTTCATTGCTCGACGAATCCTCTCTGGCATCGACCAGGCAGGTGCATGAGTTTGTGAACCGGCTCCATCTGAATGACCGTGTGTTGCTCGTCGGCGACCGTAGGCAACATGAGGCGGTTGAGGCCGGGCGGCCCTTCGCGCAGCTCCAGGACGCCGGCATGAAAACGGTGAAGCTCGAAGAGATCGTGCGCCAGAAAGACCCAGAACTGAAACAGGTAGTGGAGCAGTTGCTCGCGGCGAAGTCCGCGGGGCGCTACAGAATCTTGACTGGCAGGGCCGAGTCCATGAGATTCAAGGCCACGAGGAGCGCATCGCCACTATCGCGAAGCAGTACGCAAAATCGCCGGAGAACACGCTGGTGATTTCTCCCGATAATCGCTCTCGCATCGAGATCAACGAGCGCGTCCATGCGGAATTGCAGCGGAGTGGTCTCGTCAGCAACGAGGAGCACAGCATCAGGACGCTCGTGCCGCGCCAAGACCTCACCGGCGCGGACCGCACATGGGCCGAGCGCTATGAGGTGGGCGATGTGCTGCGCTATTCGCGGGCATCGAAGGAGACCGGGATCGGGAAAGGCGCGTACGCACAGGTGAAGAGCATCGACGCGCCGAAGAACCGGCTGACCGTCGAGCTGCAAGACGGCACGCAGCGCACTTACGATCCACGCCGACAGCAGGGCGTTTCCGTCTTCCGCGAGGAGATGCGGAGTTTTTCAGTAGGCGACCGCATTCAGTTCACCGCGCCAGCCAACAACCTCAGAGTTGCAAACCGCGAGTTGGGGACCATCGAGAGCATCGGCGAAGACGGGCGGTTGCGCCTGAACATGGACAATGGCCGCCCAGTCGAACTCGACCCGCGCAAGCATCCGCATCTCGACCACGGCTAGGCCATGACCAGCCACTCCAGCCAAGGACAGACTGCCGACCGTGTCCTGATTCACGTGGACACCGAGTTGGGCGCTAAGGATCTACTCAACAGCCGCATGGCCTATGTCTCGGTCTCACGTGGACGCTATGACGCCCAGATTTATACGAACAATGCATCGACGCTGGGCAGTAACTCAGCCGCGACGTGTCCCATTCTCCTGCGATTCAGCAAGAGCAAGGAGCGCACAAGATAGAACCACAAACCACGCACACGAATCAGATCAGTCAGGGTTTTGGTCTAGGTCTGTGATGCGGCATTCCCGAATGACATGCCCCGGATAGCCAGAGCATAGCCGAGGCCCGGCCAGTGTCAAAGCCGCGCTTCGCGCACCGCGTTCGCGGTCCAAGAGCTTTGACACTGGCCTTTGCGCCTCGGCTTATTATTCAGCTATCCGGGGGATGTCAGATTCTCACTTCCACGAACCGGGCTCCGCGCCGAGTCGCTCTCGGAGGAGATCTGGGACTTGAGAAAGACGTGTTCAAACAAGCATTCTCCTACGAGCATGAGAATCATTACTTATAGCGACCTGCATCTTGAATTTGGCTCGGGCTGGATGTTGCCGCCGGCAGTGAACGGAGATGTCATGATCCTGGCAGGCGATATCGTCACGCTCAGCGATTATGAGCCGCTCGACCAGATTCTGCGGAAGTGGAAGAAACCCGTCCTCTATGTGACGGGAAACCACGAATATTACACGCGGCGGCCGATGAACGAAGAGGAGTGCAGATTCAAGGCGTGGCTCGAAGACAGACATCAACATGTGAAACTGCTGCTTGATGAAGAGGTCAGCATTGGGGGTGTCAATTTCTTCGGCGGCACGATGTGGACGGATTTCAACGGCGGGGACTTACGCGCCATGGAAACCGCCCGCTCCCAGATGAATGATTACCGCCTCATCTATAACCCTGACGAAACGCCTTTTACGCCAGCAGGTTCGATTGCGCTACATAAAAACTTCGCGTCGAAATTGCTGAACTGGTTTGGCAAGAATTTAAGTGGTCCGCGCGTGGTTATCAGCCATAATGCACCGGTCATCAATCCCAACTCCAAATACGAGGGCGGCCCTCTCACGCCGGCGTTCAATTCCCTCGACATGGTGGAGATCATTGGGACCCACCAGCCAGCCCTCTGGGTGTATGGCCATACACATGAATGCGACGATCAGTCGATCGGCCGGAGCCGGATCATTTCAAATCAACTTGGATATCCCGACAACCTTGGCGGTTTTGAATGCAAGGATTTTGATGAAGCGGGTCTGCCAGTCGAGGTAGGCGTTTAGCCCCGATGCTGGGCGGCGCGCAGGTCCTCATGCTCGAAGGCCGACGACATGCGGTCGATTTCGCCTTTGGCGAGACCATGCCGTGCGGCTTCGGCGCGCCACTTCGAGACAGCCTTGCCGACCTGTTTTGCTATGTTGCGCGCTTTGCCGTCGTCCAGATCGAAATACCCCGCCACCTCCATCGCCAGTGCGAGTGAAGCCGTGTTGTCATCCTCATTGATTGCCGTGCTGAGGATGCGCGGCTTGATGTCGGTCGGCACCGGGTTGAGGTCGTAAGCCGGCGACAGGCGCCAGCCCGCCTGGCCTTCGTACAGAAAGCCGTGATTCCGCAGGTGGTCGTCGGTGTTGGAGATCAGTATGTTGAAAACCAGCCGCCGCCACAGCGCCTCCATGTCGGCTTGCGGCGCGGCGCCGTGCTGGCGCAGCGCGTCAACAATTTCCAGATAGCTTCGAGTTTCTTTGTCTTTCGATCCGAGCATGCTCATCGCGGAGAGGAACGGGATACGCCGTTCGCCTTCGCGGTCGAAGCGTCGCAGGAGGAGCACAGACTTGCCAGCGATGTTTTCGACACGGGATTGGGGAACAGGAATGCCTGCTTTCTGCGCGAGGGACAGTGCGACTGCTTCCCAGACCACCGTGTTGATTTCATCGTCCTTGCGTGGGAATTTCGCGATGGCGAGATGGCCGTCTTTTTCCCTGACGGAAGCCTTGGGCCTCGCGCCGCCAAGAGAGGAGCCGGGCGCGAACAGCATGCGCAGTTCCTCCTCGGTGTCTTTCTCTTCCATCACATGTTCGGCCGCGGAGAGCAGTTTCGGAAGCTCGACCAGCGGGGGAATGCGCTTGACGCCCTCCTCCCGCAGGAAGGGTCCGCCTTCTTTTTCCGCAAAGCGCAGCGCGCCCTGACGGGCCTCGTCGTCCACCAGCAGCAGGAAGTCGACTTCCTGGAGCGTGCGCGGCGCCCCGCCCTCGCGCTCCGCGCGCCTGCGTTCCATGCGGCGCATGAGCGCTCGCCCCCAACGGTCGGGCGCGGAGTCGCCAATGGCGCCGAACATGGGCGTGTCTGCCGGCGTGTGAAACGGGCCAGGACCAACCTGCAGGGCTGGCTCCAGAGAGAATCGCGCGGGATTCTCCAGCCATGTCTTGTCGTATTCGAAGGTGGCGCTTTCCTTGTTCTTGCGCGCACGAGCCCACAGACGCCCCATCAGGTGCGGGACGCCGTCGAGATCCACGTATACGAGAGCCTCTCTGTCCATCACTTGTCTTTCGTGTGTTTCGGCCTGCGCGCCACGCGAATGCGCTGCGGCAGGTTTTCTTCTTCGAGCTGCAGGCCCACGGGATCGTTCTTTGGCGCGGCGAGATCGCCCAGTCGGTCCGCCATACCCAGCACAAAAAGGACCGTGGCGTATATCCCGATCGCGACGCCGGGATCGCCCTTTTCAATCTTGACGAGGGTCGTACGGCTGATCGAGGCGCGCTGCGCCGCGATGGCCGCCGGGATGCGCCGCCGTCGCCGGGCGTCACGGATGTCGCGGCCGAGCTTGCGCAGGGCATGCCTGACCGGGACTGGCATTACGACGGATAATCGGCTGGTCCTCATATTTAATGTCCAGAATAATGGTCACTAACTGGCTTACTGTACATTATTATGAACGTTATGTCAACCGGGAGATACGGGGCACCCGCCCATCCTTTACCCGTAAGTCGCAGCCCGTCGGGGTCGCCACTTACCGCTTTTCAGTAGACGGTCGCCGACAAGCCGGCGACGCTGACACGACGATTGATGAGATGCTGGGACGGATGAAAGAAGCCATTGTTGGATCACGTCGCCCAAGGGGTTCGACTATGGAGCGGAAGCCGAGAAAATGGGCCAGGAGTTGCTCGACATCTGCAGTAGCCGGATAGAGTCGTTTACATGAGCGTCATCAGCAAGTCACTCCGCGACGAAGCCGGGCAACGCTCATTGGCCGGCGGTTAAAACCATGATTACTCGCGAAACATCGCTTTCTGGTACAGCGTCGATTTAACGACAAGGCTTTAACTAATGCTCTTGAAGTTTTAAACTTGCTGATATGACTGCAGGCGGGATCGACGAACTTCACTCAGGCGCTGTCCGGCGACTATGAGGATGCCGCGCCATGGGAAGCAGTCCACGCCTTGCGGAGTATCGGAACTCGGCAAGTCTTTGAAAGAGCTGCAGACTTGTGCAAATCGAAGGATCCGCTATCCAGAGCACGTGGTGCAGATGTACTCGCTCAACTCGGCAAAACGGCCGATCACACCAGCAACAGCTTCCCTGATGAGTCCTACTCCGTGATTACAGATCTCTTGCAGCGGGAAACAGAACCCCAACCCCTCGCGGCGGGTATCGCTGCGCTGGGCCACCTCGACAACCCTCTTGCTGTTCCGTTAATCACGAACTTCTCCTCGCATCATAGTCCTGAAGTTCGATTCGACGTGGCGTTCGCCCTGGGGTGTTTCCCCAACGAACCCCGCAGTGCCGAAACTCTCCTGCGGCTAACGCAGGACACGGATGAAGATGTTCGGGACTGGGCGACTTTCGGCCTCGGAGTGCTAGGCAATACTGATTCTGACGAAATTCGTGAAGCTCTCGTCCGGCGTCTCAACGACTCTGACGAAGACGTGCGCGAAGAAGCTATGGTCGGGTTGGGAAAGAGAAACGACCAGCGTGTGCTCTCAAGCAGGCGGACAGAGTCGTTCAAGGATTTGGTCAGAAAATGGAGAAGAGATCCATCTGAAGAATCCATTGGAAGGCTATCGGCGACTGACGTTCATGATGTTAGATCAAGATGTGGTGGCGGTCAGTCCGGCGAGCGTATGGCGAGTGCTGAAACAAGAGGGACTGCTGTCTCGCTGGAAAAGCAAACCGTCGCGCAAGGGGACCGGATTCGAACAGCCGCCGCAGCCGCATCAGCACTGGCACGTTGATGTTTCCTATATCAATCTGTCGGGGGTGACAAAGCTGCTGCTCCGAATTTGCAGACTGCGATCGCGAACGAATCAGACGAGTTGACGGGGGCACACATGGAAGAGTCTCTGAAAGCTCTTGATAGTCAGTCGAGTGAAGGTCCTCTAAACCGCAACTGACAGCATTCGGCGCGTCTGACACGTGGGGCTGGATCCATCCTCTATCGCGTCAGCCCACCTCTTCAAAAAGCGGCCAGGTTGATTGGATGGGGCGAACGCTCGATCCGAAACCGTTGGTCTACGGTTCGGAACTTTGGCTCTGCTGCAGTCCCACTAGGTGCGATGAACGGCGCCGTGTGATTACTTGGAGGCCTCGAGTCCTATGAGTCACGAACTAAGCCTGAGTCGACAGAATACAGTTTTCGTTGTGTGGTATTTGCCGCTACTTCATTCGCGCCCTGCTAGCCTGAAGCCCTGGTAGCCAAGATAGCCCGCGATTACAAGCCATATCCAGCTAATCCAAACTGGCACGACAATGCTTTCCACCGTCACATGCCAGCCGAAGAGGAGACGAACGGCGCGCAGGAGAGCTATCAGCAAAGACACTGCTGCGGGGATGAGGAAAAAAGTATGTAGCGCCATTTTCAACTTCGATGCTAGTGGCGCTCGCGATACTTGGTATCATCCCTCTTCCCTGACTAGCCAGTCCATTGCTTCCTCCCGCGCCTGGAACCTAGGAAATTCACGCCGAGAAAAGGTTGTCAACGCATCGTAGAAGACTCTTGGTAAGTGCTCAGCGCCAACGATGGCTGCGCGCTTTACATACGGCCTGTCGAACACGGCAACTTCCTTCATTCGGGTGATCGTAGCGCGGCTGAACTGCGCGCCCGTGAGATCGCTCAAGGTGAGCACCGACTTGGGCGGTTGCGCAGTCACTTTGCGCTGTACTTCAGTTAGCAGTTCGATTATCTCCTCCGCTGCACAGTTCGTTACGTCGATGAAGAGGATTTGCTTACCTTGGTGGGTTATAAAGCGAACGCGATCCATACGCGGCCCCCCTCCCGCTGGCTTCGCCGAGAACATCCTCAAGTGTAGATTTCCAGCAGAAAGCTTCAGGCGGCGTGTATTACCTTCAGGCTACTTGTTCGCCGAAGGCTGCGACCGCCTCGTCGTTGTTTGCGTACACCCTGAATATTGTGTCTAGACTTGTGCGTCGAAGGAGATCAGTCACGCGCTGGCGGGGAGAAGCCAGCTTGAGATCGCCAGCTCGGTTTCTCGCCGAGACGAGGAGTCCCACGAGCATGCCCATTCCCTCGCTGTCGATGTAATCCACCTCTTGTAGGTTAACGACAATTTTCAGGGATTCTCGCAGGATGTTTCCGACTCTTTCGCGCAATACAGCGCAATCGTCGACGGACACAATGCGACCGTTGCAGGCGAGGATGAACACGTCGCCAGATATCTGCGTCTGTACTGTTAACGCCATCGCCGCTCCGAGTCGACGCGAATCTGACCTCACGGCTTTGTCAATCAACCCGATCCGTTAGGTCCCCAAAAAAACGTCAGGCAGCGGTGAGAAAGCGTTTTACCGTTTCGCCCCACTGTCCGCGCGAGGTGTCATCCGAGGCGACTTCACCGGGCCAGGTGCGCGACAGGTAGCCTGGAGCCCCGACCAGGAAGGCGAACTCCTGTCGGCGACTTGCGCCCTTGATCTGCTCGTAGAATTCTCGCGCCTCTTCCGAGGAATACCTCCGAACATCGAGCATGACGAGATCGTAGACATTGGGTTGCCACAGAAAGCGGGCTGTGGAGAGTCTCTCGGCTTCATGCACCTCGACTCCGTGACTTCGCAGGACGGCAGCGCGCGCCTCACGCGTAGCCTGAAGGCGATCGATAAGGAGAACTTTCTTGTGCGCAACAACCAAGCGGCCACGAAGTGGTGGGCGATACATATGACACTCCCGAGACGGGCGCGCCCTTTTTTGGAAGGGTGAGTCGAACGAAGTCTGCGCCGAGAAGGACCGGGAGTCAACATAATAAAAAACCCCGATGTGGCATCGGGGTTTTTGGGTCTTTCGGAAGTCTCTAATTGGCGCTTAGCGCCAAGGTTGTAGGTTGAAACAGAAACCGCCTTCCGATCTCGACCTTAACCACCTATAGCTTGACGACTTTCGCGACTAACCCTGCCGCTTGGCTTTCGGGTATTGGCGATCTTCTGAAGATCAGCCAGGGTTGTTAACGCGTTGCGGAGTGCGACGCGTTCCGAGATGCTGCCCGGATGTTCGTCTTTCAGCGATTCTTCCATTCGCCTGTGGATCGCATCCGTCGCGTGTTCCATGCGACGCTGCAGGTGGACTCTATCCTCCTCAAACAACGCAACATCCAACAGGCCGCTCCAGTCTTTGGTGTCATTCGTAGCCATGATGGGACTCCCTCACGCCTATAAATGCAGCAATACATCCGGGCTTATGCTTTCGTGTCGTACGCGTCCCTTAGACCTGGTGCGAATCTCTTGGCACCGGCCGGTTACTCCGTCGCATTGTTGTCCAGTCATATTGGTATGCAGCTCCGCAACGGAGACAAGCCTGATAGTGCTGACCATTGACACTGATACGTGGCCAGGCAAACCGGTGTGTGCAACCCCCGTAGAAAAGCCGTCTAAAGAGAGATGCCATAAGTCCCTATCCTTGCCCTGTCGAGCAAGTTACCACGAGAAACGGGAGAACAGGTCTCACACGTCGGTTCATTCGGTCCGGGATGATGGCCACTGTCCCGCAGGTTACCGAGCGCGCCTCTCTGTGCGGACGGGCTTCGAGCCGCGTTGGAGAAAAGATAAACTCTAACATAAGGGCCTCGCTGCTTCAGATCATCCCTCGCCCCAATATCTCGTCGCGCCAACAATCGCCGAAAGGGCATGGGACATTCAGGCAGCGAATCTTCGTCGATGGCTTTCGAGCTCGAATTAAGCGAAGGCCCTGCAGTCAATTCCGCGGCGCCACCGGATTCCGAATGAGAGAGGAAGCCGGACGGTCCTGCCGAGTCCGCAAAAGGACAGGCGCGCGGTTGCCTTCAAGTGTGTCATCATTGCCGATCTTACGAATCCGAGGAGCGTGCCGAAGGAATTGGAAGCCATTGTGCCCAACATAGCAGTGCCCGGTGAAGCCTATTCTGCGAATATCAGAGGAGCCCTGTGCGATGTTTAGAGACTATTGGAAATACGACTGGGTTCTCGACGTTCACCGCTACGAAAGCGTCAGTGATCTCTGTGCCACGTTTGAGGAGGCGGTTGTCCTGCCCGCTGAGAGGAAAATGTCGGAACTGGAAGAACGGAGGAGGATAGCTCGCGATGGTTAGCCGGCCGTTTCACGATGATCTCCTATTTCGGGGGCCAGCATCTTGCAGACCGAACAGCATATCCACGGCCATGACTGACGAAAAAATCCATTTTTTTGAATGCTCTTACCCGATGTCGATGGATCATGGCATTCCTCGTTCTTGTCGAGGAGGGGAGTCACGACCTATAACCGTGCTCTCAAGGGCCGTCTAGATGGATGGCTCAATTTTACCAGAATAGACGTTCCGTAAATGCGACAACTGTAAAAAGGAAATCAAGCAGCTCAACGAAGCAGTTGTCGCCGGAATTGGCTTTCCAGAGTTCTCATTCTGTGAACGCTGGGGGAAACCAATCATCGCGTTCCTGAAGAAACGCAAGCTCCTTCTGCCAAAGACGACCAGGTAGCTGCCTCCCATTGGATTCCTCACGCAACAATGGACCGCGGCTGACGGGGCTTCTTTCTCCTCGCCTTTTTCCCCACCCTAGAAAGCATCCTCCACCCAAGCTCTCCAAATTTCAAAAACCGGCCATTCTCGGCTGGCAGATTTCTCGTACCTTGAGTGCGTGGCGAGTCCGCCATCCTAACCATCCATCGCATATGGCAGGAACAACTTCACTGGATCATGGTGTTTGGTGGATAGGCAGTTTGTTTACAGCGGGCAATCAATTTCCGACTATGCGACCTGCCCGTTAAACGGATGGGACCACAAATCAACTTCCGGGATAGGCTATTCGCCCGTAACCTCGTCCTTCACTTTTTTAAACTCGTTTCGGGTATGCTCGTGGCGCTGTCCTATCGACCGACCTTATTTCTTCTTCGCCTTCGCCGTCCTCGGCGCCACGTATGGGTCTTTATCCTCCGGGAAGTTCGCGCTTAGATATTCGATGAAGGCATCTCGATCGCCCGGATCAACCACGGCGCCCCACTTAATCATCTTGTCCACTTCTTTCGTCCACGCGGCTTTCCCCAACCGCTGCTGCACGATGATGCCCGAGTCATGGCATTCCAAGCATGCTGTCTTCAGCTTGGCCTGCAGCGGTCCGGGCGGCAAATCGGCAGACTGTGGGCGTAACACAGCGACGCACGTGAGCGACAGGAGTAAAGCGACCAATGCATTAAGCCTGGACATGGATTTGCACCCGGTCAACGACGTTGATGAGATATCCGCTGGGGTTCCACTGCACCGAATCCGGCTGCATGCGGCCTTGGGTATCGGTAGCGCGGGACATGATTGTGTAAGCGCCCGTGTTAGGCGCGTTCCAGGAATAACCCCAAAGGCGCCACGTGTAGTGTGACTGCTCCTTACCGAGTTGCGCCGGTTGCCAGGTTGCGCCTGAGTCGGTCGAGACCTCCACCCTTGCGATATCTGCTTCACCCGCCCAGGCCACACCCTGAACGTGCATGGCCCGAGATTTCACGTTCGCACCGTCACGCGGGCTGGCTATCAGGGACTTCACGTTCAAGGCTGTCGCTGGATGGGTGTCCTCCACTTTCACCGTCTCGCCAGGCTTTACCGGCTGGTTCGGCATGCGATATCCCGGACTCATGAAGTTGCCCTCGAATTCTTTGTCCAGTACCTTGATTTCCGTCAGCCACTTGCAAGAGGCTGCACCGATCCATCCCGGCACCAGCGCACGCGCCGGAAATCCATGATGCTTAGTCAACGCCGCTCCGTTCATGTGCACGGCTAACAGCGTGTCTCCATCCGTGGCTTTCTCAATCGGAATACTGCGGATAAACGCCGGCACTTTCCCAGGTACTTCGTCCAGCCCGCGGAACATCACATGCTTACCTGTCGACCTTACTCCGGCGCGCTCCAGCACGTCGCGCAGGCGTGGCCCGCTGAAACGTGCGGTCCCAACCGCTCCTTTCTCCCACCGCACTCCTGGCACATGCGGAACGGCGAACGCCCGGCCGTTCCCGGCGCATTCCAGAGTGTTGACGATGGTGTGGTGCTCCATTTTCGTCAGCTCCGCAAGAGTGAGTGTCAGCGGCTTCTCCACTTCCCCGCCGATACTGAGCCGCCACTCTCCAAGGTCCAGCGTGCTGGGTTCGTGCATGTGATTGCGGATAAAGAAGTGTTCCACCGGCGTGATAAGTGAGTTCGCGTATTCGACCGGCATTTCCAAGTCGAGAAACCGGAGCGACCGCACAATCATTCCGTGCTTACCCGGAATCGCGGGACTCTCGTTTGCTCCCCAACCAAGCAGTGGCGGAGCGGCTCCGACAACCCCTATGGCGGCCGAAGCTGCCAGCACAAACTCGCGTCGTGAAATCATGTTTTTGATCCTCAGGTGGTGCGGTTTCGCCAGACGGAGTGCATCTTTACCGGCGTGCCTTCGAGGATTCGCCGTTGATTATTTACCGCCGTAATGCTTTGCAGTCAATTCTTTGTGGCCCATGGACGGGCGTGCTTGACCATTCGGTCGAATCCTACGCCTGAATACCTTTCGCGTTCAAGCTCGCGGTTTGAGCGGCTGCAAACGGATCCAAATCGATACAGTACTTACTGCAGTGTTTTCCGTTTTTAACAGTGTTGAAACAGTTTGGCGTCGCCCGAGGTGCGGAAATTGCGCTGGCGCGACGTCGGGATGAGTCGGTTTCGCAACTGGAAGACTACGCTTGGATGGGGGATTGCGGCTGGGCTGGGGCTGGAAGGGTTTGAATTGTTCGTCAGCCAACCCATATTGGTGAGATTGCTGAGGAAGCAACCGGACCTTGAGGATTTTCGGCCGTTGATCGGGAACCTGAAGCTTACCCTGATCTTCATTGCGTTGGCTTGGGTGCTTGCGGCCTTTGGCGAAGAGATGGTCTACCGCGGATACCTGATGAACCGGGTTGCCGACCTGTTCAATCGCACCCGGCGCGCCTGGATCATCAGCCTGATTGTGGTTCACGTTGGATTTGCGCTGGCCCACGCCTATCAGGGCTGGACGGGCATCATCGACGAAGGGCTGATGGGACTTTTGCTGGGAGTGATCTATTTGCGGACGGGGCGCAACCTGGCCGTGCCTATCATCGCGCATGGAATTGGGGACAGCATCGACATGGTGCTGTTCTTCCTGGGGAAATATCCTGGGATGTAGGGCCTTGCCGATCGTCAGATAGGCACCAGTCTTAACCCAAAGCGCCAGAGGTTTCAGGATCGTGCGCTTGAGGAGACTGTTGGACGGACTGATGTACTTTTCGCTCAGTGCCGAACGCAAGGCGTCGCTCAGATGACAGATCATTTGATGCGCCGACATTGTTCCCCCGCCTAGG
>Ga0193732_1000145_pt1 | contig 13841 bp, 10 predicted proteins | sample U1s1metaG_FD_145077 | JGI IMG/M metagenome (GOLD analysis project Ga0193732, IMG submission 145077) | Soil microbial communities from a riparian zone of the East river system, Colorado, United States - U1s1 | ecosystem: Environmental > Terrestrial > Soil > Riparian zone | place: USA: East River...
AAGCCCTTGATTTCAAGCCCAATGAGGCTGCTCGCATCCTCGCGATTCAGAAAAAGCTCAAAAACAAACCGAGGGCGAACGCGAAGGAGTGGATCGTGTAATCGAAGGGTTTCACCAATAGTAGGTGCACTGTGGTTTTTCATTGGACGATGATCGCATCAATCAGATCCCCACTGAATTAGGTTACCTGTTTCGGGAGCAGATGACGGTCCTACGAGCGGGTACTACCGTGGCACCTAAAGCCAGCAGACACCCAGGATTATCGCAAGAGGCGCGCGAATTTGTGAGCTGTGTTCCGAGTTGGCCGAAATTGAAGGGCTTTCTAGAATGATGTGAGAGAGAGCCAGTTCTTCCGGAGCAACCCGCGCAGGATGTGGAATATCATGCACGTTGGTGAGGCGACATGAATAATATGCGCTGCTTAGCAGCACTCGCGCTTGTACTCTGCGTGACCTCCTCATTTTCGCAATCCGTCCGCGTGCCAGCGGTTCCGCTGATCACACACGATCCGTATTTCAGTATTTGGTCGATGAATGACAAGTTGACCGATGGTCCGACACGACATTGGACCGGTGCCGCCCAGCCGTTAACCGGCCTGGTGAGAATTGACGGACGAGTGTTTCGGTGGATGGGAAGTGCACCGCAAGTTCTTCCGGCATTTCGGCAGACCGCTTTGGAGATCACCGCTACGCGTACGACGTATCACTTTGAGGAGCAGGGCCTCAAATTGGACGTTAGCTTTCTCTCCCCATTGCTGCCGAATGATCTCGGTCTCATGTCACGCCCGATCAGCTATATCACGATGACGGTTGCGGCTACAGACGGGGCCTCACACCGAGTTCAGGTTTTGTTCGACGCATCACCTGTGTTGGCGGTTGATACCCCAACGCAGCAAGTCGTTTGGTCACGTTCGCGGTTACAGGGGATGAATGTTCTGCGAGCCTCTCATTTTCAGCAGCCGGTCTTAGAAAAGTCGGGTGACGACGTGCGCATCGATTGGGGCTCAGTGTTACTTGCTGTGCCAGATCAGAAAGGTGTTACAGATGCCACGCAGCTCCAAGGCGTAGCGGAATCGGCATTTGCATCCGGCAAACCTCTTGCGGAGGACGACGTAAATATGCCGCAGCGAGCCAGTGAAGCAGCTGTCCTCGCGGCCTCGCTGGACTTCGGGGACGTGAGCGCTGGCCCTGTCTCCCGGCACATCTTGATCGGCTACGATGACTTGTACTCGATTGAATTTCTTAAACGCTGGATGCCTGCGTATTGGCGGGGGAAGGGCAAGACCATAGGCGAGCTCCTAGAAACCGCGGATCGCGAGTATGCAGCAATTGACCGCCGCGCACGAGAATTTGATGATCGTCTGCTTTCCGACCTACGGCAGGTTGGCGGAGATGCCTATGCCGATCTGGCTATCTTGGCATTCCGGCAAACGATTGCAGCGCACAAACTGGTCGTGGATATCGATGGCCAGCCTATGTTGTTTCCAAAGGAAAATTTTAGCAACGGTTGTATTTCAACCGTGGACGTGATCTATCCCTCTTCGCCGTTCTTCCTCCAGTTCAACCCTGAATTGCTGAAAGCGCAACTGCGTCCCTTGATGGAGTACATGAGAACAGGGCGTTGGCATTTTCCCTTTGCACCGCACGATCTCGGTACCTACCCGAAAGCCAATGGACAAGTATATGGCGCGGGCGAGCGTGCAGAGGAAGACCAGATGCCGGTCGAGGAGAGCGGCAACATGCTTCTCATGTTCGCAGCGCTCACAAAATTTGAGGGGAAGGCTGACTTCGCCGACCAATTTTGGCCGGAGTTGCGGCAGTGGGCCGAATATCTACGACAGGTTGGAATGGACCCTGTGAGCCAGTTGTCGACAGACGATTTCGCGGGCCACCTGGCGCACAACTCAAATCTATCCATTAAGGCGATTCTGGGGCTGGCCAGCTACGCTGCCTTGGCGGATCGGACGCAGCGCAATGATGAGGCGGTCAAATATCGCGATCTGGCCCGACAGATGGCGAAACAATGGGTCGAACTGGCAGGCGATGGAGACCATTTCCGCCTAGCATTCGACAAGCCGGGAACTTGGAGTCAGAAATATAACCTCGTGTGGGACCGAATACTCGATCTCAACATATTTCCTCCTAGCGTTGCCAGGACAGAAGTCCAGTTCTACGTGGCACACCTGAATCAATTTGGCCTACCTCTTGATAGCCGGAAGGCATACACCAAACTGGATTGGGAAGTGTGGTCGGCGACGTTGGCCGAAAACCAGAAAGACTTCGATGTGCTGATCGCGCCGCTTAAGCGATTCATCAATGAATCCCCTAGCCGGGTGCCGCTCACGGACTTTTACTGGACAACCGACGGGAAGCAAGAAGCATTTCAAGCGCGCTCTGTGGTTGGAGGTGTCTACCTGCCACTCCTCGCAAATCGCAGAAATACGGCGGAAGTGTACGGCTCCTCTCCGGCCAAAGCACTTGCCAACAAATGACTGGCGGACTCATCCCAATCGAGGAGGGATCTTCCTGGTGAACTGGTCCCCGAGATACGAGATGCTCAGCCCCAGCCAAAGCTGCTGCAACGCGGGATGGCGCAATGGAGCGCCAACAGCAGTCGTTTCATCACTTTTTACTTCGATGTACTTTCGCTCGAGTACCCGCAGACGCTTTCCTCTTCAATTTGATCTGATTGTAATCAACGGCGTCACGGACGAGATTTTTTAGAGCACTCTCATTAATCTTATCGCCCTCAAAAAAATCGATCGCTCGCCACGCGTTGCCTCCGAGGCCCGCGTTGAAGAGCTTGTCAGGATCTGTGAGGCTCGCCCCGTGGGAAAAGGTAAGCTTCACCTTATCTTTGTGGGCGTTGCCGACCGCGATGATTCCGTCGTGAGACCACACTGGGCTCCCCATCCACTTCCATTCCTCGACTATCTCCCGGTCGGCTTCAAGGATGCTCTTGCGGATGCTGGCGAGCGTTTTGCCACGCCAGTCTGTGAGTCCTGCGATCAACTGGTCAATACGTTCCGATGGATTCATTGGATCTTTATGCCTCCGAATTCTTGTCCCGTTTTCATGCGAGTCGTCTTATTGCTGCAGCGTCTTGCTAGGCCGATCTCTTCGAAAGAAGTCGTCGAACGACATGGCCTTTCCACATCCACAATCCCGAAAGAACAAGCACAGGAACGAAGACAAACCGAGTGGCAGGGGCGTAGTTTGGAATTTGGTCAAACGGGCTATAAATGTAACCGAGTATCGGAATGCTAAAGACGAGGTGAATCCAGCGAAAAACCGAACGTGTGGTAGCTTTGGGGGTGGTCTTTGCGGCGACAAAGGCCGGCTTCTGCAGGGTCGATTCCATGGGGTTCTTCCTCCTTTTCGTTATTGTTGATTGATCCGCGCGGTCGAGGTAGCCTTCGAGAGCACCTATGGAAGCGGACCAGAACCGACGGAACGGCAACTCGTTCGTAGCATGCGGCCAGCTCTGGTAAACGGAGCTCCGGGAGTAGTCTCGATCCTTCCCGATAATTCTTTTACGATCCACCTCGATTCACGATTTTTGAGCCGCCTGAGGCGGCCAGTTGGGCGTCTCGATACCGAACTGCTTGGCGTACTCCGCGTTCAGCCGCTGCCAGCCGAACTTCATCGCCTCGGGGCCGACAATGCGTCCGATGGGAGTTCCGCCGAGAAGGCGATCCAGAACATCGAAACAAATGTGCCATCCGGCAGCGCCCATTGCGATGAAGCGGTGACCGATGTTGGTCCACAGCGTCAGGCGCGTACCGGTACCAAAGCCTTCGAGCTCCCACCGCATATCGAAGCCACCCCACTTGTACTCAAGCAGCTTGGGAGCGTCGGCTCGCGTCACTGTTGTTTCGGAAACCTGCGGCGTGGGCGCTCCCACGGTGGTGAGCTTCACCGTGGTTCCAGCCGTACCCAAGCTCCCATCGGATTCAAAAGGAGCCCACTCGCGCAGATGCGCCGGGTCGGTAAGCGCCTGCCAGACTTTTTCCGGCGAGTGGCGCAGCTCTCTGACGAGAATGAGAGTCCACTTCTCTTCGTCCTTTCGTATCTGCGCTCCGCTGGCCGGACCCGGTGTGTACTGCTCGCGAACGGTCATCTTCTTCTCCTTAGCGTGAATACTGTGCCAGCTGGGTGAGCTGAATGAGGTTGCCGCAGGTGTCGTTCAGCATCGCAATGGTCGAGCCGGTCACGTCGGTGGGCGGCATCGTGAACTCGGCGCCGCGCGCCTTGATCCGCTCGTAGTCGCCCTTGACATCGTCGGTGTAGAACATGATCGCGGGCTGGCCCTGTTGAAAAATCGCCTGCTGATACGCTTTGGCCGCCGGGTTGTTGTTCGGCGCCAGCTGCAGCTCAGTGCCGTCCGGCTCCTCGGGCGAGGCCACGGTCAGCCAGCGATATGGGCCCTGACTGAAATCGGTCTTCTTGGCAAGGCCCAGTACCTCCGTATAGAAGCGCAGGGCCTTGTTTTGGTCGTCCACGTATAGGCTGGTCACTTTGATTTTCATTTCGTTTTTCCTTTATCACGTTCGTGGTTTGGGCCACGTCGTCTTCTACTTGTCTTCCTTTTCGTTAGTGTTGATTGATCCATGCGGTCGAGGTGGCGTTCGAGAGCATCTATGTGAGCGGACCAGAACCGACGGAACTGAGCCAGCCAGGCATCCATCTCCTGAAATGGTTCAGGTTTCAGCCGGTAGAGACGGCGCTGTGCGTCCACCGTGGATTCCACGAAACCGGTGTCTCGCAGCACTCGCAGGTGCTTTGACACAGTCGGTTGCGACATACGAAGTTGACGCTCGATTTCTCCCACCGACTGTTGTGACGAGACCAGGAGGCTCAGTATCGCGCGGCGGTTCGGCTCCGCAATGATTTCAAAGACAGATTCCATACGCTTTATATACTCCATATAGCATATACGTGTCAAGGTATATTTAGAACAGGGTGTGTGGCGCCTGTTCGCTTGGCGCACGGCGAAGAAATCAGAAGTCCCACCTCTCATTGCACGCATGAATGCGTGTATTTACGGGAGGATTTCCAGCGCGGCCGCCGCGCCATGCGCCGAATCCGGGCCGATCCACACAGTCACCTTCACCGGCTCGACCGCAAATTGATTTCCATCATTCCACAGCGCGAAAGCATCCGGCGCCAGGGCAAACGTTACTTTTCTTGTCTCGCCTGGGGCGAGGGAGACGCGCTGGAATCCCTTCAAGCTGCGGACCGGCTGAGCGACGCTTGTCCCCTGCAGGCGTACATAGATCTGTACGACTTCTTCGCCTGCACGCGAACCCGTATTCGTGACTTCCGCACTCGCGGTCAACACGGTCCTGGACTGGCTGACGCCATCAGGCTCTGCCTGGAGAGTAGAGGCCTTCAATTGTTTCGTGTTGAGTTCCGTGCCGCCATAACGGAAGGTGGTATAAGAGAGGCCATAGCCGAAGGGGAACTGCGGGCTGTTCTGCTCGTCAATGTAACGCGACACATACTTGTCGGCACCAGTGCTGGGAGGTTTGCTAAGGTCAGCCTTGTCTGCAGGACGTCCCGTACTCAGTGCGTTGTAATAAAGAGGCTCCTGCCCGACGCTGCGAGGCCAGCTCACCACCAGCTTGCCACTGGGGTTGGACTCACCGTAAAGTGTGCGCACTAGCGCCGGTCCTGCCTGGATGCCGGGGAACCACGCTGCCAGCACTGCCGGAACATGGTCAAACGCCCAGGGCAGCGTGAGCGGCCGTCCGCTAAACAGAATGAGAACCACCGGCTTGCCCGTGGCGACGACTTTCTCCAGCAACTCCTGCTGGCGTCCAGGCAATCCTAAATGGGCTCGCGAGGTAGCCTCTCCAGTCATTTCGCCGGCATGTTCGCCGAGCGCCAAAATCACGACGGCCGCTTTCCTGGCGGATTCCACGGCAGCAGCCAGGTCTTCGTCGGTCCCGCCCGTGATGCCAACACCCTTAACCTGAAACAGGTGCTGCTCGCCGACATGTTTGGCGAGTGCGGCGTGAAACGAGACCACGTCTTCGGCCCGACCGAGCCCGGCCCACGATCCCAGCATGCTCGGCGGATCGTCGGCGAGTGGCCCGATTAGAGCGATGTCCTGGACGCCCCCGGCAAGCGGTAGTATGGGCGTGTCAGGCGCCGGCTCATTCTTCAAAAGTACGAGCGACCGCTCCGCAGCGGTTCGCGCCAGTGAGATGCTCTCGGGTCGCAGCATGGCTTCCGCTTCGTGTGCCTCATCGGCGTAAGGGCGCTCAAACAGACCCAAAGCGAACTTCAACCGCAGCACCCGCCGAGCGGCCTCGTCTATATTCGCCTGCGGAACCTGGCCAGAGCGTACCAACGCGGCCAGGTGATCGTGATAGAGGCTGCTGACCATGTCCATATCAACGCCAGCCAGAAAGCTTTTGCGGGCCGCCGTGGCCCCGTCGTTGGCGGTACCGTGCGCGATAGTCTCCAAAATCGAAGTCCAGTCGCTATCGACGACGCCGCGAAATCCCCATTCCTTACGCAGAACCTGGGTAAGGGTGAACGGATTGGCTGAGGCAGGGACTCCGTTGATCGAGTTAAACGCGCTCATGATGGTTGCAGAGCCTGCGTTCACGGCGGCGTGAAACGGAGGCAGATAGACCTGCCGCAGCGTGTGCTCGGAGATCTCAGTACTGTTGTAGTCGCGTCCGCCCTCGGCCGCGCCATACCCGACGAAATGCTTGGCACAGGCGGCAACGCTATCCGCTGCATCAAGTCGCGAACCTTGATATCCATGAACATAGGCCGAAGCCATCGCTGAACCCAGAAACGGGTCTTCTCCGGCACCTTCTGCCATCCGGCCCCAGCGCGCGTCGCGGGCGATATCCACCATGGGTGAGAACGTCCAGCGAATCCCAGTTGCAGAAGCTTCGCTCGCAGCGACGCGGGCCGCCTTCTCCACCAGGGGCGGATCCCAGGTTGACGCCAGACCCAGGGGGATGGGGAACTCAGTACGGAAACCGTGGATGACATCCAGCCCAAAGACAATCGGAATATGCAATCGCGACTTTTCCACTGCAAGGCGCTGATATGCATTGGTTTCTTTCGCGGTTGAGATGTTGAATAAGGCGCCGATCTGGCCTTTGGCTATCATGTCGTTATAGTCCGTCCGCCCCGTACCCGGGCCAGTAGGTTGGCCTGCTGAATACTGGACTAACTGGCCGACTTTCTCCTCCAGCGTCATCTTGCCTAGAAGAGCTTCCACCTTGACGTCAAGGCCGACGTCATAGATGCCAGTACGAGCCGGCACAGCGGAATGAGAAACGGATGCGGCCCCGCCGGTCTGGGCTCCCAACGGACGCCAGGCCAGCACGATGCAAAGGACGGCTGCAGCGCTGAATTTTCTGATCATTAGGTATCAGCTACTCCCAGTCTGAGCTAGATCGAAGTTGGAACCAAACCCTGCGCGCGCGAAGCCCTCGCTACTCGCCCGATCGCCGGTACACCCGGACAAAGTCCACCAGCATGGTCTGCGGAAAGACCGTGGACGCATCCGGGTTTCTGGGCCAGCTTCCTCCGACCGCCACATTCATCAGGAGGAAAAAGGGATGATCGAACACCCACCGTCGTCCTTGAGGAAGATCCGCCCGGGTCCGGGTTTCGTAAAGATTACCGTCTACATAAAAGCGGATCGCGTTGGGCTCCCACTCGACGGCAAAAATGTGGAAGTCGTCCGCGAATTTTTTTCCAGTGGGCAGTGTATAGGAGGCCCCGATTCCCGCAGCCCCGGAGTATCCCGGGCCGTGGATGGTGCCGTGAACTATGGACGGTTCCTTGCCGACATTTTCCATGATGTCAATCTCGCCGCAAGCCGGCCAGACAACCCTGTCGATGTCGTCTCCCATCATCCAGAAAGCGGGCCACAGGCCTTGCCCGTATGGAATCTTCATTCCGGCCTCGAATCTACCGTAGGTCTGGGAGAACTTGCCCAGGGTCTTCAACCGGGCCGAAGTGTAGTCCCGGGTCACGCCATCCTGGCCCTTGTACTTCTCCCGTTGCGCCTGAATCTCGAGGTTTCCATTCTGGACGTGGGCATTCTGCAATCGATTGGTATAGTACTCCAGTTCCTGATTGCCCCATCCCCCTCCGCCGACCTCAAGAACCCACTTGGCCGGGTCCACGCCTGACCCATTCGATCCACCGAACTCGTCGCTCCACGCCAGATCCCACTTTCGTTCCCGGGAAGCTGACAACCCATTGTGCGCACGACAACCCATTGGCAAGAGGAAGGAGACAAGGCAAAAGGCCGATATCGCGACTGGATGGAAGGCGTACGTCATCAAATGTTCCTCAGGAGCGGAAGCGTTTCACATTGAAACACATCGGGTCTAAGTCTGGCGAGGCTCAGAGTTCACTCAAGGGCAGTTCCAAAATAACCGAATCCGGCAAATATCTTGGAAATCAGTTTCCCGACTATGCACGATCCGTGGGCACACAAGATATACTCCTCGCCAGCAAATTCACGAAAGAGGGTCGTGAGATAGCCTGTCTTGCTCTTCAGGGCATGCGAGGCCAGCGGGACGCGCTACTGTTTTATGATCAGAACCAGCTCAGTCGCTTTCATCACTCTTTTTTCTTGTCTGGCGGCCGCGGCTTTCGTACAGGCGGAGAATTTCGCTGATGTCAAACCTTCATACCAGCAGGTCGAGTGGCAGGATCTCGAGTTCGGCGTCATCATTCACTTCGGGACCAACACTTTTCTCGATCGCGAATGGGGCGACGGTAAGGCTGATCCCAGCGTGTTCAATCCCACTCAACTGGACGCCGAACAATGGATGCGAACCATCCAGGCCGCGGGCGCGAAATATGTCGTCCTGGTCGCCAAGCACCACGACGGATTTTGCCTGTGGCCGACGCGGCAAACCGCCTACAGCGTAAAAAGCAGCCCCTGGAAGAATGGCCAAGCCGACCTGGTGCGTGAGGTCTCAGATGCAGCTCACAAGTATGGATTGAAGTTTGGCGTTTATCTTTCACCTTGGGATCGTCACGAACCGCGCTACGAAAATTCCGCCGAGTACGACAAATATTACACGGCGGAATTGGATGAACTCGCCCAGAACTACGGCGACTTGGTGGAATTCTGGCTCGATGGCGCAGGCAGCGCGGGGCACGTCTACAATTTCCAACGAATCATCGAGGAGTTGCGCACCTACCAGCCAAACACCCTCGTCTTCGCCGACACTGGCCTGTTCGAGTATGGCGACATTCGCTGGGTGGGTAACGAAGAAGGAAACATCCCATACGAAAACTGGAATGTCATCGACCGCCACGGCTACTTGCGCTGGCGCCCGGTAGAGGTAGATACACCTTTGCACAAGGCGCATTGGTTCTGGCATCCCAACGATGACTCTTCTCTGAAGACCTTGCCGGAACTCGTCTCCACCTACGAACAGAGCGTCGGCCGCGGAGGACAGCTCATGCTCGGCCTCGCCCCCGACCGCCGTGGTCTCTTACCTGATGCCGACGTTGCACGTCTGAAAGAATTCGGCGCCGCCATTCGCCAGCGCTATGGGAACAATTTGACAGCCCACCACATCGCCCGTCACGATGACGGCGAGCGAGCGCTGGACGGGGATCCGGACACGTTCTGGTCTTCATCTGTTTCAGGTGCGCAAGCTTTGGCCTCACACCATTCCACTCTGGAAGTTGCTTTCCCTAAACCGATAACCTTCGATCATGCCATCATTGCGGAATGGCTCAATGATGGCCAGCATGTGCAACACTTCCGGATTGAGGCTTGGGATGGAAAGGACTGGAAGACTGTGGTCGACGGCCGAGCTATTGGCCACAAGCGAATCGATAACTTTGCCGCGGTAACCGCCTCCCGGATCCGATTGAACATTCTCGGCTCCGCGGCCGAAGCACACATCCGTGAGTTTCAGCTGTTTCAGGTGGGCCGTCCCACGAGCCACTAAGGTTCTACCCCAAGGTTGCTGGCTCAGGTGCCGGCGTGCTCAGGCGCGGATGACTTTAATGCCGCGCTGAGCGAACCGGGCGACGGCCTCTTCTGACGCGCCCGCGTCAGTGACCAGGACGTCAACATCTTCAATCGGGCAAATCAGCGATGGTGTGACCACGCCGAGCTTGCTCGAGTCGGCGACTACAATTATCTGTTTCGCTTGCTTCACCATGCTGCGAAACGTGAGCGCTTCGTCGGACTCGTTGGTGGTGGTTCCCCGCTCCGCATCAATCCCGGAGACGCTCAGAAAAAGCTTGTCCAGAAAGATGTTGCCCATGAAATTGATCGTGTCTGCTCCAACGAGAGAAAACGACCACGGCCAATGGACGTAGCCTCCGGTCAGATGAATTTTGAGCCCCGGCATGTTGCATAATTCCATGCCGATATTGACAGCGTTTGTCACAATCGTGAGATTGCTGCGATGGCGCAGGCTGCGCGCCACCCAGGTGGTCGTGGTCCCTGCAGTTAAACCGATGGTCTCGTTCACGGCGATCAGCTCCGCAGCCGCGAAGCCGATGTGCCTTTTCTCCTTCACCAGTCGGTGTTCACGGGTTTGGAACGCCGTATCGTAGCGAAACGGCTCGTAGAGCAGTTCCTGCACCAGGGCCGCGCCGCCATGGGTTCGCTTGATCAGTCCCCTGGCCTCCAGACGAGTCAAGTCACGCCGGATGCTGGGAGCTGAGGCTTTCAGACTCACGATCAATTCCTCCAGAGTGACCGAACCCTTGTGAAGCAGCAGTTTCAGAATCTTTTCAGTGCGATGTTCCTGGCGTGCGGACATGGGTTATCTATCTGGCCAGCGGGAGGATACACGAAAATTAGCCGCGAGGCATCAGACGGCAATTATCGTCCCATTAACGAGTAAACGGCCATCAATGATGATCGTAATTGAAAAAAACGATCAGTTTGTGGTTGACAAGCTTAGACGAACCGGCTTAATGTTCCGGCCTGCATGCCACTTGTGGGGAAGCAATCCCAGGGCGACGGGAAATCGCCAGTAAACGTTTGCTGAGCGACCCGGCAGAGTGATCGTCAAAGGAAGGAAGGAGAAAGCTGATGAACCGGAGAATCCATGCTCAACGTCTCGTGTCGCGTTTTTGCCAGGATATCGGGCTGTTTGTAACCTTGGCTCTGGTCACCACTGTACTGGCGGCTCCGATGCACGCTCAGAACTCGCAAGGGACAATCTTGGGGCACGTCACCGACTCTTCGGGCGCTGCCCTCGCCGGCGCGGCGGTGACGATCACGAATGTGGCGACCTCGGTTACGAACGCGACCAAGACCGGCACGATCGGCGACTTCGTGTTCGTCAATGTGATCCCGGGAAACTACGACATTGTGATCGAGGCCAAGGGTTTCAAGCAGGCCCGCGCCGAGAGAGTCCGCCTCGAGGTTGATGCCACTCTGCGGCAGAACTTTCAACTGCAGGTGGGAGGACCCGAGGAAAAAGTTACGGTCAGCAGCGACACTCAAATGGTGCAGACGGACAACGCGACCTCGGGAGCGGTGATTCCGGGCAAGCTGATCGACAATCTGCCGATTTCGGGGCGCGACTTCACCAACCTGTTACGCATCCAGGCGGGCGCCACCGAAGTGCAGGGCAGCTCGACTCTCTATTGGGCCCAGCACGGCTTGAACAATGACTTCACCTCCGTCAGCGTGAATGGTACGCGCACCGAATCCGTCAGTTACCTGGTGGATGGCATTTCCGATAATGACCAGTACTTCTCGACCGCCAACAACATTCCAAACTCCAGCGCGATTGAAGAATTCAAGGTGCAGAACGGTTTGTATTCGGCTGAGTACGGCCAGGGATCGGCCCAGGTTAACGTGGCCATCAAGTCGGGAGCCAACCAATTTCACGGCTCCCTCTATGACTACATCCAGAACGATATGTTTCAGCCGCAGAATCCGCTGAACGCCTGGCAAAATGCGATCAATGGAGTTCCTTTGCCACCGAAGGACACGCTTAAGCAGAATCAGTATGGGTTCAGTCTGGGCGGTCCACTGCTGATTCCGAAGCTGTACGACGGGCGGAACAAGACGTTTTTCTTCTTTTCCTACGAAGCCGGCCGCCGCAGAAAAGCCCAATTTGGCAGCGCCCTGGTACCCACGCAAGCTGAGCGGAGCGGCGATTTCTCGGATTGGCGGGACGCCAGCGGCAACCTGGTTCCAATCTATGATCCCAGCACCGAGAGCGGTGGCGATCCCACCACGCGACAGCCTTTTCCGGGAAATCAGATCACCAGCGGCATCAGCGGTATCGCGAAGAACTACATGAATCTCTTGCCTGCCCCCAATATCAATGTCGCCAATATGGCTGCCTGTGCCCAAACCAATGGTAATGGATCGGGAGCCTGCACCAACTACATCGCCACCTTGAGCAACCCATATGACACCGACAACATTACGTTTCGCCTGGATGAGAATCTAAGCGCCAGGGACCGACTCTACTTCACGGGGATTCTGGGTGAGCAGAAAAATCACAACCCCAGCATCATGCCCTTAACGGGTGAGCTCAAGTACCAGAAGAACCAGTTGTTGGGCTTCAACTGGCAGCACACCATCAGGCCCAGCATGTTTAACCAATTCCGGGTCGGCTACAACTGGATGAAGTGGCGCAATGGATCGGACGCGGCCGATGGTCCCAACTACGGCGCCAATCTCGGATTTGGCAACGTCCCCGGAAATCCGGCTCTATTCGGCGTGCCCAACATCGTCTACAACGGATTTCAAGCCATTGGAAACACCAATTCCGGCTGGACCCAGAAGGAAAACAACTACCAGGTGGTGGACAACCTGAAGTGGATCCACGGCCGGCACACGCTTACCCTGGGAGCCGACATTCGACGCTACATGCTCAACATGATCGCGGCATTTGGTTCCACCGGAGTGGTCAATTTTGACGGAGCCTACACCGGCACGGATCCAACCCTCTCCGCCAATAGCTCCTACACAACCCCCGGAGCCGGCAGTTCGATCGCGGATTTTCTCCTGGGCAATCCCATTGGCATTACCGGCCCGGCGCCCGGAGGTTCCGATCGCTTCGACGTGCGCGCCACCAACTGGAATTTCTTTTTCCAGGATGATTTCCGAGTCACTCCCAAACTCACTTTAAATCTTGGTCTACGCTACGAGATTCCGCCCGCGTACCACGACATCAACAACAGCGGCGCCCAGCTTGACCCAACCAACGGCGGTGGCTTCCTGTGGGCGAACAAGGACACGGTGGCCGCGATCCAACAGCAGCCGGGATTTATCCCCAGCCTGGCACGGTGCTGTGTCGATAACAAGCTGGTTCCCACGGATTTTAAGAATTTAGCTCCCCGGATTGGTGTGGCATGGCGGCCCCTGGCCACGGACCGCTTCGTGGTCCGCGCTGGATACGGCATGTTCTACGATCTTCAGAACCAGTGGTATGGACTGACCTCCTACGACAACATCAGCGTGTATATCGGTGCCCCCGCCTTTTACCCAACTTCCACGGGAGCTACGCCTGCGTCGCCCAACCCTCTGGACACGCTCTGGAAGCCCTCTACCCTCGATTATTCGTTCTTTGGCGCGGGCGCCAACCCCCTGCCCTACTGGGTTCCCTATCCGCAGACAAATTGGCTAAAGAACCGCAGCCCGTACAACCAGCAGTGGACGCTGGACACGCAGTATGCTCTCAAGCCCAACCTGCTGCTGGACGTGGCTTACGTCGGCAGCCATTCCATCCGTCAGCCCGGATACTGGTATTACAACGCGGGGAGGATGCCGGCGGTTGACGACCCTTGCAACCGTTATCGCACCGCCCAGGAGGCCGCCGGAGACCCCACTTGCACCGGCGATCCCAACTTCGT